>Ga0079992_130649_pt1 | contig 118042 bp, 103 predicted proteins | sample FaiFalFF_MnMetaG_3_FD_69197 | JGI IMG/M metagenome (GOLD analysis project Ga0079992, IMG submission 69197) | Freshwater microbial communities from Yellowstone National Park, Wyoming, USA - Fairy Falls B (FF_Mn_B) MetaG (SPADES assembly) (version 2) | ecosystem: Environmental > Aquatic >...
CGGAGCCTACCTATGAGGGATTGAAACGCGTTGGTGGACAGATTCGTTGTGATTATTCACGTCCGTTCGGAGCCTACCTATGAGGGATTGAAACGCGAGAGCTTCATGCTCCCCGATATGTCTATGAGCAGTTCGGAGCCTACCTATGAGGGATTGAAACTTCGAATTCTCCTAACCATAGTGCCCTCCCTCCTTTGTTCGGAGCCTACCTATGAGGGATTGAAACGCCGGTCCATCGAACGCTGTCTATGTCACCAAACTTTCGTTCGGAGCCTACCTATGAGGGATTGAAACTCGACATGCGCTTCGTCGGTAAGTTCAAGGGGAGGTACGTTCGGAGCCTACCTATGAGGGATTGAAACTCTACAGATGAAACCCACCTTCTGATAGGCCTCGCCTTCGTTCGGAGCCTACCTATGAGGGATTGAAACTGGGGAAGGCTGTGCCTAGGCGTTCCCGGCGCGTAACGTTCGGAGCCTACCTATGAGGGATTGAAACAACTCATTGACCCAGCGCTGGATGGATCGAGCAGGGCGTTCGGAGCCTACCTATGAGGGATTGAAACTCCAGGTGTGGGTTCATGGCGCGCAGCACGTGGTACACGTTCGGAGCCTACCTATGAGGGATTGAAACCTCTATTCTTCTCTTGGGGATCCCTGCCTCTGGGAGCGTTCGGAGCCTACCTATGAGGGATTGAAACCTCGAGCGCTGGGCCGTCTACGACGTTGCCTTTCGAGGTTCGGAGCCTACCTATGAGGGATTGAAACTCATACGCTCCCCCCTGTAAAGAAGTCGATCACGAGCGTTCGGAGCCTACCTATGAGGGATTGAAACCTCTCTACGGGGTCGCGGTCGCACGCTCCGCCGTGCTGTTCGGAGCCTACCTATGAGGGATTGAAACACTTTGGGTGGTTCTTGACAAACGGGTTCCCCTTCGTTCGGAGCCTACCTATGAGGGATTGAAACCTGAGCCCGACGAGTGACCGTCCGGCGGACCCGGCGAGTTCGGAGCCTACCTATGAGGGATTGAAACACGACAGGATGGACCGCGTGGCAGCAGGCACGGACCTCCGTTCGGAGCCTACCTATGAGGGATTGAAACTCAGCAAACGTGTGGGATCCGTTGGCATCCAACAACAGTTCGGAGCCTACCTATGAGGGATTGAAACGTAAATCAGGACGGAATCCAAAGGGCCAGGAAGATCCGTTCGGAGCCTACCTATGAGGGATTGAAACCCCGAGGAACCAGGAATAGCGGAGATGTCCGCCGCGAGCTCGGAGCCTACCTATGAGGGATTGAAACCCTTCACGGGAGAGAGGGTCAAGGCCTGTTTGGGCACGTTCGGAGCCTACCTATGAGGGATTGAAACGTTCATGAAGCTGCCCACGAAGGCCACGCACAGGCACACGTTCGGAGCCTACCTATGAGGGATTGAAACGGGAGGTGAGCGTACCCGCGCTGGGGTACGTCACTACGTTCGGAGCCTACCTATGAGGGATTGAAACACCTTGCTGATGATCTCCACCCAATCCAACGACATCACGTTCGGAGCCTACCTATGAGGGATTGAAACCTGAGGGAGGCAAAGACTCAAGATCCACCACCCAGAGTTCGGAGCCTACCTATGAGGGATTGAAACCCGCCCAGTCGGCGACCAAACAACCTGCGACGAACGTCGGCGTTCGGAGCCTACCTATGAGGGATTGAAACTGGACATACGCGTCCACGGCCGCCTGAACGAGCACGGGTTCGGAGCCTACCTATGAGGGATTGAAACTGGGCATAAGCCATGGCGGCGAAGGAGTGGCCATTTGCGTTCGGAGCCTACCTATGAGGGATTGAAACTGGGCACAGGCGGGAGCCCAGGTCCACCAAGAGTCAACGTTCGGAGCCTACCTATGAGGGATTGAAACATACCTGAGCCTAGGACACTTGTTCAGGAGATCCGGGTTCGGAGCCTACCTATGAGGGATTGAAACTAGCCAGAGCCTGGCTTCTCGGCGCGGGCCTGGTCGGTTCGGAGCCTACCTATGAGGGATTGAAACGACAAGGATGAGAACGGGAACCTGATCTACCCCAATGGGTTCGGAGCCTACCTATGAGGGATTGAAACCGGTCTGGATGCAGAGCGGGTTACGCGGACCTACGCCAGGTTCGGAGCCTACCTATGAGGGATTGAAACTCTTCCCCCCTCTGTATACCTAGGCTCGAACTAGTGGTTCGGAGCCTACCTATGAGGGATTGAAACCTCCCCTCGGCGATTCCAGTGCGGAACTGGCAGTAAGGTTCGGAGCCTACCTATGAGGGATTGAAACAGTGGGAGGCATGGGATCCGCGCAGAGGGCACGTCATCGTTCGGAGCCTACCTATGAGGGATTGAAACTTGTGAGCGAACACATACGATCGACTTACAAATGGCTGGTTCGGAGCCTACCTATGAGGGATTGAAACAGGTCTGGATGCCGAGAAGGTCACGTGGAGCTATACCAAGTTCGGAGCCTACCTATGAGGGATTGAAACGAGGTCTACGCTGTCGTCGGAGGGTACCCCCTGACGATGTTCGGAGCCTACCTATGAGGGATTGAAACTAGACCCTGGCCCGTATGGACTCAGGCGGGAGTAGGAGGTTCGGAGCCTACCTATGAGGGATTGAAACAGCGATAAAGGAACCTGCAGAGCGTGCCCGGACCAAAGTTCGGAGCCTACCTATGAGGGATTGAAACCTACTAGGGCGCGTCTCTCATGGACTGAGCTAGAGGTGCCGTTCGGAGCCTACCTATGAGGGATTGAAACTGGGAGGGCGGACGCTGACAAGGCGATGGCGGCTTAGTTCGGAGCCTACCTATGAGGGATTGAAACGGGTCAGATCGCTGCGGGCTTTGTTCCGGCTTCTCGCGTTCGGAGCCTACCTATGAGGGATTGAAACAGAGAACCTCGTAGAACCTCTCGGCGAAGGCAAACTGCGTTCGGAGCCTACCTATGAGGGATTGAAACGAGGGTTCCTGGTTCGAATCCAGGCAGGCCCACCAAGTTCGGAGCCTACCTATGAGGGATTGAAACGCCAACGTCGTCACGGGGACCGCAACACTCACCGGCCGTTCGGAGCCTACCTATGAGGGATTGAAACCTACAACAGGGGGCAGGCTCTCCCCTGCGAGGAGAGGTTCGGAGCCTACCTATGAGGGATTGAAACCAAGGTGCTGAGGGGCTGACCATGCCGGTTTCACACCGTTCGGAGCCTACCTATGAGGGATTGAAACGTGTACCTAAGGCGCGAACTAGTGTACGCATGAAAAGTTCGGAGCCTACCTATGAGGGATTGAAACCTTTTCTGTCTGATTTTGTGGCGGGGATGATGCTGATTGTTCGGAGCCTACCTATGAGGGATTGAAACCCTGTCTGCCTTCGAGGAGAAGGTCCGACAGGTGGAGTTCGGAGCCTACCTATGAGGGATTGAAACTCTGGTACCCCCGTATGGGCGAGAGCGGCCAGCGGAGGTTCGGAGCCTACCTATGAGGGATTGAAACAGAACGAGATCAAAGCAGCGGCTGCCGCAAAGCTGCAGTTCGGAGCCTACCTATGAGGGATTGAAACGCAGGGGCGCAAAGGTAGTGCTCGACTAGCACAGGTTGTTCGGAGCCTACCTATGAGGGATTGAAACACAGGCCGAAGAACGCGGCCAGCGTCTGCCAGGCCTCGTTCGGAGCCTACCTATGAGGGATTGAAACACCGGAAGTCGAGTTCGACTGCGGGGGCTACAACTGGTTCGGAGCCTACCTATGAGGGATTGAAACCATGGCCGCAGGGTTGTTCATGAGCAGCGGGGTAACGCGTTCGGAGCCTACCTATGAGGGATTGAAACCCTCGATGCTGAGCTAAAGGGGTTAGGGCAGGTGGTGCGTTCGGAGCCTACCTATGAGGGATTGAAACGCGCTGCAGGACAGATTCGACGCAGTCATTCACGTCCCGTTCGGAGCCTACCTATGAGGGATTGAAACCTGGAGCGAGCAGCGGCGGTAGGTTTGGATTGAGGAGGTTCGGAGCCTACCTATGAGGGATTGAAACCTGTTCTTGGCTAGTTTGCCTGTGCCATCTGGTACCCCGTTCGGAGCCTACCTATGAGGGATTGAAACCAGCACAATGGATCTGGAGCCACGTGTTCAAGAGGGACTGTTCGGAGCCTACCTATGAGGGATTGAAACGGCAGTACGGGTGCACGAATATGGGCACCTGCACTGCGTTCGGAGCCTACCTATGAGGGATTGAAACCGGCTTGAAACAGCGCGCGGACAGCGTCTTTCAGGTGTTCGGAGCCTACCTATGAGGGATTGAAACGCGCCTCCCGCGCCGCCGCCAGGAGACGATCTGGGAGTTCGGAGCCTACCTATGAGGGATTGAAACCTGGGCGACGCGCCGCAGGCCGTGGCAGTGCGGGTGGTTCGGAGCCTACCTATGAGGGATTGAAACGGCGGGGTTCGCGGGTCCTCCCATCTACTGGTCCCGGTTCGGAGCCTACCTATGAGGGATTGAAACCGCGTAGCGTTCTCCCAGATCGTCTCCTGTCGGCAAGTTCGGAGCCTACCTATGAGGGATTGAAACCTACAATAGCCTCGACATCCTCTTGGGAAAGCTTCATGGTTCGGAGCCTACCTATGAGGGATTGAAACCTAAAAGCAGGGCGAAGAGTAAGAACACAGTTTGTGGTTCGGAGCCTACCTATGAGGGATTGAAACGATCTCTCCATGCGTGCTGTCACTAGCGGTGCTAAACTCCCCACAAGCAGCGGGGACGAATTCCCCGAAAACAGCGGGATAAAATTCCCCACCCCGAACTCCGGGCACCGAGACCTGCTCGGGTTGGAGGTGCCCAGATGGTCCGGGGTGAGGAAGCCTTGGAGATCCGCCGCTTGTATGCCGAGGGTGTATCCATCAGCGAGTTGGCCCGCCGCACCGGTCACGACCGTAAGACCATCCGGCGCATCGTACGGGCCGAGTCACCCGCCGAGCGTTCGGCTCGCCGGCGGCGGGAGAGCAAGCTGGCGCCCTTCCGGGAGTACGTGCTGCAACGCATGGAGCTGGGCGTGCTTAACGCGGTGCGCATCCACGCCGAGCTGCAGGAGCTGGGCTACCGGGGAGGCCTGACCGTCCTGCGCGAGTTCATGCGTCCCCACCGGCCTACCCACACGGCCCGGGCCACGCCGCGGTACGAGACACCGCCCGGCCAGCAGGCCCAGCTCGACCTGTTCCATTTCGACTACCTGGCCGGCACGGTGATCCGGCGCCTGTACTACCTCGCGCTGGTGCTGAGCTATTCCCGCTACGCCTACGGCGAGTTCCTGCCGCAGCTGAACAAGCTGACGGTCCTGCAGGCCCTGCGCCGCGGGCTGGAGTTTTTGGCCGGCGCGCCGGCGGAAATCCTGAGCGACAACACCTCCGTACTGGTCCGCCGCCGGCACCCGGACGGCCGGGTGGAATGGCAGCCCGAGTACCTGGACATGGCCGAGTATTACGGGTTCCTTCCCCGAGCCTGCCGGCCCTATTGGGCGCGTACCAAGGGCAAGAACGAGCGGTTCGGGCGCTACGTGCGTCAGGCTTTTTGGCCCCGGGAGTTCGTCGACCTGGCGGACCTCAACCGTCAGCATCTGGCCTGGCTCGATGGCGTGGCCAACGTACGCATCCACGGCACCACGCACGAACGCCCGGTGGACCGCTGGCAGCGCGAACGGACCTACCTACGCCCCCTGCCGCGCACGCCCATCGTGCTGGCCCGCACCGAAGTGCGCCAAGTGGCCTGGGACGGTACCTTCAGCTGGAACCGCAGCCGCTACTCGGTGCCCGTGGCGTATGCCGGCCGGCCGGTGCTGGTACGGGAGCTGGAGTCCGGCGAGCTGGTGGTGGAAGCGGCGGGGGAGGTCCTCCTGCGCTGCCCGGTCAGCCGAGAGCGCTTTGGCGTGCGCATCGATCCGGCGCACTACGCAGGCCTGCCGCGGCACATCCCGCGGCCGCATCACCGGCCGCTGGGCATCCAGCAGGTACCCGAGGTAGAGCGTCGGCCACTGGCCGTGTACGAGCAGCTGGCGGGGGTGCGGGACGATGGCTGAGGCCCTGCTGTTGGCCCGCGCCGAGGAGCTGCTCCATGAGCTGGGGCTGCGCCGCGCGGCCGAGGTGGTGGTGAACCACGCCGATGCCGCCGCAGCCCGGCAGCTCACCTACCTCGCCTTCCTGGTGGGCTTGCTGGAGGCCGAGCGCGAGGCACGCTACGAGCGCTACCTCCAGGCCCGCATGAAGCTGGCCAACTTCCCCTTCCGCAAGACGCTGGCCGACTTCGACTTCCGCTTCCAGCCCTCCCTGGACGAGCGGCAGGTGCGGGAACTGGCCACGCTGGCCTTCGTCGAAGAGGGAACCAACGTGATCTTCTTAGGGCCGCCGGGGGTGGGGAAATCGCATCTGGCTGTGGCCTTGGGCATCGAAGCGGTGCGCCACCGGATCAGCACGTACTTCGTGACCTTCCACCGCCTGGTGGACGACCTGCGGCGCGCCCATGCCGACCGCCGGCTGGAGCGCCGCCTGCGTGTCTACAACAAGCCCCGGCTGCTGATCCTGGACGAACTGGGGTACCTGCCGCTGCAGCCGCTGGACGCGGCCAACTTCTTCCGGCTTGTCTGCGAGCGCTACGAGCGCGGGCTGCCCATGATCATCACGTCCAATGTGAGCTACGGCGAGTGGGACCGGCTGATCGGGGACCCGGTACTCGCGGCGGCCATGCTGGATCGGCTGCTCCACCGCTCGGTGACCGTCAACATCCGGGGTCCCAGTTACCGCCTGAAGGATCGGCTGCGCAGCGGGGTGCCGCTCACGGTACCCGCCGTCGGCAGGGAGGGTGGGGAAATTTAAACCGCTGAAATTGGGGAAAACGCATCCGCTGCTTTTGGGGAATTGAAAAACGCTGTTGACAGTGCCCCTAGCCCGAGAGTTCCACCCAGTTCGGAGCCTACCTATGAGGGATTGAAACTGAGTCTCGTGTGCATGAACCCCATGTTGTGCAGTGTTCGGAGCCTACCTATGAGGGATTGAAACTGGAGGCCGCCGCTCGCCTTGCGTTTGGCACCCGAGGTTCGGAGCCTACCTATGAGGGATTGAAACAGCCCCGGGTGGTGGGGCGGTGACCCTATATCGAGCGTTCGGAGCCTACCTATGAGGGATTGAAACCACTGCGCTCTCCACGGGGTCGCGGGCACACGTTTCGCGTTCGGAGCCTACCTATGAGGGATTGAAACACTTGCTGTACTCGACGACGCAGAGACTGCGAGGATCAGTTCGGAGCCTACCTATGAGGGATTGAAACCAGGAGGTTGGGGTTGTACTCCCTGATGATCGGAATCGTTCGGAGCCTACCTATGAGGGATTGAAACACGTCGATGGAGATCGGGAGAGGGGCCAGCTCTCGCCGTTCGGAGCCTACCTATGAGGGATTGAAACAGATTCCGAAGTTCTGTGAATACTTCCTCGGGGCGGCGTTCGGAGCCTACCTATGAGGGATTGAAACGGGTGGGGAAGAGTCGATGGGCCCTTGAAGCGCTGGCGGTTCGGAGCCTACCTATGAGGGATTGAAACCCACAGTGGCCGCGGGAGCCTGCGCCACGATGGCCTCGTTCGGAGCCTACCTATGAGGGATTGAAACCGCGAATCGTGCTCCCCTCAGGAGAAGAGATTCGTCCGTTCGGAGCCTACCTATGAGGGATTGAAACCTGTGGTGGGGATGGTGCTGATGAGCTCAGCAGCCCTCTCGTTCGGAGCCTACCTATGAGGGATTGAAACCCGACTCCGGCACCAGCACCTGTCCGCGCCCTACGCGTTCGGAGCCTACCTATGAGGGATTGAAACCTGTGTCGGTATCAGCGGTCCACACCTCGTCCACCTCGTTCGGAGCCTACCTATGAGGGATTGAAACCAAGCAGAAGGCGGGGGGTCGTAATATCCCCCAGTTCGGAGCCTACCTATGAGGGATTGAAACCATCCCCACAGGCCCAGACAGACATCGCATCCATCGGTTCGGAGCCTACCTATGAGGGATTGAAACGCTTGTTCCTCGCCACAAACACCGGAATCCACTCAAGGTTCGGAGCCTACCTATGAGGGATTGAAACTGCTTATAGAGAGCGAGTCTATCAAGCCCCCCAAGAGGTTCGGAGCCTACCTATGAGGGATTGAAACGCGGCGTCGTGCACCACAGCATAGACAGTAGCCCCATGTTCGGAGCCTACCTATGAGGGATTGAAACCGAACCCGGGCCGGAACCCGCGGGAGGGGCGCACGCGGTTCGGAGCCTACCTATGAGGGATTGAAACCGTCTCCCTCTCCCTCTACCCAGATCTGGAACACGGAGTTCGGAGCCTACCTATGAGGGATTGAAACCGAGCGAAGGATGTGCTCGCGGCCCTGAAGTTGGGGGGGTTCGGAGCCTACCTATGAGGGATTGAAACCCTTCCCGTTTCCGTGCCCCGCGAGGACGCGGGGGGGCGTTCGGAGCCTACCTATGAGGGATTGAAACAGGGTGGGCCCACCCGTGGGGGTGGGGATTGGTAGTGGTTCGGAGCCTACCTATGAGGGATTGAAACCGGCCTCCAGAAGCAGGCGTGGGGTTGTAATATCCCCGTTCGGAGCCTACCTATGAGGGATTGAAACTTCGGGCATCAAGACCGCGCAGGAGCTCCACCCTGCGTTCGGAGCCTACCTATGAGGGATTGAAACAGAGGATTTGCGGAAGTACACTCCACCTCCGCAAATGTTCGGAGCCTACCTATGAGGGATTGAAACGGAGCGAGCGCAGCATCTGCAAGGCTCGCTCCCACGGGTTCGGAGCCTACCTATGAGGGATTGAAACTGTACTCGAATAATGGGGTCAAAGCCGTTCACGATCAAGTTCGGAGCCTACCTATGAGGGATTGAAACAGGAGCTGTCGAAGGGAGAGGCGTTCGTCGGTCCCACGTTCGGAGCCTACCTATGAGGGATTGAAACAATAGAAAGTCCTGGACGAGCGGTCGGGTCGTAATCGAGTTCGGAGCCTACCTATGAGGGATTGAAACACGCGGCGTCCCCGCCGCTGAGGGGACAGCTCCTCCGTTCGGAGCCTACCTATGAGGGATTGAAACTGTGTACAAGAACCGTGTGGAATTAATGCGCGGGCGTTCGGAGCCTACCTATGAGGGATTGAAACGTCATTTGGAGTGTTACACAGGATGGAGCGACGTTCTAGTTCGGAGCCTACCTATGAGGGATTGAAACGCCCTCTCGCACCTGCGCCCAAGCAAAAACTGCCACCGTTCGGAGCCTACCTATGAGGGATTGAAACAGTGCCCCCACAGGGGGTGCGGAGATTTTGTATCGCGGTTCGGAGCCTACCTATGAGGGATTGAAACACAGATCGCACCCAAGCGTGGAGGACATCCCGTAAGCGTTCGGAGCCTACCTATGAGGGATTGAAACAAGTGTCGCGCGACCGCAGTGATTTGGTCGCGCGCGGGGTTCGGAGCCTACCTATGAGGGATTGAAACGACCTGGTGAGGAGGTGATGCGGTGGGCGTCATCGACAAGTTCGGAGCCTACCTATGAGGGATTGAAACAGATCTAACAGCGCAGGAGTTGCTGGGTCACTGGGTACGTTCGGAGCCTACTTATGAGGGATTGAAACGGGCGTTGCGGGCGTTCGCGGAAGAGATTCTCCTTCCCGGTTCGGAGCCTACCTATGAGGGATTGAAACGGGTAAAAAGTGAGGGCGGGTTGGGTACCCGCCCTCTGTTCGGAGCCTACCTATGAGGGATTGAAACCAGTGGGCTCTCCCCTCGTCCACCATGACGAGGGAGGAGTTCGGAGCCTACCTATGAGGGATTGAAACACGGGGCCGGCTTCTTGGTCAGATCTCTCATGCCTCGTTCGGAGCCTACCTATGAGGGATTGAAACGACCGTAATCCAGTTCGTACATGCGCGGGTATACCCGCCGGTTCGGAGCCTACCTATGAGGGATTGAAACCTTCTCATGCCTCGACACACCGTCCATGAAGATAAGGGTTCGGAGCCTACCTATGAGGGATTGAAACGGGTTCTACCCGTATGATGCACGGCTGGAAGGTAACAGTTCGGAGCCTACCTATGAGGGATTGAAACGAGGTGGAAGACTCGGAGTCGTGGCCTGTCGGTCCATACGTTTGGAGCCTACCTATGAGGGATTGAAATCTAGCGAGGCGCCTAGGAGGATGCCCCAGAGCATCTGGTTGCGAGCCTACCTACGAGGGATTGAAACACAGGATGCTGAGGGGGAGGGGCATATGGGGGGTGAGGTTGCGAGCCTACCTACGAGGGATTGAAACGAAATACGACGGCCCAGCAGGTGCTGGTCCGTCGGGAGTTACGAGTCTACCGAATGGATGGACGGAAACGGTTTTCGAACTACCGGCGTTCCATCCACGCATCCGCAGGCCTCCACCACGGCCAGGTCGCTCCCTGGAGGTGTCCCGTGTCGTGAATCCCCTTTCGGATCACCACCTGAGTGCCGGGGTGGGTGTAGACGGGGATCACGGTGTGATCTTGGAGGAGCAGGCGGTGGAGCAGCTGAAGCTTGTGGCGCTGCGGAGTAAGGGTCCCCGCGGACTCCTCCAAAAGCTTCTGCAGAGCCTCCGGACGCTTCACACTGGCCCATACTTCCGCGGCGGTATCCCCGAGGTAGAAGCCCACGTAGCTGTTGAAGTTCGGGAAGTAGCCGAAGCGGTGCACCAGAAGCCCGCGCCACCCTTTCCGCTGGTACTCCACGTACCGGCCGATCTGTGGCAGCTCCAGCTCCGCCCGAATCCCCACCTGCGCCAGGGCCTGCTGCAGGGCCACTCCCACGTCACGGTCCAGGTACCACGCAGGGATCAGACGAGTGCTGAAGCCGTTCGGATAGCCGGCCTGGGCCAGCAGCTCCTTCGCCCGTGACGGGTTATAGGTGGGCCCGCGGTAGTCGTTGAGGACCGCAGGGCTGCCCGGAACGGCGATCTGGTTCCAGGGCTCCGGAGCACCTCCCTCCAAAGCCCGCGCCAGGGCTTCCCGGTTCAACGCGTATGACACGGCCTCCCGGACCCGCGGATCCGCAAAGGGGGAGTCCGCGTTCGCGCTGTCGGGGATCAACATGAGGACTGAACGGGAAGGAAGTCCAGCGACGATCTCGAACCTTCCCGTCTGCCGCAGCTGATCGAGGATGTGGCGTTCTCGAATCCGCGCGATGTCCAGTTGTCCTGCCAGGAGGGCGGCCTGCAGGACCAGGGGCTGCTCTGTGGGGAAGAACCGGATCTCGATGCGATCCAAATATGGTTTGGGCGGGTCCCAGTACTGGGCAAACCGGACGTAGTCCGCGTGCGCGCTGGGGTCATAACGGGTGATTCGGAAGGAACCCGTGCCCACCGGTTGCCACTGGGCCCGCTCCGGACCCAACCGGCGGACGTTGCTGGGGGAGACGATGAAGGCTCCGCTCCCTGAGAGGGCGAGAAAGATCCCGTTGTCCCACCGTGAGAGGTTCAAGCGCACCGTGTGGGCATCCAGAGCCTCCACGGACTCGATGTAGGTGGGCAGGCGACGGGCCTTGAGGCTTTCGTCCAGGCTGAACTTGACCGCCGCGGCGTCCATCGGGGTTCCGTCGTGAAACCGCACGCCCCGCCGCAGGCGTAGGATCAGGCCCTTCCGATCGGGAGTCACCTCCCATCGCTCCGCCAACCTGGGATGCGCCCGGTTCCATGCATCCACCCACACCAGGGTCTCGTAGACCGGCATGGCGGCGAGGACCCCGAAGACGGGCATGCTCCAGGGTGTTCCGATGGGCCCACCGGGGGCGAGCTCCGCCACACGGATGACCCCTCCCCGCTGCTTTTGCACCCCAGGACCTGCAAAGCCAGCCAAGCCCAGGGCCAGGATGAGGAGGCCGCCCAGGGCAACTCTCGCGTACCTAAGCATCGGGACCCACCCCCTGGGTTTTGCTCTTGAGGGTGCCGATTACAATAAGTCTATTGGGCCAGGGCCATCTTGTCAAGGCACTCCGGCTTGGCGGCCGGGCTGCTGAAACAGGTACATTGTTGGAGGAAAGGGCCAAAGAATGCCGCTCGTGACCCTGCTCACGGATTTCGGGGACGACAGCCCCTACCCCGCGGAGGTGCGGGCGGTGCTGTGCGCCCCTACCTTCGGGGCACCGATCCGGGTGGTGGACATCACGCATCGGGTTCCCCGACACGACGTGCGCCGCGGGGCCTACCTCCTCCGGACCGCCTGTACGGCCTTTCCGGAGGGTACGGTGCACGTCGCGGTGGTGGACCCAGGAGTGGGGACCGAGCGCAGGCCCCTCGCGATCCGGGCTGGGGGGATGGTGTTCGTGGGGCCGGACAACGGACTGCTCCTGCCCGCGGCCCGGGCCGTGGGATCGCCGGAGATCCGACAGATTCTGCACCCCGACCTCCGCCGGCTGGAGGTCTCCTCCACCTTTCATGGCCGGGATCTCTTTGCGCCTGCGGCCCGGTGGCTCGCCCTGGGGTTCCCGTTCGAGGCGGTAGGGCCGAGGGTAGAAGACCCCGTAGAACTCCCTCTGGGTCCCGCGAGTCGCTCGGAGAACCTTCTCCGGGGAGAGGTGCTCGCCGCGGACCCGTTCGGGAACCTCGCCACGAACCTCCCGGGCACTTGGCTTGCGGACCTTCCGGGAAGACTGGAGGTGGTGGTGGCCGGCCGGAGGTACCTTGCGAAGCGGGTGCGGACGTACGGAGAGGGAGAACGAGGGGAGCTTTTGGTGCTCGTGGGAAGCGACGGGTTCGTGGAGGTCGCGGTGCGGGAGGGGAGCGCTCTGGAACGGCTGGGCGCACAACCGGGAGATCCCGTTGCCCTCGCCCCCGCACCCCACCGTGCACAGGATCGTGACGATGGGGTGCTTTCGGTGAAGCAGGGACACGGGGAGGAGGGAGGCTGAGATGCGGGGGTGGACGGCACGGATCGTACGGATCGGGATCCTCCTGGCGGTGGCGGTGGGCCTCGCGGGGATCCCCGCCTACACGCCAGCCCGGGCTGCGGATGCATCGCTGGTCTTCGCCACCCTCAACGCGCTGGCGCAGCGCCACGTGGATGAGCCTGATCCCGTCCATCTGCTCCGAGCGGCCCTGGAGGGAGTCCGGGAGGCCCTGCGAAAGGCCGGGATCACCGCGGAGCTCCCAGATCTCAGAGCCACGGACTTCGCCTTGGCCCGACAGGAGTTCCAGCAACGGTTCGACGAGGCCGTGGCCCGGGCGAGCGGCCGGATCTCCGAGGAGGAGCTGCAGTACGCCGCGGCCCGGGCCATGGCCTCTAGCCTCGGGGACTCCCACACGGGATTCCTCTCGCCGCAGGAGATGGAGGAGCGGAGGCGCCAGCAGTTCAACGAGGCAGGGTACACGGGCATCGGGATCCTCCTCCTCTCGAAGTCCGGGCGGTTCTACATCCGACGGGTCTTCCCGGGCAGTCCCGCGGAGCGGTCAGGCCTTCGGGAGTTTGACCGCATCCTCACCATTGACGGGCAGTCCACGGAAGGGATGTCGAGCGAGGACGTCTCGGGACGGATCCGGGGCCCGGGCGGGACAACGGTGACCCTTACCGTGCAGCGGCCCGGATCCTCCGCGCCCCTGACCTTCTCCGTGGTGCGGGCACCCATCGTGGTACCCACAGTGGAGGCCCGGGTCCTCCCCGGACCGGTGGGCTACCTCCGGTTCAGCCAGTTCACGCAGGGCAGTAGCTTCCAGGTGCGGCAGGCCCTCCAGGACCTCCTGCGGGAGGGGATCCGGGGCTTACTCCTGGATCTCCGGGGCAACCCGGGCGGATTCGTGGCGGAGCTCAACCGGGTGGCGGATTACCTCTTGGGGCCCGGGCTCCCCCTCTACACGACGGAATCCCGATCGGAGGGCCGAACGACCCAGTTCACCCGCGGGCCCCGGGTCCTCCCTCCAGACGTGCCGCTCGTGGTGCTGGTGGACGAGGACACCGCCTCCGCCGCGGAGCTGCTGAGCGCGGCCCTCCAGGAGCACGGCCGGGGGATCCTCGTGGGCACCCGCACCTCCGGGGCGGTGCTGATCAGCATCACGGTCCCGCTCCCCGGCGGTGCGGGAGTCACGGTGGCCATCGCGCGGCTGTACACGCCCCGGGGGGCTGTGTTGGAGAAGAACGGGCTGCATCCGGACGTAGAGGTGGACCTGGCCCTGGAGGACCTGGATCGGGGGGTGGATGCCCAGTTCGTACGCGCCCAAACGGAAATCTTGCGCCGGCTGGCCACAGGACCGACCCGGTGAAGGGAAGGTTCGAGGTCGAGGTTCGCTTTCCGGTCCCGGACCCCGAGGGCTTCTCCGGGAGGGTGGAGCGGATGGGGGGGAGACTGTTGCTTCGCTACGCCCTGACGGATCTCATCTACCGGCCGAAGACCCGATCCTGGGACCTGCTCACCCGGAGCATTCGGCTGCGGGAGCACCACGAGCCCCGGGAAGGGTGTGAGGTGCTGTTCAGCCACGTGGAGGTGGTGCGGGAAGGCGTGATGCCCTTCAAGCGCTCGTGGTACCCGGAGGGGAAGGTGCGGCTGTACGCGGGGCCGCGGGAGGTGTGCGCGCGGTTGCTCGAGGATTTAGGGTTTTCACCGTGGTTTTCCGTGCCGAAGAGGGATGGCCACAAATGGAAGATGGGGTCGCTCTCCGTGGCTCTGGAGCGGGTGGAGGACCTGGGGTGGATGGGGGAGCTGGAGGTAGATGGAGGAGGAAGCGCCACGATCCAGGAGGCGAGCCGGGTGGTGGAGCGCTTGGGAATCCCTCTGGAGGCCCTCACCCCCGAGCCTCTTCCGCTCCTCGTGGCCCGGGCGCGGAGGATCCTACCGTCCCCACGAGGAATCCGGTTCCCTTCCGTCGAATCCCCCCAAAACTCCGGAGGTGGCGAAGATGAAGGACGCGACGCGGGTGGTGCTCCCCCCAAGTGAGATCCCCCAGGCGTGGTACAACATCATCCCGGACCTCCCAGAGCCTCCCCCACCCGTGCTGCACCCCGCCACGAAGCAGCCCGTGGGACCCGCGGACCTGGAGCCCATCTTCCCCCAAGAGATCATCCTGCAGGAGGTGAGCACGGAGCGGTGGGTGGAGATCCCCGAGCCTGTGCGGGAGATCTACGCCCTGTACCGGCCCACGCCGCTCTACCGGGCGAAGCGGCTGGAGCAGGCGCTCGGGACACCCGCCCGCATCTACTACAAGTACGAGGGCGTCAGCCCGCCGGGCAGCCACAAGCCCAACACCGCCATCGCCCAGGCCTACTACGCGAAGCGAAGCGGCGTGCGCCGCCTCACCACGGAGACCGGCGCGGGCCAGTGGGGCTCGGCCCTGGCGTGGGCGTGCCGGATGTTCGGGCTGGAGTGCACGGTGTACATGGTGCGGGTGAGCTACGAGCAGAAGCCGTACCGTCGGGTGCTCATGGAGACCTGGGGCGCGGAAGTGCTCCCGAGTCCCAGCTCCCGCACCCAGGCGGGCCGCACCATATTGGCGCGGGACCCGAACTCGCCCGGTAGCCTCGGCATCGCCATCAGCGAGGCGGTGGAGGACGCGGCCACCCACGACGACGCGAAGTACTCCCTGGGGAGCGTGCTGAACCACGTGCTCATGCACCAGACGGTGATCGGACTGGAGGCGAAGCGGCAGCTGGAGCTCCTGGGCGAGTACCCGGACGTGGTGGTAGGGTGCATCGGGGGCGGGAGCAACTTCGCGGGGCTCTCGTTCCCCTTCATGGCGGATAAGCTGCGGGGTCGGGAGGTGCGCATCGTGGCGGTGGAGCCCACCGCCTGCCCTACCCTCACCAAGGGACAGTACCTGTACGACTTCGGCGACACCGCCCGCACCACTCCCCTCCTCAAGATGTACACCCTGGGGCATACCTTCATCCCCGCGCCCATCCACGCGGGCGGACTGCGGTACCACGGGGATGCGCCCCTGGTGTGCCTGCTGTACGACCGGGGCCTCATCGAGGCGTACGCCTACCCGCAGAACCCGGTGTTCGAGGCCGCGGTGCTCTTCGCGCGGACCGAGGGGATCGTGCCGGGACCGGAGCCGGCCCACGCCATCCGGCACGTCATCCAGGAGGCCATCCGGTGCCGGGAGGCGGGCGAATCCAGGGTGATCCTCTTCAACCTCAGCGGGCACGGGCACTTCGACCTGGCGGCGTACGAGCAATATCTCGCAGGCAAACTCCCGGACTTCGAGTACCCGGAGGAGGAGGTCCAGCGGGCCATCGCGGAGCTCGCCCCCCTCCAGCCCTAGGGACGGTGCCATCCCGCCGCAGCCCGTGCTATCGTTGCGGTGAGGGAGAAGCGGTGACCACGCACGACATCGCGAAGACTGAGCGGATGGAGATGTACCTGAAGGCGGTGTTCTCCATCCAGCAGACCGCCCCACCCGCCACGGTCTCCAAGGTAGCGGAGTTCATGGGCGTATCGGTGCCCTCCGCGAGTGAGATGCTCAAGCGGCTGGAGCAACAGGGGTACGTGCGGGGGACCGAGGACGGGGTCACCCTCACCCCTGAGGGGCGGGAGGTGGCGGTGCGGGTGGTACGGCGGCTGCGGCTCGCGGAGCGGCTGCTCACCGATATTCTGGGCCTGGAGCTCCCCCGCGTCTACGAAGAAGCCTGCAAGATGGAGCACGTCATCAGCCCAGAGGTGGAGGCCCGCCTGGAACAGGTGCTCCACCACCCCACGCACTGCCCGCACGGCCAGCCCATCCCGCAGCCCGACGGCACCCTCGAGGAGATCCCGACCACCACCCTCGGGGATCTGCGGCCCGGTGGCCGGGCGGAGGTGGCCGCGATCCCAGAAGAGGACGCTGAACTGGTGCGGTATCTGGCCTCCCTGGGACTGGTGCCCGGAACCCGCATCCTCGTGAAGGAGGTCGCCCCCTACAGTGGCCCGATCTTCTTCGAGGTGGACGGGGTCTTGAGGGCCATCGGACCCCTGGCCGCCTCCCGCGTCCGGATCCGGCCCCTCTGAATTAAAAGGATTGACAACCTACTAGAGTAAGGCTAGCCTAAAAATGTTCTTAAGCGATTTAGTCAACTTTTGGAGGGAGCCTGTGCGGCGGGTGGTTCTGCTGGTGGTGGGTGTTGTCTTGATGCTCGGGGCGGGAGCTACGGGCCAGACCCCGGGCCTCACGGTGTACACGGGCCGGGGGCAGGCCTTCGTGGAGCCCGCGGTCCGTGAGTTCGAGCGGGAGACGGGGATCCGGGTGCAGGTCCGATTCGGCCGGGACGCGGAGCTGTTGGCCGCGTTGCAGGAGGAGGGGACCCGAAGCCCTGCGGACGTCTACTGGGCGAACACTTCCGGGGCTTTAGGCGCCGCGGTCCAGGCTGGGCTGCTGGCGCCTCTCCCGGAAAGCCTGAGCCGCAGGCCTGTGGCGTTCGTCCCCCGGCATCGTAGGTGGGTCCCCCTCACGATCCGGCTCAGGGTCCTCGCCTACAGCCCGGCCCGGGTGAGGCCGGAGGATCTCCCCACGAGCGTCATGCAACTTCCCCATCATCCCCGGTGGCGGGGCCGGATCGGCTGGACCCCTCCGTATTCCAGCTTCCAGGACTTCATCACCGCCATGCGGGTGATCCACGGGGAAGCACGGACCCGGGCATGGCTGGAGGCCATGAAGGGTCTGGAACCCAAGGCCTACACCAGTAACCCGCCCATGATCGAGGCCATCCGAGCTGGGGAGATCGACGTGGCCCTCACCAACCACTACTACGTGGCGCGGTTCGTGCGCCTCGGGTATCCCGTGGCCGCGCACCACTTCGCGCCCGGGGACGTAGGGAGTTTGGCGCTCGTAACCGGAGCCGGGATCCTTCGGACGAGCCGCAACCCCGCCTCTGCCGCCCGGTTTTTGGAATACCTACTTGGGCAGAAGGTCCAGCAGTTCTGGGCCAACGAACACCTGGAGTACCCGGTGGTGCGGGGCGTGATCCTCTCGCCCGCGCTCCTGCCCTTCGATCAGGCCATCCGACGCAGCCCCCGCATGGACTTCGAGGCGTTGCGGGATCTGGAAGGCACCCTGAGGCTGCTGCGGGAGGTCGGGGTGCTGTAGGAGCGGATGCAGGCCGCGGCCCGGGAGGCTCCTCCCCGGAAACCCGTCCCTTGGCTCCTCCCTGCCCCGGCCGTCCTGGTCGCGGCAGGGATTTTCGCCCCCCTCGCTTACTTGATTCTCCGGGCCTTGGAGGCGGAGCCCTCCATGCTCCGGGAGGTGGTCCTCTCTCCCCGCAACGCCCTCCTCCTCTGGAATACCCTGCTCCTGGCCGGGGGAACCGTCGGAGGGAGCTTTCTCCTCGCCTTCCCTCTCGCGCTCCTCGACGTCCGCTCCGACCTCCCCCCGCTCCTCACCACTCTCGTGGGAACCCTTCCTCTCGCGATCCCCGAGTACGTGGGGGCGTACGCGTTTCTGGCGGCCACAGGCCCCGGAGGGACCCTGGAGGCGGTCCTGGGAGTACCGGTGCCGAGGCCCAGCGGGTACTGGGGGGCGACGGTCGTCCTCTCCCTGTTCCTGTACCCCTACGCGTTCCTGAACCTTCGCACCGCCCTCCGGGGGGTGGATCCCAGCCTAGAGGAGTCCGCCCGGAGCCTGGGATACGGGCCGTGGATGGCGTTTTCCCGGTCGGTGCTGCCGCAGCTCAAGCCCGCCCTCTCCGCGGGAGGGCTCCTGGTGGCGATCCACGCGCTGGGGGACTTCGCCACCGTGGGCCTGCTGCGGTACGAGACCTACAGCTCCGCCATCTACCTGCAGTACAGCGCGGCCTTCGACCGCACGTACGCGGCCTGGCTTGCCCTCCTGCTCATCGGCCTCGTAACGGGCATGCTGTGGGGGGAGGCCCGTGTGGTAAGGGGTCTGCGTCTGGCCCGTACAGGAATCGGTGCCCAAAGGGCACCCCGGAGGACGCCCCTCGGCCCCTGGCGATGGGCCGCCTACGGGTACGCCCTTGGGCTCGGCCTGGCGAGCGTCGGCGTGCCGGTCGCGGTGCTTGGGCACTGGATGCTCCGGGGCCCCGGGACGGAAGCGGGGATCGCGGAAGCGCTGACCGGGACGCTGCGGCTCGCGACGCCCACAGCCCTTCTCGCGGTGGGCCTGGCCCTCCCCATCACCTACTGGAGCGTCCGATATCCTTCGACCGCGAGCACCGCCGCGGAGCGGGTGGTCTACTTCGGGTACGCCATCCCTCCCCTCGCATTCGCCCTCGCGGTCATCTTCTTCGCCCTCCGAACCGCACCCGCGCTCTACCAGACCCTTCTCCTTCTCGTGGTCGCGGCAAGCCTGCATTTCCTCAGCGAGGCCATCGGCCCTCTCCGGGCCGCACTCTACCAGGCGCCTCCCCGCCTGGAGGAGGCGGCCCGATCCCTGGGCTACGGCCCCCTCTCCGCGTTCTTCCGGGTGACCCTCCCCCTCCTCCGGCCCGGACTCCTGGCAGGCCTCGCCCTGGTGTTCCTCTCCGCAGCCAAGGACCTGGCCCTCACCACCCTCCTCTCCCCTCCCGGGTACACCACCCTGGCGGTGCGGGTTTGGGGATATGCGAGCGACGCCATGTTTGAACGAGCCGCGCCCCACGGCCTCGCCATGATCGGGTTGGGAGCCGCGGCCGTGGGAGTCTTGATCCAAACCGAGCGCGCGAGATAAGGAGATCCCGTACGCTCTGAATAGGATTGACGGGTAATGGACCTTAGACTATCCTAATTTTGCCCATCCGGGAGGGACGGGTGCGGGAGAATTCCGTGGCGGTCGGGGTCCGGCTGCACAACGTGACGAAGCGCTACGGTTCCGTAGAGGCTGTCCGGAACCTCACGCTGGAGGTCTACGAGGGGGAGCTCCTCGTCCTGCTGGGGCCCAGCGGATGCGGAAAGACCACCACCCTCAGGCTCGTGGCAGGGCTTGAGCGGCCGGATGCCGGGGAGATCGAGCTTTTCGGTCAGGTGGTTTCGGGATCCCGATGGGTGCCCCCTGAAGCCCGGGGGATTGGGCTGGTTTTTCAGGACTACGCCCTCTTCCCCCACCTCCGGGTCGCGGAGAACGTGGCTTTCGGGCTGCGGGGCTGGAGGCGAAGGCAGGCTATGGAGCGGGTGGCAGAGGTCCTGGATCTCGTGGGCCTGTCCGAATGCGCAGACCGTTACCCGCACGAGCTCTCAGGCGGCGAACAGCAGCGGGTGGCCCTGGCCCGCGCCCTCGCGCCCAGGCCGCGTCTGCTGCTCCTGGACGAGCCCCTCAGCAACCTCGACGCGGAACTCCGCAAGCGGATGCGGGCGGAGCTGCGGCGCATCGTGAAGGGGTCGGGGATCACTGCCCTGTTCGTCACCCACGATCAGCAGGAGGCCTTTGCCCTCGCGGACCGCATCGGCGTCCTGAGCCGGGGCCGTCTGTGGCAGGTGGGGGCTCCGGAAGAGCTCTACCACGCACCCGCGTGCCGGTTCGTGGCGGACTTCATCGGGGAGGCGACCTTCTTGCCGGGCCGGGTGGAGGCCCACGCCATCCTCACGGAGCTGGGCCGGTTCCCCGGAAACGGGCTCCCCGAGGGGACCCGGGTAGAGCTGATGCTCCGTCCATCGGACCTGCGCTTGGTACCGGATCCGGAGGGCCCCGGCGTGGTGGTGGATCGGCACTTTCGCGGGGCCGAGAGCCTCTACGACGTGCGGCTCCCTTCCGGTGTCCTGGTGCGAGCGAGCCTGGGAGAGTCCCAGGGGCTTCCTCCCGGAACCCGGGTGCGACTCGAACCCGTCTCCCACCGAGCTGTGGTCTTCCCGGTAGAATAGCCCCACGGTCGGCCTAAGGCTGTGATGGAACGGATCGTTTGGCGCGTGGACCTCCCGGGCCTTGCGGACTACGGGCCCACCTGGGAGCTCCAGCGGGAGCTCGTCTCCCACCGCCAGCGGGGAGAAGTTCCGGACGTCCTCCTCCTGCTGGAACATCCGCCCGTCATCACCTGCGGCCGGGCCACCAAGCCCGAGCACCTGCGGACGCCCCGGGAGACCCTTTTGCAGATGGGGTGGGGGGTGTTCGACGTCGAGCGGGGCGGAAGCGTGACGTACCACGGCCCCGGCCAGCTCGTGGGCTACCCCATTCTCGACCTGCGGAGGTACGGCGAGGACATCGTGGGATACGTGCGCATGCTGGAGGAGTCTGTGATCCGCGCCCTGCGCCCGTACGGCATCGAGGCCGAGCGGCGGCCGGGCTTTCCCGGCGTGTGGGTCGGAGAGGAGAAGATCGCGGCCGTGGGCGTGGCGGTGAAGCGGCGGGTGACCATGCACGGGTTCGCCCTGAACGTGAACACGGACCTCGACCCCTTCCGGGCCATCAACCCCTGCGGCATCGGCTTCCCCCCGACCTCCATGGAGAAGATCCTGGGGCATCCCGTGCCCCTCCACGAGGTCCGGGACGCGTACGCACGGAGCTTCGAGGAGGTGTTCGGCGTGATCCTGGAGCGGGTCCCCCCCTCGCGGCTCCCCCGCCCGAGGGCGGCCCCGATCCCCACCCCGTAAAGGCGTGGGGACCGGGGCAAGCCCTACGCTTGGAAACTGCCCCTCACCCCTAGCGGACGACCACGACGCCCTTCATGCCGACGGCAGCGTGGATGGGGCACCAGTAGGTGTAGGTGCCGCTTCGGGTGAACCGGAGGCTGTAGGTGTGCGGCCCAGGGGCACCCACGGGTGCCAGGATCCCCGAGTTCGCGTAGTCAGATCCCGCGTACTCCTTGTGGGAGGTGGGTGCGGCCACCTTGGGGTTGAGAAGGAGCCGGGGTGGGCCGGAGGCCTGCGGCTGCGGAACCACGAACGGCGGCACCTTCTCGCTTCCCACGAAGGTCACCGTGTGGATCTCGAAGGGATCCCGCATCTCCCAGACCACGGTGGTCCCGCGCCGCACCACCAGCGGCTCTCGCGTGTAGCGCATCAGGGAGTAGCCCCGCTGCGCATCGCCCAGGAGCGATATGCGGACCGTCTTCCCTGAGAGCGTCGGCCCCAGCCGGGCCAGCGCGCGCTTTCCCGCCGCGATGGTGGCCTGCTGCTCCCTCCGCCCCCGCTGCAGGGCAGCCCCAGGGTCCTCCGACAGATGGGTACCCCGCGGATGCACCCGGACCGTCCCGGACATGGCCGGTCCGTGCACGATGCAGGTGTAGACGTAGGTCCCGGGTTTGGTGAAGCGCAGGCGGTACCGGTACCGAAGGGAGGCCCAGATCCGCGGGTCCTCCGGCGGGACTCCGGAGTTCCGGTAGCCCTGTCCGTCGTACTCCTCCGAGCCTACGGGGAAGGCCACCTGCGGGTTCATGTACGCGGCTCTGCCCTCCGCCACAATCAGGGGTGGGAGCTGCCCTCCGCCCGCGAAGGCCACATTGTGGAAGCCCGCGAACCGCCACTCCACCACATCCCCCACCGTGATGTCCACCACCCGCGGGTGGAAGAAGTTGGACCACACGCTGCCGTCTTGCGTCATCCCCCCGCGATCACCGTCCAGGTACGGGCCTGGGCCCCGGCTCGCGGCCCGGCCACGAGGGCCAGGGCCCCGATGGCGACCCCTGCGAGAACACGACCCCATCGCCCCATGACGAACACCTCCTCCGGACTTTTTGCGAGGCCTGAGCCATCGGCCTCGGATACAGAGCGTAAAAGGGGCCGGACCTTCCCGGCATCCGTGAAAAGGCGGATCTTACCCCCCGGAGGCCCCGGAGACCTCCACGGCCTCCACCACCCGCAGGAACGGGATGGAGGCCGCCCAACAGGCAGTCCGGACCGCCTCGGGGCTGTCGGCCCCAAACAGAACCAGGAGCTGTTCATCCGCGGGGACCCAGAAGGTAGAGAGGTGGCGCACCTCGATGCCCTGAACCGAACATGCCTCGCACGCGGCACGGACGCGCACCACGAGATGTCCGACCTGCTCCGGAGTGATGCCCGGGACATCACAATCCGCGATGTAGAGAGGCACGGATCCCCTCCAGGGAGGTGCACGGACTGCGCGATCATACCGCGGAGGGCCGCAGCAGGACATCCGTGGAAAGGCGGATGGGGGCTTTAGGTTCTGAGACGACCGGGTCTTCAAGGCGGAGAAGACGTGGGGGGGCTCAGGTTCAGCTCGGAGACACCGTACGAGGCGTCCGTGGAGGAAGCGATCCCCTGCTCCACGGCCCACGCGGCGATCTGGGCCCGGGACCGGAAACCCAGCTTGTTGAGGATGTGCAGCACGTGGCTGTCAACCGTGCGCTCGGAGACCGCGAGCGCTCCGGCGATTTCGCGGTTCGTGAGCCCGTGGGCGACCCGGGCCACCACCTCCCGCTCCCGCGGTGAAAGGCGCACGTCCCGCTTGTCCGCGAGGGCCTCCCGCACCACTTCCGCAAGGGGGAGGACGCTCCCCTTGACCCGCTCCGCCTCAAACCCGACCGCACCCAGGGCCCTGCGGGCCCGGTGGGAGGCGGCCTCGATCGTTGCGCGTTGGGGGACAGGCGGAGGGCCTACCTGGCTTCGCAGGCCCTCCGCCGCCCCTAGCCACCGGGCCGCAGCCCGGGGATCCGCCGCGAGCGCGGCGAGCCCTTCCAGGCACTCCGCAACGCCCCTGCGGGATCCCAGGGTCCAGAACAGCTCTAGGCTGTCCCGGTACATCCGCCCCGCGTCCCTCCCCCGGTTCATGGCCCGAGCAGCGGCCCCGAGATCTGCGAGAGTTCCCGCGATCCCGATCCTGTCCTGGAGGTCCCGATACCGCTCAAGACCCTGCTCCAGAAGGTTGTGGGCTTCCTCGAATCGGCCCAGCTGGTAGGCGACCTGGCCCATCTCCTGGAGGCACGCCGCCACGCCCCACGGATCCCCGCATTGCTGGTACAGGGACATGGCCTCCAGGAGGAGGCTCCGGGCCTGCTCCGGCTTACCCTTCGCGAGCGCCACCCGGGCGAGGCTGGAGCAGGAGACCGCCACGCCCCAGGGATGACCCATCTCCCGGTAGAGCCGGAGTCCCTCCTTCAGGGAGGAAATCGCGTGGCGGTAGTCCCCCCGGACCCGGGCCACGTGGGCCAGGATCCTCAGGGTGGAGGCAATTCCAAGTGCATCCCCCACCGCGGTAAACCCCTGCAGAGCCGCGCGTCCCCGCATCTCCGCCTCCCCGAGGTCGTCCATCACCCAGGCCAGTAACGCCAGCGCCCGCAGGGCCCGAGCCCGCGGAAGCGGTTCCTCGTCGCCCAGCTCCAGGACGCGCCGGAGCCACACCCGGCCCTCGGCCCAGTACCCGCGCAGGGCCCAGAACTCCGCGAGGGCAGCCGCGAGGGTGCGCGCGGAGGAGGGTTCCGCGTGGTTCAGGAACCCCTGGATCGCCGCCCGGACGTTGTCGTGCTCGGCCTCTAGCTGATCCAGGGTTTCGGCCTGCACGGGACCCGCAAGACCCGCATCGGCCTGTTCTACAAGCCCGAGGAAGAAGCGGGCGTGTCGGGCCTCCACCGCTTCGGTCTCCCCGCTCAGCCTGAGCTGCTCCAGGGCGAACTCCCGGATGGACTCCAGCATGCGGAAACGCGTGTGCCGTGCGGCGCGATCCCGTTCCACGAGACTCTTGTCCCGCAGAGCGGCAAGCGCTTCCAGCATCTCCTCCGCAGGCACCTCGCAGACCACTGTGGCCGCCTGTAGGGTGAAGCCGCCGCGGAACACTCCGAGTTGGCGGAAGACCCGCTTCAGGTCGGGCGGGAGCAAGGCGTAGCTCCATCCGATGGCGGCCCGCAGGGTCCGGTGGCGCTCCGGAAGATCCCGGGCCGCCCGGCCGAGCAGCGAAAGCCGGTGATCCAGGCGCTCCAGGACGGCCTGCGGCGGGAGCAACGCGAACCCAGGGGCCGCGAGCTCCAGGGCGAGGGGAAGCCCCTCCAGCCGCACGCACAGCTCGGCCACCGCCCGGGCGTTCCGGGCATCGAGCCGGAAGGCCCGGTCTACGGCCCTCACCCGGTCCACGAGGAGGGCCACGGAAGGGACTCTGAGGAGCTGGTTCACGCCCGAGAGCGCGCGGGGGTCCGGCACCTCGAGGGGGGCCACGTGAAACCGGTATTCACCCCGCAGGCGCAGGGGCTCACGGCTGGTGACGAGCACCCGCAGCTCTTGCGCCGCTTCCAGCAGATGCGCCACTTCCCGGGCAGCCTCCAGCAAGTGCTCGAAGTTGTCCAGCACCAGCAGGAGGTGCTTCTTCCACAGGGCCGTACCGAGGTGCTTCACGGGCGGTTGCCCCGGTGGGATCCGCACGCCCAAAACCCGGGCCACGGCCGGGACCACCAAGGAAGCGTCCGGAACGGGGCCCAGGTCCACGAAGCCGACGCCGTCCCGGAACGCTCCTGCACAGCCATGGGCGCACTCCACCGCGAGCCGGGTCTTCCCGACTCCGGGCGGCTCCGTCAGGCTCAGAAGCCGCACCTGGGAGTTCACGAGGAGGGTGCAGACCTGCAGGACCTCGTCCCTCCGCCCCACGAGGGGCGTGGTGGGGACCGGGATCCGGAGAGGTTTCAAAGCTCCTCCTGCAAAGAGGCTTCCACGATCGAGACCCCGATTCCTGCTCCCCGCACGGGAACCCGAGGTCCGTGGTAGACTGCTTCCGGAGTGTTCGGACCGGAGGTGAACCCATGCCGACCGTTTACCTTCCGACGCCCCTGCGCCGGCTCACAAACGGCCAGGCCCGGGTCCAGGTACCGCCCGGCACCGTGGAGGAGGTGCTCGATGCCCTTGACGCCCAGTTCCCCGGACTGCGGGCCCAGATCTGCGACGAACAGGGCGAGGTGAAGGCCTTTATTAACGTGTTCGTGAACGGCACGGAAATCCGGGCGCTCCAAGGCCGCAGGACTCCCGTGGGCCCCGAGGACGAGGTGTCCATCATCCCCGCCATGGCGGGAGGCACGCGGTGACGGGCGGGGAGAGCTCCGCGGGTGTGCTCCCGGCGGTTCACCCGACCCTCCCGGACCTCGCCTTCGTACCCGCAGAGGACGTCCTGCTCCACGAGGAGTGCGATCCCGAGCGGGTGGCGCGCCTGTGTGAGCGCCTGCGGGAGGAGGGGGTTCTCCGCAATCCGCCCATCGCGGCGCGGCTGGGGGCCCAGGTGGTGGTGCTGGACGGCGCCAACCGCACAGAGGCCCTGCGGGCATTGGGTGCCCGCTACGTCCTCCTGCAACGGGTAGACTACGAGGACCCCTCGGTGGAACTGCGCACCTGGCGGCACCTGGTCACGGAGGTCCCCCAGGGCCTTGAAGGTCGCCTCCGGGAGCTGATGCCTGTGGAGCGGATGGAGCACCGGGAGGCGGTGCAGGCCCTGGGAGAGGGGCGGCTCCTCGCGTACATGTGGCGACCCGAGGGCACCCTCGGGCTTCCGCGCGGGGCGGACCTCCTGGAGGACGTCGCGCGGCTGCGGGTCCTCGTGGCTGCGTATCAGGGTACCACCCGCATCCATCGGGTCCTGGACGAGGATCCCGAGGCCCTGGCCCGGGAGTACGGGGAGGTGGGCATGCTGGTGGTCTTCCCCACGTTTACCAAGCGGGAGATCCTAGAGATGGCCCACAACGGCCTGAAGCTCCCCACGGGGATCACGCGACACGTGATCCCGGGACGGGCTCTGCGGGTGAATATGCCTCTGGAGCGGATGCTGCGGGAGGACCCCCTCCCATCCCTCCAGGCGTGGCTGGAGGGGTGGGTACGGGAAAGGGTACGCAACCACCAGGTGCGCTACTACGCGGAGCCCACGTTTTTATTCGACGAGTGAGGCCATGGCGTACCGGTTCGTCTCCGCGAAACCTCAGATCGGCGAGGACCTGCTGAACCGGATCGGGAACACGCCGTTGCTGCGCCTGCGCAGGATCTCCCAGGGCCTGCCCCCGGGGGTGGAGATCTACATCAAGGCAGAGTGGTTCAACCCTGGAGGATCCGTGAAGGACCGACCCGTCCTCCGGATGATCGAGGAGGCAGAGCGGGCGGGGCTGTTGACCCCCGACAAGATCATCCTGGACTCCACCAGCGGCAACGCGGGCATCGCCTACGCCATGATCGGGGCCGTGAAGGGCTACCGGGTCAAGCTGGTGATGCCCGCCAACGCCAGCGAGGAGCGTAAGCGCCGCATCCGCGCGTACGGAGCGGAGATCGTCTTCTCGGATCCCCTGGAGGGGTCCGACGGCGCCATCCTCCTGGCGCGGGAGATCTACGCTCAGGACCCGGACCGGTACTACAAGCCGGACCAGTACAACAATCCCGCCAACTGGCGAGCCCACTACGACACCACGGGACCGGAGATCATCGCGCAGACGGAGGGGCGCATCACCCACTTCGTGGGCACCCTGGGGACCACGGGAACCGTCACCGGGGTAGGACGGCGGCTGCGGGAGTTCTCCCCCGAGGTGAAGGTCATCGCAGTGGAACCGGACAGCCCCCTCCACGCCATCGAGGGTCTCAAGCACATCGAGAGTTCCATCCGGCCTGGGATCTACGACCCCACGGTCCACCACCAGAAGATCGGGGTGAGCACGGAGGCCGCGTACGAGATGGCCCGGCGCCTGGCCCGGGAGGAGGCCCTGTTCGTGGGGCCGTCCACGGGCGCGGCCATGGCCGCGGCCCTGCAGGTGGCCCGGGAACTCGAAGAGGCGGTGATGGTGGTCCTGGCCCCGGATGGGGGGGATCGGTACCTCACCACCCCGCTCTGGCGGGATCTGTGAAAGGGGAGTAAAGTGATGTTGAGGATCCGAGCCGAGCACCTGGAGGAGATGGTGGCTCACGCCCGGGCGGAGGCTCCGAACGAGTGCGTGGGGCTGCTCTTCGGCCGGGACGGGCGGGTGGAGCGGATTTGGCGGGGGACGAACGTGCACCGGAGTCCCTTCTCCTACCAGATGGACCCCGGGGAGCTGCTCCGGGCCTTCCGGGAGATGGAGGCCGCGGGCCTGGAGCTGGTGGGGATCTACCACTCGCATCCCGCATCCCCCGCCTACCCCTCGAGGACGGACGTGGCCCGGGCGTACTATCCGGAGGCGGCATACGTCATCGTCTCCCTCCAAGAAGACCCTCCTGCGGTGCGGGCGTTCCGGATCCAGGAGGGCCGGGTCACGGAAGAGGACGTGATGGTGGAATGAGGGTTTCCACACGGGCGGAGTACGGCATTCGGGCCCTCATCGACCTCGCCATGTTCGAGGCCCTGGGGCCGGTGCAGACCCACGACATCGCCCGCCGCCAGGGGCTCCCGGAACCCTACCTCAACCAGATCCTCAGCGCCCTGCGTCGGGCGGGGCTCGTGGTGAGCAAGCGGGGGCCCGGCGGGGGACACCTGTTGAGCCGTCCACCGGAGGAGATCCACCTGGCGGACGTCTTCCGGGCCCTGGAGGGTACTCCCTCGCCCTGGGAGTGCGTGGACACCTCCGACCCCAACTGCGCCTTCGCGATCGGCTGCGGCCTGCGGCCCCTGTGGCAGCGGATCAAGGAGGCCACAGAGCACGTCCTCCGCACCACCACCCTCGCCGACCTCCTCCCGCGTCCGATCCTCCCGTCCCAGCCCGACCGCGGCAGGGTCCGCAACCCCACTCGGGTCTAGGTCCCGCAACCCCGATCCGGTCCGGACCCCCACCGGGCTGGTGGGGTATAATGGGCCGGGAGGATGGAAATTCCGAAGATGGGGAAGCCGTTGACGAAACCGGAGCCGGAGTGCTGGACGGTGCATCAGGATGCGGGAACGCCGGGTCGTGGGGACGCCCTCCTGCGCCGCAAGCGGTTCGAGGAGATGGTGGCCCAGCATCTGGACGCCCTCTACGCGGCGGCCCTCCGGCTCACCCGGAACCGCCAGGATGCGGAGGATCTCCTGCAGGAGACCCTGCTGAAGGCGTGGCGATCCTACCATACCTTCGAGGAGGGCACCAACGCCCGGGCGTGGCTGTTCCGCATCCTGATGAACGCCCACATTGACCGGTACCGCAAGGCCACCCGGGAACCCGAGCTGAGCGACGTAGAGGACGTGGGCGAGTTCTACCTGTACACCAAGGTGCAGGAGTCTGAGCAGCTGCGGGGGGTGGGGGACCCGGAGAAGCTGCTGGAGCGCATCATGGAGCACGAGGTGCGGGAAGCCCTGGAGAGCCTTCCCGAGCACTTCCGCCGGGTGGTGATCCTCGCGGATCTGCAGGGGTTCTCGTATAAGGAGATCGCAGACATCCTGGGCATTCCGGTGGGAACCGTCATGTCCCGACTCTTCCGGGGCCGGAGGCTGCTGCAGAGGAAGCTGTGGGACTACGTGCGGACCCACCATCGAATCTCGGAGGGCCCATCCGCCTCCTCGGAGGCCCGCGTGGCCAAGGGGTAGTGGGGGCGAGCGAGTTGGATTGCCGGGAGTTCACGCAGCGGCTCTGGACGTTCCTGGACGGGGAGCTTGACGACGGCTCCTGCCAAGAGCTCCAGGCGCACCTGGAACGGTGCCCGGAGTGCTGGAAGCACTACCGGTTCGAGGGCGTGCTGCGCGCCTTCGTCCGCCGGTGCTGCCAGGAGCCCGCTCCAGAGAGCGTCCGCCGCCGCGTAATCCGCTTCATCGTCCGGCTCACCGCGCGCGAAGGGTAGCTGCACGCCCTTTCGAAAGCGGTGTTACAATCCCGCCGTGCGGCGGGCCGCCATTGACATCGGCACCAACTCTGTCCGCCTGCTGGTGGCGGACGTGGAGAACGGCCGCGTGACCCCGCTCCTGCAGCGCATGGAGATCACCCGCCTGGGAGAAGGCCTTGCCCACAGCCCCATCCTGGCCCCTCAGGCCATCGGGCGCACCGTCCGGGCGGTCCGGGAGTTCGCGGAGAGGGCGGGAGCGCTGGGCGCTGAATCCCTGGTGGTGTTCGGGACCAGCGCCCTCCGGGAGGCCCGCAACCGCGCCACCCTGGAGCGGGACCTCAAACCCCTGCGGGTCCGGGTTCTCACGGGGGAGCAGGAGGCGGAGCTGTCCTTCTTCGGGGCCCTGGCGGGACTCCCGGAGCTGCAGGGTCGCATCCTGGTCCTGGACATCGGTGGAGGGAGTACGGAGCTCACCCTGGGGACCCGGGAGCGGATCGAGTCCCGGGTAAGCCTGCCGCTCGGGGCCGTCCGCATGACGGAGCGGTTCATCCGCAGCGACCCCGCGGCGGAGGTGGAACTGGAGGCGTTGAGCCGCACCGCAGCCAGCATCTTGGGTCCGTACCGTCGGGCCTTCTCCCGCCCCGACGTGGCCGTAGGGGTCGGTGGAACCGCCACCACCCTCGTGGCCGTAGACCAGGCGCTGGAGCCCTATGATCCTGCACGGGTGCACGGAACCCGGCTCACGCAGCAGAAGGTGACCTCCATGGCTCGGGGACTCTGCGCCATGCCCCTCGCCCTGCGCCGGCGGCTGCCCGGGCTGCAACCCCAGCGGGCAGACATCATCTGCGCGGGCGCGATCCTCCTGGCCACCCTGCTGCGGGAGCTGGAGATCCCGGAGCTCGTGGTGAGCGAGAGCGACCTGCTGTGGGGCGCGCTCCTCCGGCTGCGGTAGGGAGGGCCCCGTGAGGAGCCGGATCGTCCTCCTCGTCCTCCTGGTGGTGGCGGCCACGCTAGGGCTTCTGTGGTCTGCAGGGATCGGATTCCGCTCAACCGCCCAAGAGGTGGAGGCGGTGCGGGTGCGGCGCGGGACCCTCGAGGTGACTCTTCCCGCAGAGGGCTTCTTCGAGTCCCCCACCGTGGACCTCTCCTTTGAACTCCCGGGACGCGTGCGCCGGGTGCTCGTCCGGGAGGGGCAACCCGTACGGGCGGACGACCTCCTGGCCCTCCTAGAGGACGAAGAGCTGCGTGCGGCGGCGGAGCAGGCCACGGCGGCAGCCCGATCCGCCCTGGAGGAGGCCGAACGGGCCCAGGAAGGCGTCCGGGCCGCGGAAGCCGAGCTGCACCGGGCTATGGCCGCGGTGAGGGCCTCCCGCCGGGAGGGAGAGCGCGCGGATGGGGCGGTGGCCGTTGCCCAAGCTCAGCTGCGACAGGCTCTCGCCGCCTACCGGGCCGCCCGGGCCAACCTGGCCCAACTCCGGGTCGGTCCTCGGCCGGAGGAGGTGCGCCAGGCGGAATCTGCGGTTGAGGTGGCTGAAGTCGGGCTGGAGGAAGCCCGACGGCACCTGGAGCTCCAGGAGCGCCTGCACCGGGAGGGCGCCGTAGCGGAGGTCCAGGTGGAAGCCGCCCGCGCCCAGTACGAGACGGCCCTCGCCCGCCTCCGGCAGGTCCAGGCCCAGCGGGACCTCCTCCGGGCCGGTCCCCGCAGGGAGGCGATCGCGGCCGCGGAGGAGCAGGTGGCCCAGGCGGCCTCCGCGCTCGAAGCCGCCCGGGCGGTCCTCCGGCAGGCGGAGGCGGCCAGGAGAGCGGCCGTGGAGAACGTGGCGCAGGCGGAGGCGGCGGAGCGGATCGCTCGCGCCAACGCGGCTCAGGCGCGTTCCGCCTTGCGAGCCGCCCGCTTCCGGGCGGAACAAGCCCTCGCCGCGGCCCGCGCGGCCCGAGTACGGCTAGAGAAGTCCCGCCTCCGGGCACCGTTCACCGGCACCGTCGTCCGGGTACTTCTAAACCCGGGTGCTGCGGTGAGCCCAGGCGTGCCCGTACTCCGCCTCGCGGCCCGGGAGGGGTGGGTCACCGCGGAAGTGGACGAGGCCGAGATCGGCCAGGTCCGCCTCGGGCAACCCGTGCGGATCCGCTCAGACGCGGACCCCGGGCGGATCTACCGGGGACGGGTGCGCTGGATCGCTCCCTCCGTGGAGACGCGGCTGCAGGACCGGTTCGTGCGCGTGCGGGTGGATTTGGCCTCCCCCGTGCAGATGCGGGTGGGCACCGCGGTGGACGTGGAGTTCGTGGTGGACCGGGTCCCTCAAGTCCTCCTGGTCCCCGCGGAGGCGGTGGTGGAAGCCGCGGACGGCAGCGCGCACGTCTACGTGGTGGAGGGCGGGGTGCTCCGCCGGAGGTCCGTGGTCCGGGGGCCGCGCAACGAGGCCCAGGTGGCCGTCCTCCAGGGGCTCCGGGAGGGGGAGCTGGTGGCCGTGGCCGAGCCCCAGCTGCTCCGGGAGGGGCTCCGGGTCCGGGTCCGGGGAGTTCCATGACGCCCGTGGTCTCCCTACGGGAGGTGCATAAGGTGTACCGCACAGGGAAGGTGGCGGTCCACGCCCTCCGCGGCGTCAGCCTCGACATCCTTCCGGGGGAGTTCGTGGCCATCATGGGTCGCTCCGGATCCGGGAAATCCACCCTCATGCACCTCATGGGGTGCCTGGACCGGCCTACCTCCGGCAGCGTGTTCCTGGAGGGCGTGGAGGTAGGTAGGCTTTCCGACGACGCCCTCGCCGACATCCGGAACCGACGGGTGGGGTTCGTGTTCCAGAGCTTCAACCTCCTGCCCCGGTTGTCCGCGCTGCGCAACGTGGAGATCCCTATGGTGTACGCGGGCGTCCCGCGGTCGGAGCGGCGCCGCCGCGCCCTGGAAGCGCTGGAGCAAGTGGGTCTAGCGGATCGGGTCCACCATACGCCTCAAGAGCTCTCGGGTGGGGAGCAGCAGCGGGTGGCCATCGCCCGGGCCGTGGTGAACCGCCCGAGTCTGGTGCTGGCGGACGAGCCCACCGGCAACCTCGACACCCGCTCCGGGGAAGAGATCCTCGCTTTGTTCCACTCCCTGAACGCGTCCGGAGTCACCATCGTGCTCGTCACCCATGAGCCGGACGTAGCCCGGCACGCCCGGCGGGTGGTGGTGTTGCAGGACGGGCAGATCGTACAGGACGGGTCCGTGTCCCACTCCACGCGGCCGGATCTGAGGTGAGCGGACTTGGACCTGTGGGAGGCCGTTGACCTCGCTCTGGAAGCCCTCCGTACCCACCGGCTCCGCTCCTTCCTCACAACCCTGGGCGTGACCATCGGGGTTGCCGCGGTCATCGCCCTGGTGACCATCGGGCAGTCGGCCCGCTCGAGCGTGGTGGGGGAGCTCGCAGGCCTCGGCCCGGACCTCCTGTGGGTGCTCCCGGGGAAGGCCAAGGAGGGACAGCAGGCCCCAACCGAGGAGGGGCGCCTCACCCTTACCTACGAGGACGCCCAGGCGATCCAGGAGGGGGCCGCGATCCGCGAGGCCGCCCCCATTCTCCAGACCACCGCGGAGGCCTCCGGTGGAGGCCGCACCACGACCACCACCGTCATCGGTACCACCCCCAACCTCCTGCGCATCCGCAACCTCCAGGTGGCGCACGGACGCTTCCTCTCTCCCTCCGACCTCGCCCGGCGCCGCAGGGTGGTGGTCTTGGGGGACGCCCTCGCCCGGGAGCTGTACCGGACGCCGGGGGCCGCGGTGGGCCGGCATCTGGTGCTCATGGGGCGGGCGTTCCAGGTAGTCGGGGTCCTGCGACCGGAGGGACAGCTGCTGGGCGTGAACCTGGACGACCGCGCCTACATCCCCTTCCCCACCGCCCAGCAGGTGTTCCGGGTAGAGCACGCCTCCTGGCTGTTCGTGCAGGCCCGGGACACCGCCTCCATCGCCCGGGCCCGACGCGAGGTGGAGCGGATCCTCCTCCGGCGGCATCGGGTGGAGGATTTCACGGTGCTCACCCAGAGCCAGCTGCTCAGCTCCCTGGACGCCATCCTCCGGATCCTTACCCTCGCCCTTGGGGCCATCGCGGGCATCTCCCTGCTGGTGGGCGGCATCGGGATCATGAACATCATGCTGGTCTCCGTCACCGAGCGTACCCGGGAGATCGGCATCCGGAAGGCGGTGGGTGCCCGGTTCGCGGACATCCTCTTGCAGTTCCTGGTGGAGGCCATGGCCATCAGCCTCCTCGGGGGTCTCGCGGGCACAGCCTTGGGGATCGGCATCTCGTGGGGCGTCACAGACCGCCTACTCGGCAGCCCGCCCACCGCGACCACCCTGATCCCCATCGTGGGGCTCGCCACGAGCTTCTCCGTCCTGGTGGGACTGGTATTCGGGGTCTATCCTGCCTGGCGGGCCGCCCGTCTGGACCCCATCGAGGCACTCCGTTACGAATAACACACCGGCGGGCCGCTCCCGGGACTGAGCCATCGCCCTTGGGGGGCGCCTCCCTGTCACCTCGGTGCCGCGTGCCCGCCGGCAGCTTTATTGTATCCCTTCGGGGCCTGCAAATCCTTCCGCGGAAGACTCTGAACACTCCCGCTGGGGCCGAAACCGGGAGGCGCGGGAGGGCCATTCCACGTTGATGGGTCCAGGAAGCGTGGTATAATGAGTGCGGCGACGCGGGGTGGAGCAGTCTGGAAGCTCGCCGGGCTCATAACCCGGAGGTCGGAGGTTCAAATCCTCCCCCCGCTACCACCAAACCCGCTTCCCGCAAGGAGATGGGAAGCTGCCGATCGGACTCATCGCCACGATCTCCCCTTGCCAAGCCCGGTTTGCTCGTTCCAGCGCCCTAGGAGGGGTGGGGATCTTTGCCCCAGGAGAAGAGGGACCACCGGGAGCGGGCTCAGAGCCCACCCCCGCGACCAGGGTGGGGAGGGGAGTCCTCGACCCGATTTCATTCAGCCGGCGGCAGATCGGAGGCAGGTTCCCTCTTCAGGGCGTGCTTGGCTTCCCGGCGGGCCTGCCGGCGGGCCGCCTTCTGTTCCCGCTTCAGCTGCTTGCGCAGCTCCCGCTGTCGCTTCAGCGCGCTGTACCGGGGCCTACCCATCTCGGCTCCTGAGGAAGAGATTTGCTTTATCGTCTCATGAATCCGCCTGGGGCAACAGGGGATGCGCGAGCCGGGTCTGAATCCCCCCACCGGCCCCCTACCTTCCACTCCGGGTCCGGAGCACACGGATACCGTCTTCTTTGACGCGGATCCCCCTGGCTGCTCAGGGCGAGAGGAGGCAGTGGCCCGTGGCGCGAATTCCGCGAGAGAGGACACTCTAGGCATCGGAGGGAGCGATGGCGGAACGGGAGCCCACCTTCGCAAGCCCGGAAGAGGAGCGGGCCTATCTGGAGCGGGTGAAGGCCGAGCTGGACGCCGCGCAGACCAAGGAGGAGGTGATCGCGGTCTGGAAGCGGCACTACCTCAAGATCGGCCACCGCAAACTCGGCCGACTGCTGCTCGGACGGCCCGTCGAGGAACTCGTGCGGTCGAGGGGGTAGCCGTGCAGACTCCGGAGGAACTCTTGCGGGTGGACCGCGAGCACTTCATTCACCCTCTCCACCATCCCACGGACCACGACGATCCCATCCTCTTCGTGGAAGGGAAGGGCGCCATCCTGCGGGACGCGCAGGGCAGGGAGTACATTGACGGCCTCGCGTCCTTGTGGAACGTGAACGTCGGGCACGGGCGGGGAGAGCTCGCGGAGGCCGCCGCCGCGCAGATGCGACGGCTGGCGTACACCAGCGCCTATGCGGGCTACACCAACGAGCCCGCAGTCCGGCTGGTGGATCGACTGCTCCGGCTGGCATACCCCAACCTCTCGGGGGTCTACTTCACCACCTCCGGTGCGGAGTCCAACGAGACCGCCTTCAAGATCGCCCGCTACTACTGGAAGCGAAGGGGCGTTCCCACCAAGACCAAGATCATCACCCGGGTGCACGCCTACCACGGGGTCACCCTGGGAGCCATGAGCGCCACGGGGATCCCCCCCTACCAGCGGATGTTCGAGCCGCTCGTCCCGGGGTTCGTGCACATCCTGCCCTCCTACCCCTACCGGTACCCGGGCTCCATGGCCGAGGCCTTGGAGGAGGCCATCCTGCGCGAGGGGCCCGAGACCGTGGCCGCCTTCATCGCGGAGCCCGTGATCGGAGCGGGCGGCCTCATCCCGCCCACCCCGGACTACTTCCCCAAAGTGCGGGCCATCTGCAACCGGTACGATGTGCTGTTCATCGCAGACGAGGTGATCACGGGGTTCGGCCGCACGGGGCGGTGGTTCGCCCTGGAGCACTGGGGTGTACGGCCGGACATGGTGACCTTCGCCAAAGGGGTCACCAGCGCCTACCTCCCGCTCGGTGGGGTGATGGTCTCCCGAGAGATCCACGAAGTCATCCTGGAAGCCCCGTTGGAGCAGCGGTTCATGCACGCGGCCACCTACTCTGCCCACGCCACCTGCTGTGCAGTGGCTCTCGCGAACCTGGACATCCTGGAGCGGGAGAGGCTCGTGGAGCGGGCCGCAGCTATGGGCACCCGCCTGCTGGAGGGGCTCGGGACCCTGCGCGACCTCCCGGTGGTCGGAGACGTGCGGGGGCTGGGCCTCATGGCCGGGGTGGAGTTCGTGGAGGACCGAAAGACGAAGGAGCCCGCCATCGGCATCGGTGCCCGGGTGCTGCGGGAAGCAAGACGACGCGGGCTCCTGGGACGCCTGCGGGCCGGTCAGCGGGGAGAGCACCCCATCGGAGACGTGATCTGCTTCGCTCCGCCCTTCGTGATCACCGAGGAGCAGGTGGACCGGATGGTGGAAATCCTGCGGGACGCCATCCAGGCGGCCCTGGGGTAACGGACTACCCCGCCCGCCGCCGGACCGCGGGGACCGGGGCCTTGGCGGTCTCCGCGACCTTGGGACGCACGGCCCACAGGAGCTCGGGCCAGGCCTGCCGCCGTTGCAGGAGCCACTGGGCCCGCGCGCTGTAGGTGGCCTCGAAGTAGCGGGCGAGGAGCCGGTGCAGCTCCTCCGCTTCCTCCTCCAAGAGGGCTCCGACCTCCACGAACTCCGGGTTGATCCGGCGCTCGAGGACCCGGCGGTCCAGAAGCACGAAGGCCTTTCCACCCGTCATGCCGGCCCCGAAGTTCCGGCCTACAGGCCCCAGCACTACCACCATCCCGCCCGTCATGTACTCGCAGCAGTGGTCGCCCGCGCCCTCCACCACCGCCACCGCGCCGCTGTTGCGTACCGCGAACCGCTCTCCGGCCCGTCCCGCCGCGAACAGGACCCCGCCCGTGGCGCCGTACAGGGCAGTGTTGCCCAGGATGACGTGCCGGTGGCTTTGCCGCCGCAGCTCCGGCGGCGGCACCAGCACGATCTCCCCACCGCTCATCCCCTTGCCCACGTAGTCGTTGGCCTCACCCACGAGGCGGAAGTGCATCCCGGGCATCAGGAACGCCCCGAAGCTCTGGCCGGCCGCGCCCTCGAACTCCAACCGGAGGGTGCCCTCCGGCAGCCCCTCGTCTCCCCACCGGGCCGCGATCTCGCCCGCGAGGGTCGCGCCCACCGTCCGGTCCCGGTTGGTGATGGAATGATGTCCGGTGGCCGGGGTCCCCCGCTCGACGGTGTCCCGGTACTGCTGTACCAGGAGCTGATTGAGGGCTCCCTCCACCCGGATCGGCGGGTTCCAGCTCCCCCGGGCAGGCCCATCCACGGGCTCCAGGAGCTTCGAGAGGTCCAGCCGCTCGGACTTCGGGAGCTGCACGTCCTCCCGGACCCGCAACAGGTCCACCCGGCCGATGATCTCCTCTAGGCTGCGGACCCCCAGCCGCGCAAGCCACCGCCGCACGTCCTCCGCGAGGGCGCGGAAGAAGGCCTCCACCCGCTCGGGGGTACCGGGGAACTTGGCCCGCAGGTCCTCCCGCTGGGTGGCGATGCCGACGGGGCAGGTGTTGGAGTGGCACTGACGGGCCATCACGCACCCCAGGGCCACCAGGGCCGTGGTCCCGAACCCGTACTCGTCCGCACCCAGCAGGGCTGCCAGGATCACGTCCCGACCGACCTTGAACCCGCCGTCCACCCGGATCCGGACCCGGTCCCGCAGGTTGTTGCGCACCAGCGCCACCCGGGTCTCCGCGAGCCCGACCTCCCAGGGGAGCCCCGCGTTCTTGATGGAGTCGAGGGGGGAAGCCCCGGTTCCGCCCTCGTGCCCGCTGATCTGGATCACGTCCGCGTACCCCTTCGCGACCCCGGAGGCAATGGTACCCACCCCCGTGGTGGCCACCAGCTTCACGGCTACGTGGGCCTCCGGATGGACCTGCTTGAGGTCGTAGATGAGCTGGGCCAGGTCCTCGATGCTGTAGATGTCGTGGTGGGGCGGCGGGGAGATAAGCGTCGTGCCCGGCTGGGTCTTGCGCAGTCGGGCGATCTCCTCCGTCACCTTGTGTCCCAAAAGTTGCCCGCCCTCCCCCGGCTTGCTCCCTTGGGCCATCTTGATTTCCAGCTCCACCGCGGAGCGCAGGTACCCTGCGGTGACCCCGAACCGGCCGCTGGCAACCTGCTTGATGGTGGTGTTGGGCCAGTCGCCGTTGGGGCGGCGCTTGCGGCGCTCGGGGTCCTCCCCGCCCTCACCGCTGTTGCTCCGCATGCCCAGGCGGTTCGCGGCGATGGCCAGGGTCTCGTGGGCTTCTCGGGAGAGGGCCCCGTGGGACATGGCGGAGATCACGAACCGCCGCAGGATGGCCTCCGCAGGCTCCACCTCTTCAAGGGGAACTGGGGGCCCCGCGGGCACGATCTCCAGGAGATCCCGCAACGCCTGAGGAGGCCGCTGCGTGGCGGTCTCCACCAGGGCCTGGAAGTCCTCCGGACGACCGCTCTGGCTCACCCGGTGGATGGCCTTCACCACCGCGGGCTCGTACCCGTGGGTCTCCCCACCGTGCCGGTACCGGTAGAACCCGATGTCCGGCAGGTCCGGGTGCTCCCGGGCCTGGCAGTACGCGGCATGCCGTCGCAAGACGTCCTGAGCGATGGCCTCGAGCCCTACCCCCGGAGCGTGGACCGGGGTACCGGTGAAGTACCGAGCCACCAACTCCTCATCCAGCCCGATGGCCTCGAAGATCTGAGCGCCGCAGTACGCCGCGAAGGGCGCGATGCCCATCTTGGCCATGACCTTCAGCAGCCCCGCCTCCAGGGCCTTCCGGAGCTTCGCGGCCCCATCCGGGTGCAGCCGGTCCGCGGTCTCCAGGGCCAGGTACGGGAAGATGGCCTCCGCCCCGTAGCCCGCAAGACAGCACACGTGGTGTACCTCCCGGGCCTCCCCGGTCTCCACCACCAATCCCACCCGCATCCGCAGGCCCTCCCGGATCAGGTGGTGGTGGACCGCGCCCACCGCGAGCAGCATGGGAATGGGAGCCCGATGAGGGCTCACGTTCCGGTCGCTGAGCACGAGGATCCCCGCGCCCTCGCGGACGGCTCTCGCGGCCTGCTCCATGAGCTCCTCCAGGGCCAACCGGAGCGACTCGGATCCGCCCTTGGGATCGAAGAGGGCTTCGAGCCGTACCGCCCGGAACGGACAGGCGGGACTCAGGAGCCACTGGAACTCCTCCGGGCTCAGGATGGGGCTCTGGAGGTGCACCAGGTCCGCGTGCTCCGCCGTCTCCTCCAACAGCGACCGCCGCGGCCCCAACAACACGTCCAGGGACATCACCGTGTGCTCCCGCAGGGAGTCAATGGGCGGGTTGGTGACCTGCGCGAACCGCTGGCGGAAGAACTGGTACAAGAGCCGCGGGTGGTGCGAGAGGGCACTGGGGGGGGTATCGTCGCCCATGGAGCCGACCGCGTCCTTCCCCTCCGCGGCCATGGCACCCAACACCCGCTGCAGGTCTTCCTTGGTGTAGCCGAAGGCCAGGTGCAGCGCGTGCAGGGACTCCTCGCCGTTCCCGGTGGCCCCGGAGAGCGCCGGGACCTTCCCCGCCTCCCGAATCCGCTGGGCCCACGCCGCGTACGGGCGACGACGGCTCAGGCTCTGAAGGATCTCCGCGTGGTGCTGGACCGTCCCTTGGCGGAGGTCCACGGCGATCATCTGGCCCGGGCCGAGCCGGCCTCGCTCCAGGATCCGTCCGGGTGCCAGGGGGAGAACCCCCACCTCACTCCCCGCGATCACGAGCCCGTCCCGGGTGATGGTGTACCGGGCGGGGCGAAGACCGTTTCGGTCCAGGGCCATCCCGATCACCTGGCCATCGAAGAACGCCAGGGCCGCGGGCCCGTCCCAGGGTTCCACGAGGCAGGCGTGATACCGGTAGAAGCCCCGGACCTCTGGATCCAGCTCCGGATCCTTCTCCCAGGCCTCCGGCACCAGCATCCGCACCACGTGGAGCAAATCCCGGCCGCTGCGGCGCAGCAGCTCCGCCGCGTTGTCCAGCATGGCGCTGTCGCTGCCGCCGGGCTGGATGATGGGCACCAGTTCCCCCACCACCTCGCCCCACAGAGGGCTTCGGAGCTCCGGCTCCCGGGCCCGCATCCAGTGGATGTTGCCCAGCAGGGTGTTGATCTCCCCGTTGTGGGCCAGCAGCCGGAAGGGCTGCGCGAGAGGCCAGGAGGGGTTGGTGTTGGTGCTGTAGCGCTGGTGGAAGACCGCGGCCTGCACGGAGAAATCAGGATCCTGGAGGTCCAGGTAGAACTGCTCCAGCTGGGGCGCGCTGACCAGGGCCTTGTACACGATGGTCCGACACGAGAGGGAGGGGATGTAGGCCCCCAGCGACGCGACCCGCCGTTCGATGCGCCGACGCAGGCGGTACAGAAGACGCTCGAACGCCTCCTCGTCCAGGCCATCGGGCGCCCGCAGGAGTGCCTGCTCGATCCACGGCAGGGTCGCAAGCGCGTACTCGCCCAGGGCCTTGGGCTGCACGGGCACCTTGCGCCAGCCCAGAAGCGGCACGCCGAGCGCCGAGAACTCCGCCTCGCAGGTCCGGCGGCACGCCTCCCGCGCCTCCACCTCCCGGGGGAAGAAGAACATCCCCACCGCGAAGGCGGGGATCTCTCCCCGGATCCCCATCTCGTGCAGGATCCGGCGGAACATCCCCTTCGGGATCTGGGTGAGGATCCCCGCCCCATCGCCCGTCCGGCCGTCCGCGGCCTGGGCCCCGCGATGGGTCAGGTTCCGCAGGGCCTGCAAGGCCAGGCGGAGAACCGCGTGGGAGGCGGCTCCGTCCGTGCGGGCCACAAAGCCCACCCCGCAGGCGTCCCGCTCCCTCAGGAGCGTTCGCAGGTCCGAGTGATCCGTCCACGACATCGGGGTCGCTGGCTCCGTCTTGGAAATACGGGAAAGCCCGAGAGGGCCGAAGCACGTCCCCTCGGGCCCACTTGACCCACCGGTTTCCCTTTAGGTACCAGTTCCGGGGCGGAGATGTCAAGGAAGTTTATGATAAATCTTGTTGATCAGAGTGGTTCCCGGGCCAGGATCTCCTCCGCCACCACCCGCATGGGCCGCCGGGTGCGGCGGGCCTCGTGCTGGATCCGGCGGTACGCTTCCTCCTCCGTGAGGCCCTCCCGCCGCATGAGCACCCCCTTGGCCCGCTCCACGAGCTTGCGGTCCTCCAGGGTCTGCTCCAGTTCCGCGATGCGGCCTGCCCGCTCCTGCAGGTCCCGGAACCGGGCGAGGGCCACCTCGATGGTGGGCACCAGATCCTCCTCCTTGATGGGCTTCACGAGGTACCCCAGAACCCCCGCGGCCTGAGCCCGACGCACCAGCTCCCGCTCGCTGTAGGCGGTGAGCATCACCACGGGGGTGGGCCAGATCCCCTGGATCTGGCGAGCGGCTTCCAGGCCGTCCAGCTCCGGCATCTTGATGTCGAGGATCACCAAGTCCGGCCGCAGCTTGCGCACCAGCTCCACCGCACGGCGTCCGTCGGACGCCTCCCCCACCACCCGATAGCCCCTCTCCTCCAGCATGGAGCGGAGTCCCATGCGGATGAGGGACTCGTCGTCCGCGATCACGATGCGGATCACGATCGCAGCACCTCCCGGGGAATGCGCACGAGGAACACCGCGCCTTCCCGGTTCTCCGCGCGGAGCTCCCCCCGAAGGTCCTCATGCACCAGGGTACAGGCGATGCGCAATCCGAGCTCGGAGGAGGCCCGGGGGTCAAAACCGGGGGGGAGGCCCCGGCCGTCGTCCGCCACCTCGAGGAGCACGTGGGTGGGCGTCTGTCCGAGGCGGACGGTGAGGCGCCCGCGGCTGCGGTCCCGGAAGGCGTGCTCCAGCGCATTCTGCACGAGCTCCGTGACCACCAGGGCCACGGCAGTGGCGGGCTGCGAGGGGAAGTACACGTCCTCGCCCTCCACGGAGACCTCCAGGGCAAGGTGCGGGGGAGACATGTTCGCCACCACCGCCCGGGCCACCCGATCCAGGACCTCCCGGAGGTTCACCGTGCGGAAGCCCTCTAGGGAGAGGATCTCGTGTACTGCGGCGATGCCCAGGACCCGGTTGATGGTCTCCGTGAGCACCTCCCGCACCCGGGGTTCCGGGTCTTCCCCCAGCTGCAGCCGCAGGAGCATGGCGATGGTCTGGAGGTTGTTCTTCACCCGGTGGTGCATCTCCCGCACCACCGCGGACCGCATCACGAGGTGGGCGTTCTCGATGGCGAGGGCGGTCTGAGTGGCGAGGGTGGTGAGGAGACTCACGTCACCGGCGGAGAAGGCGTGGGGCTGGGCCCGGTAGCAGTTCAGGACCCCGATGGTGCGGTCCCGGACCCGGAGGGGCACGCACACCATGGAGCGAAGCCCCTGCTCCCTGGCCAGCTCGGGATCGTAGAAGCGGGGATCCTGGACGAGATCCTGGACCACCTCCACCTCCCCCGTGGCGGCCACCCGTCCCGCGATCCCCTCCCCGAAGGGGATGGGCTCCCGCTCCGTGTAACGGCCGTCCGTGGGGTGCGCCGCAGCCCGGCGGAGGGTGGAGGTCTCTTCGTCCAGCAGCAACAGGCTCACCAGCTGGGCGTCCAGCATCCGGGCGGCCATCTCCACGATCACCTGGAGCACCTGCTCCAGGTAGAGGGGGGATGCGAGCGTCTGGCTCAGCTCCGCCAGGGTGCGCAGCTCGTGGAGTTGCCGACGCATGTGGTCGTAGAGCTGAGCCTTCTCGATGGCCCCGCCCGCCAGGTCCGCGATGAGGCTCAACAGTTCGATCTCCTCCTCCTGGAACTCGTGCTCCGCCCGAGTCTGGACGTTCATGGCGCCCAGGACCCGCCCGCCCACGGTGAGGGGGACCGCCAGCAGGGACCGGAACCGGTACTCCTGGGTCTCGGGCAGCAACACGAACCGGGGATCCCGCGCGGCGTCGCTGCTCCAGGCAGGCTGTCCGTGCTTGGCGGCCCAGCCCGTGAGCCCTTCTCCCAGACGGAGCCGGGCCCGGCCCACGGCATCGGGCGCGAGTCCGGTGGTGGCCTTGAGCACCAGGTACTCCCGATGGGGATCCAGCAGGTAGAGGGAGCACGAATCCATCCCCATCACTTCCGCGGTTTTGCGGGTGATGAGGGCCAAGGTGGAGTCCAAGTCCAGGGCTTGGCTGATGGCTCGCCCGATCTCCCGAAGGGCAGCGATCTCCGCGGCCTTGCGCTGCAGCCGGTGCTGGAGCTCGAGGGGGGTCATCCCAAGGGGATTTTAGGGCGGGAGGATCCGGCCGCCAAGCGCATGCCATAATTGGTGAGGGACAATGGAATCTTCCAGCGTGCACCACCACCGGGAGACCGCTCCCCCCTCCGTGGGGTGCGCGGTCCTCACCATCAGCGACACCCGGACCCCGCAGACCGATACGGGCGGAGACCTCCTGGTAGAACTGCTGACCGCCCACGGACACCGGGTGGTGCGGAGGGGGATCGTGCCGGACGAGCGGGAAGCCATCCGAGGATGGATCGAGGCGGCGGCCGAGGATCCGGAGGTGCAGGCCATCCTCACCACGGGGGGGACCGGGATCGCACCCCGGGACGTGACCCACGAGGTGGTGGCCGAGCTGGTGGAGAAGCGCCTGGAGGGATTCGGGGAGCTGTTCCGGATGCTCTCCTACCAGGAGGTGGGGCCCGCGGCCATGCTGAGCCGGGCCATCGGGGGCGTGTACCGGCGAAAGATCCTCCTCAGCATGCCCGGCTCCCCGCACGCGGTGCGCTTGGCCATGGAAAAGCTCGTCCTCCCGGAACTCGGGCACCTGGTGCGGGAGGCCAGCCGCCCCGGATGAGCATCGGCCGGCTAGGCCGGCCCCGATCCGGGTCACCGGGACGGGGGTGTTTCCGCAGGGGGCGAGCGCGCTAAGACCAGTGGGTTGCGCTGGCCCCGGTTGACCGGCGGCGCGTGGGAGGGGAAAATTGAAACTGAAACTCGATTTCATCATTCGCTCACCGTGCGGAACCGGGAGGTTCAACGTCTCACCCCTCAGCGCCGGGCTGTGCTCCGGGCCCTGGAGGAACTGGGGTGTGCCCAGGATGTGGACGCCATCCACGCCCGCGCCCGTCAGTACCTGCCCCGGATCGGGCGGGTCACCGTGTACCGCGCCCTGGACCTGCTCCAGGCCCAGGGGCTCGTGGAGACCCTGCACCTGGGAGACGGCCGGACCCGGTACGAACTCGCCCGCGCGCATCACCATCACCTTATCTGCCTGAGGTGCGGGAGCCTGGAACCCTTCGAAGGGTGCAACGTGGCGGCCCTGGCACGCCTCGCCCGGACCCGCGGATTCCGGGTCACCGGACACCGGCTTGAGCTCGTGGGCTACTGCGCCCGCTGTCAGGTCCCCCCATGCGAGGGGTAGCGCTATTCCTCCTCCTTGTGGCTCCAGGGGCGCTCGCAGGCCCCCAGAGGTTATTGGTGGTGGCCTCCTTCTACCCCCTCTACGAGTTCGCCGGGCGGATCGGGCAAGACCGGGTGGAGGTACGGCAGCTGGTGCCCCCGGGCATGGACGTGCACCACTACGAGCCGACCCCTCGGGACGTACGCACCCTCCGCCGAGCCCGGCTGCTCGTGTACAACGGCGCGGGCCTGGAGGGGTGGATTGAAAAGCTGCGGCCTGAACTCCCCAGGGACGTGGTGCTGGTCAACGCCACGGAAGGCTTGCCGCTCCTCCGGGCCCGATCCGGAGCCGCCGTGGATCCGCACGTGTGGCTCGACCCGGTACTGGCACAGGGCCAGGTGGAGCGGATCCGAGCAGGGCTTTCCCGAGCGGATCCCGGGGGCTCGGAGCTCTACCGGCGCAACGCACAGCGGTTACGGGCCGAGCTCGCCGCCCTCCACGAGAGATTTCAGGAGCGCCTGAGAGGGTGCCGCGCCCGGGTGTTCATCACCGCGCACGCGTCCTTCGGGTACCTGGCCCGACGGTACGGGCTCGAGATGGTCCCCATCACGGGGCTCTCGCCGGAGACAGAACCCTCGCCCGCAAGGCTCCGGGAGGTGGTGCGTCTCGCCCGCCTGTACCGCGTGCGGGTGATCTACTTCGAATCGCCCCCCAGTGCCCGGGTGGCGGAGGCCATCGCCCGGGAGGTGGGCGTCCGCACCGCGGTGCTGCATCCCCTGGAGACCCTCCGCCCGGAAGACCGAGCCCGGGGGAGTACGTACTTCACCGTGATGGAGGAGAACCTCCACAACCTCGCCCATGGACTCGCGTGCCGCTAGTGGACCTGCGGTGGTGGAGCTCCACCGCGTGTGCGTGGACCGGGAGGGCGAGCGCGTCCTGGAGGACGTGGACCTGGTGGTGCACCGCGGTGACTTCCTGGGGATCATCGGCCCGAACGGGGCGGGCAAGACCACCCTGCTGCGGGTGATCTTGGGGCTGGTGCGTCCCAGCCGCGGGTCTGTGCGGTTGTTCGGAAGCGACCTCCGGTCCTTCCGAGGCTGGTCCCGTGTGGGATACGTGCCCCAGCGGTCCATGCCGTATGAAGGGCGCCTGCCCGCCACGGTCCGGGAGGTGGTGCTGAGCGGTCGGGTGGGACGTGTGGGGATGGGGCGGCGGTTTACGAAGTCGGACGAAGAGGCCGCGGAGCGGGCTCTGGGAATCGTGGGGATGGAGCGGTACCGGGACCGGCCCGTGGCCCGGCTCTCCGCAGGCCAGCAGCAGCGGGTGCAGATTGCCCGGGCCCTTGCCACGGAGCCTGAGCTCCTGATCCTGGACGAGCCGACGGTGGGTGTGGATGTGGAAGCGCAGGAGCAGTTCTACGGGCTCTTGCACCGGCTGAACCGGGAAGGCGTGACCCTGGTGCTCGTCTCTCACGACATCGGGGTGGTGGCCCGGGAGGTGACCCGGCTCGCGTGCTTGAACCGCCGCCTCTTCTTCCACGGGAGCCCCCAGGAAGCCCTCCGATCCGGGGCCCTGGAGCAGCTGTATCCGGAGGGGAGCTGGCTCGTGGCGCACCGGCACTAGCATGTTCGAGCTCCTGGGCTACGGGTTCATGCAACGGGCGCTCGCCGCAGGCGCGGTGGTGGGTGTGGTGGCCCCCCTGATGGGCGTGTTCCTGGTGCTGCGGCGGTTGAGCCTCATCGCGGATACCCTCTCCCACACCGCCCTCGCGGGCATCGCCCTGGCCCTCCTCCTCGGCGCCGACCCTCTTTGGGGCGCCCTCGGGACGGCTTTGCTGGCCGCGATGGGCATCGAGCGGCTGCGCGCCCGCGGGCAGATCTCCGGGGAGGCAGCCCTCGCGGTCTTCCTCTCCGCGGGCTACGCGGTGGCAACCCTCCTCCTCAGCCTGGGCGGAGGGTTTACCCCGGACCTCTTCACCTACCTCTTCGGTGCGCTCACGGCAGTCCAGCCCCGGGATCTCTGGCTCCTGGTGCCCTTGGGCGGAACCGTGTTGGGGGTCGTGGGGATCCTGTATAAGGAGCTGCTCGCCATCACCCTGGACGAGGAGGCGAGCCGCACGCAGGGGATCGCCGTGGACGCCCTCAACTTCCTGTTCAGCCTCATCGTAGCCGCCACCGTGGTGGTCTCCATTCGGGTGGTGGGAATCCTGCTCACCGGGTCGCTGCTCGCCCTTCCGCCCCTCGCGGCCTTGAGGGTGGCCCGCAGCTTTCGGGCCTCGTTGGGCCTTTCGGTCGCGTTCGGTCTCACGTCCGTCCTGGTGGGACTCGTGGCGAGCTTCTACCTGAACATCGCCCCCAGCGGTGCGGTGATCCTCATCGCGCTGGGGCTGTTCGCGGCAAGCACCTTGCTGGCCCGCGGATAGACCATGGCCCGCTCCGCGGACTGCGAAGGCCCCCGCACGGTTCACACCATCGGCCACTCCACCCGCCCCCTCGAGGTCTTCGTCACCCTCCTGGAAGACCACCGGATCCAGGTCCTCGTGGACGTGCGGCGGTGGCCCACCTCCCGGCGCTTTCCCCATTTCCGGGGAGAAGCGCTCGCAGAGGCCCTGCATCGCCGAGGCATCGGGTACGTGTGGCGGGAGGACCTGGGCGGCTACCGCAGGCCGCAGCCCGGCAGTCCCAACACGGGCTGGAAGGTGGGAGCGTTCCGGGCCTACGCGGACTTCATGCTCACGGAGGCCTTCGAGCACACCCTCCAGGAGCTGGAGGCCATGGCGGCTGAGCGCCGCATCTGCCTCATGTGCGCGGAAGCCAGCCCGTGGCGGTGCCACCGGCAGCTGTTGGCGGATGCGTTTGTGGTGCGCGGCTGGAACGTCCGCCACATCACGGATCGCGGCTGCCCGGCGCACCGCCTGACGCCGTTCGCCCGGGTAGAAGGAACCCGCATCCTCTACAGGGCACCGGAGCCCGAAACACCAGGTCCACCGTCACCTGCACGGGATCTTCGGCCACGAAGATCCAGAACCGCGGGAGAGGGATCCCGTACGCGCTCATGCGGACCTGGAACCTTCCCCGGCCCCGGAACCCGTTCGGGAGGGGCGTGATGCGGACCGGAAACGTCACCTCCCCCTCCACCCCGTGCAGGTGGAGGCTTCCCCGTACTTCCCCGGCGAAGTCGGAGGCCACCTGCACGCGCTCTGCCGTGACCCCCCCGGTGAAGATGAGGGTGGGGAAGCGATCCGCGTGGAGGTAGAACCGGTGCATCTGGCTGTCCCGTAAGCCCAATCCCGTGGTCAAAGACCGCGCCGACACCCGCACCTGGACCTCTGCCTCATAGGTCCACTCTCGGACCTGCCGCACGAGGGCCCTTCCCTCCATCTCCCGGACGCGCCCAGAAAACCCGCCTCGGTTGTCCCGAACGAAGAAGGCAATTTGGCTCTCCTCCGGCACGAGCACGAACAGGCCGGCGGGGAGCGGCTGGGCGATCCCCGCGGTCGCCATCCCCGCGAGCACCACAAGGCCCGCCCAGATTCTGCCCCGCACGCTTCCACGCTGGGGCCTCTCTGTATCGGATGCGTCACACGTCTCGGGTCCGCCGGGAGGTCACTTCCCGAGTTCCGGGACGGGAACAGCCCCCGCCCGCTGCACGAGCGTCCCACGCTTGCTCATCCACACCGCGAGGGCGATCACCACGAGCGCGGCCACGACCACCACGCCTCGCACGGTCAGGGGGAGGTCCCCGATCACCAAGGGTGCGATGAGAATGGCCACCAGGTTCATCACCTTGATGATGGGGTTGAGGGCCGGGCCCGCGGTGTCCTTGAGGGGGTCTCCCACCGTGTCCCCGACCACCGCGGCCTTGTGGTACTCGGTCCCCTTTCCGCCCAGGTAGCCGTCCTCGATCTTCTTCTTCGCGTTGTCCCAGGCCCCGCCGGTGTTGGCCATGAACACCGCCAGGAGTTGCGCGGTGAGGATGGCGCCCGCGAGATACCCTCCCAGGGCCCCCGCTCCCAGCCCGAAACCCACGAGCACCGGTGCCGAGATGGCCACCAGGGCGCTGGGCAACAGCTCCCGCTGCGCCGCAGCGGTCACGATGTCCACGCACCGGGAGTACTCGGGCCGGGCCCGGCCCTCCAGCAGGCCCGGGATCTCTCGGAACTGCCGGCGCACCTCCTCCACCACCTGGAAGGCGGACCGGCCCACGGCCCGCACGAGGAAGGCGGAGACCAAAAAGGGCACCGCGCCGCCGACCAGCAGCCCGATGAACACGAGCGGCAGGTTTACCTGGATGCCGATCCGTTCCAGAGCTGCGAGGAGGCTCTGGCCTCCCGCCTGCACCGCACGCTGCAGCGCTCCGGGATCCGCCAACAGCCTCGCTTCGTCAATGTACGAGCGGAACAGAGCCGTGGCCGCCACCACCGCGGTGGCGATGGCGAACCCCTTGGTGAGGGCCTTCGTGGTGTTGCCCACCTGGTCGAGCCGCGCCACGATCCGGCCCGCGAGCGAATCTCCCCGTTCTATCCCGGACATCTCGAAGATCCCGTTCGCGTTGTCCACGATGGGCCCGTAGGTGTCCTCCGCGAGGATGAAGCCCGTGGTGGTCAACAGCCCGAGCCCCGCCAGCGCGATCCCGTAGGCGGACAGTGCCAGGTCTCCCCCGAAGATGGCGAAGGAGGCCAGGATCGTGGCCCCGATGGCCACGATGGACCACACGCTGCTCTCCATTCCCAGCCCCAGCCCCGTCAGCAGGAGGGTGGCGGAGCCGGTCTTGCTGGCGTAGGCGATCTCCGTGACGGGCGGACGATCCGTGTGCGTGTAGTAGTCCGTGATGCGCTCGATGACCACCGCAAGTACGATCCCCATGAAGGTGGCCCAGAAGAACCGCCAGTCGCCCAGGTAGGCATGGGTGATCGCCCCGAACCCCACCGTGGCGAGGAGGGCGGCGGTCCAGAAGCCCCGGCTGATGGGCTTCATGGGATCCCCCACCTCCTCATCGGAGCCCCGCACCACCCAGGTCCCCACCACGGAGGCGAACACGCCCACCGCCCGCACGAGGAGCGGGAAGAGGATGAGCTTCAGGGCGAAGGCCTGGGCCGCCGCCTCGTCCGGGAACCGAGCCCGGAACACGGGATCCAGGAGGGTGGCGGCCCCGAGGATGATGGCGGCCACGAGGGTCACCTCGTAGGACTCGAAGACGTCCGCGGCCATCCCCGCGCAATCGCCCACGTTGTCTCCCACGTTGTCCGCGATCACCGCGGCGTTGCGGGGGTCGTCCTCTGGAATGCCCACTTCCACCTTCCCCACCAGGTCCGCGCCCACATCCGCCGCCTTCGTGTAGATCCCGCCGCCCACCCGCATGAACGCGGCCACCAGCGACCCGCCGAACCCGAATCCCACGAGGACCCGCATGGCGTTCTCTCGGAAGAGCATGAAGATGATCACGGCTCCGAGGAGCCCCAACCCGACCGTAAACATCCCGGAGATGGTCCCTGCCTGGAACGCGAGCTCCAAGGCCTCCTTGAAGGAGCGGCGGGCCGCGTTCGCGACCCGCACGTTGCCCTGGACCGCGGAGGTCATCCCCACGTACCCCGCACCATAGGACGCCAGGCATCCCATGAGGAAGGCCCCCGCTACGCCGACCGCCAGAACGGGCTGATCCCGGTAGATCGGAAGGTACAGGAGGTACAGTCCCACGGTGAGGAGCACGATGAACCAGGCCATGGTTCGGAACTGTCGGGTGAGATACGCGTACGCCCCTTCCTGGATGGCGCGGGCGACGGAGACCATGGCCTCCGGACCGGGATCCGCCCGCAGCACGCGGGCCCGGAGGTAGGCTCCGTACAGGAGCGCCAGGAAGGCGGACCCCAGCACCGCCCACAGAAGGGCCAGCTCGGTGCCCGAGAAGGGCGGAAGGACGATCTTGGCTTCGGACATCCCGATCCTCCTGAATTCCCTACCGGAGACTCACGCTCCCGGAGCCTCCCCCGGGAGACCATTCCCTATCTTACCAACCCGGAAGGCGCGGTGGAGGAGCGGACGATCCGGAGCACGCGGGCGCAGTCGCGGGTCTGGCCGGCGGAGAGCACGAGCACTCCGCCCTCGCCCGCGAGCGGGAGGAGGGGGAGCATCCGACGTCCGGCCACGAGGACGTACCGGTTGATCCGGGTCACGCGCAGGCGCAGGGCGCCCAGGGGACGATCTCGGCCGGAGACCACAAACCACCCGCCCCGCAGGACGTACCCCTGTGAGGGGAGTCCCCAACCGGAGGACCGGAACCGCGTCTCCACGAGCACCAGGCTCCCTCTCTGAATCCGGTAGATCTCGATCACGGGAGTCCGCTCTACGGAGTGCACGTAGCGGAGCTCCAGGAAGGGGGAGTCCCTCAGGCAGAGGGAGATCGGCCCGGTACCGGAACAGGCGATCGGGAGCGCCAGGAGGAGGAGCGATCCCCGCATCAGGGCAGCGGTCGGTAGTGGGCCCGAGCGCCCACGGTGATCCCGTGCCGCCTAAAGAACCCCTGGTTCACCTCAAGGGCGTACTGGGCCTCCGCGCGGGAGACGTAGATGGGGATCTCGCCGCCCGGACGGGGCGGGTCCATGTCCTGGATGTCCACGACCCGCCAGCGGGCGTCCAGGAAGGCGATGGAGAGGGGGATCAGGGTGTTCTTCATCCAGAAGACCAGGCGCTGTGGGGACTCGAAGAGGAACAGCATGCCGTGGTCCTCCGGAAGGTGCGTGCGGAACATGAGGCCCCGCGCCCGGGCCTGCGGAGTATCCGCCACCTCCACCTGCACCACCACGCGCCGGGAATCCTGCAGGAGGATCACCACCCCCCGCTTGAAGTGGGGGGCCCCCACCGTCTGGGTTGCCACGGCCAGCAGGGCCACCAGGATCAGCAACCGCACGGCGCGCTCCTCACGGGATCCGGTCCTCCATCCACCGGAGAACGAGGGGGACCGCGGGGTTCGAGCGAGCGGTGACCACGTCCAGGTGCGCGGCCTCCGGCAGGATGTGTACGGTGGCGTCCCGGCTCGCGGTGCGGTGTACGAAGAGCCGATGCATCCAGGGATGCCGCAGGATCCCCTGCCCTGCACCGATGGACAGCATGGGCACATTCAACGTCTTCGGCGGGCGTACTCGCCCGATGCCGCGGACCAGGGGCGAGGGATCCATGCGCACCGCCACCGCCACATCCAGGAGCAACCGAAGGGGAAAATACCACTCCGAGAAGTCCACCTCCTCGTCCACCGCGGCGGAGGCGAGCTCCCGGAGGTCCGTGGGCTCTCCGACCTCCGGCCCGTTGCGCCATCCCACGAGTTCCCGCCCAGGGTGTGGCCGGAGGGAGGAGAGGACCACCAGGCCCCGGCTGCGGCCGAAGGGGTCCGGAGCGAGCTCGAAGACGCCGTCCGGAAGGCCCAGGCGCGCGCGGAGGGCGAAGTTCGGCTGGGCGTTGTCGTCCAGGCTCATTCCCAGGGCGGCCTCGTTGGTGAGGGGCAGGGGATAGGTAGGAGCCACGGGGAGAGCGGCGCGCTCCTGGGGCCGGAACCGAGCGAGGAGCGCGGCGACGGAAAAGGCCCGGGTGAGGGTGGGATTGAGGGTCGGGAAGGCGAGGTAGGGGAGGACTTGGCCCTGGGCCAGGGGGTCTGCACCCGGGACGCGTCCCAAGATGGGCAGCACGAGCCCGTTCCGGTACGCCCGTTCGTCCACGGGCGGGAGGGCTGGTACCGGCACTCCGTCCAGCAACACAAGGCCCTGCACCCGACGGAGGCCCGGATCCGGATCGGCTCCGGTGCCGAATTCGTAGGCGGCGTACAGGGCCGCGAGGACCCCGCCGAGGGAGTGCCCGCCCAGGAAGAGGGGCACCCCCGGACGCCGCCGCTCGATCTCCTGGAGGAGAGCGTGCAGGTCCCGGAGGTGCACGTCCAGGCCCCAATGGGCCATGGCCCGGAGGGCCTGCGGATCCGGTTCCGTAAACCGCCGGCCGCGGAGTTCGAATCCGGGCGCGAAGTAGTAAGCCACCGCGAAGGCAGGGTTTTTCGTGCGCACGGCTTCCCGCAGGCCCGTATGATCCTCCAGGAGGTTGCTGCGGCGTTCCCACACCCACACCTCCACGGGTCCGCGGGCCGCCAGGCCCCGGGCCAGGAGGTCCAAAGAGCCCGCTCCGCCGCTCAGCCCCGGGATCAGCACCAAGACCGCCCGGGGCGGGCGATCCGGATGCACGTACCGGAAGGCCACGCTCCGGTTGAGGGCGGGCGGGGTGTGCGGCTCCGCAAACCCAGGGACGTCCACCCGCTCGCGGGCCACTCCGCCGAGCGCGAGTACCAGGCCGAGCATGAGCCCCAGGACCGGCATCCCTACAGATCGTCTACCAGCTCCCCGGGCACCGCTTCCAGTACAAACCGCCGGCCCTCCCGGATCAAGTGCACCGTGAGCGGGACTCCCGGAGGGTGCTGGCCCAGCACGGCTTGCAGATCGTCGAGGCTGTACACGGGCCGGTCCTGGAGCGCTACGAGGAGATCGCCCGGCCGCAGGCCCGCTCGCTCCGCCGCGGAGCCTGGCTGGACCTCCACCACCCGTACTGCGCTGGAGGCATCGAGGTGATGACGCACGGCGAGGCCCCGGTCCACGGGGACCGCGGTGGCCACGATCCCGAGGTATGCCCGCCGGACCCGGCCATAGCGGATGAGCTGGGCGGCCACCCACTTCGCGGTGTTCACGGGGATGGCAAAACACAGCCCCTGGGATCCCGCGATCACCGCGGTGTTGATCCCCACCACCTCCCCTCGGGCGTTCACGAGAGGCCCTCCGGAGTTTCCGGGATTGAGGGCCGCATCCGTCTGGATCACGTTCTCGATGAGCCGGCCCGTCTCCGAACGCAGGGTCCGGCCCAGGGCACTCACCACGCCCGTGGTGACCGTGGCGGAAAACCCCAAGGGATTCCCGATGGCGATCACCAGCTGCCCCACCCGGAGCCGGGCGGAGTCCCCGAGGACCGCGGCGGGAAGCCCGCTCTCTGGCAGCTGCAGCACCGCCAGATCCGTGTGGGGATCCTCTCCCACCACCCGGGCCGTGTGCTCGCGTCCGTCCACGAGGCGCACCTCGATGCGGTCCGCGCCCCGCACCACGTGGCTGTTGGTGAGCACATACCCGTCGGGGGTGAGGATCACCCCGCTTCCGATCCCCCGCACCTCCGGAAGTCCCCGCCGGCGCAATGCCTCCGGTGCCCGCCGCACGAGCCCCACGCTCACCACCGCGGGCCCCACACGCTCCACGGCCCGCACCACCGCCTGGGAGTACGCGTCCAGGATTTCCTCCTCCCGGACGGGCTCCGGCGGGGTGTCCCGCCGTCCACCTGCCTCCGCGGCCCACCAACGCCACTCCACGGTTTCCCTCCAGGTCCCGTCGAGCCCACAAACGCCCCGGAAGGCCAGGGAATTCCCCTGCGGGGCCATCCCGGAGGTATCCTCAAGGGGAAGACCGTGAGGGAGGCGGCCATGACCGTCCTGTGTGATCTCCACCTGCACTCGAAGTACAGCCGGGCCACCAGCCGCGACATGGACGTGGAGAACCTGAGCCTCTGGGCCCGGCGCAAGGGGATCCAGGTGGTGGGCACCGGCGATTTCACGCATCCCCTTTGGTTCCGGGAGCTGCGCAGCAAACTGCGGCCCGTGGAGGACGGCCTGTACGAATACGGGGGGACGCGGTTCCTGCTCACCGTGGAGGTGAGCAGTGTCTACCCCCAAGATGGGAAGCTGCGCAAGGTGCACACCATCCTTCTGAGTCCGTCCTTCGAGGTATGTGACCGGATCAACGCGGTGCTGGGCCGGTTCGGGAACCTGGGGACGGACGGACGCCCCACCCTGACGCTCAGCTGTGCGAAGCTGGTGGAGTACGTGATGGAGATCTCGCCCCGGTGCCTGGTAATCCCCGCCCACGCATGGACCCCCTGGTTCTCCGTGTTCGGGTCGCAGTCCGGCTTCGATTCCCTGGAGGAGTGCTTCCAGGACCAGGTGCGGCACGTGCGGGCCATCGAGACCGGGCTGTCGAGCGATCCGCCCATGAACTGGAGGATCTCCCGGCTCGACGGGATCACCCTGGTCTCCTTCAGCGATGCCCACTCCCCCGCAAAGCTCGGCCGGGAGGCCACGGCCCTCGAGGCGGACCTGAGCTACGACGGGATCGTGGAGGCCATCCGCACGGGTCGGGTGGCCTACACCATCGAGTTCTTCCCGGAGGAGGGCAAGTACCACTACGACGGGCACCGCGCGTGCGGGATCCGCCTGCACCCCCGGGAGACCCGTGCGCGGGAAGGCCGGTGCCCGAAGTGCGGTCGGCCCGTTACCGTGGGCGTGCTGCACCGGGTGGAGTCCCTGGCGGATCGTCCAGAAGGCGCAGCCCCTCCCGGGCGGCCTCCCTACCGCAACCTCATCCCCTTGGAGGAGATCCTGGCAGAAGCCCTGGGCCAGGGGGTGGGGACCGTGCGGGTGCGGGAGGAATACCTGAAGCTCGTGGAGCGGTTCGGGGGAGAGTTCGCGGTACTCATGGATGTGCCGCTGGAAGAGCTGCGACGGGTCACGCACCCCCGCGTGGTGGAAGGGATCCGGCGCATGCGCGCAGGACAGGTGCACATCGAGCCCGGGTACGACGGAGAGTTCGGCCGCATCCACCTGTTCTCGGAGGCGCAGAACCCCTCCGGACCGCCGGGAAGCGAGGAGCCTGCGCAGATGAGCCTCTTCTAGCCGTGCGAGATCCCGAACCCGTCGAGGGCGCCGTGGTCCTCCATCGGGGCCGGGAACAGCGGATCCTTCCGGGACACCTCTGGGTGTACGAGGGGGAGGTGGCCGAGGTGCGGGGGAGTCCCGGCCCTGGAGCCCTGGTGGATGTCCTCACCTTCCGAGGTGCCTTCTGCGCGCGGGGGTTCTACAATCCCCACAGCAAGATCCGGGTCCGCATCCTCACGTACGAGGAGGAGCCGATCGGCCCCGACTTCTTCGCCCGGCGCATCGGGCAGGCCCTGGCGCTGCGGGAGCGGGTGGTTCGGGGAACCACCGCCTACCGGGTGGTGTACGCGGAGGGAGATCTTCTCCCCGGGCTCATCGTGGACCGGTACGGGGATCTGCTGGTGATGCAGACCCTGGCGCTCGGGATGGACACCCGTAAGGAGCTTTTGGCGGACCTCCTCCTGGAGCAGACCGGGGCCCGGACGGTGTACCTGCGCAACGACCCGGGGGTCCGGTCCCTGGAAGGTTTGCCCCGCCACCAGGGGTTCCTGCGGGGCGCGGCCCAGACCCGGGTGGAGATCGAGGAGGGGACCGCCCGGTTCGTGGTGGATGTGGCGGGCGGGCAGAAGACGGGGTGGTTCTGCGACCAACGGGAGAACCGCCTGAGCTGCGCCTCCCTGGCCCGGGACGCGGACGTCCTGGAGGTGTTCTCCTACACCGGAGCCTTCGGGATCCACGCGGCCCTGCACGGGGCCCGGTCGGTGCTGGGGATGGATGTGAGCGAGACGGCCATCGCCCTCGCCCGGGAGAACGCCCGGCTCAACGGGGTGCCGGACCGGTGCCGGTACGAGGTGGCGGACGCCTTCGAGGCCCTTCGGGCCCTGGAGGGGGAAGGTGCCCGGTTCGATCTCGTGGTCCTGGACCCTCCAGCCTTCGCCCGCCGGAAGGAAGCGGTCCGCCGGGCCTTGACGGGCTACAAGGAGATCAACCTGCGGGCCCTCAAGCTCCTGCGGCCCGGTGGGTATCTGGTGAGCTGCTCCTGCTCCTCCTTCGTGGACGAGGGGATGCTGTGGCAGGTGATCCTGGAGGCGGCCCGGGACGCGGGCCGGCGGGTGCGCCTGTTGGAGCTCCGGGGTCAGGCCCGGGATCACCCCATGCTGGGGGCCATGCCGGAGACCCGCTATCTCAAGTGCTTCGTGGTCCAGACGGTATAATTCCAGGAGAAGGAGAGAGCCTCCACGTGCCGATGCCGTGGCGCGCTGAGTGGTCCGGGAGGGGGGAAAGAGGAGTCCCTCCTCCCATCGTTTTCTCTGGGGGCGATGGGCGTACATCTCCACGCGGGAGGGTCTGAGTTGTCGTCGGCACACCTGACACAGCTGAGCCCGCAAGGGCGGGAGCGGCGGATCCCTGCCCGATCCATCCAGATCACGGACAACCTCGACCTGCTGCTCGCGGTCCTCCCCCCCCACATCCGGGAGGCGGTGGAGCGCAAGCCCTACCGGGACAGCCTCATCGAGGTGGTGATGGACCTGGGCCGGATGCCCGAGGCCCGATATCCGGGCGGGGCCGAGCCCCTCAGCAAGGAGCCCGTGACCCGCGCGGACATCCACTACGTGGTGGAGCGGGTGGGGACTTTCGGAAAGGACAACCGGGCCGGCATCAGCGGGACCCTGCACCGGATCTCCGCGATCCGGAACCGGCTGGGGGAGATCGTGGGGCTCACCTGCCGGGTGGGCCGGGCGGTGTTCGGGACCGTGGACATCGTGCGGGACGTGATCGAGTCCGGGAAGTCCATCCTGCTCCTGGGCCGGCCGGGAGTGGGCAAGACCACCCTCCTGAGGGAGGCAGCCCGAGTACTGGCGGACGAACTCGGGAAGCGCGTCATCGTGGTGGACACCAGCAACGAGATCGCGGGGGACGGAGACATCCCGCACCCGGGCATCGGACGGGCCCGGCGCATGCAGGTCCCCGAACCCGCCCTGCAGCACGCGGTGATGATCGAGGCGGTGGAGAACCACATGCCGGAGGTGATCGTGATCGACGAGATCGGGACGGAAGCGGAGGCCCTGGCCGCCCGGACCATCGCGGAGCGGGGGGTGCAGCTCATCGCCACCGCTCACGGGAACACCCTGGAAAACCTCCTCCAGAACCCCACCCTCTCCGACCTCATCGGCGGCATCCAGGCGGTCACCCTATCGGACGAGGAGGCCCGGCGGCGAGGCACCCAGAAGACGGTGCTCGAGCGGAAAGCCCCGCCCACCTTCGATGTGGTGATCGAGATCCACGACAAGGACAAGCTGGCGGTCCATCACGACGTGGCGGAGGTGGTGGACCGCATGCTGCGCGGCATCCCGCCCCGGCCTGAGCTCCGGGTGCGGGCGGACAGTGGGGAGGTGGAGATCCGGGCCACGGAGCCCCCAGAACCCACCCGGTCCTTCGTGGTCGCGTCCCCTGAGGCGAAGCCCGGGGCGAAGAAGGTCCTGCGCATCTATCCCTATGCGGTGAGCCGCAACCGCCTGGAGCGGGCCATCCGGGAGCTCCGGGTACCCGCCTACGTGGTGGACCGGCTGGAGGACGCGGATGCGGTGGTGACCCTGAAGTCCCAGGAGAAGCGGCAGCCCAAGAAGCTGCGGGATGCCCAGGAACGGGGCGTGCCCCTGTACGTGGTGAAGAGCAACACCGTGACGCAGCTCGTGAACTTCCTGCGCTCCCTGTTCGAGGGAGGGGAAGAGATGAGCGCGGAGGAGGCGGCGCTGCGGGAAGTAGAGGATGCCATCCAGGAGGTCCTGCGGCGGGCGCAGCCCGTGGAACTCTCCCCGCAGAACGCGTACGTGCGGCGGCTGCAGCACGAACTGGTGCAGCGCTACGGGCTCGTCTCGGAAAGCAAGGGGGAGGAACCGTTCCGCCGGGTGGTCATCTACCCACGGTGATGGAGCCCGCCGGACGACGGACCCCGCAGGGGGTGTTCATCGCCCTGGACGGCCCGGAGGGGGCGGGGAAGACCACGCAGGTGCTCCACCTGGCCGAGCGCCTTCGTTCCCTGGGGCTGGAGGTGGTGACCACCCGGGAGCCCGGGGGAACCGCGCTCGGGGAAGCCATCCGAGACCTCCTCCTCGATCCCGCATCCCGCCGGATCTGCCCTCAAGCGGAGATGCTCTTGTTCGCCGCGGCCCGGGCCCAGTCCGCGGAGGAGGTGGTGCGACCGGCTCTGGAGGCAGGCCGGGTGGTGCTCTCGGATCGGTCCGTCTACGCCTCCCTGGCCTACCAGGGGCATGCCCGGGGACTGGGGATCGAGGTGGTGCGGTACGTGAACGAGGTGGCCACGGGAGGGCTGTACCCAGACCTCGCCCTGATCCTGGACGTCCCCCCGGAGGTCGGGCTGGAGCGGGTGAGCCGGGCCCGGGGAGTGGGAGGGCTGGACCGGGTGGAGGGCGAGGAGGCCGCGTTCCACCACCGGGTCCGGGAAGGGTTTCTCCGGCTGGGCCGCGAAGATCCGCGCGTGCGGGTGATCCCAGCGACGGAGGGCATGGAGGAGGTGGCGGCCCGGATCTGGACAGAGGTAGAGCCGGTGCTACGGGCACGGGGCCTACCGGTCGGGAGGGCCCAAGAGGGGGGAGAGGGCCGTGGCTAGCGGCACGCAGTTGGTGCTGGCCATCGTGCAGGAGAAGGATGCCCCCAGGCTCATCGAGCAGCTCACCGCCTCCGGCTTCCAGGCCACCATGCTGGCGAGCACCGGGGGATTCCTGCGGACGGGGAACGCGACCGTGCTTGTGGGCACGGAGGCGGAGCGGGTGGAGCAGGTGCTGGAGATCGTGCGGAACACCTGCCGGACCCGGGAGCAGCTGTTGACTCCGATCCCGCCCGTGATGGAACCCGTGGAGGTTTATTCCGCGTATCCCGTACGGGTCCGAGTGGGTGGGGGCATCGTGTTCGTGCTGGACGTGGTGCGGATGGAGCGGATGTAGTGCGGTTCGCGGAGATCCTCGACCAGTACCATGCCATCGGGCTGCTCCGCAGCGCGCTCCGCACGGGTCGGGTGCACCACGCGTACCTCTTCACAGGACCCTCAGGCACGGGCCGACGGGAGACCGCCTGGGCCTTCGCCCAGGCCCTCCAGTGCGAGCGCTACGCGGAGGACGCGTGCGGAGGGTGTCTGCCCTGCCAGAAATCGGAGCGGCGGGTGCACCCGGACATCCGATGGATCGAGCCGCTGGAGGGCCGTCAGGGGATCGGCATCGACCAGATCCGGGAGCTGCGGCAGGAGGCCGCCTACGGCCCGTACGAAGGGAAGTACAGGGTGTACATCGTGACACCCGCAGAGCGGCTCCTCCCCGAAGCCCAACACGCCCTCCTCAAGCTGCTGGAGGAACCGCCGCCCCGCACCGTGTTCCTGCTGGTGGCGGAGTCCCCGCACGCGCTCCTCCCGACGGTGGTCTCCCGCACCCAGGTGGTGCGGTTCAACCTCGTCCCCGCGGCGGACATCGAACGGGCCCTGCGGGTGCAGTTCGAGGTGCCTCCCGCGCGGGCCCGGGTACTCGCGGCCCTGTGTGCAGGGCGATCGGCCCTGGCGGCCCGGTGGGCCCAGGATCCGGACGCCCTCGCGGACCGGGACCGGGTGGTCGGCTGGCTCGGGCGGGTCGAGCAGGAGGGCCTCCTGGCGGCCCTTGAGGCAGCGGAATCCCTGGCCCAGGACCGGGATCGCCTCCAGGAGCTGCTGGACATCGCCCTCCTCTGGTACCGGGATGTGCTGGTGGAACGGCACGCGGGAGACGACCGCCTGCTGGTGAACCTGGATCGTCGGGAGGAGATCCGTCGGCTCGCGGCCCGCCTCCCGCCGGAAGCCATCCACCGCCGGTTGGAGGCCATCGAGCGGGCGAAGGCAGAACTCCGCCGCAACGTGCAGCCGCGCTTGGCACTGGAGGCCATGTTCCTCCAGTTCCAGCTCCACCCTGCTTCCACGGCCCCCTCCGTCTAACGGGAGGCGAGGAAGAACCAGGAGAACAGCAAAAGCATCAGCACCGCCCCGGCGGCCACCCATGCCCACAGGAGCCCGCGGCGCGGCCGTGCGCGAACCGGCTGTTCCACGCAGGGCCGGCACAGGTTTCCGGACGCGGTCCGGACCACGCATCCCGGGCAAACGGCTCGTCCGCACCGGGTGCAGTAGTAGAGGGCGGACCGATCCGGGTGGTAGGCGCACCGGATCTCGCTCACCCTCCCCCCTCAGCCCGGAGGGACTTCAGCACCTCCAGATTGCGGCGATCCGGCCCCTGGTCGCCGAACCCCGGGGTCTCGATGATCCCGCACAGCGAAGCAAGCCTCGGGTGGCTCACGAGGGCCCGGAATCCCGCAAGCCCGATGCGGCCCGCGCCGATGTTCTCATGGCGGTCCCGCAGGCTTCCGCGGGGGGCCTGGGTGTCGTTGAGGTGCAGGAGCCGCAGACGCCCTAGACCCACCTGCTCCTGGAAGGCCCCCAGCATAGCCTCAACCCCCTCCGGGGCCTGGAGGTCCCACCCCGCGGCATAGAGGTGCGCGGTGTCCAGGCAGATCCCCACCCGCTCGTCCCCGTCCAGCTCGTCCAGAAGCGCCGCGAGCTCCCCGAACGTTCCCCCTAGGGTGCGCCCCGCGCTGCCCTCCAGGAGCACCAGGACACGGTCCGTGCCCGCGAGTCCCCTCCGCACCGCCCGGGCCACCCGGCGCACCGCCTCCGCAAACCCGCAGTCTCTTGCGCTCCCGATGTGGGTGACCACCCCAATCCCCCCCAGGGCTTCCATCACTTCCAGGGCATGCCCGAGCGCCCGCACGGACCGCTCGTACACCTCTCCGGAAGCCGCCAGGTTCAGGAGATACGGGGCGTGGGCCACCAGGGGGTCGAGGCCGCTCCGGACCCGTTCCCTGCGGAATTCCGCCAGATCCTCCGGAGGGTACGGGACCGCGCGCCAGCTCCGGGGGTTCCCCACGAAGATCTGGAGGCACTCGCACCCGATGGCTACGGCCCGGGCGATGGCGCTGGAGAGGCGGCCCCGGATGGAGACGTGGGCCCCGAACCGCACGGCTCTACTGTAGCAAACCTGGGCTACTATGGGAGGAGAACCGACCAGGAGGCTCCGGGTGGGTCAGCTCGGGTTCAACACGCTCGCGGTGCACGCGGGAAGCCTTCCGGACCCCTTCGGGGCCCTCGTCCCGCCCATCTACCAGACCCGCACTTTTACCTTCGAGACCGTGGCCGACGGCGCCCGACGCGCGAACGACCGGATGTCCGCACGTGGCTGCTGCTGGTGGGCGTGCAGACCCTGGGACTGCGGATGGAGCGGGTGAAGCGGGAAGACCTCCTCGCGGACCTGGAGCAGGCTCTGGAATGAGACTGGATCCCCGGCTTGCGGAGCGGCTGGCCCAGGTCCACATCCTGGTAGACCCCGAACCCCTCGTCCGCGTACACCTCCCCGATTGGGAGGCCAAGGCGGTCCAGCGGCGGGCGAACCGGTTCCACGCGCCCTTTCTCCTCACCGTCCACCCGGACGGAGTCCGGGTGATCTGCAGGGAGACGGAGTGGGCGCACGCGGGCCGGGGGCTGCACGCGATCCGGGTGGAGACCGGCTACCGGATGATCACCCTGGACGTGGACCCGCACGAGGAGGCCACGGACCTCCTCCCCGCGGTCGCCCAGCTCCTCCGGCAAGAGGGCATCATCGCCCATCCGCTTCCCACCTTCCACCGGGATCGCCTTCTGGTGCACGAGTCCCAGCTCGATCAGGCCCTCCAGCTCCTGCGGGGTCTTCAAGCTTCGGATCCCCACCCAAGCCTCCCTCCGTGAGCGCTCGCGAAACGGTTCACCTGCGGGCCCGATCCTCACCGCAGAGGGTGCCGGCAGGTGATCCTGGAAGGGCGGACCTAGGCCCGGTCGGGGAGGCGCGAGGCAAGCAGCGCGCCGAAGGCTGCCAGGGCTGCGGCAACCCAGATCACCACGGGGATGCTGGTGCGGTCCGCGAGGATCCCGAACGGCGTGGCGAACAGGGAAGCGAAGGAGGAGACGGCGACCTGCATCCCCCCTCCCAGGGCCCGCCGGCTCGGCAGGTATTGTTGGCCCAGCACCAGGGAGACGGGAAGAGTCCCCATGGAGCTCGCGCCCACCAGGGCCATCATGGGGTACACGCCCCGGGGCGGCACGACCGGGAGCAGGGCCACGAGCCCGGCCAGGACCGCAATGGTGGTGGCCAGAACGGTCTTGGGGCCGAAGCGATCCGCGAGCCGGCCCAGGAGGGGGGAGGAGACGATGCCGCTGGCGAGCAGCAGGGAGAGGGCCAGGGAGGCTTCCGTCCGGCTCCGGCCGAGGGTGTCAATGAGGTAGCCCAAATAGAAGATCGTGACCGCCAGGTGGACGCCCCCGCGCAGGAGGCTCACCAGGAGGACGTTGAGGTACGCGGTCCAGTCGTCCCGGTCTTCCGCACCCGGGGCCGACGCGGCCGCGGCGGGTGAGGAAGATGCTCGGGGCGTGACGAGCCAGAGGGAAATTGCCATAGGGAGCCCCACGAGCAACCACCACCGCATTCCTCCAAGACCCCACAGGCCCGTGAGGAGCGCCACCACCGCTGGGCCCAGAGCCCACCCCAGGTTGCCGCCGATGCTGAAGGTCGCCATGGCGGTGGCCCGCCGCTCCTCCCCAGAAAGGTACACGGTACGCACCGCCTCGGGGTGAAACAGCGCGCTCCCCAGCGCGATGAGGACGAGGGCCACGGTGGCGGTGCGGGCGTCGTGGACGAAGCCCGCACCTCCGAGGCCCGCTGCGGTGAGGGCCACTCCCGCCGCGGGCATCCATGGCTGGGGCCGCCAGTCCGCCCACAACCCTGCACCGATCTGCGCCACTCCTCCCCCCAAGGAGGAGGCCGTGACGAGGATCCCCGTGAGCGTGTAGGAGAGCGCGAGCTGCGTGCGGAAGTGCTGGACGAGGGCAGGAAGGGCGCCCGCGCCCGCATCCACCGCCGCGTGCCCCACCACGAGGAGGAGGACAAACCATCCCAGACGCGAGGGGGTCCGGGGGCTCGCGGCAGAGTCGGAGATGACCGGTCTCGCAGCGTTCACGGCACACCTCGGGAACGACTCCATCATAGCGTCCTTCACACCTTCTTGATCTCCCGAAGGTGTACTTCGTGGGGAGGTGGATCCCATGCGGTGGGGCATTTGGGCCCTCGCGGCGAGTCTGACCGTCACCGGGCCGGCGGGAGGAGCCCCGCAGGTCACGGTCTACGCCCGGAGGCTGGAGATCCCGTGGCAGCTGGCCTTCGCACCGGACGGCCGCGCCTTTGTGACGGAACGGCCCGGCCGGATCCGGGTGATCCGCTCGGGCCGGCTGGAACCGGATCCCGTGGCCCAGTTGCCAGTGGCGCACGTGGGAGAGGGAGGGCTCCTGGGGCTTGCCCTCCACCCCGAGTTTCCTCGGCAGCCCTACGTCTACGTGTACTACACCTACGAGGCCGGCGGACTGCGCAACCGCGTGGAGCGCCTGCGGGAGGAGGGCGGCCGGCTCGTGCGGGATCGGGTGATCCTGGACGGCATTCCCGGCGCGTTCGTGCACGACGGCGGGCGCCTCCGGTTCGGGCCGGACGGCATGCTGTACGTGGGCACCGGAGATGCCCGCTCACCCGCCCTCGCCCAGGATCGCGGGAGCCTGGCGGGCAAGATCCTGCGGGTCTTACCGGACGGGAGCATTCCCCGCGACAATCCCTTCCCCAGCTCTCCCGTCTACTCCCTCGGTCACCGCAACGTCCAGGGGCTCGCGTGGCATCCCCGCACCCGCCAACTCTACGCCACGGAACACGGGCCCACCGGGGATCGGGGCTTCGCCCACGACGAGGTGAACCTCATCCGGCCGGGGAGCAACTACGGGTGGCCCGAGGTCCTGTGCGGCACCCCCCACCCGCCCGGATTCACCGATGCCTTGGCCTGCAGCGGGGACGAGACGTGGGCGCCTTCCGGAGCCACCTTCGTCTCGCGCGGGGCATGGCGGGAGGGGTTGCTCGTGGCCAACCTGCGCGGCGCGCACCTGCGGCTGTTCACCTTGGATGCGGAAGGCATCCGGGTGGTGCGGCAGGAACGGGTGCTCGAAGGATTCGGTCGGCTGCGGGACGTGGTGGAGGGTCCGGACGGAGCCCTATACGTGCTCACGAGCAACCGGGACGGCCGGGGAAGCCCCGCTCCTGAGGACGACCGGATCCTGCGGATCGTTCCCCCGTGAACGCGGTACCATGGAGATCGGGATGAGCGTGGCGGCCCGGAAGGAGGAGCTCCGACGGCGCATCGTCCGAGGGCGGGTCGCGGAGCCGGACAAGGAAGCGAAGAGCTGGACCATCCTCAAGAAGGTGTTCCTGCTCCCGCAGTTCCAGCAGGCCCGCACCGTGCTGTTCTACGTGGACGCGGGAAGCGAGGTCCGCACGCGCCCCTTCATCCCCCGGGCCATGGCCCTGGGGAAGCGGGTCGCGGTGCCGTACTGTGCCCGGGACGAGGAGGGACAGGACGTGCTCCGGCTGTTCCTGCTCCGTGACCTCGAGGAACTGGAGCCGGGGGCCTTCGGCATCCTGGAACCGAAACCCGACCTGCGCGGTCGCACCGAGCGGGTCCTGGCAGCGCAGGAGGTGGACATGGTCCTGGTGCCGGGAGTGGTGTTCGATCGCCGGGGCGGCCGGATCGGGCACGGATGGGGATACTACGACCGGCTGCTCCGAAGCGTGCGGCCCGACTGCTGGCTCGTGGGGCTCGCGTACGAGAGCCAGGTGGTGGAAGAGGTCCCCATGGAGCCCCAGGACGTCTTCGTGGACCTGGTGGTCACGGAACGCGCCGTCTACGTGGCCCGCAGGCGGGTTTCGGGCGCTCAAGACCCCGGGTGAGCCCTCAGCGGGACCGCCTCGGCGGGGATGCGGGTTCAGGGAGCAGGAGTACCGCGATCTCCCCGGGCCGCACGAAGCCCAATTCCTCCCGCGCGATGCGCTCCACGACCCGAGGGTCGTGGAGCTGGTGGATCTCCTCCCGCAGCCGCCGGTTCTGCACGAGGAGGCTTGCCCGGACCCGCTCCAGGGTGCGTACCTCTCGGTCCAGCCAGTAGGCCCGGGAGGCGGACCGGGCGAGGGATCCGGCCAGGAAGGCCGCCAGGACCAGGAGTGCCAGGAACTTCCCGAGGCGGGCGAGAGGCGTGGTTCGACGGAACGTGCGGCGCGGATGCATCCCCGTAGGGAGAGCCTTTCGTGCACCTCCCCCGAATCTCCTCCTTCCCTGCCCGGGGATCCTGCGGGTGGGGCCGTTCATCGGCCGAAGGCGGCACGGCCGGCGTACTGCGCCCGGGATCCCAGTTCCTCCTCGATGCGCAGCAGCTGGTTGTACTTCGCCACGCGCTCGCCGCGGCAGGGGGCGCCGGTCTTGATCTGTCCGCACCGCCACGCCACCGCGAGGTCCGCGATGACCGTATCCTCCGTCTCCCCGGATCGGTGGGAGAGGATGGCGCGGTAGCCAGCCCGGTGCGCGGCCTGCACCGTCTGCTGGGTTTCCGTGAGGGTACCGACCTGGTTGGGCTTGATGAGGACGGCGTTCGCACACCGGGACTCCACGCCCCGGTGCAGCCGAGCAGGATGGGTGACGAAGAGATCGTCGCCCACGAGCTGTACCCGCCCGCTCAAGGTCTCCGTGAGCGTCTGCCACCCTTCCCAGTCGTCTTCCGCGAGGGGGTCCTCAAGGGAGACGAGGGGGTATCGCCCAAGGAGCTCCTCGTAGTACGCGATCATCTCCTCCGCGGACCGAGCTCGGCCCTCCAGGTGGTAGCGACCGTCCCGGTACAGCTCCGAGGCCGCCGCATCCAGCGCCAGGGCCACCTCATCCCCGGGCCGGTAGCCCGCGGCCTCGATGGCCTCCACCAGGAGATCCAACGCCTCCGCGGAGGTACGGAGCTCGGGGGCGAACCCCCCTTCATCGCCCACGCCCGTAGCTAAGCCCCGCTCCTTCAGGAGCCGCCGCAGGTGATGGTAGACTTCCGTCCCCATCCGCAGGGCGTCCCGGAAGCTCGGGGCGCCGAGGGGGACCAGCAGGAACTCCTGCAGCTCCAGAGGGTTGTCCGCGTGCGCCCCCCCATTGATGACGTTCAGGAGCGGCACGGGGAGGACGGTGGCGTGCTCCCCGCCCAGGTACCGGAAGAGGGAGACTCCTCGGTGGGCCGCCTCCGCCTTGGCCACCGCCACGGAAGTGGCCACGAGGGCGTTCGCGCCCAGCCGGGACTTGTTTTCCGTCCCGTCCAGGGCGCACAGGAGCCGATCCACACTCGCTTGGTCCGCGGCGTCCTTACCCACCAAGGCAGGGGCAAGGAGGTGGCGTACGTTCTCCACCGCCCGCAGCACGCCCCGCCCCAGGTAGCGCTTGGGGTCGCGATCCCGCAGCTCCAGGGCCTCGTGCGCCCCGGTACTGGCCCCTGAGGGGGCCGCCGCCCGCCCTCGGGCTCCTCCTTCCACCACCACCTCCACCTCCACAGTCGGGTTGCCCCGGGAGTCCAGGATCTCCCGGGCGGTGAGCGCGATGATGCGTGCCATCCCTTCCTCCTACTCGCGGACGACTCCCAGGATCTCCACCAGTCCCGCCGCCTCCGAGGGAGGCACCGGACGGTCGGGGACTTCCCGTACCCGAACCACTACCCGTCGGGTCCCGAAGTCGATCTCGATGAGATCGCCCGGGCGCACCCGGGAAGCGGGCTTGGCCACATGCCCGTTCAGGCGAACCCGGAAGTTCGCGCACAGGGCGTGGGCCAGGACCCGGCGGCGGATGAGCCGGCTCTGCTGGAGGAACCGATCGAGGCGCACCTTCAACCCGCGCGCTGTTTGGCCTCCTCCCACAGCCCCACGAGCTCCGAGAGGGGGAGCTGCTCCACCCGCTGTCCCCGCTCCGCCGCGAGTCGCTCCATGGCCTCGAACCTCCGGATGAACTTCCCGCACGCGTCCCGCAGCGCCCCCTCCGGGTCGGTGCCGGTGAAGACCGCCACCTTCACCACGGTCATGAGCACGTCTCCCAGCTCCTCGTGGATGGCCTCCGGACGGTGGTCCTCGACCGCTTCCCGCAGTTCCCCGAGCTCTTCCTCCAGTTTCTCCAGGGCTTCCCGCACATCCGGCCACTCCCACCCCGCCTCCCGCGCCCGCTGGTACAGCTTCTGGGCCCAGAGGAGCGCGGGGAGGGCAGCAGAGACGCCGTCCAGGGCCGAGGCTTCCTCCTCCCGCCGCTCCGCCCGCTTGAGGACCTCCCACCGCTGCTTCACCTGTTCCGGGGTGACCACGCCCTCCGCCACGCGTCCCTGCGCGTCCGGGAAGACGTGGGGGTGGCGGCGGATCAGCTTGTCGTGGAGGTGCGCGACCACGTCGTGGATGGTGAAGGCACCGGATTCCGCGGCGATCTGGGCATGGAAGACCACCTGCAGCAGCAGATCCCCGAGCTCCTCTTGCAGGCGCTCTGGATCCCCCCGCTCGATGGCGTCCAGGACCTCGTAGGCCTCCTCCAGGAGGTAGGGCCGGAGGGAGCGGTGCGTCTGCTGCCGGTCCCATGGGCATCCTCCAGGTCCCCGCAGCGTAGCCATCACCCGCACCAGGTCCTCGAACGTGGGCCGCGCCATCCTGCCGCGCCTCCTCTCCGCTTCCGTTTGATTGTACGCGAAACCCGCTACCGCGGAGGTGCCTCCGCGGGTTCTCGACGCCGCAGGTGCGCGAGGCCGTCGAGCACCTCCCGGACCCACCGCAGGACCTCCTCCGGCCCGCACCGGACGAGAAGGCCCTCCGGGAAGGCCTGCACCCGCCGGCGGTACTCCAGCCGCAGCCACGTCTTCTCCCGCTCCTCAAGCGGGATCCGGAAGCGCAGCAGGACACCATCCGGTCGCTGCGTGATGGCTCCGACCCCTAACTCCCGCGCCCGCTCCCTCAGGACCGCGATCTCCACCAAATTCTGCACGGGCTCGGGAGGGGGGCCGTAGCGGTCCCGGAGCTCCTCTCGGAGCTCCGCGGCCTCCTCTCCGGACCGCAGGGCCGCCAGGCGCCGGTAGACGCTCAGCCGCTGGGCTTCCTCCGGGATGTACGCGCCCGGGAGGTAAGCGGAGATCCGGAGATCCACCACGGGATCCGGGGCCTCCTCCACGAACTCCCCCCGCAGCCGGCGGATGGCCTCTTCCAGCAGGCGCGTATAGAGCTCAAAGCCGACGGCGGCCAGGTGCCCATGCTGTTCGGGGCCCAACAGGTTCCCGGCACCCCGGATCTCCAGATCCCGCATGGCAAGACGCAGGCCGCTACTGAGCTCCGTGAACTCCCGCAGGGCCGCCAGACGCTCCTGGGCCTCCGGGGTGAGCCGGGCGCCCCGGGGATAGAGGAAGTACGCATAGGCCTGGCGGTCGGACCGGCCCACCCGGCCCCGCAGCTGGTACAGCTGCGCGAGCCCCAATGTGTGGGCGTCCTCCACCAGGAGGGTGTTCACGTTGGGCAGATCCAGCCCGATCTCGATGATGGTGGTGCACACGAGCACATCGTATTTCCCACCGAGGAAATCCAGCATCACCCGCTCCAGCTTCTGCTCCGGCATCTGGCCATGAGCCACCGCCACCCGCGCCTCCGGCACCAGGGCCTGGATGCGGCGGGCCGCGTGTTGGATGGTCTGCACCCGGTTGTGCACCACGTACACCTGTCCGCCCCGCTCCAGCTCCCGCCGGATGGCGGTTCGGACCCGTTCCTCGTCCCACTCCGCCACGAAGGTGCGGATGGGAAGCCGCGCCTCCGGCGGGGTCTCCATCACGGAGAGGTCCCGCAACCCCACCAGGGCCATGTGAAGGGTGCGGGGGATGGGGGTGGCGGTGAGGGTGAGCACGTCCACGCTGGTCCGCAGCTGCTTGAGCTTCTCCTTGTGCACCACTCCGAACCGCTGCTCCTCGTCAATGATCACGAGCCCCAGGTCGTGGAACCGCACATCCTTCTGCAGCAGCCGGTGGGTGCCGATCACCACATCCACTTCTCCGCTCGCGAGGGCCTCCAGGACGGCCTGGATCTCCCTCCGCGGCCGGAACCGGCTCAACAGCTCCACCCGGATGGGATAGGGCCCGAAGCGGCTCCGGAACACGTGGTAGTGCTGCTGGGCAAGCAGGGTGGTGGGCGCCAGCACCGCCACCTGTTTTCCGTCCATCACCGCCTTAAAGGCGGCCCGCACGGCCACCTCGGTCTTGCCGTAGCCCACGTCCCCCGCCACCAGGCGATCCATGGGGCGGGGGGACTCCATGTCCCGCTTCACCTCCTCGATGGCCTTCCGCTGGTCTGGGGTCTCCTCGTACTCGAAGGCGGCTTCCATCTCCCGCTGCCAGGGGGTGTCCGCAGAGAAGGCGTGGCCCCGGATGGTCTCCCGCCGGGCATACAGTTCCAGCAGTTCCCGGGCGATCTGCTGGGTCGCCTCCCGGACCCGCCGCTTCTCCCGTTCCCACTCCCCGCTCCCCAACCGGTGGATCTTCGGCTCGATCCCGTCTACCCCCACGTACCGCTGCACCAGGTTCACCTGATCCGTCGGCACGTACAGGGCATCCCCCTCCGCGTACTCCAGGTGCAGGTAGTCGCGGGCGACCCCGTCTACGGTCTTGCGCACGATCCCCCGGTAGCGCCCGATCCCGTGATGGACGTGCACCACGAGATCCCCCACCCGGAGGTCGGTCCAGGACCGCAGGAGCGCCCCTTCCTGTGCACGGCGGAACCGACGGCGCCGGCGCCGCCAACCCAGCACCTCCGCATCCGTGATCACCACGAGGCGCAGTTCCTCGATGCGGAACCCGTTCGAGAGGGAAGCGGGGACCACCACCACGTGGCCGGGTTCCGGTACCCGAACCGCATCCTCGACCACGTCGGCCAGAAAGTCCTGATCCGCAAGGATCTCCGAAAGACGGCGCGCCTGGGCACTCGCCACCACCACCCGGTAGCCTGCCCGCTGCCACCGCCGGAGCTCTTGAGCCAGCATCCCCACCTGTCCCGCGAAGGGATCCACGTTCCCGAACTCCAGCCTTGCGCTGGGCCAGCCCTCCGGCGCTCCTGCGAACCCGCTGAGGGCAACAGGCCGCAGCCGCATCGAGCGCTGCAGGATCGCCTCCCACCCGAAGGCCCCCCCCACGGCCCGGCGCTCCAGCTCCGGCGGCTCGTCCAGGACTACGAGGGAACCCTCGGGCAGAAGATCCAGTAGGCACGCATCCCCTGCGGGCTCCCGGGCAGGCGGGATCTCTGTGGAGGGGATCTTCCGCTCGGACCGCTGGGTCTGGGGGTCAAAGGCCCGGATGGATTCCACCACATCCCCGAACCACTCCATCCGGAGGGGCCGGTCCGCGTCCGGCGGGTAGACGTCCAGGATCCCGCCCCGGACCGCAAAAGTCCCGGGCCGCTCCACCAGCGCGACCCGTTCGTAGCCGTTGGCGGCGCAGAACGCCTCCGCGGTCTCGAGGAGAACACGCTCGCCTTCTCGGAGGCTTAACCGGGAGCCGCGGAAGCGTTCCGGGGAGGGCACGGGGACCGTGGCGGACCGGATGGGGACGAGGAACACGGCCGGCCGCTCTTCTCCAAGATCCCGGAGAGCCCGCAGCCGCTCTCCAACGGCCTGAACCCCCGCCCCCTCTGCCTCCACGGGCGGGAGGGTCCGGAGGGACGGTTCGAGCTCCGGTACAAAGGCCAGGAGGTCGTCCCCGAGACGGTCCGCGTTCTCCCAGCTGGGCGCCAGCACCAGCACGGACCTGCCCCCTTCGAGCACCTCCTCCCGTACCCACCCGGCGAGAACCAAGGCCTTTTGGGCCCCCACAGGCCCGGTGATCCATACCCTCTCCTTCTCCCGCAGGGCCTGGCGCGCGGCCGCGTACGGGGACCAGGTGGCGAGCAGCAGCGGGAGAACACGGAGCGGCATCCTGGTCTGCGTCTATCACTGTACCACGACCCGCGTGGCTCACTCCCCAAAGACCAACACCGCGGAAGGCGTGGACTCCTGGCCCGTGGGCCCCACGGCCACGGCCACGAGGGCGAGGCGGGCACCCCGGAAAAGGGCAGGGAACCGGAAGGTCGTCTCCCACTGGCCACCTGGACCCGCGAGGACCTCCCCCTCCCCGAGCCGGATGAGCACGGGAACGGCACCGGCCGTGGACTCCGAGAGGAGGGCAACCCGCACCCGATCCCCCGGTTCTGCCCGGCCCCGGACCAGGAGGGGAGACCGGACCCGCTCCCCTCCCCGGGGCCGCTCCAGCACGGGCGGAGCAGGAGGCCGGGCCGCGAGGATTACCCCCGCGGTCGCGGCCCGCGCCGCTCCTCCCCGCCGCTTGAGGGTGACGCGAACCTGGCCGTTCCACAGCCTGTCGCCCACCTGGACCCTGTACGTCCCCGCGTAGCGCCCGGGGTCCACCTCCCGCATGGGCACTTCCTCGGCCAGCCCCTCGAGGGTGAAGGTCGCCTGACCCCCCGGCTCCCCGAGAGCCCAGACAGTCAGCACCTCCCCTGCCCGGAGGGGGCGGGCGGGCTCGAAGGTCACCGCGTGGATGGCTCGGCCTCGGGTTTGGACCGAGAAGGACCACCGGTGCTCGATGGCGTTTTGCGCCCGGTCCCTCACCCGCACCCAGACCTCCACCGGGCCCTCCGGAAGAGGGCGGGAGGGGACGAAGGCGAGGACTCCCGTCTCCGAGGCGGCCTCCTGTACCACCTCTCCTGCCCGCAGAACCAGGCGCAGTTCCTGTACGCCAGATCCCGGGCCATCGTCCGCCACCACCAGGAAGTTCGGACGCTGGTTCGCCAGGAGCACCCCGCCCGGAGGGATGGTCCCCACCAACCGAGGAGGGCTTGGATCGAACGTCACGGGAACGGCAGCTTGAACCACAGCGCTGGAGGCGGCTCCCGAGACCAGTTGGCCGAAGAGCGGGGCCTCGGTAAGGTCGTCCTGGCGGCGCACGGTGTAGGTGCCCACGTACTCTCCGGGAAAACGCTCCACCATGCCCGACCTCGGAACCAGATCTCCCAGGAAGAAGCGGCCTCGAGCTCCCGGCGTTCCCCGGAGGACCACCGTGAGGACCTCCCCCGCCCTCAGGGGCCTGCGGGCGTCGTGGAAGAGGGATCGGACCACGAGGGGCGGACTCGCGGGACTTTCCCTGGGAGGCCGTCCGGGTCCCCGGGGAGGAGGCGTCGGCCGACTGGTGATGCTCACCGTCCGGCTCGCCCCGTCCCACTCCACCACGGCTCCCAGGGCCTCGCTCACGAACCGGAGGGGCACCATGACCCGCCCTCGGATCACCGAAACGGGAACGTCCAGGGGCGTGGGGCGGTCGTTCACCCACGCCACCGTACCTCCCACCACCAGCCGCACCGCCATCTCCCCCCGGCGGACGTGCACCGTCCGCGTGGCCTCCGCAAACCACACCTCCGCTCCCAGGCGCTCGAAGATCTCCCGGACGGGCACGAGCACCCGGCCCGCCACCTCCACGGGAGGAACTTCCACGGCGAGGCGCTCCCCGTCCACCACGACCCGGATCTCGGAAGCCGGGGCCTGGGCCAGCAAGAGCGCGGCAAGCGGGAGCAACGCCCACGCTCGGCGCATGCTCAGGGATCCGCCAGGATCTCTTCCCAAACCCGCTCGACCTGCGCGCGGGTTCGGTGCAAGGGGCCCTCGTTGTCCACCACCCACCGGGCCCGGGCGAGCTTCTCCTCCAGCGGCACCTGAGCCTGCAGCCGGGCCTCCGCCTCCTCCTCGCTCAGGCCGTCCCGGATCATGAGGCGCCGCCGCTGGGTAGCGGGTGTGGCGTACACCACGATGGCGTCCAACTGCTCGAACTCGGGCATGGATACATCGAAGAGTAGGGGGAGGTCCACGACCACCACAGTCTGGGGTCGCAAGGCCGCCAATTCCCGTAGCCGCTCCCGGAGCCGGCCGAGGATGCGGGGGTGCAGGATGGCGTTGAGCCTCCGGCGGGCCTGCGGGTCTGAGAAGACGACGCCGGCCAGCTTCCGACGGTCGAGTCGTCCGTCCGAGGTCAGGAAATCCCTTCCGAAGGCTTCCGCGATCTCGTCCAGGGCAGGTTGACCCGGCTCCACCAACTCCCGCGCCACCTGGTCCGCGTCCAGCACCTCTGCACCCAGGCTGCGCAGCATGCGGGCCACGGTGCTCTTCCCGCTGGCCACCCCGCCGGTCAGGGCCACCACCTTCACGGAACGCCCTCGGGTTCTACGGAGAGCTCGTAGTGCAGCAGGTGCTGGGCGGCTCCGTCGAAGTGGAAGCGGCCCCGAAACCGCAGGCCCGCCAGCAGGTAGGGAAGCCACAGCCGGTCGTCCGGCCACATCTCATCGTAAGGGAGCTGGTCGAGGGGAAACCACCGCAGCTCTCCCTCGTCCCCCGCCTGCAACGCTCCCTCACATGCGTCTGTCCAGTACACGTCCACGATCCATTCCGGGAGCACGCCCGCTTCGAAGGTGAAGTGCAGCACACCCCGGTGCCGGAGGGAACGGACCCGGAGACCGGTCTCCTCGTAGGTCTCCCGCACCGCGGCCTCCCACGGATCCTCCCCGGGCAACACCTTCCCTCCGGGCGCGTTCCACTTCCCCTCCCCCCACAGGCCTGCCGCCTTGCGGAGGAGGAGCAGTTCCCCGTCCCGGACGATGTAGCACAGCACCGCGCGGATGGTCATACCGGCTCCAGGTCCCGCCAGTTCGGTCCGGCCCTGACCTCCACCTCCACGGGCACGTCCAGGGCCATGGCCCCCCGCATCGCCTCCCGCACGGCTCTGCCCAGCTCCTCCACCTCCTCCTGGGGCGCCTCGAACACGAGCTCGTCGTGTACCTGGAGGATCATGTGGCTCTCGGGGAAGCGGGGCAGGACCTCCCGGTGGATCCGGATCATCGCCAGCTTGATGAGATCCGCCTGAGAGCCCTGGATGGGGGTGTTGAGCGCGGCCCGCTCCGCGGCTTCCCGCACGGAGCGGTTGCGGCTGTTCAGATCCGGGAGGTACCGGCGCCGGCCGAGGAGGGTGGTCACGTACCCCTTCCGGCGAGCCTCCGCCACCGTACGCTCCAGGTAAACCCGGACGCCCGGGAAGGTCTCGAAGTAGCGCTGGATGTACCGTTCCGCCTCCGCGGGGCTGCACCCGATCCGCTGTGCGAGGCCGTAGGGGCTGATCCCGTACACGATGCCGTAGTTGATCACCTTGGCCACCCGGCGGTGCTCCGGCGTGAGCCGGTCGGGCGGTAGGCCGAAGACTTCGCTTCCGACCTCCGCGTGGATGTCCCGGCCTGCCCGGAACACCTCCTGGAGGGCCGCATCCCCCGAGACGTGCGCGAGGATGCGCAGCTCGATCTGGTTGTAGTCCGCGGAGAGCAGGGCCTTCCCCGGCTCCGCGACGAAGGCCCTGCGGATCTTCCGCCCCTCCTCCGTCCGGATGGGGATGTTCTGGAGGTTGGGGTCCTGCGAGCTGAGCCGACCCGTGGCGGTCCCCGTCTGGTTGAAGGTGGTGTGCACCCGGCCCGTGCGCGGGTTCACCAGCCTCGGGAGCACCTCCACGTACGTGGACAGGAGCTTAGAGAGCTCTCGGTACTCCAGGATCTTCGCCACCACCTCGTGGTGAGGCGCCAGGGCCTCCAGGACCTCCGCGTCCGTGGAGTACCCGGTCTTCGTGCGCTTGAGGCGGGGAAGCCCCAGCTTCTCGAAGAGCACAAATGCGAGCTGCTTGGGCGAGCTCGGGTTGAACTCCATGCCCGCCAGGGCGTAGATCTCCTCCGCGAGATCCCGCAGTCGTGCCCGCAGTTCTCGGCCCAGTTCCTGCAGGTAGGGTACGTCCACCGCCACCCCCACCAGCTCCATCTCCGCCAGGACCTCCACCAGGGGCATCTCGATCTCCCAGTAGACCCGCTCCAGCTCCCGCTCCCGCATGGCCTGCAGCAGGGGCAGCGGAAGACGCTGGAGCACGTCCGCCTCCTCGCACACCCGCCGCCACCGCTCCCCCAGGGGCAGAGCTTGGGTTCCGTTTTCCGAAAGCCGCCACCGGATCTGCTCCCACGCCACGGTGCGGAGATCGTGCGCCCGCCGGCCGGGGTTGAGGAGGGAGGAGGCGAGACCCACATCGAAGGCAAAGCCCCGAGGCCGTAGCCCCATGCGCCTCAGGCGCACGAGGTCCGCCTTCACATCCGCGCTGATCTTGCGGACCTCCCCCTCCAGCACTGCGGCAACCCCCGCGGGGACCGTCCCCCCGAGGGGCACGTACGTGGCCTCCCCGGGCTGCGCGGAGAGGGCCACCCCGACCACCACGCCCTCCATGGATTTCCCCTCCGCATCCAGGGCCACCGCCACCCACTCCGCGGGCCGTGGGGTCCAGTCCACAGCCTGCGTGTAGCGACCCGCCTCGTGGTGCACCGGGGCAAGTCCCAGGCGGATCAAGAGGCTCTTGAACTCCAGCTCCGCGAACACCTGGGCCACCTCCTGCGGGTCGTACGGACGCACCCGAAGGTCCTCCCAGTCCACCCGCAGGGGAACCTCCCGCACGAGCACTGCCAGTTGCTTGCTGTGCAGGACGCGCTCCCGGGCCTGCCTCAGACGGTCCCGGAGGTTGGGGGAGACCTCCTCGAGCCGCTCCAGGAGCTCCTCCACGCTTCCGAACCGCTGCACCAGCCGCGCCGCGGTCACCTCTCCCACTCCGGGGACGCCGGGCAGATTGTCCGAGGGGTCCCCGCACAGGGCCTTGAGGTCCGCCAGCCGCTCGGGCTGCACCCCGAAGCGTTCCCGCACCCGGGCTCCATCGTAGACCGTGGTCTCCGTGAGGCCGCGGCTCGTGACCATCACCTTCGTCCGCTCCGTGACCACCTGCAGGAGGTCCAGGTCCCCTGTGACCACCAGGACCTCGAACCCCGCGGCCTCCGCGTGGCGCACCAGGGTGGCGATCACGTCGTCCGCCTCGTATCCCTCCACTTCGAACACGGGCACGCGAAAAGCCCGACACACCCGCCGGACGAGGTGGATCTGCGGCCGCAGATCATCCGGCATCTGCGGCCGGGTGGCCTTGTAGGGCCGGTAGGTCGCGTGCCGGAAGGTGGGGGCGGGACGATCGAAGGCCGCGGCGAGGTGGGTGGGGCGCTCTTCCTCCAGGACCTTGAGGAGCATGGTGGTGAAGCCGTACACGGCGTTGGTGGGCCGGCCGTCGCGGGTGGTGAGGTACGGGAGGGCATAGAAGGCCCGATACACGAGGCCGCTGGCGTCCAGCACAACCAGCTTCAACCCTCACTCCTCCCAGACGGCCCCCGGGCCCAGAAGCCGCTCCAGCTCCTCCAGGAACGCCCCGTCCCCAGGCACACCCTGCCGGAGGCGGTGGATGCTCTCGCCCCGCGCGGTGAGGATGTGCGCGTAAGCCGGCCGAGGGCCCGGCCGGGTGGCCAGGAACTCCACCAGCTGCAGCATCTCCTCCGCGCTGGCGATCCGGACGTGCAGGGCCCGGAGGTCACCAACGCGGCCGTTGGCTTCCGGATCCCCGTCCACGGGGAGCACCTCTTCCGCCAGCACCCGGGGCCGTCCCTCCTGGACTTCCACTCGGCCCCGCACCACCACCACCGCCTCAGGCCGCAGCACCTCCCGGCACCGCTCGTAGGCCTTGGGCCACACCACCACCTCCGTGGAGCCCGTGAGATCCTCGAGGATCGCCTGGGCCCAGCGGCTGCCGGTGGTCCGGGAAACCTTCTCCCGCACGCCCGTGAGCATCCCCCCGCACACCACGGGCTCCCCATCCGCCAGACTCCCCAGCTCCGCGATGCGATGGCGCACGGAGCGTTCCAGCCGGCTCTGCCAGCTGCGAAGCGGATGGTCCGTGAGATACAGCCCTAAGGTCTCCCGCTCCATGCTCAGCAGCTGGTTCCGGTCCAAGGGAGCCACTTCCGGAAGCGGCGGGGCCTCCTCCTCGAAGGCGAACAGTCCCGTCTGGCTGGTCTGGGCCCGCTGCCGACGGCTGCCGTATTCCAGCGCACTGTCGAGGGCAGCCAGCAGCCGGGCCCGATCCCCGAGGGAGTCCATGGCCCCTGCTTTGATGAGGCTCTCGATCACCCGGCGGGTCACCACCCGCCCGTCCACCCGGGCGCAGAAATCGAAGAGGGATCGGAAGGGGCCTGAAGCACGCACCTGGACGATGTGCTCCGTGGCCGCACTGCCCACGTTCTTGATGGAACCGAGGCCGAACCGGATGGTGCGGTCGTCCACCACGGTGAAGTCCACATCGCTCTGGTTGATGTCCGGCGGCAGGACCTCCATTCCCATGCGCCGGCACTCCTCCACGTCCAGGGCGATCCGCTCCAGGTTGCCGCTGTCCGCGCTGAGGACCGCGGTCATGTACTCTGCGGGGTAGTTGGCCTTGAGGTAGGCGGTGTAGTAGGCGATGAGGCCGTAGCAAGCCGCGTGGGCCCGGTTGAACCCGTAGCGGGCGAAGGGCTCGAACTGCTCAAACACCTTGTCCACGATCTCCTTGGGGATCCCCCGCGCCCGGGCACCCCGCTCGAACTTCTCCCGCTGGCTCAGCAGTTTATCCTTGATCTTCTTGCGGATGGCGTAACACAGTACGTCCGCTTCCGCGAGGGTGTAGCCCGCCAGGGCCTGGGCCACCGTCATCACATCCTCCTGGTACACCAGGATCCCGTAGGTCTCCCGGAGCACGGGTTCCAGGACGGGGTGGAGGTAGGTAACGGGTTCCCGGCCGTGCTTGCGGCGGATGTAGACGGGGATGTTGGCCATGGGGCCTGGGCGGAACAGGGCCACCATGGCCATAATGTCCTGAATGCTCGAAGGCCGCAGTTCCTGCAGGTAGCGGCGCATCCCCGCGGACTCCAGCTGGAACACCCCCACCGTCTCCCCCCGGCTCAGAAGGTCGTACGTCTTCGGATCATCGAGGGGGATCTGCCGGAGGTCCAACCGCACGCCCCGCCGCCGCTCGATGATCCGGAGGGCCGTGTCCAGGATGGTCAGGTTGGTGAGGCCCAGGAAGTCGAACTTCACGAGCCCGATCTCCGCCACGCTGGTCATGTCGTACTGGGTCATGATGGCGCCGTCCCGGCCCCGGGTGAGGGGGACGTGGTCCGTGAGGGGGTCGCGGGAGATGATCACTCCGGCTGCGTGCGTGCTGGCGTTCCGGGCCACCCCCTCCAGCTTCTTCGCCAGCTCCAGCAATCGCGCTACCCGTCCGTCTTCCTGCCCGAGCCGCCGCAGCTCCGGGTCCTGCTCCAGGGCCTGCTCCAGGGTGAGGTGCGGAGGGACGCGCTTGGCGATGCGATCCACCTCGCCGTAGCTCATGCCCAGCACCCGTCCCACGTCCCGCACCGCCTGGCGAGCCTTCATGGTGCCGAAGGTGATGATGTGGGCCACCCGGTCCGCTCCGTACTTCTCCATCACGTACCGGATGACCTCATCCCGGCGGGTGTCCATGAAGTCCACATCGATGTCCGGGAGGGTGTACCGCTCCAGGTTCAGGAAGCGGTCGAAGGGAAGCTTGTACGCGATCGGATCCACGTCCGTGACCCCGCATGCGTACAGCACCAGGGACCCCGCCGCAGATCCTCGTACGGTGGTGAGAATGCCGTTGCGACGGGCAAAGTTCACGAAGTCCTGCACGATGAGGAAATAGGGAGCATACCCCATCTGCTCGATCACGCCCAGCTCGTACTCCAGCCGTTCTCGGATTTCCGGGGTGATCTGGGGGTACAGGCGCCGGAGCCCTTCCTCACACAGGTGCCGGAGATACGATTGAGGGGTGAAGCCCTCCGGGACGGGGAAGTCCGGGAGCTTGGGCACGTTCAGCTCGATCTCCACCGAGCACCGCTCCGCGATCTCCAGGGTGGTCTCGAGGGCCTCTGGAAGGTCCGGGAAGGCCTCGCGCATTTCCTCCGGACCCTTCAGGTAGAAGGCGGGAACGTCTCCCATCCGGGGACGGTCGGCATCCTGCAGGGTCTTGTTCATCTGGATGCACATGAGGACATCCTGGGCCTCCGCGTCCTCCGGCATCACGTAGTGCACGTCGTTGGTGGCCACGAGCCGAAGTCCCAGCGTGCGCGCGATGCGTACGAGATCCGGCAGGATCCGCTGCTGTTCCGGCAACCCCTGGTTCTGCACCTCAATGTAGAAGTTCTCGGGACCGAAGAGATCCCGGTAGGTGGCCGCCAGCTCCAGCGCACCCCGGTAGTCCCCCTGCAGCAGCTTCTGGGGGATCTCCGCCTGCAGGCAGCCCGATAGACCGATGAGACCCTTGCGGTACTGGTCCAACAGCTCCCGGTCGATCCGGGGGCGGTAGTAGAACCCATCCAAGTGCGCCCGGGTTACGAGCTGGACCAGGTTGCGGTATCCTTCGTTGTCCGCCGCGAGCAGGGTGAGGTGGAAGCTGCTGGCGTCCAGTTTGGGATCCCGATCCGTGTGCCGCCGGGCCGCCACGTAGGCCTCCACCCCCAGGATGGGCTTGATCCCCAGCTCCTTGGCGGTCCTGTAGAACTCGATGGCACCGTACAGGGCCCCGTGGTCCGTGAGGGCCAGGGCCGGCATGCCCAGCTCCACGGCCCGGCGCACCAGGGGCTCGATCCGGCTGTACCCGTCCAGGAGGGAGTACTCGCTGTGGACGTGGAGGTGGACGAACGCCGACATCTTGGGCCCTCCTGCGGAGCGCTCACCCAGATATTGTACGGTCTGCCTCCTCTTCGGGGAGAGGCCGGTCCACCTCCTCCACCGCCCGCGCGATCCCCTCCAGGGCTTCGGAGAGGTGGTCGTCCCGGATCACGAGGGGCACGAGGATCCGGACCACGTTGCCGTGGATTCCCGCCCGCAGCAGGAGCACTCCGCGCTCCCGGGCCCGCGAGATCACCCGGGTCACCAGGTTCGGAGCCGGTTTCTTCGTACGGCGGTCCTCGACGAACTCCATGGCCACCATGGCCCCAAGACCCCGGACGTCCCCGATGGAAGGGCAACGATCCTGGAGATCCCGGAAGGCCGCAAGCAGCCGCTGGCCGATGCGAACCGCCCGTTCCAAAAGCCGCTCCTCCTCCAGGATGTCCAGCACCGCGAGGGCTGCTGCGCACGCGACGGGGTTGCCCACGTACGTGCCCCCGATCCCGCCCTCGGGCACGCAATCCAGGATCTCGGCCCGCCCGATCACCGCGGAGAGCGGCAACCCCGCGGCGATGGACTTGCCCGCCACCAGGAGGTCCGGTTCGACCCCGAAGTGCTCCACCGCCCACATCCGCCCCGTCCGTCCGAACCCCGTCTGGACCTCGTCCGCGATGAGCAGGATGCCGTGGGCACGGCAGATCTCCGCCAGCCGGGGCAAGAACCCTGGGGGCGGGACCACGAATCCGCCCTCTCCCAGCACGGGTTCCACCACCACCGCGGCCACCCGGTCAGGCTGCACGTGGAGCGTGAAGGCCTCCAGGAGCCGTTCGAGACAGTACGCCACGGTCTGGTCCGGGTCCGGAAACGGGCTGCGGTAGGGGTACGGGTAGGGGATCCGGTAGACCTCGGGCATAAAGGGGCCGAAGTTGCGCTTGTAGGGGTCCACCTTGCTGGTGAGGGTGAGGGCCATGTACGTGCGGCCGTGGAAGGCGCCCTCGAAGGCGATGAGGGCGGGTCGGCCCGTGTAGGCCCGGGCCAGCTTCACCGCGTTCTCCACCGCCTCGGCGCCAGAGTTGAAGAGCACGGCCTTCTTCGGGGCGTTGCCCGGCGCGAGGTGTGCGAGTCGCTCGCACAGGGCCACGTAGACCTCGTAGGGCAACACCGCATAGTCCGTGTGGGTGAAGCGGGTCAACTGTTCCCGGACGGCCTGCACCACCCGGGGGTGGGCGTGGCCCACCGCAAGACACCCCACCCCGCCCGTGAGGTCCAGGAAGCGGTTCCCGTCCACGTCGTACACCACGGCCCCTTCCGCCCGGGCCACCACCACGGGGTGGTGCCAGGCGACGGCCCGGGGGGTGACCCGACGGGCCCGGTCCAGGATCGCCGCGCTGTGCGGACCGGGGAGCGGGTTCCGGGGCGAGACGGGGGGCATGGGGTCCTCCGCGGATGCTCAGGCGGGCAGGCGTTCGAGCTCCTCCCGGAGGAGGCGGTTCACGAGGGCGGGGTTCGCCCGGCCGCCCGTCCGCTTCATGACCTGTCCCACGAGGAACCCGATGGCCCGTTCCTTGCCCTTTCGGAAATCCTGCACGGGCTCGGGATGCTCCGCGAGCACGGCCCGCACCACCTCCCGCAGGGCCTCCTCATCGCTGATCTGCAAGAGCCCCCGCTCCCGCACCACTTCGGAGGGACGCCTCCCGGTCCCGAGGACCTCGGGGAGGATGTCCTTGGCGATGCGGCCGGAGATCACGCCCTCCTCGATGAGCCGGACGAGCTCCGCGAGATGCAACGGGGTGATGGGCAGGTCCTCCAGCTCCAGGTTGTGCTCGTTGAGGTACCCGGCCACGTCTCCCACAAGCCAGTTGGCGATCGCCCGGGGACTCGGGTGCAGTCGCACCGCTTCTTCGAAGAAGTCCGCCTGGAACCGCGTGGCGGTCAGGATCTCCGCCTCGTACCGTCCGAACCCGTACACCCGCATGAGCCGGTCGCGGCGGGCATCCGGGAGCTCGGGGAGCTCCGCGCGGACCCGATCGATCCAGGCGGGCGTGATCTCCAAGGGGACCAGGTCCGGCTCCGGAAAGTACCGGTAGTCCTCCGCCTCCTCCTTGGTGCGCGAGGCAAAGGTGACGCCGCTCCGTTCGTCCCAGTGTCGGGTCTCCTGGATCACCGCCTCCCCCCGCTGCAACAGAGCCCGTTGTCGCTCGATCTCGTACTGCAATGCCCGCTCCACCGCCCGGATGGAGTTCATGTTCTTCACCTCCGTCCGGGTTCCGAGGGGCTCGCCGGGCCGGCGGAGGGAGACGTTGGCATCGCACCGCAGGGTGCCCTCCTCCATACGGCCGGAGCTCACCTCCGCGTACTGGAGGATCTGCCGGAGCTTCAGCAGGAACGCCCGGGCTTCCTGCGGGGACCGGAGGTCCGGATCGGTGACGATCTCCATGAGGGGCACGCCGGAGCGGTTGTAGTCCACCAGGGTGTAGTCCGCTCCTTCCGGGTGGAGGAGACGGCCCGTGTCCTCCTCCAGGTGCACCCGCCGGATCCCCACCCGGCGGAGCGTCCCTTCCACCTCGATCTCCAGGTACCCATCCGTGGCCAGGGGCGGGTGGTCCAGGTACTGGTACTGGGAAATCTGGTAGTTCTTGGGGAGGTCCGGATAGTAGTAGTTCTTGCGGTGGAACTGGGATTTGGGGTGGACGGTGCAGTGGAGGGCCAAGGCCGTGCGCAGCCCGAGGTCCACTGCCTTCCGGTTGATCACGGGGAGGGCACCGGGAAGGCCGAGGCAGGTGGGGCACGTCTGCGTGTTGGGTGGAGCTCCGAACCGGGTGCTGCACCCGCAGAACATCTTGGACTCCGTCTGCAGCTGCACGTGGATCTCGAGCCCGATGGCCACCTCGTACTCCGTCATCGTGCTCCCTCCACCAAGGGCGGAGCCTTCGGGGATCCTCCCGTGGCCTGCTCGTAGGTGTACGCGGCCCGCAGCACGGTGCCTTCGTCAAAGGGGCGGCCGATGAGCTGCAGTCCCAGGGGCAGTCCTTCCCAGAACCCGCAGGGAATCGAGATGGCTGGGAGCCCCGCCAGGTTCACGGGGAGGGTGTAGATGTCCACCAGGTACATCTGCAGGGGATCCTCCAACCGCTCACCCATGCGGAATCCGGGCGTGGGGCAAACGGGCGTGGCCAGCAGGTCTACCCGCTCAAAGCACCGTTCGAAGTCCCGCCGGACCAGGGTCCGCACCTGCTGGGCCTTGCGGTAGAAGCCCTCGTAGTATCCCGCGGAGAGCGCGAAGGTACCCAGCATGATCCGGCGCTTCGCCTCCGGTCCGAAGCCCTCGGCCCGGGTCCGGGCATAGAGAGTGTAGAGGTCCCCGGCGCGGGGGGAGCGGTAACCGTAGGCCACGCCGTCGTAGCGGGCCAGGTTGCTGCTCACCTCTGCGCACGCGATGAGGTAGTAGGCCGGAAGGGCGTATTCCAGGGTCGGAAGCCGCACCTCCTCCACCTCCGCGCCCTCCCGTTCCAGCACCCGCACCGCCCTCAGCACCGCCTCCTGGACCGCGGGGTGCAGCCCCTCCCCGAAGGCCTCCCGGGGAAGTCCGATCCGCAGTCCCCGCACCTCAGGCCGGAGGGAGGAAGCGTAATCCGGAACCGGGACCTCCACGGAGGTGCTGTCCATGGGATCCTTGCCCGAGATGGCCTGTAGGAGCAGGGCGCAGTCCCGCACATCCCGGGCGATGGGTCCGATCTGGTCGAGGGAGCTGGCGTACGCCACGAGCCCGTAGCGGGACACGCGGCCGTAGGTGGGCTTCAATCCCACAACCCCACACAGGGCCGCGGGGAGCCGGATGGAGCCGCCCGTGTCCGATCCCAGGGCCCCCAGGGCGCTGCGGACGGCCACCGCGGCCGCAGATCCCCCGCTGGAGCCCCCGGGCACGTATTCCGGGTTCCACGGGTTGCGGGTCGGGAAGAAGGCGGAGTGCTCCGTGCTGCTCCCCATGGCGAATTCGTCCAGGTTGGTCTTGCCGAGCACCACCGCCCCCGCCTCCACGAGACGCCGCACCGCGGTGGCATCGTATGGGGGGACGAAGTTCTCCAGGATCCGGCTCCCACACGTGGTGCGCACGCCACGGGTGCAGAGGTTATCCTTGAGGGCCACGGGAAATCCCACAAGCGGCGGCAGCTCCTCACCCCGCCGGATCCGAGCATCCCACCTCCGGGCCTGGGCCCGGGCGAGATCCGCGGTCACGGTCAGGTACGCCCGTACCACCTCATCCGTGCGCCGGATTCGTTCCAGGTATGTCTCCACCAGCTCTTCCACGGAGAGGTCGCGGCCGAGATGCGGACGCACCGCGTGATAGGGGAGGTTCAGGAGCTCCATCACGACTCCGGCTCCAGCACGCGCGGGACCACGAAGTACCCCTCCCGGGTCTGCGGGGCCATGGCCAGCACCTCCTCCACAGGCAGGGAGGGCCTCACCACGTCTTCCCGGAAGACGTTGGTCACGGGAATGGGGTGAGAGGTGGTCTCCACCCCTTCCGTGGGGAGTTCCAGGAGCCGGCTGAAGTACTCCAGGATGGTGCTGAGCTGGAGTCCGTATCGGTCCAGCTCTTCCCTGGTCAGTTCCAGCCGGCTCAGCCGGGCGATGTGGGCAACGAGTTCCTGATGGATCCGCACGGTCGTCCTCCTCACTCTCGGGGCCGTGCGTATCGTACCACGACGGGACCGCGACCCTCACCCGTCCCCGAAGTGCTCCCGGAGGCACCGCTCCACTTCGGGGACGATGGCGGCCCAGTCCGCCTCCGGATGGCGGGTCACGGTGACGAAGTCCCGGAGCAGGAACACCATGCGCACCCCGGGGATGGCGAGGAGACGGGCAGCGAGGGGGTTGTCCCGGGCCTGCTCCACGGAGGTGTACGTGTGGCTCCGCCCCTCCGTCACCCAGCGATCCAGGGTGAACTTCAGGGCGTGCACGTTTGGGGTGGGCTGGACCTCGATCCGCACCGTCATCCCCTCGAAAACCTCGACGCAGCGACCCGACGGCGGCGGACGGCGGAGCTCGGAATTCCCAACTCCTCCCGGTACTTCGCGACCGTCCGCCGGGCTACGTGGATCCCCTCCCGCCGGAGGAGCCGAGCGATCTCCTGATCCGTGAACGGCTGCCCTGGATCTTCCTGGGCCACCAGCTGCCGGATGCGCTCCTTGATGGGCCGGCTGGGTTCGAAGAAGACGTGGCTTGAGACGATGCGACCGTCGGGAAGCTGCACGTACTTTCCGTCCAGGGCCCGGCTCACCGTGCTCTCGCTGATGCCGAGCCGGGCGGCCACGCCGGCCAGGGTGAGGGGCTTGAGGAACCGAGGGCCGCGATCCAGGAACTCCCGCTGCACCGTCACGAGGACCTCGAAGATCTTGCGCAAGGTCCAGTTCCGGCGCTTGACGGTCTCGATGAAGAGCTTGGCCCGGTTCACATGATCCCGGATGTGCTCCTGAGCGTGGGGCGCAAACGCCTGGGGCTGTTCCCGAGCCTGCCGGTACAGGTCCCGGTAGAGGGGGTTCAGCCGGAGCCCCATGGTCGGTGACCCCGCCACCTCCACCGCGTAGCCCCGGGGCGTACGCACGATCACTACGTCCGGACGGGGGACCTCCTCCGGGCGGCGGCGACCGCCCCCCTCCCGCTCCGCCTCGTACCGGTCCGCGGGATACGGGTAGCAAGACGCGCAGAGGTAGGCGTGAGCCTCGCGCACCTCCCGGGGGGTGCACCCGAGCCGCTGTGCTACCTTTCCGTACTGCCCCCGGCCCATTTCCAGGAGGCACCCCGCCTCGATCACCCGCCGGGCCAGGAGGTTCTCCGGCGTGGGCTCCAGGGCCCGCAGCTGCAGCAGCAGGCACTCCTCCACGGACCGGGCCCCCACCCCAGGCGGATCGAACCCCTGAATCACCTCCAGCACCTCCTCCACCACCCTCCGGGAGACCCGGAACCGGGCAGCCACCTCCCCCAGATCCGCCTGGAGATATCCCCGTTGGTCTACAGAGCCCACCAGGAACTCCCCGATCTCCCGCCGTTTGCCCTGGAGCCGTTGCGCCTGGAGCTGCAGCAAGAGGTGCTCGTGGAGGGAGAGCTCCGCGGGAAGGGACGCCAGCGGATCGAAGTCCTCTTCTGCCTCCGTCCTGGGAGAACCGGCAACCGGGTCCTCCATGAGGGGTTCGCCAAGGAGGTATCCACAGCTCCCGCACAGCACGCCCGCCAGCTCCGTCCCACACCGGGGGCAGAGGGTGGTCTCCCGTTCCAGGGCGGGATTGCTGTCCAGCTCCGCCTCGATCCGGGCCTCGAGGGCCTGAAGGGGCAGGACGAGGATGGCGTTCACCGCCATGAGCTTGGGGACCATGCGGAGCTGTGGAAGCGGGCGGAGCGCGAGCGTCGGCTCGATCTTCATGGCTCCGGATTTCCCACGGGATGGTCTTCCAAGCGGTGTTCCCCGAGTTTGCGACGTAGGGCGGGGACGCTGATCCCGAGTAGGGTCGCGGCCCTCGTCAGGTCTCCACCGGCCTCCTCCACAGCGCGGAGGATGTGCCTCCGCTCCACCTCCGCCAGGGTGGGGAAGCGGTCCTCCCCCTCCTCTTCGCCCAGCCACAGGTCCTGTGCGGTGATCTCCTCCCCCGTACAGAGGATCACCGCCCGCTCGATGCAGAACTCGAGCTCCCGCACGTTGCCGGGCCAGGCGTACCGTCGCAGCTTGCGTTGGGCTTGCGGGGTGAAGCCCCGGATGTTTTTCCGGTAGCGTTCCCGGTAGCGCTCCAGGAAATGCTGGGCCAGGATGGGGATGTCCTCCACCCGTTCCCGCAGGGGGGGGAGGACGATGGGGATCACGCTGAGCCGGTAGAAGAGGTCCTCCCGGAAGTTCCCCTCCCGGATGGCCTGCCGCAGGTCCCGGTTGGTGGCCGCGATCACCCGGACGTCTACCTTGATGGGGCGATTCCCGCCCACCCGCTCGATGGTCCGCTCCTGCAACACCCGCAGGAGCTTGACCTGCATGGCGGGGCTCATGTCCCCCACCTCGTCGAGGAAGACGGTACCGCCGTCCGCGGCCTCGAACTTCCCGATGCGGGTCTGGACGGCTCCCGTGTAGGCACCCTTCTCGTGGCCGAAGAGCTCCGTCTCCAGCAGGGTCTCCGGGATGGCGCCGCAGTTGATGGCCACAAAAGGCCCCTGGGCCCGGTGGCTCTGGTAGTGGATGGAGCGGGCCAGAACCTCCTTTCCCGTTCCCGTCTCCCCGTAGATGAGGACGGTGGCGTCCGTGGAAGCGACCGCCGCGGCGATCCGCAGCGCTTCCTGCATCTTCGGGGAAGTCCCCACGATGCCCTCGAACTTGAAGGTCCGCCGCAGCTCCTCGTGGAGGCGGCGGTTCTCCGCCCGCAGCCGCTCGTAGTCCAGGGCCCGTCGCACCCGGACGAGGAGCTCGTCCTTCTTGAAGGGCTTGGGGACGTAGTCGTACGCGCCCGCCCGCAGGGCCTCCAGGGCCTGCTCGATGGAGGCGTACGCGGTCATGACCATCACCACCGCATCCGGGTCCACCTCCCGGATCTCCCGGAGGACGGTCATGCCGTCCTTTCTGGGGATGCGGACGTCGAGGAGGATGAGGTCAAACTCGCCGCTTGTGGCCTTCTCCAGCCCGGTGGGACCGTCCGAGGCCGTCTCCACCTCGAAGCCCTCCCGCTCCAGGATCTGCTCGATGAGACCCCGGATGGGCTCCTCGTCGTCCACGACGAGGATCCGGCGCCCCACGTGCACCCCTCCCCTGGGATGGTTCGGCACCGAGGCCCAACCTCCTCGTCAGTGTATTCGGCTCCCTTCCCCTCCTTCCGGCAGGTCCGTGGCCCAGGCGCTCACCCGGGCGAAGTGGAGGAGGGCGGGGAGATACGCCCGGAGGATCCCCAGGGTGCGCTCGGGCCGGTCTACGGATCCCGCGGTGACAAGCCGCCACCGGGACTCCACGAGGGCTCCCATCCACAGAGCCTGCTCCATGGGGAGGATCCCCAGGTCCGCGAGGGGGAGAAAGACCTGCCACCGGCGGGGGGGCCGGGGTTCTTCGTAGGTGGTGAGCATGGCCTTCGCGATGCCCGTGGCGGCCCCGGCGGCATTGTTGAACCACCCCACCACCTGGGCCACCTGGTCCGGGTCCCTGGCCGTCTGCTCCGGGTCCCGGGTGCTCACCTCGATCACCGCGCAGGAGGTGAGGATCCGCCCCAGCCGCCACCCCACCCGGATGGGATCTACCAGCCGCAGGGTCCGGCCCGGCGGCACGGAGAAGGTGGGGATTCCCTCCCCGATGGCACGGGCCTGTTGCAGGACCTCCCGGGCCTCCTCCAGGTGGCGGGCCCGCTCCAGGCGCATCCGCGCCTCCACCTCCGCCTCGAACTGCCGCCGGAGATCGGGGGCGTTCTCCGCGAGCACCTGCCCGAACCGAATCTGTTCGTACTGCACGGGAAGGATGTGCCCGTTGAGGACCGTGGGCATGAGTACCCCGTCCGTGGGGCCGAGGGGGTTTTCCTCCGCCAAGCGCTCCAGGTACCTGCGGATCTCCTCCTCCGCTACTTCCGGCCGGAACAGCAGGGCCACCTCGATGTCGCTGTCGGGATACGTGGGGGGCTCCGTGTAGCGGCCGTACAGGTACGCCACGACCAGTTCCGGGCTCCGGCGGAAGAACTCCCCCAGGGTCCTGAGCGGCTCCATTTGTCCCCATGCTACCGCAGGCGGCCTGCCCGGAACCAGTAGGGAGGGATCGGCGGGGGAGGCCGAGAACCATAGAAATCGCCTATGGACGGAGGGAGGCGGCGGTGAACCGGATCCCGGAGGGCATCGAGAAGAACCTGGAGGCCTTCCTGGCGGTGGCCCGGGAACGCAGCTTCACCAAGGCCGCCAACGCCCTGTTCCTCACCCAGCCTTCCGTCACGGCCCGCATCCAGGCCCTGGAGCAGGAGCTGGGCCGACCGCTGTTCGAGCGGAAGGGGCGCACCGTGCGCCTCACGGAGGCGGGGGAGGCCCTCCTTCCCTACGCCCAGCGGGTCGTGGAGCTGCTGCAGCAGGGGATGGAGGCAGCCCGGGAAGCCACGGGCCAGGGGACGGTGACCGTGGGGGCTACCGTGTCCGCGGCCATCGCCATTCTCCCGGACCTGCTGGAGGCCTTCCGGAGGGCACGCCCCCAGGCCCGGGTGGTGGTGCGGTACGGCCATTCCAACGAGGTGATGGCGCTGTTGCACGACCGGATGGTGGACGTGGGGTTCCTGGTCCGACCCCTGCACGAGCCCCTCATCGCGGTGGAGCCCCTCCTCACGGACGAGGTCGTGCTGGTCCTCCCACCGCAGCACGAGTTGGTCCGCCGCAGCCGGATCCTGGTGCGCCAGGTCGCGGACTGGCCCCTCATCAGCATGCAGTGGGGGGAAGGGTACGAGGAGTTCGAGCAGTGGATGCGGGAGGAACTGGGAATGCGCGCGCAGATCGAGGTGGACGGGATCCCCCTCGGCGTGCTCCTCATCGCCCGGGGCATGGGGATCGGGTTCGCCCCCCTCCGATCCGTGATGCCCTTCGTGCGGAGCGGGATGGTGCGGGTGCGCCGGGTGGCAGGGCTCCCGGAGACCCGGCGGGAGATCTTCCTCGCTCTGCGCCGCACCGGGGATCTCTCCAGCAGCACCCGTGCCTTCGTCGAGCTGGCTCGGTCCTCCTTCCGCAGGCCGGGCTAAAGGATGCGCTTACCGAGGGCAGAGCTCAACAGCTCCACCGCGAGCTGAGCCGTGCGGTTGTGGTCGTCCAGGATGGGGTTGAGCTCCACCACCTCCACGGAGGTGAGCTTGCCGGACTCCGCGAGGAGCTCCATGGCGAGGTGTGCCTCCCGGTACGTGAGCCCGCCCGGTACCGGGGTCCCCACTCCCGGCGCGTACTGCGGATCCACCGCGTCCAGATCCAGGCTCAGGTGAATCCGTCCGCCCCGCCCCACGGCCTCGATGGCCTCCCGCATCACGGCGGCAAGGCCCCGTTCGTCCACATCCTTCATGGTGAACACAAGGGGCCGCATCCGCCGCAGCACCTCCCGTTCTCCGGGATCCACTTCCCGGAGCCCCACCAAGGCCACCGCGGAAGGTCGCACCTTGGGGGCAAACCCGCCCGCCTGCACGAGCCCCGGATCTCCTTCCCCCAGCAGGCACGCGAGCACCATGCCGTGCACGTTGCCCGAAGGGGTGGTCTCCGGGGTGTTGCAATCTGCGTGGGCGTCCACCCACAGGACGCCCACGTCCGGGAAGTGACGCCGGATCGCGGCCACCGCCCCGAGGCTCGTGCTGTGATCCCCGCCCAGGACCACGGGCAGGTATCCGTCTTCGAGGATCCGCCCGACCGCCTGGGCCACCTCCTCCGCCACGCGGACGACGGCGTCCCGATAGCGGACCCGGGGGGATCCCTCGGCCAACTGCTCCATCACGGGGAAGCTGACGTTCCCGAAGTCCCGTACCTCCCACCCGATCCTCGTGAGGGATTCCACGAGCCGCGCGTACCGCATCGCGCTCGGGCCCATATCCGTACCCCGCCGGTTGCTGCCCAGGTCCAGGGGGACGCCGAGGATTCCGGCCTTCCCCTTCACTCCCGCCGCCATCCTTCCTCCTCGGACCACAGCCATCGTTGGGTCCGTGCACGGACGGTCTCCGACCCCGTACCGGGAGCAGACGCCGTGGAGGGCCGGGCGACGCACGGCGGTGGGGCGGATGTCCTCGAACGGCGCAACCGCTGAGCGGTCGCCACCAGGGCCGCGACCCCCAGTCCGAGGAGATCCAGGAGGGGATGGTGGAACACGAGGAGCACGGAGGCCGCGACCAGGGCTATCCGTTCCAGGAGGACCGCGTGCCCGAAGAAGTACCCGCTCACGCCCGCGCTGAGGAACACGATCCCCACCAGGGCCGTGGCCACGGCCAGGGCCTGGTCCAGGGGGTCTCCGCTCAGCAGCAGGATTTCCGGGGAGTAGACGAACATGTAGGGCACCACGAGGGCTGCGAGGGCGTGGCGGGTGGCCTCCAAGCTCACGGGGAAGGGGGAGGTGCGGGCGATGCCGGCCGCGGCATAGGCCGCGAGGGCATCCGGCGGGGTGAGGTCCGCGATCACCCCGTAGTAGAAGATGAACAGGTGCGCCGCCAGGCGGGTCACGGGAACCCCTGGGGCGACCTGCGGTCCCGTGGCGGGGAGGAGCTGCTCGATGGCAGGAACCGCCAGGGCCGCCAGGATGATGTAGGTGGCCGTGGTGGGGATCCCGCTTCCGATCACGGTGCACGCCACCATTACGAGCACGAGGGTCAGGAACAGGCTGTGCTGTCCCAGGGTGACGGTGAGGGTCACCAAGGCATTTCCAAGACCGGTCAGGGTCACGGTCCCGATGATGATGCCCACCACCGCGCAGGCCACCGCCACCGTGAGGGCGTTGCGGGCCCCGGACTCCAGGGTGCTCCACAGATCCCGGAGGTAGCGGTGGCGCACAGGCCACGCCATGAGCGCCACGAACGCACCCGTGAGCGGACCGGCCCCCGGCACCCCCCGGTAGGCCAGGTACCCGAAGATCCCCACCCCTGCCACCAGCATCGCCACCGCCCGCGTTCCTACCCATCCCCGGGTCCTTCGGGGATCGGCCTCCACCAGACACGTGACGAGGTGGGCGAAGGCCGCGAGCACGATCCCCCAGAAGGCGGCCCGCAGGGGGGAGAAGCCCTGGAGGAGGAAGCCCAGCATCACTCCCAGCGGAACCACCAGGTACCATCGGCGGCGGAGGACCTCCCACACGTTCGGGAGTTCTTCCCGAGGAAGCCCTCGGAGATCCAGCCTCCGGGCCTCGAAGTGGATCATGAAGAACAGCGAGACGAAGTACAGAAGCGCGGGGACGACCGCGGCCCGGACCACGGTGAGGTACGGAACGCCCAGGAACTCCGCCATGACGAAGGCCGCCGCGCCCATCACGGGCGGCATGATCTGTCCGCCCACGGAGGTGGCGGCCTCCGCGGCAGCGGCGAACCTGGGAGGGTAGCCGAGCCGGATCATGAGGGGGATGTTGAACACGCCGTCTGCCATCACGTTGGCCACGGAGGAACCGGAGACGGTGCCCAGGAGCGCACTGCTGAAGACGGACACCTTCGCAGGTCCACCGTGCATCCAGCCGGCCAGGGCCATGGCGATCTCCACGAACAGCTGCCCCAGCCCCGTCCGCTCCAGAAACGCGCCGAGCAGCACGAACAGGAACACGAAGGTGGCGCTGACCCCGAGCGGGATGCCGAATACCCCTTCCGTGGTGTACCACATGTGCTCGATGACCCGGTCGAGGGGAAAGCGCCGCACCCCGAAGATCCCGGGTACGTACTCTCCCAGAAACGGGTAGAGCAAAAAAGCGAGGGCGATGAAGGGGAGGACTCCGAGGACTCGACGGCCTGCCTCCAGCACCAGCAGGAGTCCGAGGGCGCCCACCAGGAGATCCCAGAAGCCAAGCCGTCCCGCCTGAAGCATGAGCCGGTCGTGGTGGTAGAGGAGGTACCCGATCCCCCCGGCTCCCGCGCCCGCGAAGAGGATGTCTGCCACTCCGAAGCGCCTCTGGGACGCTTGGCGACGCCGGGCCGGGTAGAGGAGGAACACCAGGAGGAACACGAACCCCAGATGCACCGCGCGCTGCTTGAGGGCCAGGAGCTGTCCCCACCCCGCGGTGTACACGTGGAAGAAGGAGAAGGCCACCGCGAGGGCGGAGACCGCCTGCGCGAAAGGACCCTGGAGCCGCCGGTATCCGAACTCCGGCCCGGCCTCCACGAGCATCTGCTCCACCCGGTGCCGGTCGGCTTCCGGTTCCGCCCTGACCTCTGCCCCCGCCCGCTCCATGGGTCCCCGGGGACAATGTAGGGGATCTGCGGAAGGTCGTCCACGAGGGCGGGGGCGTGTACGTCGGGTACGTTAAGATTGAGAGAGGAGGGACGCCCCATGAGGTATCCGGAGAGTGATCTCACCTTCGTGGCGAGCACACTCGCGGATCGTCCGGAGGAGGTGCCCCGGCTGGTGGAGAAGCTGCGCCGCCCGAACTTCCTGGAGGTGACATTGGAGGACGACCGATTGGTGGAGCGCATCCGGACGGATCCCGAGATCACCCTGAAGATCTCCCCGCGCCTGCTGTTCAACATCCTCCTACGGCGAGTGGCCCGGGACATCCGGCACGCCCGCTACACCCTGGAGCGGGTGGGCCTCACACAGTCCGTCCCCGTCTTCGATACCCATCGGGTGAACGATCTATTGGAGGACGAGCGGGTGCTGGACTACCTGAGCGCCATGCTGGCCTCCTTCGTCCGGACGGAGACCTACGTGGTGTACGTACGGCGGGGGAACCGCTTGGAGCGGCTGCGGTTCTCGGACATGGACATGGACGACATGATCCGGCTCGCGGATCTGGTGGACGAGTCCTGGCGATTCCCCCTCCTGCGCCGGGTCGCGGACATCGCCCTGTTCCTGACGGGGATCTTCCCCGGGTACGTGCTCTCCCGCGGGATGTACGCACAGCACATGCGGCCGGGGCGCGTCATCGGTGGGGAGTGGCGGAGCCTGGAAGCGTACGAGCAGGAAGGGGCCATCTTCTACCGCCGGGCTGCGGAGCACGAGCAGGCCGTCACCAGCGGCCTGCGTCCCGTGCTCCATAAGCTCAGCGAGCACTTCTCCAGTGCCCGCAAGCCCCTGAACCTCCTGAGCGACCGCTACCTCCGGTGGCGGCACCTCCGCCTCTTCCAGCTCCCGGGGTGAGGCGTGCGCATTTACGCGCTCGCGGACGTCCACGGAAGGCCCGATCGCATCCAGCTGGTGGAGCAGACCACAGAGAAGCTGCGGCCCCACGTGGTGGTCATCGCGGGGGACCTCACGCACGGAGGCCGCGGCCGGGAAGCCCTCCGCTTGCTCACCACCCTGCCGGCCCGGGTCCTGGCCATCCCCGGGAACATGGACTCCCCAGACGTGGAGGAAGCGATCCCCCACCACCCCGGTCGGGAAGTGATCGTGGAGGGGGGCGTGCGATTCGGGAGCCTGCAGGGCGAGGGCTGCGACGTGCTGGTCAGCCACGAGCCGCCCCACGGCGTCCTGGACCGGGCATGGACGGGCCAGCACATCGGCTCCCGCACGGTGCGGGAGCTCGTGGAGCGGCTGCGCCCCCGGCTGGTGGTGTGCGGGCACGTGCACGAGTGCCCGGGAATCGCCCGCCTCGGCGAGACCGTAGTGGTGAACTGCACCATGGGCAACGACCGGTACGCGGGAGCCCTCATCGAGTGGGATCCCCAATCCCCCCGGGTGGAGCTCCTGCCCCGATGAGATGAGGTCCTCCCCCGGAAGCCCGAAGCCCGTCCGGACCGGAGCGGAGGTGGTCCTCCGCATAGACCGGCTGTCCTACGGGGGCCGGGGCGTCGGCCGGGTGGACGGGTACGTGGTGTTCGTCCCCCTTACCGCCCCGGGCGACCTCGTGCGGGTCCGGATCACCCGGGCCAAGCGGAGTTTCGCGGAGGCGGAGTTGGTGGAGGTGCTCGAGCCCGGCCCGGACCGGGTCCCGCCCCCCTGCCCGCACTTCGGGCCCTGCGGGGGATGCACCTGGCAGCACCTGGGGTACGGAGCCCAGCTGCGGGCAAAGGAGCAGATCGTCCTGGAGAGCCTGGAACGCCTGGGCGGTCTGCACAATCTTCCCCTGCGCCCCATCCTCCCCGCCCCCGCGCCCTACCACTACCGGAACAAAATGGAGTTCGCCTTCCACCCGGAGACCGTCCTGGGCCTGCACCCCCGGGGCCGGTTCGACCGGGTGCTGGAAATCGAGCGGTGCCTCCTGCCCAGTCCGGTGGTGAGCGAAATCCTGCAGACGGTCCGCTCCTTTGTGCGCGAGCACGGGATCCCCTGCTACGACAACCGCACCCGCACAGGACGGTTGCGCCACTTGCTGGTCCGGGAGGGCCGCCGGACGGGGGAGATCCTCGTGGGGATCGTCACCGCGCCCGGGGAGTTCCCCGAGAGGAAGGCCCTGGCCCGGGTCCTGGCCGCGCGGTTCCCCCAGCTTCGGGGGGTGGTGTGGGTGCGATCCGGGTCCCTCTCGGATGCGGTACGGGTGGATGCCCTGGAGGTCGTGTGGGGACGGGACTTCCTCGAGGAGGAACTCGGCGGTTTCCGCTTTCGGGTGCGACCGGAGACCTTTTTCCAGACGAACACGGAGGCCGCGGAGCGGCTGGTGGAGATCGCCCTGGAGCTCCTGGACCTGCGGGGAGAGGAGATCGTGGTGGATCTGTACTGCGGGGTGGGCACCTTCACCCTGCCCCTTGCCGCCCGAACCCGAACGACGTACGGCATCGAGATGGTGCCGGAGGCGGTGGAGGCGGCCCACGAGAACGCCCGGCGGGCAGGGATCTCCAACGTGGAGTTCCTCGTGGGCGATGTGCGCTTAGTCCTCCCGGAGCTCGTGCGGCGCATCGGACCGCCCGATGCCCTGGTGCTGGACCCACCCCGGGCCGGAGCGGGGGGGCGGGTGATGCGGAAGATCGGCAGGGTTGAGGCCCGCCGGATCCTGTACGTCTCCTGTAACCCCACCACCCTCGCTTCGGATCTCCGGGAACTTTTGCCCTTCGGATACCGGATCCGGGCCGTCCAGCCCGTGGACCTCTTCCCTCAGACGTACCACGTAGAGACGGTGGTGCTGCTGGAGCGGGAAGGATCGCGTTCACGGGTATAGCCATCGGTAAATCCGGTAGCTCTCCAGCACCCGGCGGAGGTAGGTTCGGGTTTCTCCGTACGGGATCCGCTCGATGAACTCGTCCGGATCCCCTGTCCCCTCTGAGGCGAACCTCCGGGCCGCGGACGGGCCCGCGTTGTAGGCGGCAAGAGCCAGTCGGAGATCCCCGAAGGCCCGCAGCTGCGCCTTCAGATAACGGGTCCCCAGCCGCAGGTTCGTCTTCGGATTCAGGAGGTCCCAAAAGCCCACGGCAGGCTCGAGCTCCCGGGCGGTGGCGGGGAGCACCTGCATGAGCCCCACCGCTCCCGCGGGGGAGATCGCCTGGGGGTCGAACCGGCTCTCCTCCCGGACCACCGCCAGAACCAGGAGCGGGTCCAGGCCCGTCCCCCGCGCGGCCTCCCGCACCGCGTCCCAGTACGGTCGGGGATACGCCAGCCGCCACAGATCCCCATCCGCCCCACCCCTGCGCACCGCCGCCTCCGCGGCGAGCACCGCTCCTGGGAAGTCCCCGAGCCGCAGGCGGGCTTTCGCGAGGGTCCGGAGAACCCGATGGGAAGGTCCGTGGGCGAGCGCGGCCTCCGCCTCCTCCTCGGATTCCTCGAAGAATCCCAGGGCCAGCAGCTCCTCGTAGACGGGCAGGAAGCTCTCCCCGGGCAAGGCGAACGGAACCCCGGGAGCCGGCCGGGGAGGGTCGGTAAGCCCCAAACGCTCCCGGGCCCGCATCCCGTAGTACGTGTGCGGATAGGCCCGTGCAACCCGAAGGAGGAGAGGCCCCGGATCCATTCCCCTTCGGGCGCGACTCTTCGCGGCCCAGTACAGGTGGGCGGGGGCCCGGCCCGTTCCGGGATCCCGGGCGGCAGACCGGAGGAAGATCCGCTCCGCTTCCTCAAATCGGCCCTGCCGGTAGCGCAGCCATCCCATCCGCCACCGAGCCTCGTCCGCGGAGGGCGCAGAGGGATGGAGGTGGGCCAGCCGTGTAAAGAGCTCGATGGCCTTTTCGAGATCTCCCCGCGCCTCCGCCCGGAGCCCCAGGGCAAGGAAGGCTCGGGCAGCCCAGGGGCTCGTGGGGTATTGGTGAATCAGCCCGCGCCACACCCGATCCGCCTCCCGGCCCCCTAGGGCGATGCCGAGCCAGTAAAGGGCACGCGGCGCGAGGGGTGGGAAGCGGGCGGCCCGCCGGAAGGCCTCCGCGGCCCCGTGCGTGCGCAGCCGGAAAATCCCCAGTTGCAACCACGCCTCCGCTTCCGCCTCCGGAGGCAGACCCGCCTGAAGAGCCCGCACGATCTCCTGCTCCGCGGCCTGGGGGTCCGCCAGACGCCGGGTCCGGCTCAAGCGCACGAGGGGCGGTACCGGTGCTTTCCCGCCCGCGAGAGACCTCAGGGCCTGTCGGGCCTCCTCCTCCACGGGATTTCCCGGAAAGGCCCACGCGGCCCACCCGAAGGCCTCCGCCGCCTCCTTCCTCCTCCCCTGCGCGGCCAGGGCCCGACCCAGGCTCGCCCAAGCGCGCGCCAGAAAGGCGTCCTCCTTCGTAGAGCGGATCACCGCTCGGGCGTGCCGCTCGGCCTCCCGGGGAGGGGTGAGGGCCTCGGCCAGCGCCAGGTGCGCCCGCACCGCTGCAGGCCCACGGGTCGCCTGCAGAACCCGAACGAGCTCCTCCCTCGCCCGCCGCGCATCTCCCAGACGCAGGGCCGCCTCGCCCGCCCCCATCCACGCGTAAGGGGCCAGGGGGCCCGGCCGGGCCGCCGCCGAGAAGGCGTGCAGGGCCCGGTCCGGCTCCCCGAGTAGAAGCCAACACCTCCCGAGCAGCAATCCGGCCCGTGCACCTGGGGGGCCGGGCGAGGAAGCAAGGATCTGGAGGGTTCCCAGGTGCGGAGAACAACGGCCTCGACGGACGTCCTCCGCGATGGCTTTCAGAAACGCGGTCTGGGCCTCAGAGCCGGAGATGAGGGCGGCGAGGAGGAGGCTAAGGGCCCGCATCCCGGGCAATCTCCTGGACCGTGCGCCCGGTCTTCACGGACCGCGTCCCTCGGGGGTCGAAACCGGGCTGCGCGTGGGCATCTCTGGCTTTGAAGAGCAGCCACTGCCGCCCGTCGCCGCGGGCCAGGCGCACGAGGTGGAACTCACCCCGCAGCTTCTGGCCGTGCAGCACTAGGGTCATCTTCCCCCTCCGGAAGGCTCGGGCGGGATCCCCCTCCCGGCACTCGTAGGTGCCCCGATCCCACAGCATCACCACCCCGGCCCCGTACTCCCCAGGCGGGATCACGCCCTCGAACTCCCCATACGAGAGCTCGTGGTCTTCCACAAGGATGGCGAGCCGCCGGACCTCTGGATCCATGGAAGGGCCTTTGGGAATGGCCCAGGATCGGAGCAAGCCCTCCATCTCCAACCGGAAGTCCCAGTGGAGGTGGCTCGCATGGTGCTCGTGGACATAGAACCGCAGCCGACCGGGCTTCATGAGCGCTCCTGTAAGCGGGACCGAAACCAGGTCACGGTGCGCGCCAAGCCCTCCCGGAGCGGGGTTCGCGCCCGCCAGCCGAAGGCCTCCTCCGCCCGCCGACAGTCCAGGGCGATCCGCCGCACGTCCCCCGGCCGGGGAGGCCCGTAGACGGGTTCCTCCCGGTACCCCGTCAGATCCCGGAGGAGATCGAACAGGCTCCGGGTGGAAGTCTCGATTCCGGTCCCGATGTTGTACACGCCCTCCACCCCTCGTTCCACCACCCGGAGATTGGCCTCGGCCACGTCCTCCACGTACACGTAGTCGCGGGTGTGCAGTCCGTCTCCGAAGATCACGGGCCGGTGTCCGGCCAGCATGGCCGCGGCGAAGATGGCCACCACCCCGGCTTCTCCTTCCGGGTCCTGTCGGGGGCCGTACACGTTCGCGTACCGGAGGACCGTGTAGGACAGGCCATACAAGGCCCTCCAGGCGAGGAGGTGGTGCTCCACGCAAAGCTTGTGCACCCCGTATGGGCTGATGGGCCGGGGCGGGCATTCCTCCCTACAGGGGATCTCCGGGGCCTCCCCGTAGATGGCGCCGCCGGTGCTGGCGAAGATGAAATGGCGAACACCGGTCCGCACGGAGTGCTGAAGGAGCCTCAGGGTCCCCAACACGTTTACCCGGGCGTCCATCTCCGGGTCCCGGACGGAAACCGCCACGGAGGCCTGGGCCGCGTGGTGGCTCAGGACCTGAGGTCGTTCCTGCTCGAACACCTCGGCCACCCCGGGGTCCAAGATGTCGAGCTCGTAGAGGCGCACCCCGGAAGGGAGGTTCTCCCGACGTCCCGTCCGCAGGTCATCCACCACCACCACCTCGTGACCGGCCCGCAGGAGGCACTCCACCACGTGGGACCCGACGAACCCTGCCCCCCCGGTCACCAGCACCTTCATCCTCGGTCCTCCGAAAGGATTTTGCCCGCGCACGTCAGAATACTCCATGATCCCCTGCTCATGGGTGATCCGCGGGAGCTTGAAGCGTACCAGCTCTTTCGGCGCGCCCTCGTGTTCCGGGACGAGGACGCGTGGGGAGCCCTCTACGCCCGCTACCAGGCTCTGGTAGCCAGCTGGGTACGCCGGCACAGCGCGTTCCCGCAGGCGCGGGAGCAGGTGGAGTGGCTGGTGAATCGGGCCTTCGAGAAGATGTTCCTGGCCGTGGACGGGGAGAAGTTCGAACGGTTCCCGGACCTTCCCAGTCTGCTGCGCTACCTGCAGATGTGCGCGCACAGCGCCGTCGTAGATGCCCTCCGCAGGCGAGAGCAGGCCCTCCTGGTGGAGGACGCGAAGGATGAGATGGCTCTGGATCCTGAGGCAGAAGCCGTAGCGCAGATGGAGGTACAGGAACTGTGGGAAGTCGTCTGGTCCGCGGTGGCGGACGAGCGGGAGCGGGTCGTGCTCTACGAGTCCTTCGTCCTCGGGATCCCCCCGCGGGAGCTGGTACGCCGCAGGGGGGATCTTTTTTCGTCCGTGGAGGAGGTCTACAACGCCAAGCGCAACCTCCTCAGCCGGTTACGCCGCCATCCGAGGCTCCAGGCCTTCCGGGGTCCCCCCTAAAACACGACGGCCCGGCGGGCGCCGGGCCGTCGCTGGGGGGTGGGGCGTGACTCCCCGGCAGGGGGGGCCGGGGAGCTCTCTATGGAGTATTTTATCCCACGCCTTGCGGCGAGGGAAGCAATTCCTGTGCCACAGGCTGCTCGGCCTTTTCCTTCCGCCGAACCCTCGACCGCCGCAGGGCCTGCAGCTGTTCATACAGGGCCACGAGCTGCAGGATCCACCGGTTCTGCTCCAGGGCCCGACGATGGGCGTCCAACCCCTCCCGGGCCAGCCGCTTCGCAGCCCGGAGGCTCGCCCGGTGCTCTTCGGGCCGGGCGAGCCGTGGGGCCGACCGGTACCGGGCCAGCATGTGCTGCTCCCGCTCCAGCAGCCGCCGGTACGCCTCCCGCTCCGCCGTCGCCTGCCGGCGAACCTCGACCAGAACCCGCTCATGCGTCCGGATCATCGCACCATCCCGAAAAGAATCGAGCCGGCAGCCGACCCCTCCCGGGAGGCACCGGCCCGACGCGCTCAAATAAATTTGGCGGTTCTGCCCGGCCTTCCCTAAACCGGACATCACCGCCTTCCGCCCCCTATGGTACCCTGTTCCTGGACGGTGTCAAGGGGAGAAAGGCCCGTACCTAGAAGAATCCCGGGTCCATCCCCCTCACCGGTTCGTGACATTGGGGGAGCAGCCTGGGGATTGTGACGCTGCTTTTCGCCTTCCTTCTCGCCCTGAACGCCGCGGGGCGCGTACCGCCGGTGCTCGCGGTGGCGGAGTTCTCGACCGTGGGAACCGCGGGCGCCCCCCTGCTCTTGGAGATGGAGCCCCCGAACGCGCAGCTTGTCCGACTCCTCCTGAGAGACCGCACCCTTGCGCTCCGGATCCTGCCCGTAGATCGGGTGCGGGGGGCCACCCGAGAGCTCGGGTTTCGCCCGGAGGAACTCTACATCTGGACGGGGAGGGCCGCCGCGGTGGCGCGGGCGGTGGGTGCGGACTGGATCGTTACCGGCCGGTGGACCCACCTCGATCTCGAAAGCCTCCCCCGCCCGACCGGGGAGTTTCCTACGGTCTCCGTGGCCCACGCAGCCCTACAGCTGCGGGTTCTGGAAGCCGCAACCCGCCGCATCCTGCTGGAAGAGACCTTCACCGCCACCCGCGCGGACGGGAGAGGGACCGCGGCCCTGGTGGAGGCGGTGGAGGCCGTTCTCCTCCGGGCCGCCCGCCGGATCGCGGAGCTGCTGACACGTTCCGCCCCCTTTGACGGCCGGGGAGGAGGGTCCCTATAATCACGGGGGCGCCCGAGGAAGGCATCCCCGTGCCCGTACACCTGTCCGCGACGAGCACGAAAAGCGCAGTGGTTTCCGAACGGGGGGAGTCCCATGGCCCGCGTGACCGATCTCGCAAAGCGATCCGCGAAGGCGACCCGGCCGGCGGCGAAGGTGCCCGCCCGCCGGGAACTCGCCCTGCCGGAACGGGCCACCCGCTACCTCCGGGAGGTGCGGGGAGAGCTGAACCGGGTCACGTGGCCCAGCCGGCAGGAGCTGGTGGCCAGCACGCTCGTGGTGCTGGTGGTGGTCACCCTGACGGCCCTGTACCTGGGAGCATGGGATGCCCTCTTCACGTGGTTCTTCCAGCACGTGCTCGTCCGCTAAATCGAAATTTTTAAGGACTTCCCCGATGGCGGAGCTGGAGAAGAAGGAGGAGCGGGAACTGCCGGGGGAGGAGGCGCCTCCCAAGGACCCGCGGCGGCGTTGGTACGTGATCCACACGTACTCTGGGTACGAGAACAAGGTGAAGGCGAACCTCGAACGCCGGATCGCCTCCATGAACGTGCAGGACAAGATCTTCCAGGTGATCGTGCCCACCACGGAGGAGATCGAGATCAAAGAGGGCAAGCGCCGGATCGCCCAGCGGCGCATCTACCCGGGATACATCCTGGTGGAGATGATCATGGACGACGACTCCTGGTACGTGGTCCGAAACACCCCAGGGGTCACGGGGTTCGTGGGCGCCGGGGCACGCCCGGTGCCCCTCGACGAGGAGGAGGTGGAGACCATCCTCGGACAGATGCGGGGAGAAGCCCCGCGCCTGCGGATCACCTACCAGAAGGGGGACACGGTCCGCATCACATCCGGGCCCTTCCAGGAGTTCACCGGCGTCGTGGAGGAGATCCTCCCCGAACGGGAGAAGGTCCGGGTGCGGGTCTCCATCTTCGGCCGGGAAACCCCCGTGGAGCTGGATTTCACTCAGGTGGAGAAGGTGTAAGCCATGGCGAAGAAGGTGGTCGCGGTGGTGAAGCTGCAGCTGCCCGCGGGGAAGGCCACCCCGGCCCCGCCCGTGGGCACGGCCCTGGGTCCGCACGGCATCAACATCATGGAGTTCTGTCGGGCCTACAACGAGCGGACGGCCTCTCAGGCCGGTCTCATCGTGCCCGTGGAGATCACCATCTACGCGGACCGTTCCTTCACCTTCGTCACCAAGACCCCCCCGGCCTCCGTCCTCCTCAAGAAGGCCGCGGGGATCGAGGTGGGCTCCCCGGAGCCCAACAAGAAAAAGGTGGGGCGGGTCACCCGCCAGCAGGTGGAGGAGATTGCCCGGCTCAAGATGCCCGACCTCAACGCCCGATCGCTGGAGGCAGCGGTGCGGATGATCGAGGGAACGGCCCGGAGCATGGGCATCGAGATCGTGGACTAGGAGGGGACGCCATGGCCAAGCGCAGCAAGCGGTACCTGGAGGCGGCGAAGCAGATCGACCGCACACGCCTGTACGACCCTCGGGAGGCCGTGCGCCTGGTGAAGGCCACCGCGAACGCGAAGTTCGACGAGACGGTGGAGGTCGCCATCCGGCTCGGAGTGGACCCCAAACATGCGGACCAGCAGGTGCGGGGGACCGTGGTCCTGCCCCATGGGACGGGCAGACCCGTGCGGGTTTTGGTCTTCGCGAAGGGGGACAAGGCTAAGGAGGCGGAGGCGGCAGGGGCCGATTTTGTGGGGGCGGAAGAGCTCATCGCGAAGATCCAGGAGGGATGGCTGGACTTCGACGTGGCCGTGGCCACCCCGGACATGATGCCCCTGGTCGGACGGCTGGGACGCATCCTGGGTCCCCGGGGGCTCATGCCCAACCCCAAGGCCGGGACCGTCACCTTCGACGTAGGCAAGGCGGTCCGGGAGCTGAAGGGAGGCCGGATCGAGTTCCGGGTGGACAAGGCCGGGATCATCCATGCCCCGCTGGGAAAGGCCTCCTTCTCCGAGGAGGCCTTGATGGAGAACTTCCTCGCCCTCCTGGACGCGGTGATCCGGGCCCGCCCCGCGGCCGTGAAGGGGGCGTACCTGCGCAGCGTTGCCCTCTCCTCCACCATGGGGCCCTCCGTGAAGGTAGACCCCGCCAAGGCCCAGGCGGCCCTAGGGGGTCGGGCCGCCTAGCTGCGCGTTGACGGGCTCTGCGCGGCCTGCTAGGATCGAGCCGGTGTCGCAGGATCCGTAGACCGCAGGTCCCCAAGGGGGGGTAAAGCGGAACGCGCCTGCCGAGGATCCGGAACGGGAAAGGGGGCGTTCCGTCTCCGGAGCGCCCTTTTCGTTCGGGGAGGAGCCATGCCGAAGCCGGAGAAGATCCAGGCGGTCCAGGAGCTCCGGGACCGGCTGCAGCGGGTCCGAGGGCTCGTGCTGACGGACTTTCGCGGCCTTTCGGTACCGGAGATGGAGAGGCTCCGGGAGGAACTCCGCAAAAACGGGGTGGAACTCCGGGTGGTGAAGAACACCCTCTTCGGCCTCGCGGCCCAGGAGGCGGGCCTTCACGGGCTGGAGGCCTTCTTGGAGGGTCCTACCGCGGTGGCCTTCGCCTACGACGACCCCACGGTCCCGGCCCGAACCGTGATGGAGTTCATCCGGCAGTACCGGAAGTTGGAAGTGAAGGGGGGGCTCGTGGAGGGTCGGATCGTGGATGCCACAGGGGTACGGGCCCTGGCGGAGCTGCCCCCCCGGGCGGAGCTCCTCGCCCGGGTGGCAGGGGGGATCCAGGCCCCGCTTGGGGGCCTCCTGCAGGTGCTCAGCGGGCTGCAACGGAACCTGGTCTACGTCCTGGACCGGATCCGAGAGAAACGGGAATCCCAGGCATAAGCCTACCGGAGGGAGGGAGGAGGATGTCCAGCAGGACCCAGGAGATCGTGGAGGCCATCAGCAACCTCACCGTGCTGGAGCTGGCGGAGCTCGTGAAGGCCCTGGAGGAGAGGTTCGGGGTAACCGCCGCCGCTCCCGTGGCCGTGGCCGCGCCGGCCACCCCCGCCCCTGCCGCGGCGCCCGCGGTGGAGGAGCAGACGGAGTTCGACGTCATCCTGAAGTCCGCGGGGGCCAACAAGATCCAGGTGATCAAGGTGGTCCGGGAGCTCACGGGCCTCGGCCTCAAGGAGGCTAAGGACCTCGTGGATGGAGCCCCCAAGCCGGTGAAGGAGAAGGTTTCCAAGCAGGAGGCGGAAGCCATTAAGGCGAAGTTGGTAGAGGTGGGGGCGGAAGTAGAAATCAAGTAGATGGGGCCCGAGGGCTCCTCAAGGCCTGCGAGGGCACCTGTGGGGGGGAGTGTCCCCTTGACTGGATCGGTGCCTTCTGGTACAGTATTCCTCGTCGTCTGAACTCGAATCCGAGTCTTTCGGTGACGGTCAGCACATTCCCGCGCATCTCCCCAAGGGGCAAGATCTGCTGGCGTGTCCGTGGGGACCGCCTGAACTAAGGGGGTGAAGGCTACGAAGGCCGCCATGGAGCATCAAGCGATGAGTCCCGCCTACTCGGAGGGAATCCTGCGGGCCCCTGACCTCGGCATCGGCCGCGTGGTCCGGCGGGGCCGCAGGGAACGCATCTCCTTTGGGAAGCTCCCGGAGATCCTGGAGCCCCCTGATCTCCTCGAGGTACAGCGGAAGTCCTTCCGGTGGTTCATCGAGGAAGGGATCCGGGAGGTCTTCCAGGAGATCTCCCCCATCTACGACTTCACCGGGAACTTCGAGCTGCATTTCGCCGTCCCCCCGGAGGAGAAGCGCCGCCGCAAGGTGACGGAGGCCACGGACATCTTCCGGTTCACGGAGGGCATCCTGGACTTTGGGGGGTACTACCTGGAGGCCCCGAAGTACTCCCCGGAGGAAGCCCGGGAGCGGGACGCCACCTACAGCGCGGCCCTGAAGGTACGGGTCCGGCTGGTGGTCCGGGAGACGGGGGAGATTAAGGAACAGGACGTCTTCATGGGCGATCTTCCCCTCATGACCGCCAACGGCACCTTCATCATCAACGGGGCCGAGCGGGTGGTGGTGAGCCAGCTGGTTCGCTCCGCGGGCGTCTACTACGACTACATCACGGACAGCAGCGGCCGGCAGCTCCCGGCCGCCACCGTGATCCCCCAGCGGGGGGCCTGGCTGGAGTTCGAGATTGACGCCTCCGGGGGCGTGTACGTCCGGATTGACCGCTCCCGGAAGATCCCTGCCACCGTGCTCCTCCGGGCGGTGGGCTACGAGTCCGATGAGGTGATCCGAGGGCTGTACGACGAGGACCGGGTCATTCTCACCACCCTGGAGAAGGACCCCACCCGGGACCGGACCAGTGCCCTCATCGAGATCTACAAGCGGCAGCGGCCCGGGGATCCCCCCACGGTGGAATCCGCCACCGCCCTGCTCCAGCAGCTGTTCTTCGAGCCCCGGCGGTACGACCTGGGCAAGGTGGGCCGGTACAAGCTCAACAAGAAACTGGGGCTCAACCTGCCCCTGGATGTCCGGGTCCTCACCCCCGAGGACATCGTCCGGGTCATCCGGTACCTCATTGACCTCCACAACGGCCGGGGCGAGCCGGACGACATCGACCACCTCGGGAACCGCCGGGTGCGGGCGGTGGGGGAGCTCTTGCAGAACCAGTTCCGGATCGGGATGCTCCGCATGGAACGGGTGATCCGGGAGCGGATGACCATCCAGGAGATGGACCAGGTCACCCCTCAAGCCCTCATCAACATCCGACCGGTGACCGCGGCCATCAAGGAATTCTTCGGCAGTAGCCAACTGTCCCAGTTCATGGACCAAACAAACCCCCTCTCGGAGCTGCGGCACAAGCGGCGACTCTCGGCCCTGGGCCCGGGGGGTCTGAGCCGGGAGCGGGCGGGGTTCGAGGTCCGGGACGTGCACCCCTCCCACTACGGCCGGGTCTGTCCCATCGAGACCCCGGAGGGACCCAACATCGGCCTCATCTCCTCCCTGGCCACCTACGCGCGGGTGAACGACCTGGGCTTCATCGAGACCCCTTATCGCCGGGTGAAGGAAGGACGGGTGACGGACGAGATTGTCTACCTCACCGCGGACGAGGAGGAGAAGTACACCATCGCCCAGGCCAACGCGGCCCTGGACGAGAACGGGATGCTGCCGGAGCGCGTAGTGGCCCGACAGGCGAAGGGGCATCCCGTGGTGGTGCGGCGGGAGGAGGTGGACTTCATCGACGTCTCCCCCAAGCAGATGGTCTCCGTGACCACCTCCCTCATCCCCTTCCTGGAGCACGACGACGGCACCCGGGCCCTGATGGGCTCCAACATGCAGACCCAGGCGGTTCCCCTCATCCGGGCGGAGGCCCCCTTCGTGGGGACGGGCATGGAGTACCGGGCGGCCTTGGACTCCGGAGCCCTGGTGGTGGCCGAGGAGGACGGGGTGGTGGAGTCCGTGAGCGCGGATGAGATCGTGGTCCGCGGACAGCACCGCAAGGTGTACAGGCTCACGAAGTTCCGCCGGAGCAACCAGGGCACCTGCATCAACCAGCGGCCCGTGGTCCGCTCCGGGCAGTCGGTGCGGGCGGGAGAGATCCTCGCAGACGGCCCGGCCACGGATCAGGGGGAGCTCGCGCTCGGGCACAACGTACTGGTGGCCTTCATGCCCTGGGAAGGGTACAACTACGAGGACGCCATCATCATCAGCGAGCGACTCCTCAAGAAGGATTACTTCACCAGCATTCACATCGAGGAGTACGAGGTGGAGGCCCGGGACACGAAGCTGGGTCCGGAGGAGATCACCCGGGACATCCCCAACGTGAGCGAGGACGCCCTGCGGGATCTGGATGAGCGGGGAATCGTGCGCATCGGCGCGGAGGTGCGGGCCGGGGACATCCTGGTGGGCAAGGTCACACCCAAAGGCGAGACGGAGCTCACCGCGGAGGAGCGACTGCTGCGGGCCATCTTCGGGGAGAAGGCCCGGGAGGTACGGGACACCTCCCTCCGGGTGCCCCACGGCGAGAAGGGCAAGGTGGTGGGCGTGAAGGTGTTCAGCCGGGAGGCGGGAGACGAGCTCCCGCCCGGCGTGAACCAGATGGTGCGGGTGTACGTGGCCCAGAAGCGGAAGATCACCGTGGGCGACAAGATGGCGGGCCGGCACGGCAACAAGGGGGTGGTGGCCAAGATCGCGCCCGAAGAGGACATGCCTTACCTCCCGGACGGCACCCCCGTGGACATCGTGCTCAACCCCCTCGGGGTTCCCAGTCGCATGAACGTGGGGCAGGTCCTGGAGACCACCCTGGGATGGGTCTGCAAGGAGCTGGGGTTCTACGCGGAGGTTCCCGTCTTCGACGGCGCCCGGGAGCCCGAAATCGAGCAGCTCCTGGAGCGGGCGGGCCTGCCGCGCACGGGGAAGCTCCTGCTCTACGACGGGCGTACGGGGCTCCCCTTCGATCACCCCTGCCCCGTGGGATGGATCTACATGATGAAGCTCCTGCACCTGGTGGAGGACAAGATCCACGCGCGCAGCACAGGGCCCTACAGCCTCATCACCCAGCAGCCCCTCGGGGGCAAGGCCCAGTTCGGCGGCCAGCGGTTCGGGGAGATGGAGGTGTGGGCCCTGGAGGCGTACGGAGCCGCCAGTACCCTGCAGGAACTGCTCACGGTGAAGAGCGACGACGTCACGGGGCGCGTGAAGACCTATGAGGCCATCGTCAAGGGCGAGAACATCCAGGAACCTGGGGTCCCGGAGTCCTTCAAGGTCCTGGTGAAGGAGCTCCAGGCCCTATGCCTGGACGTCCGGGTCCTGAGCGCGGACCGGCGGGAGATCGACCTCCGGGAGATGGAGGAGGAGGTGGTGGACACCGCCCGGTCCCTGGGCATCAACCTGGAGGGCGAAGAGGCCCTCATGGAGGAGCCCATCTGAGGAGGAGAGCAGATGCAGGACGTGAACACCTTTGACGCCATCCAGATCCGGCTGGCCTCCCCCGAGCAGATCCGCATGTGGTCCCGGGGAGAGGTGAAGAAGCCGGAGACCATCAACTACCGGACCCTCAAGCCCGAGCGGGATGGCCTGTTCTGCGAGCGGATCTTCGGACCCGTGCGGGACTGGGAGTGCCACTGCGGGAAGTACAAGCGGATTCGGTACAAGGGCATCATCTGCGACCGCTGTGGGGTCGAGGTCACCCGCTCCAAGGTCCGGCGGGAGCGTATGGGCCACATCGAACTGGCCGCGCCCGTGGTCCACATCTGGTACCTGAAGGGGGTCCCCAGCCGCCTGGGCCTCTTGCTGGACATCTCCCCCCGGGCCCTGGAGCGGGTGGTGTACTTCGCTGCCTACATCGTGATCGATCCGGGGACCGTGAAGGAGCTCCAGCCCAAGCAGCTCCTCACGGAGAACGAGTACCGGGAGCTGCGGGAGAAGTACGGGAACGCCTTCCGGGCCGGCATGGGGGCCGAGGCCATCAAGGAACTGCTGCTCCAGCTCGATCTGGACGCGGAGTCCAAACAGCTGCGGGAGGAACTGAAGACGGCTCAGGGGCAGCGGCGCATCAAGATCCTCAAGCGGCTGGAGGTCATCGAGGCCTTCCGGAAGAGCGGCAACCGGCCGGAGTGGATGATCCTGGAGGTCCTCCCCGTGATCCCGCCAGACCTACGCCCCATGGTCCAGCTGGACGGCGGTCGGTTCGCCACCAGCGATCTGAACGACCTGTACCGCCGGGTCATCAACCGCAACAACCGCCTCAAGCGCCTGCTGGACCTCGGAGCTCCCGAGATCATCGTGCGCAACGAGAAGCGCATGTTGCAGGAGGCGGTGGACGCCCTCATCGACAACGGCCGGCGGGGCCGTCCCGTGACCGGCCCCAACAACCGGCCCCTGAAGTCCCTGAGCGACCTTTTGAAGGGCAAGCAGGGACGGTTCCGCCAGAACCTGCTCGGGAAACGCGTGGATTACTCCGGCCGTTCCGTCATCGTGGTGGGCCCCAAGCTCAAGCTTCACCAGTGCGGGCTGCCCAAGGAGATGGCCCTGGAGCTGTTTAAGCCCTTCGTGATGAAAAAGCTGGTGGAGCGCAACCTGGCGCAGAACATCAAGAACGCCAAGCGCATGGTGGAGCGCCAACGCCCCGAGGTGTGGGACGTGCTGGAGGACGTGGTCCGGGAACACCCCGTGCTCCTCAACCGGGCCCCCACCCTCCACCGGCTGGGCATTCAGGCCTTCGAGCCCGTTCTCATCGAGGGCAAGGCCATTCAGATCCATCCCCTCGTGTGCACCGCGTACAATGCGGACTTCGACGGGGACCAGATGGCGGTGCACGTGCCCCTGAGCGCGGCGGCCCAGGCGGAGGCGCGGTTGCTGATGCTGGCCTCCTACAACATCCTCCTGCCCGCTTCCGGAAAGGCCGTGGCGAGTCCGCAGCGGGATATCGTCTTCGGGTGCTACTATCTCACCCTGGAACGCCCAGGAGCGAAGGGGGAGGGCAAGGTCTTCAGCACCCCCGCGGAGGTGCTCCTGGCCTACGAGCACGGTGTGGTGGATCTGCACGCGAAGATCAAGGTGCGGCTGGCTCCTGGCACGGAGCCCATCGAGACCACGGTCGGCCGAGTGATCTTCAACGAGGCTCTGCCCGAGGAGCTCCGGTTCGTGGACCAGGTGTGCGACCGGAAGGTCCTGAGCCAGATCGTCACGGACGCCTACTACCGGCTGGGTCCCACGAAGACCGCCCAGCTGCTGGACGCCCTCAAGGACCTGGGGTTCCGCTACGCCACCCAGTCGGGGATGGGCATCGCCATGACGGACCTGGTGATCCCCCCCGAGAAGGAGCAGATCGTGGCGGATGCGGAGCGGAAGGTGGAGGTCATCAACCAGCAGTACCGGCGGGGCCTCATCACGGATGAGGAGCGGTACCTGCGCACCATTGACGTGTGGAACGAGGCCACGGAAGCCATCACCAACGCCATGCTCAAGCACTTCGACCCCTTCAACCCCCTGTACATGATGGCCCAGTCGGGTGCCCGGGGGAACATGCAGCAGATCCGGCAGCTGGCGGGCATGCGGGGACTGTTCGCGGACCCCTCCGGCCGCATCATCGAGATCCCCATCAAGAGCAACTTCCGGGAGGGCCTGACGGTCCTGGAGTACTTCATCGGCATGCACGGCCAGCGCAAGGGGCTGGCGGACACCGCCATCCGGACCTCGGAGTCCGGATACCTCACCCGGAGGCTCGTGGACGTGGCCCAGGACGTGATGGTCCGGGAGGAAGACTGTGGCACGGACCGGTTCATCTGGATGGAGCCGGCCCGTCAGGGCAACGAGATCGCGGTTCCCCTCCGGGACCGGATCGTGGGCCGCATCGCGGCCCGGGACGTCTATCCCCCTGAGGGCACCACCCCTCTCGTCCGGGCGGGGGAGGAGATCACGGATGAGATCGCGGACGCCATCGAGGAGGCAGGGATCGAGCGGGTCGCCGTACGGAGCGTGCTCACCTGCGAGACCCGGTACGGGGTGTGCAGCAAATGCTACGGCCGCAACCTGGCCACGGGGAAGCTGGTGGACGTGGGAGAGGCCGTAGGCGTGATCGCGGCCCAGTCCATCGGGGAGCCCGGAACCCAGCTCACCATGCGCACCTTCCACACGGGCGGAATCGCGGGGTTTGACATCACCCAGGGCCTCCCCCGGGTGGAAGAGCTGTTCGAGGCCCGCAAGCCCAAGGGGCAGGCCATCATGGCGGAGATCTCCGGCCGGGTGTCCCTGGTGGAGGAGAAGCGGACCCGGAAAGTGGTGATCCAGGGGAAGGAGGAAACCCGGGAGTACGCGGTGCCCTTCGGTCAGCGCCTCTTGGTCTCCCAGGGAGATTGGGTGGAGGCGGGCCAGCGGCTCACGGAGGGCCCCCTCAACCCCCACGACATCCTCCGCATCCAGGGCGTAGAGGCGGTGCAGAAGTACCTGGTGGAGGAGATCCAGAGCGTGTACCGCTCCCAGGGCGTGGAGATCAACGACAAGCACATCGAGATCATCGTCCGCCAGATGCTGCGGCGGGTGAAGATCCGGGACGAGGGCGACACGGACTTCCTCCCTGGGGAAATCGTGGACGTGTTCACCTTCCAGGAGGAGAACCGAAGGGTTCAAGCCCGGGGGGGGAGGCCCGCGGAAGCGGATCCCGTACTCATGGGCATCACCAAAGCGGCCCTTGCCACGGAGTCGTGGCTGTCCGCGGCGAGCTTCCAGGAGACCACCCGGGTGCTCACGGACGCCGCGACGAAGGGCAAAGTAGACCCTCTGCTGGGCCTCAAGGAGAACGTGATCATCGGCAAGCTCATCCCGGCCGGGACCGGGATGCCGCGGTACCGACAGATGAAGGTGGTGGCCGAGCTGTAGGGGACCGGGGGTCCGGAGAACGTTTCGGGCTCCCTGCTCACTCCAGGACGGTCACCACCCCTCGGTTCCCGTCCACCCGGATCCGCTGCCCGGTGCGGATGCGGGAGGTTCCGAATCGGGTCCCCACCACCGCCGGCAACCCGTATTCCCGGGCCACGATGGCCGCATGGCTCATGATCCCGCCGATGTCACACACCACCGCGCGGATGCGGGCGAATACCGGTGTCCAGTTGGCCATGGTGAGGGGCGCCACCAGGATCTCCCCGGGCTGCACCTCATCCAGCTGCTCCACCGCCCGGATCACCCGGGCCGTCCCCTCCACCACCCCCGGGGAGGCGGCGTACCCGGTGAGGGTGTTCTCCCCTCCCTCGGCCTGCCCGAGCCACTCCTGGATGCGTTCCGTGGTCACGCCCCACAACATGATGAGCATGGGATCCGTCACCTCGTCCGGCGCGGGACCCAGGGCCGGTGGCGGCGTCCACTCCCGCAGCCGCTCCAGGATGGTCCGCCGCCTGGCCACGATGGGCGGCCAGTACTTGGGGCCCAAGGGCTCTGCACCCGTGGCCCACACGAGCCGCAGCTCCTCTAGGGCCTGGGACACTTCGTGGCGGTGGAGGCAGAAAACATCGTCGGGCTGATGCAAAAACCCGTACTTCGCCAGGAGCTGGCCGAACTGCCGGGCCTTCTGCCAGAACACCGTCCAGTGCCAGTGTTCCACGTAGAACCCGTGCCCCTCCACGTAGGGGAACACGGTACGAGCGAGTCCGAGGGCCTCATCGAAGGCCTGCCGGGTAGAGTCATCCGGGAGCAGATTCCGGTATGCCGCGGTGATCCGATCCCGCTCCGCGATGAGGCCGGGGATGTCCCGATCAATCCGCTCGCCCGCCTCCAAGAGCTCCACGTACCGGCGGATGGCGCTCAGGGGAACGTCCAGGTTCTCTACCCAGCTGCCGTGGTAGTGGTAGAAGCCGTTGCCGCAGGAGTAGTAGAACCACGGATGCTGGGCTCCGCGAAACTCCTGGAGCCAGCGCTTCCCCGCCTCCGTGGCGGACAATGCTTCCTCCAGCTCCTGGGGAGTCCTCGACCGCTTCACTTCGGGGGCCACCCCCAGGGCTTGCGCGAGGCGCGCGAGTCGCTTCAGCTCCTCATCCGGCCGAAAGATGGGGATGTCCTGTTCCAGACCTGCGACCATCTTCGCAACGGTCTGGTCAGAGATCTCGGGAAAGTGTTGCTTGCAGAACTGGGTGAAGCTTAGGTACGCGGCATACCCCAGCACCAGCAGCTCGAAGTGGTACTGGTAGATCTTGCAGAAGCTCTCCAGGAGACGATGGTAGGCCACGAGCAGGTCGTAGGCGGACCCGAGTCCCCGTCCCTCCATCACCACGGAATCCGGCTCGACCTCCGGCAGATCCGGAACCCGCAGGGCTTCCAGCTCCCGGATGGTCTCCTGAACCTTCCCCAGCCACTTCCCATAGAGCTCGTTCCAGTTCCGGTAGTAGTACCCCGCGCGCTCGGTGAAGATCCGAGCCCGGCGCTCGACCTCCTGGGGGTCCGTCACGGGGATCCCGCTGATGTAGACGTAGCCGTTCAGCACCCGGTGCTCGATGCCCAGCGCGGTGGGGAGCAGAAAGATCCGGGCGTTGATCTGCCCGATCCCGATGTACCCGTCGTCCGCGGTGATGATGTCAAAGGGGTACATGGGTTCCGGGAAGTGCATGCTGTTCCACACCCACAGCCGGCTCTCTTCCGTCGCCCTCCGGTGTTCGCTGAAGCGCAGGTAGGGAGGGTACATCTCCTCCCACCCTTCCGCACCCGGCGGGGTGGGGATCTCAAACGGGCTGGGGAACGCACGCTTCATTCCTTGATCCCCTCCTCGTGGTACGACATACATCCGGAGACCTACATTCGGCAAGGGGGGAGGAAGTTCCTCCCGGCCAGAGTGCTACAGCCAGGCCTCCAGCCGTTCCCGCTCAAAGGCTTCCTTCTCCGCGAGCGTCCGCTCATCGGGCGGGTTGATCTCCACCGCGGGGACCGGGTGCTCCAGGAAGCGTCCCACCACCTTCGCGGCCCTCCCACCGCCCACCTCGATGAAGCAGTACCCGAACCCATCGAAGGGCTCGGGCTCCGGCCCCAGGCCCAGGGCGTGCAGGATCCACCGGGCCGCCACCCGCCCCTGAGCCTCCGCGAATACCCCGGCTTTCGGGAGAAGCATCCCGTTGGGCAGGAGGATCTCTGTCACGTCCCCCACCGCGTACACGTTCTCGAAGGCGGTGCGCAGGGTCTTCGGATCTGGCCGGATCCATGCTCCTTGCGGTGCCAGTCCGCTCTCCGCCACCACCCGGGGCGGACGGTGGGGGGGGACCGCCAGGAGGAGATCGAAGGGAAGCGTTTCCCCCTCGAAGACCACCTGTCCGGGCTCGATCCGTTGGGCTTGCCGGTTGGGCAGGAATTGGATCCCCCGCTCCGCGAGCCACCCCTCCAATTGGGCACACCCCGCCGGCCCCACCACCGGCAGCGAGGCGGGCTGAGGGGTGAAGGCCACGAGCTCCACCCGGTCCCGAGTCCCCACCTGCCGGAACCGGTCCTCCAGCAGCATAGCGGCCTCGTAAGGCGCGGGTGGGCACTTGTAGGGCGCTCCGAAGATCCCCACCACGAGCCTACGCCCCGCAAAGCGGCCGATTTCCGGAGCCCGCCGTTCCACCTCCGCCGCATCGTACAGGTTTATGGCGTGCTCGAATCCGGGCACCAGGTCCGGCCGGAGCTCCGCGCCCAGGGCCACCACGAGGAAGTCGTACGAGAATTCGCCCGCACTGGTCCGCACCCGCCGCCGGTCCAGCTCTAGGCCCAGGAGATCCCCCTGGACCCAGGTGGCCCCATGTCTGCGAACGTTCTGGAGAGGCCTGGAGCCCTCCCCGGGACCTCCCCGGCTCACCAGGACCCACAGCTTCCGCAGCCCCATCATGAACCGGTCCTTGCGGTCCACCAGCACCACCCGATGGCCCGCCTGGGCTGCAGGCGCCAGTTCCCGGACCGCGCTGAGCCCCCCGAATCCGGCTCCCAGGATCACGATGTCTGCCATCGGTCACCTCCGCTCAGATGTTCCCGATTGCATACCCATTCCGACCGTGCTAGCGTGGAGTTGCCGGCGGTTGTCCGGCTCCGAGATGGGAGGGAGGCGCTCCGTAAGGAGTGGCCCGGCCTAACTTGGGGAGGGCGGCCGCCGGCGTTTTTATCGCTGTCCACCAAGTGGTATCCTGATGTCGGTACACAAAAATGCTTTCGCGCTTTCCTCTCCGAACCCCTCCTCATCCCCGGCGGCGCTCGGTGCCGGTCCGCATTGGCACCCTGCAGATCGGAGGAGAAGCCCCCATCGCGGTACAGTCCATGACGGACACCGACACCGCGGACGTAGAAGCCACCGTGACCCAGGTGCGGGCGCTCGCGGAGGCAGGGAGTGAACTCGTCCGCATCACGGTGAACCATGAGGCCGCGGCCCAGGCGGTGCCGGAGATCGTGCGGCGCCTGCGGGACCAGGGGATTACTGCCCCCATCGTGGGCGACTTCCATTATAATGGGCATCTTCTCCTCACCCGGTTCCCCGCGTGTGCCCAGGCCCTGGACAAGTACCGGATCAACCCGGGCAACGTGGGCCCTGGGGGGCATGACGAGAACTTCCGCACCATCCTCCGGGTGGCCCTGGACTACGGCAAGCCCGTGCGGATCGGGGTGAACTGGGGGTCGCTCGACCAGCGCCTCCTCACGGAACTCATGGACCGAAACGCCCGTTCCCCTAACCCCCGCTCCGCCCGAGAGGTGGTGCGGGAGGCCATGGTCGAGAGCGCCCTAAGATCTGCGGCCTTCGCGGAGGAGTGCGGCCTGCCGCACGACCGCATCGTGCTCAGCGCGAAGACCAGCAGCGTCCCGGATCTCGTGGAGATCTACCGGCGGCTCGGGTCCGCATGCGACTACCCCCTCCACATCGGCCTCACGGAGGCGGGGATGGGCACGAAGGGAGTGGTGGCCTCCGCAGCCGCCCTGGCCGTGCTCCTCTACGAGGGGATCGGCGATACCATCCGGGTCTCCCTCACCCCGCCCCCCGGCGGGGACCGGACGGAGGAAGTGCGGGTAGCCCAGCAGATCCTTCAGTCCCTGGAGCTGCGGTCCTTCGCACCGCAGGTCACCGCCTGCCCGGGCTGTGGCCGCACCACGAGCAGCTTCTTCCGCGAGCTGGCGGACCGGGTCCAGGCCTATATCCGGGCCCGGATGCCCGAGTGGAGGGAGCGCTACCCGGGAGTGGAGGAGTTGCGGGTGGCGGTGATGGGGTGCGTGGTGAACGGCCCCGGGGAGAGCCGGCATGCCCACATCGGCATCAGTCTCCCCGGCACGTTCGAGGAGCCCCGGGCCCCCGTGTACGCGGACGGGCAGCTCCTCACAACCCTCCGAGGGGAGCACGTGGCAGAGGAGTTCCTAGCTCTCCTCGAGCAGTACGTGGCGGCCCGGTTCGGGTCCCCGAGCCCGCTTCCGTCAAGGGAATAGACTTGACAGAGGACCCTCGAGCCCTCTACACTGAAAGGTGGAGGGCGTTCCCCTCCAAACCGCAGAGAAAGGGGGTGAGGAGCGATGACCTGGGCGAACTACGTGGTGGCGCTCATCGGGATCTGGTTCATCATCGCGCCGTTCGTCCTCGGGTTCCAGGCCGCACAGGCGCAGATGGTTCTGAGCATCATCGGCGGACTGATCCTTCTGATCCTCGGCGGCTGGGCGGCCCTGAACGAGGAGGCGCGGCGCAAGCTCTGGATCCAGTACGTGAACGGTCTCGTGGGCGTCTGGTTCGTCATCGCACCCTGGGTCCTCGGGTTCGCCGACCGGCCGGGAGAGATGTGGACCTCCCTGCTCGGCGGCCTGGTGACCGTGGTGCTGTGCGCCTGGCTTGCCTTCTCGGTCTTGCCGCGGGAACTCGCCACGCGGCGGTAGGTTCTCCCTGGACCCTCCGCGGGCTCTGTGGTACAAACTAGAGCATGGAGCCCGCGGAGGGTTTTTGATGCTGGAGAAGGACTTCTGGCTCGGCGCGCTCGTCCTGCTTTCCTGGACCGTGAGCCTGACCTCGTTCTCCCTGCGCGCCCTGCAGGTTTCTGAGGAGGATCGTCTCCCCGCAAGTCTGTCCCTGGCCGCGGCCTTCGCGATGCTGGGGATCCCGCTTCTGCAACTGCTCCGGTAGGACTCGCTACCGTCCCGTGGGCACCCCGATCGCCCGCAGACGGAGGGCCCACTCCTTCAGGGCCAGGAGGAGTTCCCGGATCCAGGACCGGGTGGTCTCATCCACGAGCCGCCCCTCCGCGTCGAACTTCTCCCGAGCCTGAGCCACCAGCACCTCCGGGCGGCTGAGGGGGAGGGCTTCCAGGTAGGTGAGGATCTGGCGGAGGTGCAGCTGGGCCCGCAGGGTCCCCCACAGCCCTGTGGTGGCCCCCATGATGGCGACGGGTTTCCCACGGAAGGGGTTATCACCGGGGGGCCGGGCGGACCAGTCCAGGGCGTTCTTGAGGACCCCTGGGATGGACCAGTTGTGTTCGGGGGTCGCGATGAGGACCGCATCCGCTCGCCGGATGGCCTGTTTGAAGGCGACCACGGACTCCGGAAGCCCCTGCTGCTCGACATCCATGCTGTAGAGGGGGATCGGTGCCAGATCGAACGTCTCCAGCGCCATCCCCTCTGGCAGGAGCTCCTCCGCCGCCCGAAGCAAGGCCCGGTTGTACGAGCCCCGACGTAGGCTTCCCGCAAAGCCAACGACCCGTACCTCTGTCATCCGCGCCCTCCGTTCAGGTCTGCGCTACGTCCAGAGATAGAGCAACAGGAAGGCCGCACCCAGCAATCCCATGTTCTTCATGAAGTTCACCTGCTCGGTCATCTTCTGCATGGGATCCTGGACCGCCCAGAAGTTGTGCATCCAGAAGGAGACGAACACGAGGAAGATCACCAGCAGCCACAGGCCCGCCTGCACGTACAGGCCCGTGAGCACGGCCAACCCTCCCAGGAGAAGCATGAGACCGGTCACCACCACGGCCACCCGCGGGCTCGGCACCCCCTTGGACTGAGCATACCCGGAGAGCATCTCCAGCCGCATGAGGTGGTTGATGCCGTTCAGGATGAAGAAGCCACCGTACAGGATCCGCCCCAGCCAGAACAGCGCCTCCATGACTCCCTCCCGTTGTGCTTCATAAATTCAATTGCTAGAATAAATTTAGTACAGGGAGTTGTCAAGGCTTGAACCGTACCCGTGAGGAAAGGGAGAGGGAAGATGTCGGGCGAAGAGACCTGCCCGGTTCATCGGGCGATGGAGATCCTTCAGGAGAAGTGGGTGCTCCACATCATCTGGGCCCTGTTGGACGGCCCCAAGGGGTTCAACGAACTCGCCCGGGCCACCGGGGGGTGTAATGCGGCCACGCTCTCTCACCGACTGGAGCAGTTGGTGAGCCTGGGGCTGGTGCGGAAGACGGTGCACTCCACCATGCCGCCCCGGACCAGCTACCGGCTCACCCGGGCGGGTCGGGCCCTGCGAGGGGTCATCCGGGCCATGGACCAATGGGCCCGTCGGTACCTGGCCAAGACGTGATAAAAAAACGGAGCGGGGAGGAGATCCCGCTCCGCATCTTCTTCCCGGCAGCGACCTACTCTCCCGCGCCGTCTCCAGCGCAGTACCATCGGCCCTGGAGGGCTTAACTTCCGTGTTCGGAATGGGAACGGGTGTGGCCCCTCCGGTATGGCCACCGGGAAGCTGCGAACCCTGACAACTGCCAGCGAGATCCGGCGCCGGAGCTCTGCTCCGGAGGGAGGGGGCCGTCAAGCCCTCGGCCGATTAGTACCGGTCGGCTTCACGCGTTGCCGCGCTTCCACCTCCGGCCTATCTACCAGGTGTTCTTCCTGGGGCCTTACCCGGTTGACCCGGTGGGTGGCCTCATCTTGGGGCGTGCTTCGCGCTTAGATGCTTTCAGCGCTT
>Ga0079992_126028_pt1 | contig 117979 bp, 130 predicted proteins | sample FaiFalFF_MnMetaG_3_FD_69197 | JGI IMG/M metagenome (GOLD analysis project Ga0079992, IMG submission 69197) | Freshwater microbial communities from Yellowstone National Park, Wyoming, USA - Fairy Falls B (FF_Mn_B) MetaG (SPADES assembly) (version 2) | ecosystem: Environmental > Aquatic >...
TGAGAGGCACACAAATATGTATATAAGTGTAGATGGTAAGAAGTACTATATACTTATAGTTGGTGTTGGTACATAGATCTAAATAAAACCTTATAGGAGTAAAGACTCTTTTTATTTTTTATTTCCTTTTCATAGACCAACTTTAATAGCAACGGTAATAATTTTATCTACCTATAAAGAAGATATTGTAAGTAAGATCTGTTAAACGTGAATGGCACATGTTAGAAGATAATGTTAACAAGAACAATAAATATTGTATTTTGCTATGTAGTGTTATTACGCTAGTCTTACATTGGTCTTGATAACATTCTTCATACTATACATTGCTGGGCATCTATCCTCTGCTAACCTTAATACCTCTTCAAGCTCTTGCCTACTAGCATTCTCAGCCTCAGCATTTACCTCAAAGTTTACAGCCTCATTTATTGGCTCATCTGCTACATCAAATGTCTTTGCAAAGTTTATAGTGCAGTTAGAGCTTACGGTAAGCCTCTTTAGCCTTATACCCTTGCTTGCTGCTATACTTGCAAATGTTGCTATGAAGCATGAGGTTATACCTGCTATGCAGTAAGCCATAGGGCTTAGCCTATTACCATTGCCTCCAAGCCATGTTGGGCTATCTATCTCAATAACCTGCTTACCCTTCTCATATGCTAGCTCTGTTCTGAACTGATAACCCTTACTAGGATCTAGTATCCATTCTCCCTCAAGCTTAATAACCTTCTTAAGTAGATCCCTGTTCTTCTTGCCTTGCTCTACAAACCCGTTTATATTACTTAAATTTACATTATTAACTATCATATCTACTATACCAATCTACTTGCTATATAAGCATATATAGATAAAAATTTATTTCACATTACCTTTGTACTTCTTTGGGTTCTTAAGGAATATCTTCTTGCATCCATCACAGCAAAAGTAGTATATCTTACCTTCATACTCTGCTGTTACTGCTAGATCATCGTTCAATTCTATTCCACATACAGGGTCTAATACACGCATATGATAGATTAGTTGGAGATATATTTATTCATTGATTATTATTATAAATAGTATGAATAAATGCCTAAATACAAAAATTAAAGAGAGTGTTAGAAGCCCTTAACACCTTGGGCTAACTCTAACTGCTTATGCATCTCTGATAATGCACATCCAGCACCCATATCCGCATGAGGTTTGCCCCTTCTAAGCAATCCTCTATACAATCCTTCCTCAAGCCTCTTACCTGTCTTCCTCTCCCACTCCTCAACAGCTACACCATACTTCTTCTGTATCCTATCCCTATACCACTCTGGTATAACATTGAATGCACAGAATGGTATTATCCTTAGATCAGGTGTTAGATAATGTATATCACACCTTTGAAGCCTCTCAAGGTCCTCATTGTACTTGTCTTGGAAGTGCATCATACCTAAGAATAGGCTTCTAACATGCCATGAGCCTACGCTATCAAAGTTCCTCTTAAGTAGTATGCTAGCAAACATCTTTGCTAGATCAACACCCTTTGGTTGCTTACTCTTATCTATGAATGTATTTAACTTGTTAACAACCTCTACCATACCAATGTACCTGTTCTTGCCAGACCTTAGTTCTTCAGTCTTCTCTTCAAGGTACTCAAGTAAACCTCTTATATCAACGAATGCAGTTATTGGAACAAGTTTCTTGCTCTCAGCATCCTCAAACACATATGTGCCGGCACCACATGCAAAGTGTATGCTTAACTCATACTTTGGTCTCTTACTGAACTGCTCTATTACATCTGTTAATGGCATACAACTTGGCACTGGGAACCATGCATCCTTGGGTATCTCACCATTGGTCTGCTCCTCAATCCTCTCAATGCAGTCAGGTATGGTTATTCTATACTTCTCCCTCTCCTTCTTACTCATCCTACCAGTTAATGATACTGGTTGGAAGTTGACTCCATGGACAACATCTATGTTCTTCTGTGCATACCTTATTATATCTCCTAGTTCGTGATCATTAACTGACTTTATTACAGTAGGTACAAAGACTATGGTCATACCAACCTTTCTAGCATTCTCAAGCACATAAGGTACCTCCCAGTGGTTCTTTGGATTCGTTCTAGGAGTAACACCATCAAAGCTTAGATATAGATTGTTTACACCAGCCTCTCTTATCTGCCTCATAAGATCTACATCCATTGCAAGTTTTATCCCATTGGTATTCATCTGTATATGGTCTATACCTTCCTCTCTTATGGTCTTTATAACATCAACTATATCCTCTCTAAGCATAGGTTCACCACCAGTTATCTGTAATGAGTTACCTGGTATTGGGCGTTCAGCCTTGAGCATCTTTGCCATTGCCCTTATCTGCTCTAAACTAGGTTCATACAGGTATGAGCCCTCTAGACCCTTCTTAACATAGAAGAAGCAGTACCAGCAGGTAAGATCGCACCTATTTGTAACTATCATATTTGCTAGACCAGAGTGGCTAAGATGGTTTGTACATAGACCACAGTTGGTTGGGCATGCACACTTCTCTATCCCAACGTTAGCTGCATCCTGTGCTATACCTTTACCATCCTTCCAGTACGTGCTGAACCTTTTGTACATCTCATATGATCCAAAGTATAGTTCCTCAAACTCTCCATGCTTGGGGCATACCTTGCTCATATATACTCTACCATCCCTCTCGAATACCTCAGCATCAAGTATCATATTACACTCTGGGCATATGCTCTGGGTATACCTTATAGTCTTACTCTTCCCTTTTACACTATCTTTCTTCTCTAATGACCTTATCTGTATCAGATCCATTGTTATCTATGCTAGCATAGAGCATTTAAGATATAAGTATATCTAAAGGAAACATAAGGTGAATCGTATGCTTACCCTAACTATAAATTAGATTAATGTACATATATAGCATTACTATGATAAGCGATAAGGCTAAGAGGGCAATGGAGGTTATAGGATTAACAAGTTATGAGATCAAGGCTTACACTACACTTCTAACTGAAGGGTCTCTAACTGCTCAAGAGTTAAGCGCTAGATCTGGTGTGCCATACAGTAAGATATATGAGGTATTAGGCAAGTTGGAGGAGAAGGGTTGGATAGAATCTGATAACTCTAGACCAACAAAGTTCTATCCAAGGTCACCAGCAACTGCAGTTGAGAGTATGCGTATGCGTATAGAGAGTGAGATGAAGGAGGCTGAGGGTGTTATAATGAGTGAGCTTATGCCCTTGTACAATAAGAGTGGTATAAAAGAGAGACCAGAGATATGGGTGCTTAGAGGATTGTACAATATAGTAGCAAAGGTTAAAGAGGTAATATTAGCAAGTGAGAAGGAGTTGCTTATTGCATTACCAGCTGTTGCAAGTAGCATAAGTAAGCAGATGCAACCATTGCTAAGGGAGTTAAAGGATAAAGGTGTGAGGATAGCAATAATAGCAGCAGAGAGTACAAGTGAGGATATTCTAAGGGCATTAAGTAGAGTAGCAGATGTTAGGCTTAAGGATAGCATGTTTGGTGGAGGGGTTATAAGCGATAGCAAGCAGGTTATACTACTCTTAGCAAGTGAGAGGTTAAGCAATGAGCCCCTAGCCATACTAGCAGAGCATACAGGGTTAGCAAGTTTTGCTAGAGAGTACTTTAACTATCTATGGCAAGATGCAAAGCAGATAGTATAGTATTGGCTTTAGCATTATCTTCCCTTATTGTTTATAAAATCTAGCATAGCTAACTGAAGACTATATATACTAACCTTATGTAATAAAGTATAAGTGATGGAGAAGGAGGAGGCTCTGTTCATAGAGACTGCAGAGAGAGAGCATATTGAGATGTATCTTAAGGCTATATGGATGCTTAATGAGAGAGGTGAAGAGGCTAAGGTAAGCATTATAGCAAAGGTTCTTAATATAAAGCAGCCTAGCGTAGTTCAGATGCTAAGGAAATTACATAGAAAAGGGTATGTGATATACACTAATGGTAAGGCTAAACTTACTGAGAAAGGAGAGGAGATAGGTAGACAGATGGTAAGGAATAGTAGGCTTCTTGAGGTACTTATGAAGAACACATTAAAGATAGATCTAGATGAGGAGATGGTGTGTGGTATGGAGCATCATATGAGCAAGAGCTTTGCTGATGCTATATGCACTTTACTCAATCATCCAAGATTATGCCCTCATGGATACACTATACCAGAAGGTAAGTGCTGCAATAGCAAATAATAATTAAGAGTAAGAGTAGATTATAGTTAATCTAATAACTCCTGTACATATGAATATCTTTACCTAGTTGGAATAATTGCATCTCTCTTCAACAGATTGGCTAGATGATCAATTATTATAACTACTAATAGTGTTAAATCAAAATAAATTGTGTTAATTATTATACAATATCAATGGCTTAATCTTGTAAGCTTCAACCTTAGATCTGCAAGCTCCTGAGGGCTTAACCTAACCCAGTTGCCTCCACTCCTCTCTATAACTATATAACCCTGCTTAAGCTCACTTGGATAGACTCTAATGTAAGCACCATCACTTCTAGTAAACTCGTACCTCTTCCCTGAAGAGGCTTTATCTATAGCAACTATAAACTCAGCAACATCCTTTACAGTAGGTATTGCTACCCCTCCCCCACCACCAGTAGGTAATGTACCTCCCCTTGCTCCACCTTCATCACTTGCCCTTATCACCCATCCATTGTCATCTAACTTTGTAACATCTACTGCCATGGATTCAACTCATTAATAGAAAGTTATAAAGCTTTTTACTTTATAGACCATTGATCTAGTTTAGCCATGTATAATACTAGAATAAAATTAGAGTAATATTTATGATAATGGCATAATTATTAGCATTATGCTAAGGGAGAGGGCTCTGATGATAAGTGATGATGATGTTACTAATGTAGAGATGCTTAAGAGGCTTAGGGCAAGGATAGTAACACAGATGCTCCCTCCACATAGGTATGATGGTATCCTTACATTAAATGATAGGGAGATTGCATTTGATGGAAGAGACCTGTTAGATAATAACAGGTTTAGATTGGTTATACCATTAAACAGTATAATAGATATACATCTAGGATACGATGAGAGGTTCATAGGTAAGGATAGTAAGGGTAAGAGTTACCAACTGCTACCTATAAGGGTAAGGTACAGAGCTGACTTAACGGTTAAGACAGTATACATATTCCCAGAGTATAAGGGTCTCTTCAGATCAAGTAGTAGTGAGGAGGTATATAAGATACTGCTTAATTTATTAAATACAGAAAGGAGGAGTAACCAATCCATTATGTAACTACATTTAAATAAAAGCATAATTGATATCATTAATTATTTATCTTAGCTTGATGATAATATTAAGGGCATACGATGATGATACTAGCCCTTCTGAGCATTGATGAGGATCTTGAGTGCTGAGATGCCCAAAAATAAAAATAAAGTTATTAAGTGGATTAGACTAAATCACTAATGGATTGGTAATAATAGAGACAACTGCTAGCCTAGAGAGCTTTAGGAGGTTCCTTATAATAAGTACTTGTAAGTCTTTCATGCCAGAGAGCTATATTAAAGATCCAGAGGTCTTCCCTGAGAGGGAAGGTTCTCAAGGATTCATATACATAGAGGCTGCAGACAAGGTTACACTAAAGAAGTCTAGGGATGTAACATTCGTTAATGCAAAGGATATACTAGGTATAATATACTCTAGCAAGAGTGGTAATACTAAGCTTAGATGGAGGCAGATAAGGAGGAGGATTGGGAAGGTTACTGGGGTAGCATCTGTTAATGCATTAGTTAATCTTGTTGAGAGCGGAGTGCTTAGCAAGGAATGGGTTGATGAGTACCTTAAGAAGCATATACATGATAATAATGATAATATCAATTCTAAACAAGAGGATGAAGAAGAAGAAGGTATGGACCTCTCTTTACAAGCCAATGCCCAGAACCAACAGGATAAAGTTCTTCAATCTTAGACCCATATTATTTTGTTATATACTGCAATTTTATCTACATACCTGCCTTACTTACTCTGCTATAATACCTTAACTAAGCTATATCCATGTGCTTCCTTGCTAACCTTATCCATCCATCCCAGTCTACATGCTCATGCTCTATAGGATCTGCTACAGGATACCTTATCCATGACCTAACTACACTAAAACTATACTTGATTATAGAGTCATTGTTATTCTTAAATGCTATGATTAATAGTGTACCCCATCTCTTCTTTTCACTACTCAACTCTACTATGCTCTTTAATGGTATGACTACATTCTTCTCATATCTAGCATCATTGTTAAGCATATCTAGCGTGTAAGTCTTTGGTACTCTAATAGCATCCTTATTCTTATACAACTCTTTAACCTGAGTATCAACCTCTCTCTTCCATGAATCAATATCCATATCTGTCTTTGATATGAATGCTATCCTCTTATTAGTAAGCACGAGTATCCCTTCCCTACCTCTCTTAAACATACCATGCTCCCCTCCCCACACAGAGAATAAGACTGATATTATATACTCCCCTTCCATGAATTTACTTGCATCAAGTTATTTATTAATATGAGCCTTGACAAACAAAATAAATAAACTGAATGTACCATAAGTTACTCTTACATAATTTATACTAACAATGGGTAATATCATTTATTATTAGCAGATTATATCATAATTAGCAATTTGTAACCATGTTAGTATACCTCTGAGTTTATAAATGATTAATAAATATATTTAGCGCTAAAAGTGCAAATATATAATATTATTTAAAGATTACTAATTTATCAAATTTAACATTAGACTTAAAAATATCCAAAAAATCTTTTTATCAGATGATTACCAAATGATAACATGCCTAGCAAGAAGTTAATAATGGCAGTGCTGTTAGCAACAGCAATAATCATAGGATCAGGAGTAGCATTTGGAGGGGTAGCATATGCAGATCATGGTAGAGAGGTAAAGCCGAACGAGAATGGTAGTATACCATTCGTAGAGCCAGATCAGAACCCATATGAATGCTGGACAGCAGAGGGAGAGCCATGCCCAATAGACCATGGAGATACAGCATGGATGCTAACTGCTAGTGCACTAGTGCTATTCATGACACCAGGAGTAGCATTCTTCTATGGAGGTTTAGCAAGGAGCAAGAATGTTGTATCTACAATAGGCATGTGCTTCATAGTTATGGGGATAATAAGTGTACAATGGGTTCTCTATGGGTACAGTTTAGCATTCGGACCACCTACAGAAGGGGTACATAACTTCGTTGGAGACTTCTCATACGCTCTATTGAATGGTGTATCACATGAGGCACCATTAAGGGTTGGAGACTCATGGATGAGCATACCACACCAGACATTCATGATATTCCAGGCCATGTTCGCTATAATAACCCCAGCACTAATAGTCGGAGGGCTTGTAGATAGGATGAAGTTCAGTGCTTTTGTTATATTCATAGTACTATGGGCAACATTCGTGTATGATCCAGTGGCACACTGGGTATGGGGAGGAGGATTCTTGATGGACTTGGGGACACTCGATTACGCTGGAGGTACAGTTGTACATATAACCTCAGGCTGGAGTGCACTTGCTGGAGCACTTATACTAGGTAGGAGGATAGGATATGGGAAGATACCCATGGAGAGCCATAACGTGCCTATGGTTGTTCTAGGTGCAGCTATTCTATGGTTCGGTTGGTTTGGATTCAACGCAGGTAGTGGGCTAGCAGCAGATGGAAGAGATACCAGTGCTTTTGTTGTAACTAACACAGCTACTGCAATGGCATCCTTAGCATGGGTATTCATGAGTTGGGCTCATACTGGTAAACCAAGCATAGTTGGTGCAGCAAGTGGTGCAGTTGCAGGGCTAGTAGCAATAACACCAGCATCAGGTTTTGTAGGTGTGATGGGTGCCATAATAATAGGTCTTGCTGCAGGTATAATATGCTACGCAGCTGTAGTATTCAAGAATAGAAGAAGGTGGGATGATGCATTGGATGTATGGGGTATACATGGGATAGGAGGTACAGTAGGTGCAATATTAACTGGAGTACTTGCAAACGAGCATATTGGAGGCGTTGCTGGAGGATGGGAGGGCAACTACATGCAGATAGCAATAAACTCTTTAGGTGCTGGGGTTAGCATAGCATATGCATTTGGTTTAACACTACTAATATTGAAGGTTATGGACATAGTATGGCCTGGAGGTATAAGGGTTACACCAAAGGAAGAAGAGATAGGATTGGACATAACACAGCATGGAGAAAAGGCATATGCAACAGCATAATAATGGCTAGTAACAACAACAATATTATTATTATTATTATTTATTTTTAATTTATTCTTTTTTAATTCATTATAATGCTTAAATATAATGTTATTGTTAATAATTATATGATAATTAATATGCAAGAAGAGAGGTTTATAGTAGAGGTAAGTTTACTTGTACTTATAGCACTAACACTCTTAGAATTATACACTATAACATATTACAATCAATCTATCTCAGTTAGGTTAATACATATACTTACACCTCTTCTACTCTTTCCCTTTATACTTATCATGATAAAGCATAGATCTTTTGCTAGTATAATCTTACTCATAGGTATAGTATGCATATTAGGCTCTCTAATCCTATTGCCAGATATGTTAGTTAATGGTATACTAGGTTATGATAAGTTCTATGCTATATCTTTAATAACCTTCCTGCTAGGGTTAAGTGCTATAGCCATAGGGATGATAATGATATACAGGATAGAATGGTTTTACGTTAAGAATAGGCCAAGGGATGATACTATGAGGATATGGGATCATAACATGGCTAGAGGAGGATTGCTTGTACCACTTTACAGGCTATTGAACGATAAAGAAAGGATGTTATTACCAATGTATAGATATGTTGTTGTAAGAATATACGGTAATGACTACCTTGTACCTACATATGGGAGTGTACCAATGGATAGTGTAGTTGTTAGAAGTAACGATAAGATGTTCATAGGAGTGCGTAAAGCATTATGATAATGGCTAAAATTATTATAAATAAAAGAACAAATAAAAAGAATGCATATGCTACTACTCTTTATCCTTATCCATATAACTCTCAGTATTATCCTTCTCCTCTATTATACTATGTTTACTAGTACCTCTTGCACCTCTTATACTGAACCAGAGTGCTGTTGATGCTACAAATACACCTGCCATTGCATACATATGCTCTATGAACATCTCTGCCATGTTTAATATTTAGTTACTAAAAAGATTATAATTATGGATACTTTCATAATTTGAAAGAAAAATAATTTTTAATAGAATAGAATTAATTTATAATAATGGGGCCGGTGGGATTTGAACCCACGACCGCCAGCGTTCTAGCTGGAACCCCAGGTTCACCACCTAACCCATCATAGGGTTCTGGTATCCTAGACCATGCTCTCCGCCAGCATGCCTTTAATGCATGCTGTAGACGACGGCCCCTTAGCCTATGTTACCACTTATCTTACCTTGCTTAATAATTATTGCTATAGATTTAGCATAAGTCTAAGCAGTTCCTCAAATGCCTCCCTGCTAATATCATGCTTGTAAGCCCTTAATGCAACTATAAGCCTATCTCTATCTATATTCCATAGATTGTTATCATGTAAGAATAGATACTGTACAGCAGATGTTAGGTTACTAACCCTTCTATTCATGCTTGCACTCTCAAAGTCTACTATGCATGCACCCTTGCTGGATACTATAACATGCTTATCCATATTACTAAGCTCTCCATGATCTACTCCTATGGTATCTAATCTATAGCACTGCTCAAGTATATCCCTTATTACCCTAACTCTGCTCTCTTTATTATGCTTTGTATTTAACCAATCCTTTATTAATACTCCTTCTATAAACTCCATCATAAGGATATGCTCTGTATAATCTATAACCTTTGGTCCAATACCTATGCTGTTAACTATCTTAAGTATATTAGCCTCATGCTTAACACTAGCTCTATTAGAGTCCCTCCTCATTATCTTTAATGCAACTACTTTACCATCACTGCTAAGTGCCTTAACTACTATACCAGTACAGCCCTTACCTAATACCATTACATTATTATGTAGTAAAGTACTACCCTCAAATATTATACCTCTTATATTAAGTAGTTTTAATTCTCTTATTATTAATCTTGCATACTCATTATCATTGTTGTAAGGGTATGATAGTATAATTTTAATATGCATATCATCCTCTAGATCTATACTAACTGCTCTGGAATGCATATCTATCACTTGTTATTAACTCATATACTGTTCTTACTATATTTATATCAAGCTTATCTATTATATTGTTATCTTTACCATTAAGAGTATATATATTGAAACCTTGCTTAAGATCTTCTATTAGACCTTTACTTATGCCAGATGAGTATAGCCCTTCTTTAAGTATATATGATACCATATCCTTTGCATAAGTGAACCTCCTATGCATAATAGCATCTACCCTTCCTTTGTTATCTAACCATAGCAGTGAATCTTTATTCTTAGCAATGAATCTATATGCATTATTTGCATCAAATACGCTAGGGCCATGCTTTATGCTGAATGGTGGTATGCTTAATGAATCTAACAATAGTATTATGTATGCTTTATCATTAAGAAGATAACATTTGTATCTTAGGACATTAAAGTTGTTCATGCTTAACTGCTTCACTATTGAGTTTGCACTACTCTTCAACTGACCCCATATTATATCATCACTCCTCTTCTTATAAGCAAACTCTATAATTAGTATATTATTAGCGTAAGGGCTTGCCTTTAATTTATTGATATCAATGCTATTCTTACTGTATTTAAAGTAATCTATGCTAGGCTTTGCAAGGAAGTTCCTTGCAGCAAGTATGAATCTGCCTACACACTCATAAGATATTGCTGACCCTAGGTTCCTATGCTTATCTATAGGATCTATTATGATTAATGCACTATTATCACCATCATTTGCTTTAGTGTATATATTAAGATCTAATGCTATAACCTCGCCCTCTCTCCATCTTGATGCTCTGGCTAATGTATTTATGAATGAGCCGTATATTAGAACTAGAACCTCGCATACATAGCCAGAGAACCCTTGAACTGCTATCTCTGCACCATATACCCCTATAACCTTCATGAACCTCTTAAGTAGTCTAACCTCTCTTCTCTTTGCATGATCTAATCTATCAAGCATATAAAGTGTATGGTAAGGGCTCCTATCAGCAGCACTCTTCCAGTTGCCTATAGCAACATCATAGCATGGCACTACATTAACCCTTATACCATCAACTATAGCCTCAACGTATGGATGCTGTGAGTACCTTAAGTATGGATTATAATCCTTCAATGCCTCAAACCCAATGCTCTTCCCTATATACTCAAATCTCATGCTATCAACGGTAGGCTTGATCTTTACAAATATGTCTATATCAACACTATCCTTAAGCCATGTATCCTTTGCATAAGAGCCTACTAGCATTACATCACTAACATCCTCATACCTACTTGCTATCATCTTTACATTATTTAAGCAAATATCTGCTACTCTAGCAACGTATCTTCTATCCTCAATACTAGGCTCAACAAGTGTATATGCCTCATTGAGTACAGTATCTATACTATCATTCATAGCCTATTGGATACACTCCTAATATTAAAGAGATCTGTATACACAGGTCCAGTAGGCAGTAGGTCACTCTTCTTGATCTTTATCTCATCTAATATCTCGCTACCGAATGATACATCTTTATACTTGTTTATGGTTGATGTGAACATGGAATCTCTTATCCTATCCTTTATGCGTAATAATGTTATGTGAGGGGTAAACTCTTTATCACTCTTAAACCCTAAGGGTAAGAGTAACCTCTCAACCTCCTTTGCTATACCCTTTAGCCTTATTGCAGAGTACTCATCTACTCCTACCCATACTACCCTTGCATTTGATATGCTTGGGAATACACCTATACCCTTATACTCTACATTTATAGGCTCAAACCTTATACTGCTTAGCCTATCCTTTATGGAGTTAAGCATAAGATCATTAACCTCACCAATGAATAATAGGGTAAAGTGTAGTTGTTCTTTGCTTACTGGTTTTGCTCCTTTAGCATATGCAAGTATATCCCTCTGTGCCCTAATCATATTGTTTATTGAGTTATCATCTTTAATGTCAATTGCTACGAATACACGCATGTATCTACTAACTTGGTAGTTAAATATAGGCTTAGCTGGATCTTTATTAACTAACTACAACACATTAAGAGCAAGGCTATAATATAAGTTAATTAAACTCAAGTTAGTGAAGGGCTACAATAACAAACCTCTTATAGTATGCATTACAGGTTTACCAGGAGCAGGTAAGACAACTGTAGCAGATGCATTAAAGAGTATGGGCTTCTCAGTTATAAGCATGGGTGATGTTGTTAGGAATGAGGCTAAGAGGAGAGGGTTAGAGTTGAATGATGCAAACCTAGGCAAGGTTATGTTAGAGCTTAGAAGCACCTATGGTCCAGATGCTATAGCAGTATACGTTGGGGAGATGATAAAGAGCATGAATGACAGCTATAGTAGTAGAGAGGAAGGAGGAGGGAGAGAAGAGAAGAAAGAAGGAAGAAGATGCTATTATGCTATAGATGGATTAAGAAGTGTAAGGGAGGCTGATAGACTAAAGGAGTATGGTTACGTTAAGATACTTGCTGTACATGCACCAAGAGCAAGGAGGTTTGAGTTCCTAGTTAAGAGAGGTAGAAGTGATGCCCCAACAGATATGCATGAGTTTAATGCTAGAGATAGAAGGGAGTTGGATGTTGGTGTAGCAGAGGCAATAGCATTTGCTGATGCTATTGTTAACAATGATTGTAGCAAGGAGGAGTTGGTTAAAAGGGCATTAACCATAGTTAAGCGTTGGATAGATGAATATGAAGATATGAAAGTTAAAGATTAGGATAGATATGGTTGGTAATAATAAGAGGCGTTATCTTAGCAGAGATATAGATATAGGTGAGCATGACCCACTTGTACATGTTGAGTGTATAGTTAAAGCATCTGAGGATGCAGATAAGGTGATCAAAGCAGTAAGTAACGTTATAAATGGTATAAAGGGTATGGAGCGTGTAGAGAGTTATGCTGATGGTAGTGCTAAGGTTGTAGTAGATACACATGGTTTATCTGCATTAGAAACTATAAGGATGCAGATACATGCTAGGAATGTTATGAACACATTCAAGAGGATAATGTTAAGTAATAAGAGTAGTGATTGCAAGAGTACTTGGTTATACCTTAACAAGCAAGCAGCATATGCTGGGGTAGTAAGTATATGTGAGTATGAGGATGAGTCGCCATTAGGACCTATAAAAGTTACCATTACTGATCATAAGGGTATACTACCCATTATAGAGTGGTTAACATTATAAACTAGAGTTTATAATTGGATCAAATATGCATACAAACTATAATCATTCTGGATAAGGAACATCTATAGTAAGCATATCCTCTGCAGGTATAACATTGCTATGTATTGCACTAGCCTCATCCACTAACCTCTTTACATCATTATATCTAGCACTAAAGTGAGTAAGTACAAGTAACTTTACCCTAGCCTTTGCTGCCAACTCTGCTGCATCCCTTGCTGTTGAGTGCATAGCCTCAATAGCCTTTATCTTATCCTCATGGCTAAATGTTGACTCAAATACAAGCACATCACAATCCCTAAAGAACTCTACTAACCTATCATTAACAATGGTATCACCAGATATGCCTATCTTCCTACCCTTCCTCTTTGGTCCAGTTACATCACTAGACCTTACAACCCTACCATCTACTATAACATCCTCTCCATGCTGTAACTTATGCCATAGCCTACCCTTTGGTACACCTAGTGCTACTGCCTTCTCTGGGTAGAATACTCCAGGTCTATCCTTCTCATGTAAGCAGTATGAGTATGCTGGTATTGAATGCTCTGCTCTGCATGCTTTAATCACATAATCCTTCTCATCTACAACTATTGCATTATCCCCATCAACACTATTAAAGTAAAGGTTGTAAGTTAGATTGATGTTAAGTAACCTTCTATTAACCTCTATGTACTCATTTAATACCTTAGGTCCATATACATAGATTGGTAGATCCCTTCCATTCAATGCTAATGTCTGCAGTAAGCCTAAGAGACCTAGCACATGATCCCCATGCATATGGGTTATGAATATCCTCATCCTCCTGTTTACTCCAATACCACTCCTAAGGAAGTTCCTCTGCATGCACTCGCCAACATCAAATATCAGTACCTCACCACCTCTAACTACTGCTATAGATTGCTGACACCTCTTTGCAGTAGGTACAGCAGATGAGGTGCCTAGGAATATAAGCCTTAGTTGCATGTTATCATGCTATACACTCTTTGCTATATTAGTTGCAAGTATGCTAGTTATCTCCTTACCTGCTAGATCTGAGACATCAACCTTGCTAGCAGGGCTAGGGACTGTATTGCTAGCAATTACATCCCTTGCTCCAGCATCAAGTATCCTCTTATATGCATCATTTAGCATTAATGCATGTGTACATGTAACATATATATCCTTACACTCAGACCTCTTAAGGTTATCTATGGCAGTTATAACACTTGAACCTGTGCTTATCATATCATCTACTATTATTGCAACCTTGTCCTTAAGGCTATCCTTGCTTATAGAGTGCTCATCTATCCTTACCTCTCCAGTAACCCTATCCCTACTCTTCTTAAGCACTATATACTTGCATTTAAGTAGTTTAGCAAACTCCTCAACCCTTGAGGCACTACCAGCATCAGGTGATACTGCTACTGTATTGCTAAGATCTATACTAACATGCTTTAAGAAGTAATCTGCAAGCAGTGGTATGGCAGAGATGTTGTGAACAGGCACCTTAAAGTATGATAATGCTAGCATGCTATGAGCATCAAATGTTATCAATGCTTTAATATTGTATGAGCAGATTATATCTGCTATTGTACTTATGCTAACAACCTCTCCCTCAAGGAACTCCCTATCCTGCCTAGCATAGCCTAGATATGGTATAAATACTATTGTGCTTGCTGCTACCCTACTTACCTTTGAGAGTATGAAGAATAGTTGCATCATATGCTTATCAACTGGTGGATGTGTTGAATGTACAACTACTACATCCTTGCCTTCTAACTGCTTTGGTATCCTAACCTTACTCTCTCCATCAGGGAATACCTTAACATCTACATCAACCAACTCTGCACCTAGCCTACTTGCTAAGCAAGATGCAAGTTCTTTAGAGGATTCAGCAGAAAGCACTGTAATACTCATCCTCTATCTACCCAGATAACTATTGTATTCTTGATATCCTTTTATTATAGATATAGCCTGCTCTCTTAACTCTTTGCTCTTAAACTCTCCTCTATATGCTATGGTTAGTATCTTACTGTTGTTCTTAACACCACGCATACGCATACACATATGATCCCCTTCTATTACAACAAGTACGCCCTTTACCTTATCAGCCAACTCATCTGCTATCTGATTTGTCATCCTCTCCTGTATCTGTAGCCTTTTAGCATACTTCTCAACTAACCTTACTAGCTTGGATATACCAAAGACCTTGCCATCTGGTATGTATGCTATATGTGCTTTCCCAAAGAATGGTAGTATATGATGCTCACACATACTATAGAACTGTATCTCCCTTACTATTATCATATCACTCTCCTCATTGAATGTAACATCTAACTCAGAGTCTAAAGAGTAGCCAGAGAATATCTCAGCATACATATCAGCAACCCTATCTGGGGTCTCCCTTAAGCCTTCCCTATCAGGGTTCTCCCCAAGCTCTATAAGTAGTTGCCTTATGAGCCTCCTTATCCTTGCCTTTGACATTTTTTTAATACCATGCCCATTAGATTTATTATTATTATTATTCTTGCTCTTACCACTATTATACTCAATATCATCATCCTTGCTTCTTTTATTCTTGCTGTCATAATTATTATAATCATCTATAGAATTAACCTTCATGGTATGCCCATCACCTTATGCAACTGTGGTATTATCCTAACATCCTCATAGTATGGGTATACTGCATCATATAGTGATAACATATGCTCTAAACTAGGCTCATTTATACCATGCACTGGTTGCAATACAAAGCCTCTTATATCCTCCTTCCTTACCTTCATGCTACCAAATATCATCTCTGCTAACTCCTCTAACTCCTCCCTCTTACTTAACTTACTTGCAACTACCTTTATGTATGTTACCTTACTATTCTCTATTGCATACTTGAGGCACCTTAATGCATTATTAAGTAGTATGGTGTAATGGTTACTATCTGCTACTGCATTAGCATCTTTGAGTTTAAACTCAACCTTGCATATATCTATTAAGGGCAAGAGGTATGCAAACCTCTCAGCATCAAAGCATGATGACTCTAGATAGGTTCTTAATCCCATCTCACTCTTAATAAGCTCTGCAAGCCTATACAAGGCTAAGTGCTGTAGTAGAGGCTCTCCACCAGTGAAGTTAACCTTAAATACATTCCTGCTATTACCAAGGGTAGCCTTTATAGTATGTAATGCATCCTCTATACTGTAATCTTTACCATTGCTCATGCTAAGAGCGTATGGTGTATCACAGTAGAAGCATCTTAATGGGCAGCCAGCAAGCCTTACAAAGAGCGTCTTTGTGCCTATATATATGCCCTCACCCTCTATGCTTGTGAATATCTCATTTATTCTTATCCTCACATTTTATAACCTTGATAGAAGATATTTAAATTTAATTAAAGAGAACCGCTTGTACAGTGAGTTAATAAATTAGCCATAATAGCATAATATAATCGAGAAATGCTTACTATTAGCCATTATTCATTTTAACATCTTTTCTAATTCATCTCCAGATACGTTTTCCTTCATTTTTGTTGCATATATATTTATAAGATCTTGGACTGATACTTCTCTAACTGTGATATTATCTATTCGTTTTATTATACGGGAACTACCTCTGGTTATTATCCATACCTGTTTCTCTTTATCTTGTATAGTTATATTACTAGGAATCTCTCTATCTTTGAAACTTAAGCGTGTATTATTTTTTAGTTGTAAACAATAATTCTCTATTTGTTGTGCTTTACTTTCTTCAAAATTTGTATCTAATGTACAATCATATATAACAGCCAATTTATTAAAAACAAAGAATCCATCAGCTCTACCTCTTTGGTTTTCTCTTTCAAACTTATGAAGTTCATGTATACCAATTAGTTTAAGTAACAAGAATACTAGATCCTCAAACTCTTTATGATCTTGTGTATTAAGTAACGAAGAGAAGAATGGAGGGTATAGTTCAGATCCCTCTATAACTTTTTGCTTATAACCTTCAATTAAATACCATCCTGGCGTAAAGAAATGATAATACCATGGAATATCTATAGGATCAATGCTCCTTTCTATATTAACTTTGAAATGAATAATACCTTTTTTCTCGTCTCTTCTAATGTTAGAGACATAGCCTATCCAAGCCTTTGGTTCTTCAGTTTTGCTTACTTTTATAAAGAGAGTAGGGGCATTTTCCATACATGTATTTGAATCTAAGAGAAAGTGTATCCTTTCATTAGGATAGTAAGTTTCCCCATTTGGTATATTATCCCAATGGTTTTCCCAAGTAGTTACCATCACATATTTATAATTTAATTCCATATTGTTTGTCTTCTTAATGTCGATATTTAATACTTTCTTCATTCGAAATTACTATAATATACATGTAAAGAGTCATCAAACTAGATAAATATTACTCACTTTAATTTAATCATAAGCATATATGGTCATATCCTTAACACCAGCCTCTAAGAATGCTCTCTTCCTATTATTGCATGATTCACATCTACCACAATGTACTCTTTGCATGCTATTGGTTAATACTCCATTGGTGTAGCAACTCCATGTTCTAAATATGTTATCGCCTATAAGTTTATAGCCTATCTTTATCAGATCTGCCTTGCCTAAACCCTCTACTGCTGGGCTCCATATCCTTATGCTATTCCTTATGCCTTGCTTTATACCATCTACCTCTGCAAGGTTCAATGCATGCTCTATGCTAGAGATGAACTCTACCCTGCAATCTGGGTAATGTATGCTATCATCCTTATGTGCACCATAAACTATTAAAGTAGCATTTATACTGAAGGCATATGCACTTGCTATAGTTAAGAATACAGCATTCCTTATAGGCACTACTATGCTATAATCAAATGTGGAAGGTATTGCATTTATATCATTGCTGTGAGTTAACACATTCCTACTCTCCTTGTATAACTCCTTCATGAAGGATATATCAATTATCTTATGCTCCTCAACCCCTATTATACCTGCTAATGACTCTGCAGTATTAACCTCTTGCTCACTCATCTGTCCATACCTGAATGTTAATGCGTATACCTGATAACCATTATTCTTTACATACGCTAAAGTGCATGTAGAGTCAAGCCCACCACTGAATATGCATACAGCCTTCCTGCTCATGCATGGATAATGTTTATAATTTAATATCATCTTATCTCTCTGGTTGGATACCATAAGGACTATTAAGATACTTAGCAGATGGGGGATTAATAGGCTCATGGGTAAGAGGAGACCCCTTATAGCAGTATTCAGCCTTACCCATTACTGTAACTTCTACTGCCCAATGTGCCCATTTGGTGATCCAGACAAAGAGGCTCAGTTAATGCATGCTATGCAAAGGGATCTTAGCACTGAGCAATGGAAGTATGTTATGAGCAAGGTAGCAAAGTATGCAATATGGAGCATAGTTGAGGGAGGTGAGCCTACAAGTAGGAAGGATATACTTGAGTTACTTGAGCATCTAAACTCCTTGCATATACCAGTTACCATGATAACCAATGGCTCACTGCTACATACTCTAGACCTTGATAGGCTTAAGGATTGTGTAGATTACATATGCTTAAGCATAGACTCCCTTAAGCAAGACTCATACTGCAAGGTTAGAGGTGTGAAGCAAGAGATCTTCAACAGGGTAATTAGTAATATTGGATTGTTAAGGGATAAGGGTATAAAGCATTACATAAACTCAGTTATAACAAAGTGGAATGCTGAGGAGTTTATAACCCAAGAGTACTTTGATATAGCAAAGAGCTTAGGTGTACATACTGTAAGCATGACATTTGTAGAGGATAGGTCTGATGTAGATTACTCATTGCTGCCAGATAGAGGTACAATGGTTAAGGTATGCAATAGTATAATAGATTACATGAAGAGGCATAATGATCCATTCATACTCATACCTGAGTCTTACTGGAGGCAGATAATGGCATATGGAAGAGCAGTATTTGATGAGTGTGGGGTATGGAAGAGCATGTTCATAAATGCTGATGGCACAGTCATGGTACCATGCTGGAGGTTCAAGGATAATGCTTACAGTATGCTGGAGTATGATGTTGATTATATCTGGGACTTAAAGGAGTGGGATATAACTAAAGAGTGCAAAGAGTGCGATGTTCTAGCATGCATATGGTACTCATCACAGAGCCCAGGTATGATTGCTAATGGGTATATGCGTGGTATAAGAGCATTGATAGCAAGGCATATGAGCAGTAATAATGGCTCAAAGTAAGTAATTTATACTGAAGATATTTATTACGTAATGATCAATATTCGCTACCAATATGGTCTCATTAGATTCAGATTCTATAATACCTCAGATAGGAATGCTAGTAGCATTACTAACAATACCTATAGTATCAAAGAGGGTTGAGCATAACATAGAGTACTTCTTCCTTGCTGCTGGTATTATAGCAGTAAGTGCAGTTGGTATGTGGTCACTGCATCTACTTGAGGAGGCATTATTGCACCCTGTAGTTATAGGCAGTATACCTATAGGAATAACACAGGTTGTCTTAGCAGCAGGGCTAGTATTCTATTATGCAAAGAACAGGATCTATGGGTTTGCCTCAAGGTTAAGCAATCCATACATACTAGCATCAATTGTATTTGCTCTTGGCATTGCATCTAGCATCATATCTGCAATAGTAGCATCTGTTATACTTGCTGAGTTACTTGCATTATCAAGGCTTGCTAGAGGGCATAAGGTTAAGGTATCTATACTTGCTGCATATGCAATAGGCATAGGTGCAGCATTACTACCATTGGGTGAGCCATTATCAACCATAGCAATAGCAAAGCTTAAAGGTGAGCCATACAATGCATCGTTCACATTCCTCTTAGAGAACCTGTGGGATATAATTATCCCTCTTGTAGCACTCTTCTCCATACTTGCATACATTAGTGTAAAGGGTATAAGGATAATAAAGATAGGGAAGGATAAAGAAAGCAATGCTATTATTAATAATAATAATAATAACAATGCAGATACAGCAGAGTATGAGGAGAGTAGTGTAAAGGTTGTTGTTATGAGGGCAGTTAAGATATATGCATTCATATTTGGATTAACACTGCTAGGGGAGTTCTTTAAACCATTAGCAGAGCCTGTTGCTGATCTAGGTGTTTATGTGTTATACTTCTTTGGGCTAGTATCTGCAGCAGCAGACAATGCTACACTAACAGCAGCACTGGTAAGCCCTAGCATGAGCCTAGATGAGATAAGAGCGTTCATAACCTCACTTGTTATATCAGGGGGCATGCTCATCCCAGGTAATGTACCAAACATAGTATTTGCTAGCATAATAGGCATTAGGTTCAAGGAGTGGGCTAGGATAGGTGTACCTATAGGCATGCCTGTATTCCTAGCAGTTGCTATACTCATGCTTGTATTAGGGCTTTAGGTTTATCTTTTCATCATTTTAACAATATTATATAATAAATAATTTAAATGTCTATAATGGATGCTCATGAGCCTAAACTTGTACGTACATTAAGCCTACTAGATATAACAATGATTGGTATAGCAGCAATGATAGGAGGCTCCATATTTGTTCTTATAGGTACAGCCATAGGGTTTGCTGGTCCTGCTGTCATTATAGCATTCTTACTTAATGCTATCATAACAACATTCACAGCAATGTCATACGCTGAGCTAGGCTCATCTATACCAGAGGTAGGGGGAGGCTATAGATGGATAAGGGAAGGGCTGCCTAGACCTATGCATTTCATAAATGGTTGGCTAGGATGGTTTGCACACATAGTTGCTACTAGCCTATATGCAATAAGCTTTGGTACATTCATGCAAGGATTATTACATACTATAGGAGTTGACTATACTTATGCTGATAAGTTATTTGCTACATTAGCAATACTTGCATTAGCGTATGTAAACTATAGGGGGGCATCACCAACAGGGCGTATAGGGAATATAATAACATTTGTACAACTTGGTGTTATATGCATATTTATAATCTCTGGGCTTGTTGTTATGCATACAAAGCCAGACTGGGTTATAAACTTTGCTGACTTTGCACCATTTGGCATATATGGTATACTTGCAGCAATGATGCTAACATTCATAGCATTTGAGGGCTATGAGGTTATAGTACAGGCAGGAGAAGAGGCAAAGAACCCAAGGAAGGATATACCAAAGGCAATATTCATCTCTATCATAGCAGTTACCATAATATATATTGCTATAGCAGTTATTGCTATAGGTGCAACACAAGCAGAAGAGGATGGTGCATCATGGAAGTTCATAGGCTCGTATGGGGAGCTTGGGATAATAAAGTCTGCTGATACCTTCATACCTTTTGGTGCATACTTAGTTTTATTTGGTGGTATGGTATCCATGCTTGCTGCACTTAATGCAAGTATGTTCTCATCCTCAAGGGTAGCAGTAGCCATGGGAAGATACTACAATCTACCCCATATACTGAGCAAGATACATGCTAGAAACAGAACCCCATACATTGCAATAGCTGTATCCTCTTCAATAATGCTACTTATGATATACATATTCCCATTACAAGAGATAGCAATAGCAGCAGGGCTTATCTTCCTAATACTATTCTCACAGGTTAATGCTGCAGCAATAAATATACGCAAGGTATATGGCAATAGGTTAACCTATGGCTTTAAGACACCGCTATTCCCTATAGTACCAATTATAGGCATGCTCTTAACGATAGGTTTAGCACTTTACATAATAGTTACACAACCTATGAGTTTAGTAGTAACCATAGTATGGGTAGCAATTGGGCTTATTATGTACAAGATGTACTCTTTTAAGCAAGAGGTTGAGCATCTAGCACCATTACTTGCTGCTAGAGGTGATGTTATAAGGAAAGACTTTAGGATACTTGTACCATACATGCCAGAGGATCCTATAAGGTTGATAAGGTATGCTATAAATATAGCAAAGAGTACTGATGGCGAGATCAATGTCCTTAGGGTTATAACTGTGCCTTATCAAGTGCCATTATCTACTGGTGTAGCATTCGTTGATGATGCTGTAAGATCCTTTGAGCCTACTAGGAGGATCCTTGAGGATAGCAATACTGTTTACCATTACCTTATTAGGATATCACATGATAGCATAGATGCACTACTTGCAAGTATAGAGGAGCAAAAGATAGATCTACTTGTTTATGACTTTGATATCTTTAAGAATAGTAAGAGGTTGCAACTGCTACTAACATGTGATACAATAGCGTTAAAGGTATCTGATGAGTCTAATGCAAAGAGGGTACTTGCATTCTATGATGATGAAGGAGTACACTCTAAACTAGTAATTAAGTTATTAGGTTGGTTAAGGGATGCTCAGAAGACTGTAGTTTATCCATCAAGGCTAGAAGGGATAGATTATGTTAATGAGAAGGATAAATTACATGCGTATGGATGTGATGTTGTAGAGGTTAAGCCATCAGATAAGATAGACAAGGAGTGGTTGGTGGATCTTATATTAAGGAGTGTTAAAGAGCATGAGCCAGAACTAATAGTATTGCCTGCAAGTATACTTGGTATAAACATACTAAACAATGTATATATACTTAGAGCATTGGAGTCTATTGATTGTAATATGATAGTTGCAAAGAGTTTTACTATCCCTGCTATACATAAGGCTAAACTACTCTTTAGGAAGATATTATACAGATAGGATTAATTAATCAATTGCTTATCTACTTCCTCTATATTATCTACTGCTCTCTATTATCTTGCAACCCTCTGCAGGCTTGCATACCTTTGCTATACATTGCATACCATTTGCAGTGTAAAGATCTTGCATAAGGTTAGATATCCTTACTGCAATATCTCTCTTATCTGTAACTATAAGTATAGAGGGTCCTGCACCACTTATGGTTACTGCCAGTGCACCATTCCTTAATGCATGATCCTTAACCTTATCATACAATGGTATGAGATGCTTCCTTGCTGGTTCTACAACCATGTCTCTAATAGCATCTGCTATAACTCTAACATCTTGCATAGCAAACCCTGCTACCATAATACTAGCATTGGCTACATTACTAACCATATTCCTTAAACTAACACTCTCTGGCAAGACACTCCTTGCAATACCAGTCTTACCCTTTGGTACACTAATCCTTGGTGTTACTATGCATATAACTAGATCCTCTGGGGGTTCAAACCTTATAGCATTAAAAGGCTCATCTCTAACTATAACAAAACCTCCTAGCATGGATGCTGCTACATTATCGTAATGAGCAACGTTGGCAGATGCAACCTCGCCAAGTGCAGAGTATTTGATAAGCGTATTAGTATCAAGGTTAAGATCATACAGTGCATCCAATGCCCTTACAGCAGCAACAGCAGATGCAGCACTAGAACCTAGCCCATATCCTACTGGGATACCCTTGGTTATCCTAACCTTTAGTGTATCGTTTATATTAAAATCCTTAACCATGCTCTTAAGTGCTAAACCAGCTGAGTTCTGCTCTACTGCTAAAGGTATAGTATCTGTGCTTGCATTCTGGTTAGAGGAAACCTCTATAGTTATATCTGATCCCTTACTATGCTCAAGAGATAACTCAACCTCATCATAATAGGCATCTAATGCTAAACCAAAGACATCAAACCCTGGTCCAAGGTTTGCTGTTGATGAGTATGCTCTAGCCTTAACATATCTGAACTTTGCATGCATATGCTAGTACTCAACCTCCTCCCCTTGCTTTAATATTCTTGATAATGCTGCTGCTAGATTAACTAAACCTTCATTGCTTATGCTTGATACAGCAAATAACTCCATGGATAAGCCATACCTCTTTGCACTATGCAGAAGAGAGTTAGCAAATAGATAAACCTCGCTATCCTTCTCATTTGTAATTGCATACTCTAGTCTTGCAAGGTTAGATGACCACTTTACTATCTCACTTAACCTATCCTTAACAAGGTCTATCTTGGATAATGCATTTATCTGTGGTATCTTAAGCCTAAGCCTTATAGATGTTGCTAGAAGTGCTATGGATAATAGGTTTATTGGTGTAGATACAAGTATGGAATCGAATAAGAATATACTTGCCTTTGCATCGCATCTAAGCTCATCTACAAATATCAAGCCAGAGGATCTATAAGCAAAGAGCTCAACCTGCCCAGGGGTATCTATTATAGCATAATCAGGATTAAGCTCATCAACCTTGCTTTGAATATCGTTTAATACTGTAGCAATCATATCACTAGCCATTATAAGAGCACCATTTGGTCCTAGTTTATACTTATCCATTATAGCATATATATCAACATAATCTCTAACATCAACATCAGGCTCATATGGTAGTTCTATAACCCCTGGGTCAAGGTTAACTGCTATAGCATTAGCACTCCTACTACTGTAATACTCCAAGAGCCTAGATGTAAGCATGGATTTACCAGAGCCAGCAGTACCAAGTATGAATATTGCATGCATAGAGAGGATAAGATAAATAGTTATTTAATCCTATAATCTAGTTACATTATAATGCAGTGGAAGAAGATACTTGCTGTAGCTGCTAGTGTAATACCGTTGATAATAATAAGCATGCTTCTTAATGTTAAGCCTGAGGATATACTATCAATAGGCATATTACCTTTCATACTTGCAAGTGCTGTAGCAGTAGCAAAGCTGTACATACAAGGGTTAAGGTTCCATTACTACGTTAGATCATTCCTAGGCAATGGTGTAGGTAATATAAACAAGAATATACAGGTAAGGATAGGGAGTGAGTTTGTTACATTAACTACACCAGCATACACTGGAGGAGAGTGGGTTAGGGTAGCATGGTTGTACAAGAATGGAGTGCACTCTGGCAAGGGGTTATGGATAATAACTATTGAGATAATAAGCGATGTATTGGTTGGCAGCACTTTAGCATACATAGCAATGATTATAGCATTTGGTGCCCATAACTACCTTATATCAACAGCCATATTAGTTATAGTAACTCCTGTATTTGCATCTTACATGACACTCTTAGCATTATCAGCAAGGAAGATAATACAGATGCCAAGGTTCACAAAGCCATTACTAACTAAACTATTCGGAGAAGAGAAGGGTGAGAAGTGGACCAATGTTATGAACGATAGTCTAAGGGGTTTATGTGAGATGTCAAGGTTGTACTTAAAGCGTTCATCTTTAAGGATATTCATGGTAGGATTAGCGTTAACATTCACTGGTGCTGCTCTGCATGGCTTAACCTTTATGATAGTAGCTAACTCAAAGGTACCAATAGGGTTCTTTGAGTCAATAGTTATGGTTGCTGCATCAATAGCAATAGGTACAGTACCAATAAGCCCTGGAGGTTCTGGGTTAACTGAGCTTGGTTTAGCATACTACTTGAATACATTTAATCTAGATCCTACAAGGTTAGGCGAGGTTATAATAGTATGGAGGATAGTATCATACCATGTACCACTGTTTGTTAGCTGGATATTCCTTGTTAAATCAACAATGAAAGGGTCTTAGTCTAATATAATATCATAAGCTATACAAACTACTGGTAAAGACTCTAATCTATCCATCTATCTACTGCTCTTCTTCCTCTACAATACTCTCAGTGCTACTCACGTCCTCTAACGGTTCTAAGGACTCTAACTCAAACCTATAAGCACCATCCATATCTAGGTTAAAATTCTCCTTCAAGAACTTTGTTAACCTCTCACTTAATGGTGCTTTAAATACCCTAATCTTATAAGTGTATACTATACCCTTCTTAAGAGCATCCATATCTATGCTATCACTTACCCTAGCAGTTATTATATACTTGCCAATGGGTAGCCTTTCATAGAAGTTTATATCTACAACTCTACTGCTCTTATCTATATCTAAGAAGTAACCAGTGCCTACCCAGCTATCCTCTAATCTAAAACTCTCATCCCTTATTGAGTTTATCTCATCCTCTGCCCACTTTGGGAGTTCGTTCATACCCTATTCATCCATATGCTAATATTAATAAATAATTGTGTAAGTTTACTACTACTATTATTTATTTACTTCTTGCCCTTGCTCATCCACCACTCAAAGTACTCTGATTCCTTGCTCCTCTTCTTCTGGGGTCTAAGCTTATCTTTAAGATCATCCAACTGCTCCCTTGTAGCATATAGCCCACACTTATTACATATGAAGTGTTTAGTGTTAACCTCATAGAGCAGTTCCCCATCACACTCTGGACATCTGTTACCCAACAGGATATCTTAACTCATACTAGAATATAAACTACTATGTTTATGCTACATTTATTATTACCATAAAGTATATCTAACTAACAAGATAAACAAAATAAAATAATAATAGGTATAGGTAGTGATAACATGAGCATAGATAAGGAGAATATAATTGAGATTATACTTAAGGCTAGGAGTGATCTTAGCAGAGAGGATATATTAAGGATGGTTGAGGAGAAGAGGAAGAGGATAGGCGCAGGGTACCTTACAGAGCAAGGAGCATTATTCCTGGTTGCTGCTGATCTTGGTGTTAAGGTAGATAATATTGCTGCTATCATGCATAGAACCCCTGAGGTAGGTTTAAAGGATCTATACTCTGGAGCAAGGGATGTTAACTTCACTGCTAGAATAATGAAGATCTATCCTTTAAAGAGGTATATTAGAAGTGATGGCTCACAGTCTATGCTAAGGGTAGTAACAGTGTATGATAACGATAAGGTTATGCGTATGAACCTATGGGATGACCATGCAAACATTGTAGATAGGCTAAGGTTAAATGTAGGTGATGCAATAAGGGTTACAAGGGCTTATATTAAAAGCATGTTGGATGGTAGCCTTACTATAAACACCTCATCCAATACAAAGATTGAGCAGTTAGAGCATCATCCATATATAAAGAAGGTTGATGAGTTGGCTATGGATGTTGATGATCTACTTGCTAGTATTAGGGATAAGGGTATCCAATCAGATAAAGAATTTATTGTGAATGGCATACTTGCATCTAACCCTGTAATAGCATCTTATGTGAGCAGGGATGGAGGAATAAGCAGAGTATTGCGTTTCATGCTCCAAGGTTACAATGGATCTAAAGTTAGGGTAGTTATATGGGATCTTAATGACTCAAATATTACAAGGGTAATTCCATTGAATGCAAAGATAACTCTTATAGGGGTTAAGGTTAAGAATAGGAATAGTATCAACAGCAATAGTAATAGGGTAGAATTACATGGCGATGCTGGTAGTATAGTAAGATTAGCAGATGAGTATGAACATTATGATAATTATTATGATGTTATGGATGTTATGCAGTTTAATGTTATTACAATAAGTGATGATAATAGATATGCTATAGTATCTGATGCTGAAGGCAATCTACTGCTCCTAGTTATAGATATACAGAAGGAGCATGATGCAGATAGGCTAATCTCTATGCAAGAAGGGAGTATATTGGAGTGTATACCAAGCAAGATACTTGGATACACAGTATACTTGAATGATGAGTCTTATGTTAGAATCAAGGATGATGCTTACCATGAATTAAGCATTACACCAACTAAGATAGCAGATATAAAGATAGAGGATAAACTTTACATAGTAGAAGGTATAGTGCTTACAAACCCATCAAGCAGTGATATAAGGCGTAAGGACGGTAGCAATGTAAAGTACTCTGAGATGATAATAGGTGATGATACAAAGGAGGCAAAGGTTGTTGCATGGGATAAGCAAGTATCTATGCTTGAGAGGTTTAAAGTAGGAGAGAGGATAAGGATGTATGGTATAATAGCACGTAAGAGTAGGGAGAGTATAGACTATAATAATAATAATGCTAGCCTTGATTACGAACTTTTAGTTAAACCATTCACAGTAATAAAGAGGTTAGGTTAAGTTTAGCCTGGTCTAGTTAAATATGAATCTAGTTATCTATAGTTATACTTAACTGTCCCAGAATCCTCTTGTCCTTATATATTGCATCTCAGCCTCATATATACGCCTTACAAGTGTATTCTCATCATCACTATTATTATCATACATGCTAAGTATCCTTGCTGCACTATCAACACCTATCCCATGCCCAGATAATACTAGTAAGGCCTTCTTACCAAATGTGTATATAAGTGAGGCAGACTTCCATGCTCTCCTAAACCTATGCTCTTGATCATCACTTAACCTCTTATGCTTTATCTTTAGCATTATTGCCTTTAAGGTATCATCATCGTAAGGGTGTATTGATGCTATTAGCCTAGAGTTACACTTATCACAAGATATGTTATCTGGAGCATTAACAACATCAACTACCTTATTATAGCAACATGTTAGGCATACAAGCCTATGCTTAGTATTAATAAGCCTATCATACACCATCTGAATTATACCTTGTTCATCACTTAATGCTTTATTAGTAGCAGTAGCAGAAGTAGTATAGCCTAACTCTCTCTCTACAATCTGCTCTGCTAATGGTGATATGCTATCAACATCAACCCATACAACCTTAATCTTACCTGCCCTTATACCATCAAGTATCTTATCTGTAAGTTCTACATCATACTTCTCATGCAGTAATTCCCTTAGTGCCTCCTTAACTACATGTGTATCCTTGTACCTCTCATACAATACCTTTGCTACCCTCTTATCATACACTGCATTACCATCAACTATACCAAAGTGCTTTGCTACATTCCATACCTTCCAGTTTAGGTTATGCGTATTTATCAGTGATGCTGTTATTATGCTAGAGATATCATAGTTGCTATACAAACACTCATAAACCTTACCCTTGCTTATCTTTAAGTTAGAGCTTAACATTATCCTATATGCATCAGATCTAGAGTTAACAACATAGCCTAGCATGGATGAGAGTATTGTTGATAGTAATGCTGCTAGAGTATTGTTAACTCTAGTACCAAAGCATGAATGGATTATTAAGAGCGATCCATCATTCTTATACTCTATAACTATTCTATTCTCATCTGGTATAGTGTTAAGTTGCTTAAATGTAGTCTTTAAGATGCTCTTACTATTATCACTTACATTATAATTATTACCATTAATTACTGCTCTCCTAATCTTACCTACTAGAGTTGCAGTAGCATAGTCAACTGGGATCATCTCACCACTCCAGTAAGGAATGTTCATACTTGACCCATAGTATGGCTCGACGTTAACCATTAACCTTTGGTAATCAACTGAGATAACCCTCCACTGTAATCCTTTTAGTATGAATATACTACCTTGATCACAGTAATCACCAACGAACTCCTGATCAAGTGAGCCTATAACCTTGTTGCTGATTATATCAAACACATCAAACTTTAATACATCTGGTATCATAGATGCATTATTATAGTAGTATATCCTTGCATTTGCTGCCTTGTATACAAGTTTATCTTCATCATACCTTACTATATCCTGCTTAGCAAGTATCTCAAGGCATCCCTTAATATCCTCTATACTTATATCCTTGAATGGATATGCCTTGCTTACTATCTCAAATGCTTCATAGATGCTAATATAATCTCTATCATGCTCTAATGCCAAGCCTACAAGATGGTGTGCTAATACATCCAATGGGTTATCATGCATCCTCTGCTCCTCTATAGAACCTCTCCTTAATCTAGTTAGTATTGCTAATGCCTCAAGTTCATCATCAACATTACTTGCTATTATAAGCCCTTTGGCATCCTTGCCTATACTATGCATGCTCCTTCCTATCCTCTGAGCCATCTTGGATACTTGCCTAGGGGAGCCATAGTGTATAACCATGCCTATAGAGCCTACATCTATACCCAACTCTAATGATGATGTGCATACAACTATGTTAGTATTATTATTGCTATTTGCATTGGTATTGCTAATGCTTATGCTATTACACTTATCCCTTAACCTCATCTCAGTCTCCTCTCTAACCTCCCTTGATAGTGAGCCATGGTGAACATCAACACTTACACTTGCATCTTGCTCATAAGAATGCATTATACTTGCAATATACTCAGCCTCATCCCTCGTGTTAGTGAATAGAAGTACTGAACCACCTTTGCACTCATCCTTTACATAATCAATTATGTATGATGCTATAACTTGCATTGGGGCATCAATATACTTTATCTTAACATCATAATGCCTTAGCCTGTTATCCTTTACTACTGCACACCTTCTTCCATTACCAACAAGGAACCTTGCAGCAGTATCTATACTGCTTATGGTAGCACTTAAACCTACCCTAGTAACATGCTTATTACTTAACCTCTCAACCCTCTCCATGCTTACTGTAAGATGGGCACCTCTCTTACTTGCTATCAACTCATGTAACTCATCAACTACAATCCATTCTATAGCATGCAAGGTATTACGCATATTACCTGCTAGTATCAATGCTAGTGTCTCTGGTGTTGTTATAAGTATATCTGGAGGGTTTGATAGTATCTTCCTCCTTCTATACTGGCTTGTATCACCATGCCTAACATCTACCCTTAGGTTAAATGAGTTGGCATAGTATGTTATCCTTCTAAGCATATCTCTATTCAATGCTCTTAATGGTGTTATGTACAGTACCTTTACCCCATTGCTACTATTATTATTATCTTTATGCTCATCTGCAAGCATAGCCATTATAGGTATCATTGCTGCCTCTGTCTTACCTGAGCCTGTTGGTGCTATAATCAATGTATTAACCCTTCTAATGAGCAATGGTATGCTCTTCTCTTGAACCTTGGTTAGATTAGTGTAGCCAAACTTTGCATAATAGCCCTTTATGATATTCTCATCCATCATACCAATTTATTGCTTAAAGCATGTATAAACATAATGATAAAAGGATAAGTTACAAAATTAAATTAAATTAAAAATAGTGATTGTTATTTATTGCTAATCGCTAATTTAACCTGCCTTTGAATCTACTCATTGCTACAGCTAAACCTGCAACACCTGCTAGAGTTGCTAGTATCCCTACTGGGAACTCTGGTACTACAGATACAGATGCATTTGCATTCCCACTATACTTTGTATCAAATGGCTGGTTTATACCTGTGCCTAATACTTGTATATTTATTGAGTATGAGCCTGTGTTACTGAACTCAACATCTATAGAGTCTGTGCCTTCATGAGTATGAGCATCTGATTTATTAAATATAACATTGCCATTAGCATCTACTACCTTAAAGTTGTAGTTCACATGCTGTATAGCCTTATTAGTTGCTGGATCTGTGAACTTTATATCAAACCTTACCTTCTGTGGTGGATCTATGGTTATGGTACCATCGTTTGCATTACCAGCACTGAACATAACCTCAATGTTAACTGATCTGTTATCTGTTAGTAATTTTATCATTCTAGGCATCTCTTCACCTCTAGGCATCTCTTCACCTCCAGCAGCCTCAACTATAACTCTACCAATCATCCATGGATGAACGGCACAGAAGTATGGGTACTCACCTTGCTCTTTAAACTCCCAACTTACACTCTGGTTAGGCATTATCAATTTCATACCAAAGAGTATCTTACCATCTAGATCCCATGTATTATCATCCAATGGGTTCTTAGCATATGTTACTGTATGGCTAACACTATCCTTGTTAACCCATGTTACTATACTATTAGTTGGTACAGTTATTACCGATGGTTTATAGCATTTATCACTCAGCATCTTATTCCAATCTCCTTGAGGCTGATAATTTGGGTTACATGCTGCATCTTGTGCGCCATTTGGTATCTCTATTAAGAACTCTTTACGTGGATTTTCACCAATATATTTATCTGGATAAAATTCCAGATCTATGACACCGTTATCTATATTAATCTTTATAGGCTTATACTTCTTTAGATGGAATAATTCGTTAATATGTTCATGTCGTACAAATTCATTTAAATTGTCACGTTGCTGTAACCAAGATAATAATCCAAATGCTTCAAGTATGTTACTCTTACCAGTATTAGGTTCACCTATGATTACATTTACCCTCTTTAGATCAAGATCCAACTCTTTTATAGACTTGAAGTTCTCTATATGTACATGCCTTATCATTAATAACTAAATATTTACTTCTACAAATAAATAGGTTGCCTATGCATTAATCAAATTAACATAACTTAGTTAGATTAGACTTATATACTCTATCGTTTATGCTCATATTACATGCTTGTAATATTTGATGTTGAAGGCGTGCTATATGATGCTGAATACTTACCATTGCTAGCAAGGCTTGTAGGTAAAGAGAGAGAGATTATGGATATAACACTTAAGGGTATAAAGGGCGAGATACCATGGGAAGAGGGTCTTAGGAGAAGGATAGATGCCTTAAGAGGGATAGACTATGATAGTGCATTAAGTGTAGCAAACTCTATGCCTATTATGAATGGTGCTAAAGAGGCATGCCAATATCTTAAGAACAAGGGGTTTAAGTTAGTTGCTGTATCTGGAGGGTTCACTATAATAACTGATAGATTAAAGAGCGAGCTTAATCTAGATTATGTAGTATCAAACGAGCTTATATTCAGGGATGGTAAGTTGGTTGGTGTTGATATACAAGTAGACTCTAGAAAGGCAAATGCTATAGCCAAAGTTATTAGGAGTTGGAATATAAGCAAAGATGATACAGTTGCTGTTGTTGATGGAGCAAACGATCTTACACTCTTTGATATAGCAGGATTAAAGGTAGCCTTTAATGCACAGAGTATAGTTAAGGAGAGGGCAGATGTAATAATAGATGAGAAGGATCTTAGATTGCTTATAGATGTTGTTAATAGATACTTTGATGGTAAGATAATTAAGAGCAAGTCTCTTCCTGATGGCAAACATAATCAGAGCATATATAGTAATACATGAGTGATATGCACATTAATAAAGTAGAGATAATCCCTATACCACTTAGCATAGATATTAAGTATGGGGATGATATTGCTTACCTTATACTTGAATCAATTAAGAGTATTAGCCTTGAGATACTTGATAATGATGTAATAGTTGTTGCTCAAAAGATAGTATCTAAGGCTGAGGGTAGAGTTGTTAATCTAGATAGTATAGAGCCTAGTGAAGAGGCAGAAAGGATTGCTAAAGAGCATGGCAAGGATGCTAGGTTAGTTGAACTTATGCTAAGAGAGGGTAAGATAATAGCTGCAGATAATGGCGTAATAATAACTCAGACAAGGCATGGATTTGTATGTGCAAATGCTGGTATAGATGCATCTAATGTTCAAGGGAATAATGTTACACTACTACCATTAGATGCGGATGCTAGTGCTAGGAGCATAAGGGATAGGATATATACCCTAACAAATAAGAGAGTAGGAGTAATAATCACAGATACATTTGGAAGACCTTTCAGGGAAGGGCAGGTTAATATTGCAGTAGGTTTAGCAGGTATAAATCCTATAATAGATTATAGGGGTAAAAAGGATATGTACGGTAAAGAGTTAAGGATTACACAGATTGCAGTAGCTGATGAGATAGCATCTGCAGCTGAGTTAGTTATGGGTAAGAGTAAAGGTGTACCTGTTGCTCTAGTTAGAGGGTTAGATTGTTGCTGTAGTAATGATGATCATAGCATACATAAGTTAATAAGGAGTGAGGATAAGGATATCTTCCTTAAATTAGCAAAGATATATAATAACAAGTAAATTAGTCTATGCCTCATGCTTAATAACAGCAACATCACTGCTAGAGATCTTCTCAAATAATTCTATATTGGATAATACTCTCCCTAAAGGATTGAATCTCATACCACTCACATCATTTAAGAATATACATATAGAGTTGTTTGATACCATGAAACCAATATCACCTCTCTTGAATGAGTCCTTCTGCTTCTCTGCTCCTATAGAGAGCCCAGTATCCATGTATATGAACTTATCATTAAACCTGTAGATCCTACTCTCTAAAGGCAGTGCCCTAAGTATAGAGCCTACCGTTAAAGGTGCAAGATGCCTTGCAAGTTCACACTCACATTCTCCTTTACCTTTAACTACTATCACTACTCTTACTCTAGATACACTCATATATGCAGATTGCATATAGTAACGTTTATTTGTATTATTAAATATTGTGCATATAATTGACAGAGGAGGGTAAGGTTACCAAGTCAAAGGGTAAACAGAAGAAGGATAAAGGAAAGAGCAAGGATAGCAGTGGTGAGAGCATGGAGTTAAAAGGTGTCAATGAGATGGTTATGGAAGAGAAGCAGAAGATTAGCAGAGATGAAGGGGATGTTGAGTTTATAGGCTTTAGCAACACTACACAAGTTAGTGGAGAAGAGAAGGTTAATGTTAGTAGTAGCAGTAGTGGTGCTACACAGAGTGTATTATCTACACATAGTGTTAATCAGAGCACAGATGAGTTTAGGATAACATTGGTAGAGGTTAAATCAGAGCCTGGAGAGGTTCTTATAGGACCTAAGAGGATAACAAGATTTGAGAGGGCTAGGATAGTTGGCGCAAGGGCATTACAATTGTCTTTGGGGGCCTCCCCATTAATAACAGTACCTAAGGATATCACTGATCCAATATCCATAGCAGAGTATGAACTAAAGCAAAAAGCCTTGCCTATATCAATACGTAGAATACTCCCAGATGGACATTACCAAGACATACCTATAATATGGTTACTCGTTAACTAACCCTTTTTGTATTTAAGTAATATTATTACATCTTTTTTAATTATATTTTTATGTCAATTTATTTATTTTATTTATTATCCATATTATTTATTTTATTTATTATCCATCATACCTCCCTTAACCTACTCTCATCGAATGAACCTGAGTTATACCACTTGTATCTGAAGAAGTCTAAACAACATTCATGAAATAAACTATCATTGCTAAAGATCATATGATTAAGATCAGTCTCGCCTCTCTGATCTGGGAAGAGTACTGCTGCTTGCTTATCTGTTACTATAACCATAACATCAACCTTATCGCACATTCTTCTCTCAACAATACCTTTTCTTATGTACTCCTGCCAGTTAACCCTCTTAAGTATCTCACTCCTACCCTTTGGTACTATGGTATTATACCCAAATATATAGGAGAACTTTATCCCTTCCCTTACCCTTGCTACAAGAGGTTCTATAAGATCTAAAGGTACCTGAGCCATCAACTCCATTATATACTCTTCCGCATTTGCATACATGCTCTTCCATCTCTCAAGTACTGCTACAACACCATTAACTAACTCAGAGTTGTTTAACGCACCTATCCTCTGAACAAACTTCATTGGTAGATCACCAAATGTATGCTCCTCAAAGTACTGCTTATACTTAGCAAGGAACTCAAAGGACGGTATCTGTGTTAATACACTCTTCCCATAGGTTGTTAATGATAAGAGACCATCAGAGTCCCTCTTAACAAGACCAGCATATATAAGCCTATTAACATTCCTATGTACTTCTTGTACGGTTGCATCTAACTCCTTTGCTAGTTGGGTTAACCTTAACTGCTTCTCATTTAACTTGAAGAGTATATTACGCCTTAACTCTCCAGCAAGTTCCCAGAATATATCATAAGGCTCAAACTCATCCATCATGCTCATAACTAAGTTTAACCTATACTAACATCTAAATTTTTTGATTTTTATATACTTAATTATACAATATCACCTCTCCTTATCTTTATTCAAAAACTTTCTTGCATAAAGGTCTATTGCATTCATAACTACAACCTTTGCCTCACTTGCATTCTTCCAACCTATAACATGCACCTCTTTTCCTTCCAAGTCTTTATAAACCTGGAAGAAATGCACTATCTCCTTAAGTATATGCCCTTCAATATCATTTATATCCTTGTAATTTGAGTATCTAGGATCATACTTTGCTACACATAGTAGTTTATCATCATTCATACCAGAGTCTATCATCCTTAGAAGCCCTATTGGTATAGCCTCTATTAACACTCCAGGATAGGTTGGATTGCTGAGCAAGACTAGAGCATCTAAAGGGTCTCCATCATCAGCAAGTGTCCTAGGTATTATACCATAATCTCCTGGGTAATGTAAAGGTGAGAATAATACTCTATCAAGTTTTATTATATTCTTATCTTTATCATATTCATACTTATTCTGTGAACCCTTTGGTATCTCAACTATAACATTAACTATATCTGGTACACTATCCCCAGGCTCTATATCGTGCCATAAGTGCATATGTTATGTGTAGAAGCAATCAAATATATCTCTTATTAATATTTTAAAGTTAATCTATGGGGCTTAGCAAGAATCTAAGGGATACCCTTGAGCAACTCATAGATGATACTATAGCACAGAGTTCTAACTTTGTTAATATAGCAAGATCATTTAAGCCATTGGTTAAAGATGAGGCTGATTTTGCGTTAGGGATTGCTATAGGAGAGATAATAGGAGGGTTCTACAACTACTTCATGGTAGTTAACAGAAGGGCTATGACTCAAGATGAGTTGGTTGAGATGTATTATATAATAAGAGGAAGGGCTGAAGAGATAAAGAGATCCATATTAGGTATATAGGCTTACTACTCACTTTATCCCATACTTCTCTTTATACTCTTTTACTTTACCTATTATAGCATCCCAGTCCCAGAACCCAACGTTCTGGCTTGCAAGAGCAACCTTCCATTCATTCTTACGCATCTCCCATGAGTATAACCTTAGTTCTCTACCATTGCTTGTATCTACTACAACCAATGCTATCCAACGCTTACTACTCTTATATATGGTATAGCCATCAACTACCTTCTGCTCATACCCTTCATAACTCTTAACTGGGTACTGCTCTACATTACTTCCTTTATCTTCCTTATCCATGTCTGGATATTTAAAATACTAATTATTAACTGTTTGCTTAAAGATTTAACATATTTATAGATTTTTATAAATAAAACAAAAATAATTGGTTATGTTATTTTATTTACCTTAATGGTATATTTAGAATCTGCTTTCTACTTAATGCTATTAGAGTACCTATGCTGAGTGCTAATATAAGTGCTGCAATAACACCAAACTCTGGCACTACTCTTATATTCTCAGGCACAACAACTATCTCAACCTCTTCTGTTCCAGCAGGTACAGTGAATGTTACTATACGGTTATTACCTTGGGTAGATACTTGGGCATCAACCTCTTCTCCATCAGCAAGTACAATGAACTCAACCTCATTGAATCTGTTAGGCTCCTGAAGTATGCTAGATGGTATAGTTACACTTATCTTGCTATCTGCTGTAACATTGCTTAAGTTAAATACAAGGCTATTGAAATCTTGATCCACAGTTATTGATGTTACATTACCATTACTTATTGTACCACTTAATGTTATATTCTCTTGTATACCACTTATCTTTACATTGAACTGTCTTGCTTGTGGTTGTGCTTGAGCTGTTAATGTGAAGCTAACCTCTTGCTGTAACTCGCCATATGTTACCCTTACCTTATAGGTGCCAGACTCTTTCATAAGGGTTCCACCTAGTTTAAACTCCTTCATGAAATTACCATTTGCATCTGGTGTAACTTGGGCTAGTGCTGCCTGGGCATTCTTTGGATTTATTATCTGTATGATAACATCTAAACCAGTTATAACTCTAGGCACCTTACCACTAACCATCAATGTATCACCGGTAGAATACTCTTTTTTATCAAGTGTAACAGTTATCCCCTGCTGTGCATACACATGTATAGGTACAGCAAGTAGGGTTAGTGCTGTTAATACAGCCATTATTGTTGTATAGTTTTGATGCTTTGCCATCAAGAGCCTATACACATAATAGTATATATCTTTTTAGAAATTTTTATATCATATTTAGCATAGAGAAAGGTGTAAATTTGGGTTCCTCATACCCATTATGGAGGGTAGGTTCTAGCTTATGACAAAGAGCAAGGTAGATGGTAATAAGAGTATAAACCATGAGTATGTGCCAGAGCATATTATACTAAGCAAGGAGGAGGCTGAAGAGGTACTTAATAAATATCATGTTAAACCTACTCAGTTACCTTTCATACTAGTTAATGATCCAGCCATAAGGAATCTTAATGCTAAACCTGGAGATATAGTTAAGATAATAAGGAGGAGCCCTACTGCAGGGATAAGTATATACTATAGATATGTTGTAGAGGGATAGAATATGAGTAGTAGTGTAGCATTAAATAAGACTCAGGAGTTCTGGCCTATAATATACGATATACTTACAAGGGAAGGTGTTGCTAGGCAACATCTTAACTCATACAATGAGTTCATTGAGAAGGGTATACAGAGTATAGTTGATGAGGTTGGCGAGGTAGAGATAGAGAACCCAGAGTATCCATATAAGATTAAGTTGGGTAGGGTTAGATTACAGCACCCAAGGGTTACAGAGATAGATGGTTCAATAACCTATGTTACTCCAATGGAGGCTAGGCTAAGGAATCTAACATATAGTGCACCTATAATGATAGAGTGTAGTATAGTTGAGGATAATAGGATAGTTGAGACAAGGGCTATACATGTAGGGGATCTACCTGTAATGGTAAAGTCAAATCTATGTGTATTGAATGGCTTACCTGAGAGTAAGTTGATAGAGATGAATGAGGATCCTAGAGACCCTGGTGGTTACTTTATAATTAATGGGTCTGAGCGTGTTATAGTTGGGTTAGAGGATCTATCATATAACAAGATAATAGTTGATATAGAGGAGGTTAGTGGGGTTAAGGTATACACAGCAAAGATATACTCATCTATAGTAGGCTATAGAACAAAGCTAGAGCTTATAATTAAGCAGGATGGTTCTATAGTAGTAAGGGTCTCTGGCTCGCCTGTTGATATACCATTAGTTGTACTCATGCGTGCTCTAGGCTTGGAGTCTGATAAAGAGATAGCAGATGCAGTATCCTTAAAGCCAGAGATACAGAATGAGTTAGAACCTTCATTTGAGAAGGCATCGGATGTTACAAGTACAAAGGAGGCTATAGATTACATAAGCAAGAGGATAGCCCCAAACATGCTTGAGGAGTTCCAGCTGAAGCGTACAGAGAACCTCCTTGATTGGGGTCTATTACCTCATCTAGGAAGGAACCCTGATAATAGGTTAGATAAGGCACTCTTCATAGGAGAGGCTGCATGTAAGCTTATAGAGTTAAAGTTAGGACTTATAGATCCAGATGATAAGGATCACTATGGTAATAAGATAATCAAGTTTGCTGGGCAGATGCTTGCTGATCTCTTTAGAACAGCATTCAGGAACCTTATTAGGGATATGAAGTATCAGTTAGAGCGTTCTGGCCAGAAGAGAGGTATAAGTGCTGTCATGGCTGCAATAAGACCAGGTATAATAACAGATAAGTTAAACAATGCTATAGCAACAGGTAACTGGGGGAGAGGCAAGGTTGGTGTAACCCAGTTGCTTGATAGAACAAACTATCTATCAACAATAAGCCATCTAAGAAGAATACAGTCTCCATTGAGTAGGAGCCAGCCAAACTTTGAGGCTAGAGATCTGCATCCTACACACTTTGGTAGGATATGCCCAAGTGAGACACCAGAGGGTTCAAACTGTGGTCTAGTAAAGAATCTAGCATTATCTGCAATACTATCTGTAACCGTACCTAGTGCAGAGGTTATAGAGATGCTGTATGAGCATGGAGTAGTTTATCATCAAGATGCAAGTGATGAACTTAAGAGGGATGGTAGCAAGGTATTTGTAGATGGTAGGCTTGTAGGCTTTGTTAAGGATGGAGAAGCATTAGTAAGTAAGTTAAGGAGCCTTAGGAGGAGTGGTAAACTGCATCCCCATGTAGGCATATACCTATATAGACCAAAGAACCCAAAGGCTACAAGCAGGGTTTATATTAGTTGTAATGCTGGTAGGGTACTTAGACCACTGATAGTTGTTAACAATGGTACCCATGGTATAACAAACGATATATTAGATAAGTTAAGGCGTAGACTGATATCCTATGAGGATCTTCTATACAAGGGGCTTATTGAGCTTATAGATGCTAATGAAGAGGAGAACTGTTACATAGCATTGCATCCATCGGATATAACAAAGGAGCATACCCATTTAGAGATATTCCCAGCAGCCATGTTGGGTGTCTCAGCATCAATGATCCCATATCCAGAGCATAACCAGTCTCCAAGGAACACATATGAATCTGCCATGGCAAAGCAGTCCTTAGGCTTCTCAACTCCAATGATGAACTTTAATACATATGTTAGGCAGCACTTACTTGTATATCCTCAGGTACCATTGGTAAGGAGCAGAGTAATACCCTTACTAGGTATAGAGGATAGACCAACTGGAACAAATTGTATAGTTGCTGTTCTACCATTTGAGGGTTACAATATAGAGGATGCTATAGTTATAAACAAGGCATCAGTTGATAGGGGTTTAGCAAGATCATTCTTCTATAGAGTATATGAGGCAGAGGCTAAACAGTACCCTGGGGGTATGAGGGATAACTTTGAGATACCATCACCAGACGCAAATATTAGGGGTTACAAAGGTGATAAATTCTATAGACTGCTTGAGGCTGATGGTGTTGTTATGCAAGAGGCTGTTGTGAGTGGTGGTGATGTTTTAATTGGGAGAACAAGTCCTCCAAGGTTCATGGAGGAGTATAAAGAGTTTGAGATAAAGGGTCCATATAGAAGGGATACTAGTGTAAGCATGAGACCATCGGAGACAGGGGTAGTTGATACAGTTATTATGACGCAATCAATAGAGGGAGGTAAGCTTTATAAGGTAAGGGTTAGGGATATGCGTGTACCAGAGATAGGAGATAAGTTTGCGTCAAGGCATGGGCAGAAGGGTGTAGTTGGTGTCTTAGCAAACCCTGAGGATCTGCCTTACACTGAGCAAGGGATAGTACCTGATATAATAATAAATCCTCATGCATTCCCATCTAGGATGACAGTTGGTCAGTTCATAGAGTCCATAACTGGTAAGGCTGCTGCATTAGCAGGCAGGTTTATAGATGGTACTGCATTCTATGGAGAGAAGGTTGATGATGTAAGGGCATTATTGGAGCAGTATGGATTCAAGTATACAGGTAAAGAGGTTATGTACGATGGTAGAACTGGTAAGAGGTATGAGGCAGAGGTGTTCATAGGCATAGTCTATTATCAGAAGTTACATCATATGGTAGCTGATAAGATGCACTCAAGGGCAAGAGGGCAGGTACAGATGCTAACCAAACAGCCTACAGAGGGTAGAGCAAGGGGTGGAGGCTTAAGGTTTGGTGAGATGGAGAGAGACTGCTTAATAGGCTATGGTGCAGCAATGCTATTGAAGGATAGACTCCTAGAGGAGTCTGATAAGACTGAGATATATGTATGTGAGCGTTGTGGTCTTATAACTTACTATGATGCAAAGCAGAGAAGGTATGTATGTAGGATATGTGGTGATAAAGCAAGGGTATCATCTGTAACAGTAGCATACGCATTCAAGTTACTCCTTCAAGAGATAATGAGTCTTAATATACTACCTAGGCTTATACTTAAGGAGAGGGTGTAGTAGATTATGCAAATAGCAGCATTATATTACAAGGGGGTTGGTGGGTATGAGTACTAGCCCTACAGAAGAGATAAGTAAGGTTATAGCAGGGATAAAGTTTGCTGTATGGTCACCTAGTGAGATAAGGAGATACTCTGTTACAGAGATAACTGCACCAGAGACCTATGACGAGGATGGGTTACCAGTCCAAGGAGGACTCATGGATAGTAGGCTTGGTGTGCTTGAGCCTGGGCAGAAGTGTGCTACATGTGGTAACACCTCCGCTAGATGCCCTGGGCACTTTGGGCATATAGAGTTAGCAGAGCCAGTGTTACACATATCATTCGTTGATGATATATACAAGTTACTACAGGTTACTTGCAGAGGATGCTCAAGGCTAAAGTTAGCAGAGGATGAGTTGAATGAGTATAAAGCAAGATTAAGCAATAACGAGTTCTATACTCCATTGGCTATAGAGAGGATCAGAGAAGAGATAATAGATAAAGCAAAGAAGGTTAAGACATGCCCACATTGCGGTAAAGGGCAGTATGAGATACTCTTAGTTAAACCAACAACATTCTATGAGAAGACTGAGAATGGGGAAGAGAATAGATTATTACCAATGGCAATAAGAGAGAGGTTAGCAAACATACCAGATGATGACTTAAGGTTACTAGGTTATAACACAGAGACAGCAAGACCAGAGTGGTTTATATTGCAAGTACTTCCTGTAGCCCCTGTAACAGTTAGGCCATCAATAATACTTGAGACAGGTATAAGGTCTGAGGATGATCTAACCCATAAGTTAGTTGATATAATAAGGGTTAACCAAAGGTTAAAGGAGAGCAAGGAGGCAGGTACTCCTCCTCTTATAGTTCAAGATCTGGTAGATCTCTTGCAGTATCATGTTACAACTTACTTTGATAATGAGGTATCTGGTATACCCCAAGCCCATCATAGGTCTGGTAGACCATTGAAGACATTATCACAGAGGCTTAAAGGTAAGGAGGGTAGGTTTAGAGGAAGCCTATCTGGTAAGAGGGTTGATTTTGCTGCTAGGACTGTTATATCACCAGACCCTAACTTGGATATATCAGAGGTTGGTGTACCACTTGATGTAGCAAAGAGATTAACTATACCAGAGGTTGTATCCCCATGGAACATAGATAGGCTAAAGGCATTAGTGCTTAATGGTCCAAACAACCATCCTGGCGCTAATTATATAATAAGACCTGACGGCGTTAAGATTAGGCTTGATTATGTAGCAGACAGGGAGTCCATAGCAAACTCTTTATCCTATGGTTTCATAGTAGAGAGGCATCTAATGGATGGTGATGTTGTAATATTCAATAGGCAGCCTTCACTTCATAGGATATCTATAATGGCACACTTGGTTAAAGTCTTGCCATATAGGACATTTAGATTGCATCCATCAGTATGCCCACCATACAATGCTGACTTTGATGGTGATGAGATGAATCTTCACGTGCCTCAGAGTATAGAGGCTAGAGCAGAGGCAAAGATGCTGATGCAAGTACATGATCAGTTGATATCACCTAGGTATGGAGGACCTATAATAGGAGGCATAAGGGACTTTATAACAGCAGCATACCTGCTTACTAAGGATGATACCTACTTAAGCAAAGAGGATCTCTCTGACCTTGTAGTTATAGGTTCATTGAATATTAAAGATGGTAAGGCTTCTATGCTACAGCCTATACTTAAAGATGGCAAAGCATACTACTCTGGGAAGCAACTCTTCTCACTGCTATTGCCTAATGATTTTAACTATACACTAATGTCAAAGTGGGCAAAGAGCGCAAAGACAAGCAAGGAACCAGATGTTGTTATAAAGAATGGTATACTTCTTAGTGGTGTTATAGATAAGGCATCGATTGGGGCAGAGGAGCCAGATAGCATACTCCATAGGTTAGCAAAGGACTATGGCACATCATTCACTAGATCCTTCCTCAACTCATTATTTAGAATATTAACGTACTTTATAACACACTATGGCTTCAGTTATGGTTACGATGATCTACTACTCTCAGATGAAGCAAGGAAGGAGATAGATAACATAATAAGGAGTGCGTATGATAAAGTGTATGATCTTATAAAGCAGTATAAAGAGGGTGCACTCCAGCCTATAAGGGGTTTATCACTTGAAGAGACACTAGAGTTGCAGATAGTCAATGAACTATCTAGGGCAAGGGATAGGGCTGGAAGAGCAGCAGATAGATCACTACCAGATAACAACGCTGGAGTTATAATGGCTAGCACTGGTGCAAGAGGCTCAACACTTAACATTGGTCAGATGACAGCAATACTAGGGCAGCAGTCTATAAGGGGTAAGAGGATAGAGAGGGGGTATCAAAGGAGAGCCTTACCACACTTCAAGCCTGATGATATAAACCCTGATGCCAAAGGCTTTGTTAAGTCATGCTTTAGGGATGGTTTAAACCCAATAGAGTTCTTCTTCCATGCAATGGGTGGAAGGGAGGGTTTGGTTGATACAGCAGTTAGAACACAGCAGAGCGGGTATCTGCAGAGAAGGTTGATAAATGCATTAGAGCATCTTAGGATAGAGTACGATGGTACAGTAAGAGATCCATTTGGTAATATAATACAGTTTACCTACGGTGAGGATGGCATAGACCCAGCAAAGAGTGATCATGGTAATGCAGTTAACATAGAGCGTTTAGTAGCATCTCAGGCTTTAGTTGATGAGGGATCAAAGGCTACAGATGATGAGGTAAAGGCTATAGTTGCTAACTATGCTAATCTCCTTAATCCTAGGGTTGTAGAGATACTGCAAGAGGAGTTGTTTAAGAATAGGTTAAGTAAGCAGGGTATAGAGAAGGTATGTAAGCAAGTGGTTGAGTTGTTCGATAAAGCTAAAGCAGAGCCTGCAGAGGCAATAGGTGTAGTTGCTGCGCAATCTATAGGAGAGCCAGGCACTCAGATGACCTTAAGAACATTCCACTTTGCTGGTATAAAAGAAAGGAATGTTACACTTGGTCTCCCAAGACTTATAGAACTCTTGGATGCTAGGAAGAAGCCAGAGACACCAACAATGGATATATACCTGCTAGGAGAGTATGCAAAGTCTAGAGAGAAGGCATTGGAGGTTGCTAGAAATATACTATTTACAAGGCTAAGTGATCTTATAGATGAGTTTGAGATAGATGAGGTAGATGGCTTGCTAAGACTAACTCTTAGTGAGGCTAAGATGCGTGAAAGGGGATGTGATATAGATACAGTAATAAGTACGTTAAAGTCATCCAAGAAGAAGTTAAACATAAGTGCTGAAGGTAACGTACTTATAATAAAGCCTCCTTCAGGCGCAGATGTAAAGAGTCTAATAGGTTCAAAGAGTAAGATACTTAACACAAGGATAAAGGGTATACCAGATATAGAGAGGGTTACTGTAGTTAAGCAAGGAGATGAGTGGGTTATACAGACTGCTGGATCAAACTTACAGAAGGTATTTGAGATAGAAGGAGTCGATACTACTAGAACTACAACTAATAACATCTATGAGATATATACTACTCTAGGCATAGAGGCTGCAAGGAATGCCCTTATTAAGGAGATAATGAGTACGCTAGAGGAGCAAGGGTTAGAGGTTGATATAAGGCATGTAATGCTGGTTGCTGATGTTATGACTAGCAAGGGTGTGTTACAGCAGATAGGCAGGCATGGTGTTGCTGGCACAAAGGCAAGTGTTCTTGCTAGGGCTGCATTTGAGATAACAGTACCTACAATAGCTGAGGCTGCACTTAAAGGCGAGATAGAGATGCTTAAGGGTGTGACAGAGAACGTTATAGTTGGCTCAACGATCCCAGTAGGTACAGGTATGATAGATCTTTACATGAATGTTGGTAACGGTAACAATGGTTCAAGTTAAGAAGATAATAGGAAGATGATGGATGGATGAATGAATTAATGGTGGTGAATGCAAGTGAGTAATATATTAGCAAAGATAATTAGGAATGCAATAGAGAAGAAAGCCTATAAGGTAGGCAGCAAAGAGGTATTAAGGCATATCTTAAATGCTAGACTGATCATATGCTCTAACTCCTTGAGCAAGGATGTATTAGAGAAGATTAATGAGGTTAGTAAGGCTAGAGATGGTAATAACGATAAGAGTGATACACCTTTGCTGATATATCATATAAACAAGAACTCAGTTGAGCTTGGTAGATTAATAGGCAAACCATTTAGAGTATCCGTAATATCCATAGAGGACGTGGATAAGGAAGATTTAGATGCGCTAGCTAAAGAGATTAAAGCAAGTAATGCTTAGATATAATAAGCAAGTAAGAAGCAGGTAGGTAGATAAATAAATAAACTATAATTTTATTTATTTATTTATTGCCTTTAATAAAGCAACATTAAAGCTATTAATGTATAATACAATCTTAACAGCAAGGATTAATTAATATATGCTTCCTATATCCCATCTCTAATATAACCAATAAGCATATGAAAGCATAAATATCATCTTCTAGTATTATAATAATGATTGCTATGAACATGGACCCTAAACTACTCATATTTACTGGGCTTATGCTAATAATAGTAGGTATGATAACTATAATGCTTTCCATAAGGGCTAGAGGTTTAGGTTCAACCACTGGTTTCGTACTATTAGGACCTATACCTATAGTATGGCATGGCTCAAGGACACCCCTTCTAATATTAATATTAATACCTATAGCCATTATTGTAATCATGCTATTAAACATGGTGATGCTAAGATGAGAGAGTTCAGATGCCATATATGTGATGGGATGGCATATGATTACTGTATTGTATGTAATAGACCAGTATGCTCAATATGCAGTAACGATGCTGGTATATGTAGAAGGTGTAGATTTATCAGCAGTGATGCATCTAGCAGTGGTATAAGCATAGGGCATGCTCAGGCAAGGAGTATTATAAACATGCCACTCGTGTTAATAGGTATTGCTATGATAGTTATAGGTATGATGGTAATATCTTATGCATTATCTAGCATCAATATACGTGATATTGCACAGGGTCAAGGTAATAGCAACGGCTCTGGAGGAGTTATAGTAGTATTCCCATTTCCATTCATAATATATACTCCTGATGCTACTACTGCTATCTTTATGCTTATTGCAACTATTCTAATACCATTCTTACTACTCTTCTGGCTAATGAAGAGAACCATTTAGATATAAACTACTAGATAATTGGTAGAGTGTTATCTTTAAATGTGGCATCCAAGCATTAGCTCTTATATAAAGAGGTATGACAGAGATAAGATTAACTGCAGATGAGTTAAGGTTGATGTCTCTCTTTCAGAGCATAACAACCGTAACAGCAAGAGATTGTATTATAGATGATAAGATGGACAGGGTAATATTCATAGTGAACAAGGGTGATATGGGTATAGCAATAGGCAAGAACGGTTCAACTATAAGGATGCTTCAGAATATAATAGGCAAGAGGATAGAGTTGGTTGAGTATGCAGAAGATCTAGCAGAGTTTGTTAAGAACATATTTGGCAGAGATATGGTAATGGATGTTAAGGTTAGCAACCATAATCCACATGGCAAGGTTGTAACGGTTATAGTTGAGCCTAAGAAGAAGGCTATTGCTGTAGGTAAAGAGGGTAGGAATGTTGAGAAGGCAAGGATACTAACAAGGAGGTACTTTAATGTAGCGAATGTTATAATAAGGGGTCAAACGATAACTACTTGATATGGCTAAATCACCAGTAGGTCTATTTGCTGCAAGGATACTAAAGAAGAAGAGGCTAAAGTTCAGATGGTCAGAGAAGAGGTTTAAGCGTAGAGTATTGATGCTTGATAAGAAGGCTGATCCACTGGAGGGTTCACCACAGGCAAGAGGCATAGTACTTGAGAAGGTTGGGGTAGAATCAAAGCAGCCTAACTCTGCGGTAAGGAAGTGTGTTAGGGTACAGTTGATAAAGAATGGCAAGGTTGTTACTGCATTCTGCCCTAGAGATGGTGCACTTAACTATATAGATGAGCATGACGAGGTTATCATAGAGGGTATAGGAGGATCCATGGGCAGGGCTATGGGAGATATACCTGGGGTAAGGTGGAAGGTATCAAAGGTTAATGGTGTATCATTGCTTGAGCTTGTTAGAGGTAGGAAGGAGAAGCCAAGAAGGTGATGATTATGGTTAAAGAGCCTAATCTATTACTCTTCAACAGATGGGATTTTAAGGAGGTTAAGGTTACAGACCCTGGGTTAGTGAATGTTATATCCTTAAAGCCTATGTTGGTGCCTATAAGCTTTGGTAGACATGAGCATAAGAGGTTTGGTAAGGCTGAGGTTAACATAGTTGAGAGGCTTGTTAACAGTATAATGCACTTTGGTAAGAGGTATGCAAAGAACACTGGTAGGATGGGTGGTAAGAAGGCTAGAGCAATAAACATAGTAAAGACAGCATTCGATATTATTCATCTTAGGACTGGTAAGAATCCTATCCAAGTACTTGTTAAGGCTATAGAGAATGCCTCACCGAACGAGGATACTACAAGGATAATATACGGTGGAGTAGTTTATCATGTATCTGTAGATGTATCACCTGTAAGGAGGGTTGACCTTGCATTAAGGTTCATATCCGAAGGTGCTAGGTTAGCAGCATACTCTAGTATGAAGACTATTGAGGAAGCACTTGCAGATGAGATAATACTAGCAGCAAACAACGATGCTAATAGTTATGCAATAAAGAAGAAGAACGAGCAGGAGAGGATAGCTATGGCATCAAGGTAAATTAAATTAATTAATAGAGATCAAGTTCAATAACTAATTTTGAGATTATAAAACCCTTCTATGCTTACTGTTGCCATTAATAACATCTGTTAATAGAATCAAGATCATGCCAAATAATCCACCTAACATTGGATTACCCCTTAAGACCCTTGCAGTAAGTGCACCGCCTACAACTCCAGCAGTATATAAGATCATACTATACCAGTGTGGTGCATCGTATCTAAGATGTTCTATAGGGTTTACAGATGGATCAACTATATCCCAGTGTACCTTATAGCAGTCTTTGTACTCTCTAACATGTATGCTTTTGCCATCGATTAACCTTAACCTGTAATCTGCTATCTGCCCTTTAGGCTCCCCTATAGAGCGTTTAAAACCAACATGTAATGGATGCTTAACCTTAGATTTTGGTATAACTATATCCTCATGGGGTTTAAGCGTAAGGACCTTCCTTATTATACTTACCCACTCATCCATAAGCATGGAACCAATTACTCCATAATAAACTTTCTAGCATAGATAGATTTTTAAGTGGTCTACTCATCTGCAATATAGGTAGCAAGTTGGGTTCAGTAGATATAATAAAGTACTCTAATTCAAGGATAGCAGTTAAGTTCACAGGTTACCCTATACAGTATATTAATGCATTAAGAAGGATAGCAATGGTAGAGGTTCCTATAATGGCTATAGATGATGTTATAATATATGATAACTCATCAGTTATGCATGATGAGATACTAGCACATAGATTAGGGCTTATACCATTAACTACACCCTTGAATAAGTTTAACATGCCAGATGCATGTGAGTGCAAGAGTAAGTTAGGGTGCCCAAAGTGTAGGGTAATACTTTACCTAGATGTAAAGGCAGAGGATAAGAATAGAATGGTCTTATCCAAAGATCTAGTATCTGATGATGAGAGTGTGAAGCCAATAAGTGATGATATACCTATAGTAATACTTGCTAAAGGTCAGAGCATAAAGCTGGAAGCATATGCAAGACTAGGCATAGGTAAGATGCATGCTAAATGGCAACCTACTAGTATATCTGTTGTTAAAGAGGTTAGTGCTGAAAGGGATGAGTATATACTAGAGTTAGAGTCTGTAGGCTCAATGGATGCCAAGGATATACTGATCAGTGCAGTAAACATATTAGAGCATAAGATTATTAACTTAGGTAATGGAATAGAGGGGTTGAGGGAGTATGCGAAACCAAATATTGCTTGAGGATATAAGGATATTAAGAGATGCAGCAAGGAAGAATGATGCAAGGATATGGGATAGGGTAGCAGAGTTACTTGAGAGGCCAAGGAGTAAGAGGGCTGAGGTTAATCTAGCAAAGATAGCAAGATATGCTACTGAAGGCAGTGTGGTAGTTGTACCTGGTAAGGTTCTAGGCGTAGGTAGCCTTAATGCTAAGGTTACTATAGGCGCATATTCATTCTCAGAGTCTGCATTAAACAAGATACTTGCATCCAACAGCAAAGCCTTAACTATCAGAGAACTTGTTAAGATGTATCCTAAAGGTAGTGGGGTGAGGATAATTGTCTAATCCTAATGTTAGTGCAAGTATTAACAGTAAAGATAGGCAAGAGGTAGTTGTAGTTGATGCTACAGATCATATAGCAGGTAGGTTATGCTCATACATTGCAAAGTTACTGCTATCTGGTAAGCGTGTTGTGGTAGTTAATGCTGAGAGAGCTATGATAAGTGGTAAGAAGGAATCTATACTTAGAGAATGGCATGAGTTCCTTCAGATATCAAGTGTAGTACACCCTAAGCATGGACCATTCCATCCTAGGAGGCCAGATATGATACTAAGGAGGATGGTTAGAGGTATGTTACCTAGGAGGAAACCTAAAGGTATAAATGCATTTAAGAGGCTTAGGGTTTACATCGGTGTGCCAGAGGATTATGCTAATTCCCAGTATACAAGGTTTGATGATGCCATGATAAGGAAGCAGAGATCATACTATACTAGTATAGAAGAGATAGCAAGATCTATAGGGTGGGGTGGTGGTACATGAGCACTCTAGTTGAGTTATACTCAGGGTTTAGGAAGACAGCAAAGGCTACTGCTAGCATAACCAAGGGAGAAGGTAGAGTATGGATAAATAATATACCATTAGAGGTATACATGCCAGAGGTTGCTAGGCATGTTATAATGACCCCATTGATATTGGCTGGTGATGCTAAGGATAAGGTAGATATAAGAGTTAGAGTTAACGGTGGAGGCTTTATGGGTCAAGCACTTGCAGCAGCAATTGCAATATCAAGGGCATTAACTGGTTATGTTAAGGGTAAGAGAGAGATAAAAGACCATCCTTTACCAAAGAATGTTAGGGAAGAGATAAAGAAGAGGATAATGGAGTATGATAGACACCTGCTAATAGGAGATCCTAGGCAGAAGGAGCCTAAGAAGTTTGGAGGTCCTGGTGCAAGGAGAAGGAGACAGAAATCATATAGATAATAATAGTAGTAGTAATAAAGAAGAGCGTATTTACTTGCTTTCTATCATATTTGTTATGGTACAAGCCTATCTATATCCCTAGGATAGAAGGTTGCATCCCTTATGTTATCTAACCTTGCTATAGTCATTAGGAACCTCTCAAGCCCTAATCCAAAGCCTGCATGAGGAGGCATACCATAATCAAATACTTTAAGATGGTACTCAAACGCCTCTACCCTCAAGCCTTGGATCTTAAGCCTCTCTATCAACTCCTCCTTCTTATTTATCCTACTGCTTCCCGATGATATCTCTAGATCATTGTACATAAGGTCAAATGCCTCAGCAACCTTCCCATTACTCTTTGTGTAGAATGGTCTTATGCTGGAAGGCCAATCTACTATGAAGTAATAACCATTGATAACTTTACCTAGCGATGCTAGATGCTCACTTGAGAGATCATCGCCCCATTCTATGCTATAACCGTTCTTCCTAAGAATATCTATAACCTCATCGTACGTATACCTTGGGAATGGGGTCTTTGGTACTGTAAGCATAGAATTAACTACCTTTAACTCATCACTTGCATTATTTACAATATACTCTATAGTATAAGTTACCATCCTCTCCAGCAGGTTCATAACATCTTTATAATCTACGAATGCTTCTTCAACATCAACTGATATCGCTTCTGCAAGATGTCTATTAGTCCTAGATGGTTCTGCCCTGAATATTGGGGCTATCTCAAATACCTTCTCAAATGCAGTAACAAGTTGCTCCTTATACAACTGAGGGCTCTGGGCAAGGAAAGCCTCTCTATCGAAGTAGAATACTGGGAATAGAGATGCTCCCCCTTCGCTGGCAGTTGATATTATCTTTGGTGTATTAACCTCTATGAACCCTTCCTTATCAAGGAACTCCCTAATAGCCTTAAGGACTTTATGCCTAATTCTAAATATGGTCTTCATGTAATACCTCCTCAGATCTATAGCCCTAAGGTTAAGTCTAAGATCTAGATTAGGGAATGTCTTACTATAAACAGAGAATGGAGGTATACTCCTTGCCAATGAGAGTACCTTTAACTCCTCTGGCACCACCTCTATCCCCTTAGGTGCATTTGGGGCAACCTTAACCCTTCCCTTGACTGCTATGCATGAATGCTCCTTTAAAGATTTAACCTTAGAGAATGGTATAGAAGTGTATCCATCAACAACAGTAGAAGCAGTAGGGGTAGTAGCAGGAGTAGTATTGCTATCATTACTACTATTATTACTATTACTTGCCTCTTTACCCTTCTTGAGTACTAGTTGAACCTCCCCATCCTTATCTGCAAGCATAACAAATACTATATTGCCATGATCCCTTATGCTTGCTATATAACCCATGATAGTTACATGCTCATTGTTTAATCTTGGATTTAATTGGGATGAGTAATGTGTCCTTCTCCACCCTCCTATCTCATCCTCAATGCTCATGGCAAGATGAGCATATTAATCAAATTTAATCCTTTATGATTTTATGAATTGCTCAAGTGGGGGTGGTGGGACTCTCATAGATCTTAAGGATCTAATTTGAACCCACGACCTCCAGTGCCCGAGACTGGAGTTCTACCATGCTAAACTACACCCCCTACTTACTTAACTAATCCTTTTCTTAATCTTATACTTCAATATTATGACTACAACAATAGATATTAGAAGGAAGAGTATGAAGTGATTGTTATATTTATTATTTATTATTATTTATCTTGCATATATTATCCCTTTGATCCATGTACAATTCTATCTCAGATAATATTGATGAGATCTCCTTTACATTATCATCATTTATTACACCACTCTTCTTAACATCTGCTAAATAATTACTTAATAACTTTATATTGTATGCTATCTCATTATCTATCTTAACCAACTCTCCAAATATAGCCTTATCTATATACCCATTAGGTAGCATAATGGATTCATATGTCTCTGGTATGCTATCAGTTAACTCCCTAACTATAGTATGTAACCTATCCTTTATAGTAAGTAAAGTATCATTATAATATTCTACTGATCTTGATCTTTTACGTTTAGACTTATAATTTTTATATTCAATAATACTCTCTATGTATCTAATGCACTTATTAACCTCAGTACTAATATAGTATGTTATATATCTGCTTACAGACTTCATCTCTATTGTATTAGCCTTACCATTGTTTATGGCTCTCTGAATTATAGCAACAATCTTTACGATATTATTATGTGTTAAAGTAGACCTCTTGTAGTTAGCATCAACGCCTTTATCCATCTATGTTTTAAGAGTATGTTGCCTCTTAAATACATTATTCATTGTTTATATGTTACAGAATATTATATGTTCTATATACTTCCCATTTAGTCTATTAAGTAAATCTATCTGATACAATAAATATTAGATATTTCCCATCCAGTAGAGCAATTATTTGGTAATAATAAAAGAGATCTAGTTAAAGGACCCTGTTCGATGCTATTAGTTCAAGCCTATTGATATTAAATATGCTCCTAAGGTTATGGTCATTGCTTATCATATGCATGTACATCTTAACCTCATCATCACTCATATACTGGAACTGATACTCACCATCGTAGGGAGAGGGTTCACCTACACGCTCTATAAACTCTATATGCATGAATGGGTCACCTCTCCTTATAGTTATTGGCTTCCTCTCATTGTTAAGGTTAACCACTTCTAAGACTATCCTGCCTATGAAGCCTGAGTGTACTTTAGCTGCATTAAGGAAGGATAGACCAAGCCTACCATACCTGCTCTTTGCTGTTAAGTGAGCAACATAGTTAGGCAGAGTAAATACTACTTCATGGCTTATAACATTCTTATGCTCTAGGTAGTTTAAGGTAACATCATCCTTCACTGTTAAGATATAACCGTCTCCATCCAGCAGGTTAGCATCGAATGGATGTATGCATTTATACTTATCTATCAGTCTAATCAACTCACTCTTACCTAATACAGCCATATCTAACCTCACCTTAAATGGATAAAAATGAGATCAACTAGCAATTTAAACCAACTGCTCAATCTAACTATATAACTCTTAAGATTATACATTAAGATAATTGCTAGAGCAGTTATACCATTTATTATAACAAGGAGTTCTATTATATAAATAAAGGTATTGCTGCCATTATAATACAAGTGTGTAGTATTAATCAGAGGGTATCCTTCACCTGATATAATACCATTATTAAATAACAAGTATGCTAGGAGCATGTAGTTTATAGCCCAATGTAGTATAACTGCAGTAGGAAAGCCATACCTATAGTATAACCATCCAAGTATTAGACCTCCTAGCATTGCTTGTGGTATCTTACCATAACTCCAACCAGAACTGAATAGTATATGTGCTAAAGCAAATAATACTGCACTAACTGCTATAATAAATGCTACTCCTCCTCTTTTTTCCTTCATCCTTTCCTTATTAATATCAATTTTACTGTAAGGATGCCATAATACACTTGTTAATGATACATCACGCTTGGCTAGGAGTAGATAAGTAGGTAAACCTATTAGAATAATCCTGAATACAAACTCTTCCTTTAATGGGGCAATGGAAGCATCTATGAAGTATCTTATGTAGTTATCATACTCTGCTTCTAGAGAACCCATAGTTATACCAAATGCACTCTGTATAGTATCTATACCCTTAGATGCTAGTATGAATATAGAGAACCATGCGATGGTTATCATAAGTAGGTTTCTATCTATTTCTGCTATTGTGTTAGCCTTATCAATATAATTACTTTTACTGTTAACAGAAATCATACCATTCTTAAGCATTCTTTTATTATCATTATTACTATTCTTGCTTTGCATTATGCTAAGTGTAACCTTTACTATATCTTTAGGCTTTAATAATATCATAACAAAGAGGATTATATAGATAAACCATGCTATAATGAAAAGGTAACCTATATTCAACTCTATCTTTACAGGCATGGATATAAGTGTATATGTATCATTTAAAAGGGCATGATCTGAATGTATAAATACTATGTAAACACCCAAAGGGAATGAGATTAGCATTAAGGCAGCTATGATAAGTGTTATGAGTGTATTAAATTTAAGTAATATAATCCAGCCTTTACTATTTACTCTTTGCATATACAAGTACAATAGTTACTAGCATAAATATATCATCATCTCTACCTACATTCCTTCTTTCTTATTATTTATATTTTTTATTAATGTACTTCTATTGATGATTCATTGAAGCCAAGTTCTACAAGATACTTCTTAGCCTGTTCCCTATGATCCCCTTGCAAGAGTATGTAACCGTCCTTTGTAGTCCCCCCACATGCAAGTCTGCTCTTAAGGTATTTAACTATCTTATCTAGATCTCCAGCATGTCCTATGCCTTCTATCATAGTTGTATCCTTGTTGAACCTCCTCTTCTCTAACCTAATAACTATCTTACTCTCTTCCTTCTCTAACTCCCCACATGCACATAGATCCTCTGGCAGCCCACACTTCTTACATACAACAGACATTCTAATATAAGAAATTATTTAGAACTCATTATTAAGCCTTGCTGTATAATTAGTATGTTGTTTTGTTTTTATTTGAGTGCTTACTTACATAATACATGAGCAAGGATAGCGTTAGAAGTGCAGCAGAGATGCTTAGGAAAGGAGGGGCATTGGTTAAAGAGGCATGTGTTAAGTGCAAAGGGGTACAGGTAAGGTATCAAGGGAGACTGATATGTATAAACTGTGGCAATGAGACAGTGCTTGAGGAGGGTAAGGATATATCGTTAAGTAATCTAAAAGGGATAATAGTTGATAAGGTTAATTCCATAGGCAGCATATTAAGGGATGAGGATGATATTGCAAAACAGATGGATATGGCTAGGTTACTGCTATACTACCTTGATATACTATCAAAGATAAAGGAGAGCGATACTGAGATTAGAGCAGGGGCAAAGATTAAAGGAGTAGGAAAGGGGTTAAGAGAAGAAGAGGGTGAAAGGGCAAGAGAGGAGAAGGCAGATGAGGAGGATGAATGATTAAGATGGTAGAGCAAGTAGGCAGTATGTGTATAATGCATTATAAATTAGGCATTTAGTAAAATATTTATCATTGTATAACTAATCACTTATTGATGAGCTCTAGGAAGAGTAAGAAATCAGCCCCATTACCAGCATCAAGTGCAGGGTTACTTAGATTCTTTGAGGATGAGACTAAAGGTGTAAAGATAAGACCAGAGATAGTATTAATAGCCTCAGCAGCCCTTATAGGTGTATCAATACTTATAAAGATATTATTCCCTACCTAATGCTGGATGGATTCTAATTCTATAAACCATGCAGGCGTAGATGCAGTAGGTAATATACATAAGCGGTTTTACCTTACCCTTATAAACCCATCATCCCATAATACCTCACTAGCAATAGCATTTGCATGTGTATCTGCAATAGCATACTTGAGTAGTGCTAGTATTGAGCTTATGCTTATTGCTTTACCCATAGCATATATGCTGTTTAGGCTGGATTACCTTCTGCTTAAGAAGTACCCAGTAGCAAAGATGAGCAAGGTTTACCATACAAATGCATTTGCTTTACTACTCTGGCTAAGTATACTCATGCTAAGTATACTACTCTCTTCCCTATCATTAACAGATAACATACTGCTCATTGAGGGTATGGCATTTTCTATAGGGCTTAGAATAAGTATATTTACATCAGTCTTTGGTTCTCCATTAAACCGCTCCATAGTAGTATCGTTAGTAATGCCTATAATTCTGCTTATTGTAATAGTTAGGTATGATGCTCTTTATGATCTAATATCATTCCAATCAATACTATTTAGCACTTGCATAATTGCACTAGCCATAATATGGTGTATATTGGCTGATAGGGCTGGTAGACCATATGTAGAGAGTACATTTAGATTACTGCAAGCGTACCTTTTAGCATGGACAGATAAAGATGCTAGAGCTATGGAGGCTATAATGGAGCATAAGGCATACACATCTAAGGTTGGCACAAAGATGCTCATATTCAAGTGTAATGGTAGTAATGCAGAGACGGTTAAAGTATTTAACAGTGTAAAGGCTTACCATCCCAATGGTTATGATGGTAACCTTCTCTTGGTATTACCTGATATCCATCCAGGCCCATTCTACCCTGTTGGTGGTAGCAATCTACCCTATGCTATAAGATTAAAGTACGCTAACCTTAGAGCTCATGCAGTAACTCTCCATAGCATATCGGATCACTCACTAAACTTACCCTCTAGAGCACAGTTAATGAGGTTCCTTGACTCCCTTGATGATAAGAGTATAATTGAGAGTGGTTATAGATGTACAGAGCCTATAACTGTTGACTCAAAGTATACCAATGTTACTGCAATAGCATTTGGTAGTGTAGCCTTGCTTATAATCTCATCCAAGCATGGTATGGAGGATATACCTATGTCTGTTAGGCATAATGTAGAGGAGTATGCTAGGCTAAAAGGCTTCAAGGATATCATACTTGTAGATGCCCACGATAGCATGGGTAAGAGTTTAAAGGATGAAGAGATTAAAGATATGATAGATGCATGCAAGAACGCCTTAGAATCTTTAAGATCTATGGAGCAGTATAGATTTAAAGTAGGTTTTATGCATCATAGCTATACATCTTATAAGGATGATCTGCTAGAATCATATAGCAATGAGGATCTAAGATCAGATATTCATAATAGTGGTGATATAGGTCCATCTGGCATTTATGTATGTATAATACATGTAAATGAGTCTATCTTACTAATTGCATGGATAGATGCTAATAATGCATTAAATGGAATTAGAGAGTATGTAGCAATGAGGTTAAGAGAGGCATTAATTAATGGTAGCAAGAGCATGGCTAAGAGATACCATATAGTCTTATGCACATCAGATACGCATGTTACCTCTGGTAAAGCAAGGAATACCTTAGGTTACTTCCCATTAGGGAGCATAACAAGCAAGGAGAGGTTAGCCTCATTACTTATAGAGTTAAGTAATGCAGCAAGTATAAATGCTAAAGAATGCTCATATGAGGTAGCATACTCATCAACAGAGGTTAAGGTAATGGGGCATGAGCAGTTCCTACACTACTCTAAAGCCTTGGATAACTCCTTAAGGATAACTAAATCATTTATAGGTATAACTTTACTACTCCTTGTATGCATGATCATCCTTTAATTAATTAAATTAATTCTATAAAATTGCATTAGTTAGTGCTTTGTTACAAGGGTAATCCTATCATCGTTAATATCATACTCATAAAGGAACGATCTTAGCCTAGATATAGGGATTATTGGTACTCCATCAATAAGCATAGGAATATCCCTTAGTGTTAATATAATAGGCAATGCAATATCTATGCTATTATCATACTCTACAAGCATACTTGCCCTCCTAACCTGCTTCTTAACTATTACCTTTAATGCTGCTCCTGTAATGTAACTCCAATGCTTACAATCTATCACTAATGCAATACACTTACCATTAATATACTTCCTGCCTACAACATCTATCTCTAATCTACACCTATTCTGCTTTAACCTAACGTTCCTAGCAACTTTATATCCATTCTCCTCAAGTATGTTAGATGTTAGTATCTCAAAGTCCTTCCAGTTAAGTACACTTGTAACCTCTTCAATACTTGCATTAAGCCTTAATGCTAACATTACTACATTTATCCTATCCTCAAGATCAAATAAGAACAAGGCTTCATCTTTATCACCTTTATCACTGTAAACTCTCTTGCCTATACCTAGCCTTACCAACTCCTCTAGCATATCATTGCATACATTATAACTGATATACAATCTTGAGGATAACTCTTTAACATATACAAATCCGTTCATGAATGGTATCATTTTAAGTAATAATATCTTGCTAAGCACCATTATTGTAGCAATAATGGTAAGATTTAATTAATATTACCTGTAAAGAGTAAATATGGTAAGAAGGTTAAGTTATAGCAATACAGTTATAGCATTAGCAGTGTTAGCATCATTGCTTACAAGCATACCTTTAAATGCACATGCTCAAGAGGTTAGGAGAGGTCCTTATTTAGATGAGGTAACTTTCATACATTACTTGGATGAGAATGTTGCAGTTAATGAGGTTAAAGCAGGTAATATAGATACTTACTTTTGGCGTGTACCCCTTGATATAGTGCAAGAGTTGAAGAATAATCCTAATGTAAAGGTCTATGAGGCTCCTGGGGGCTCATTGAGCCTACTGTTAAACCCTGCACCAGCAGAGCAGGATAACCTTAACCCATTTGCATTTAAAGAGGTTAGGTATGCCATGAACTACCTTATAAATAGGGATAATATAGTTAATGAGGTTCTGAAGGGCTTTGGCGCACCAATGTACTCAGCATTCAGCCAATACGATCCAGATTACATAGTCTTAGCAGATGTTATAGAGTCATTTGGGTTCAAGTACAACCCTAAGTTAGCAGAGGATATTATAAGCAGGGTATTAACAGATGCTGGTGCTCAGAAGAGCAGTGATGGTAAATGGCTATACAAAGGGAAGCAGATAGAGCTTAAGTTCTTCATAAGGGGTGATGATCCTAGGAGGAAGACTATAGGAGAGATAATAGCATCTGACCTTGAGAGGTTAGGCTTCAAGGTTGAGAGGATATATGGTGATCTTAACAAGGCATTCTCAGATGTTTATGGCTCTGATCCAAAGGAGTTCAGATGGCACCTATACACTGAAGGCTGGGGTAGGTCTGCATTAAATAGATACGATAGTTCATTGGCAGCACAGATGTATGCCCCTTGGTTTGCTAACATGCCAGGCTTCAGGAACCCAGATTACTGGAACTATGAGCATAAAGAGTTGGATGAGGTAACAGAGAAGATATTCACAGGTAATTATAGATCAAAGGATGAGAGGGATACCTTACTTAAGAGGGCAGTTACTCTAGGTGTTAATGAGTCTGTTAGGATATTCATTGCTAATACTTTAGACCCATACATAGTTAGAGGTAATGTTAAAGGTGTAGTATTGGACTTTGGTGCTGGTATAACAGGAAGATTCACATTGATAAATGCAAGCAATGAGTCTAATAGCCTTAAGGTTGGTATGAAGCAGATATACCAAGGTGCATGGAACCCTGTATCAGGGCTAAGGGACTACTATGCAACAAGGGTATGGAGTGCTATAGCTGATCCAGCAACATTCAGGAACCCTCATACTGGTGATGTTATACCTGTTAGGGCAACATGGGATGTTTATACTGCAGGTCCAGATGGCTCAATAGATGTACCTAGCAATGCAATTGTATGGGATCCTTATGGTGAGCAGTGGAAGGAGGTTGGTAGTAACGTTAAGGCAAAGAGCAAGGTAACATTTGATCTAAAGTATAGTAGGTGGCATAATGGTATCATGATGGATAAGAATGATATACTGTATGCATTATACTTTGCCTTTGAGTGGGGTACAAAGGAGAGCGAGGATGATCCTACATACGATCCTGAGTATACAGCAACAGCAGAGAAGTTCATACAAACCTTGAAAGGAGTAAGGTTCTTGGATGATCATAGGCTAGAGGTTTACGTTGATTACTGGCACTTTGATCCTAATTACATAGCAGACTATGCCTCATTATGGGCAAGTATGCCATGGGAGGTATATGCAGCTATGGAGAAGGTTGTTACTGATGGCAATGCAGAGTTCTCACAATCTGCTGCTAAAGCAAATAATGTTGAGTGGCTATCCTTAATAATAAAGGAGCATGCTAATATGATAAAGGATGCGTTACTTAACTTTAGGATGAGTAACACTATACCAAAGGCACTGCAAGGGATGGTAAGTATGCAAGATGCTAATGCTAGATATGATGCTACAATAAGATGGATAGATAGCAAGGGGCATGCAGTAATAAGCAATGGACCATTCTATCTAAACTCTTACAATCCAGATGCAAGGACTATAGTTATAAAAGCATTCAGGGATAATATATATCCATTTGAGCAAGGACATTGGAGCATATTTGAGCATGTTAGGTTAGCAGAGATAAAGAGTGTTAATGCCCCAATATCATTTACAAGAGGAGGAGAGGAGTTGGTTATAAGAGGTAATGTTAGCGTAGAAGGAGATCCTAGCAAGGATGTTAACATATACTACTTCATAAAGGATAAGGATGGTAAGGTTGTAAAGCAAGGTTCTGTTAAGCCTAATACAGATGGCTCATTTACAATAAGGCTTGATAAGGATGATACGTACATGCTATCACTTGGTAGCAATGAGGTTAAGATACTTGCAGTAAGTAACCTTGCATTGAAGCCTGAGTTCTATACAACAAGCATAATAGGTATAGGAGAACCTACAGTTAATCTTATAGCAAAGAGTACAAGTGGTAAATACAATGTTACAGTTGAGTGGTTACCTGCAGATATAGGTAAGGAGTCAGTATTTAAGATAGGTATAACTGATAGCAGCAATAATACATTAAGCAATGCAGTATTTGATCTCATACTTTACTCTAATGGCAAAGAGGTACATAGGCTAGATAGGGTTAATTCTAATAGCATAAGTAAGTTAATACTCAATGAGCAAGGTAACTATGTACTTGAGGTAAGAAGCATAAACGGGGAGCAGGGAGAGGATGCAAGTATATCGTTCAACTATGTGCCAGAGTTCCCATTGGTATACTACTTGGTTCTAGGAGTATCTTTAATGGTAGCATTGATAGCATTAAGGGGTAGTAGAATCATATTTAATAACAGCCTAAGGTGAGAAATCTCTTATAACCTTTAATGTTTTCTCATCTAACTTTACTATGTAAACCTGAGCATCTTGCACATTTAACTTTGATAACTCATCTAGCAAGGATACCTTATCCTTACTACGCTCATATGTACCAGTCTCTTTTACACATAAAGGGAATCTGTTCATCTTAACATTCTTACTTAAAAGGTAACGTATGAATGCTCTATAACCATCTATGCTATACCACTCTAAACCCTTCTCATTACATAGTGCAATCCATACATCTATGGTATTCTGGAAGAGTGCCTTAGCCTTCAACTGCTCTAGCATACTCTTAACAGAGTTAAGGAAGTATTAATCCCTTACCATTGTAAATGCTTAATGCCTTAACCTCGTTCTCAAAAGCAAGCTGTAGCATCTCTTGGTATCTCTTCAAGGTATTCTCATCCTTGCTTAACAGGTAGTCCTTAAAGTAACTATAACCATCATACTCATACTCAAGTGACTTTAGATTGTAACCATGTGCTTCCTTGAACGCATCTGGCACATCCATACCTTTCATAATATCTATTAGCCTCTTCTGCTTAACCATTATACTATCAACAATGCCAACCATTGTACTATCATCTATAATCTTATCATTCCATCTAGCATACTCATTGTTATAATGCTCAGTTAACTGTTTAGCCTCAGCATTTACTCTTTGTATAGCAATTACATAGTTCTCCTGCCTAACCCTCTCATTGTATGTTACAATACTTATTGTTACTATTGCACCTACTATACCAGCAAGTATTATTAATGCTAGTGTTCTATTACCTACCCTTCCCTTTCCTACTCCTCTCCTACTCACTCCACTTTCTATAACCTTAATTAAATATTAAGGTAACAATAATTAAATACCTGCATGATAGAATAATGTTATGCCAATATTCGCAAAGGTAAGCGAGAAGGAGATAACTAGGGCAATAGCAAGCATGTTCCATGAGATGCTAATGGAGTATGCAGATAGCGATGTTATAATAATAGGAGCAGGACCAGCAGGTCTAATGGCTGGGAGAGATCTTGCAAAGATGGGCTTTAAGACGCTTATAGTTGAGCAGAACAACTACATAGGCGGAGGGTTCTGGATAGGAGGCTTCATGATGAATCCAATAACCGTTAGGGCTCCAGCAAACAAAGTTCTAGATGAGCTAGGGGTTAAGTACAAGAAGGTAACAGATGGTTTGTATGCTACACCTGGACCAAATGCATGCTCAAAGCTTATAGCAAGTGCATGTGATGCTGGAGTTAGGTTCCTTAATCTAACAAAGTTCGATGACCTTATACTTAGGAAGGATAGGGTATCTGGTGTAGTTGTTAACTGGATGCCAGTAGCTGCACTACCAAGGAATATAACATGTGTTGATCCAGTAGCATTAGAGGCTAGATATGTTATAGATGCCTCTGGGCATGATTCAGTAGCAGTAAAGAGGTTACAGGATAGAGGCTTAGTAAAGTTCTCTGGTATGAACCCTATGTGGGTTGAGCAGTCAGAGGATCTAGTGGTTGAGTATACATCTGAGGTATACCCAGGGCTTGTTGTTGCAGGCATGAGTGTTGCTGAGACATTTGGCTTGCCAAGGATGGGTCCAACATTTGGTGCAATGCTGTTATCTGGAAGGAAGGCTGCAGAGATAGTTGCTAAGAGGCTTAAAGAAGAGGTAGAGGTTAAACCAGTAGTCTGATACAATAATAATATAGATTTAAATTTATAGTTTTATTATTTTATTCTACTCTGCTTAACTTTACTTTGCCTCTTTTAGTTACAAGATTATATACTCTAGAGGATAGTCTGCAATCATCATAATCATGCTTTGAGCATTCATATTTTATACCCATGGGTATGTGATTATTATTATTTATGCTTAAGAGATTTGTTATTATAACCATTAAAAGTTTAAAGAGACCATATAAACCTCCATATGCATACAAGCCATCTATAAGCCAAAACATCTCATACATATTAATACCCTTGGGGAATGATGCCTTGAGTTTATCTCCCTCCTTACTGTATAGCCCTACAAGGGTTAATCTATTAGCTGTTAATTTAGCTGCTAAAGTAGCAAATCTGCTACAATAGTAACACTTGTTATCATAAAGCAGGATCAGTCTCTTACTCAAAATCAATTATTATTTACTAGTTATAACTAATAAATTTATCTTTAATAACAGATAATGAACTAAATACGCAATGAAACTCATAACTCTATACACATGCTTATATTTTTATTTATTTAATGTTTAATATTATATATTTCCTTTAATCTCTCATCGTAGCAAGAACCACATATTATACCTTGTATACCATACTTATCAAGCCTATATGGTATCTTGACCTCTTTACCACATATAGAGCAACTCTTCTTTGCCATGTTAATTATAATATCAAGCAATTTAGGTATATAGGTTTCTTCTTATCATTGCCCTAATACAGGTCCTAAGATTCAGTTAAATTTATGATATATTTACTGTTAAGCCTCATCTATTGGGTAACACCCCTAATATTGATGTATTGAATGGGATTAAGGCTCAAACATAAACTTATCTACCATATCTTTAGCCTTCTCCCTCCTCCTTTGAAACTCCCTTAGGTATACTTTTACAGCATCTACAAGGTCATGCTTGCACTCATAGCATAATAATCCTCCACTCTTGCATTTAATATAGCGCTCATCAGACCTCTTCTCATCCTCAAACATGTACCTTAGATACCAGAATACTGGACATGTATCTGCATCTGCACCAAGCCTCCTCTGCAATGCAACTGTAGGCTGCCCACCAGTGTATGCATTCATCACCTTCCTCTCTATAACCTTCTCATCATCTGTTGTGAATATCGCTGTATCTGGCTGAGAGGAGGACATCTTACCCTGCATACCTAGCCCTGGAAGGAATTTAGAGTGTATCTGTGCTGGTTTATAGTATCCTAACTTCTCAGCAACGTCCCTTGTAACCCTCCAGTAAGGATCCTGATCTATTGCAGCAGGTATAAGGCAAGGTGTATTCTTGCCCTCTAACCTTGATGGCAGGAAGCATGGAGCAGCCTGTATAGCAGGGAAGAGTATCATACCTATGTTAGTTGCATTTGTGAACCCAAAGGTTGCTTTAACTGTAGAGAATGTTATCCTCTTTGCTATCTCTATTGCTATAGGATATAGATGTCTTATATGCACAGTATCAACTATTATCTTTGTCTTACTTGGATCAAAGCCAATAGCAATTATATCCAATATATTCTCATATGCATACCTGCTTATCTCATCCATGCTCTTGCTATCATGGTAAAGGAACTTCTCATCATCAGTAATCTGAAATAATAGATTAGCATTGAATGCATCTTGCATGTACTTTGTGAATACCCATGGTAGTATATGCCCAAGGTGTACATTCCCTGAAGGACCCCTACCAGTGTAAAGGTAGAATCTATAGCCATTCTCATACATATCAAGTATCCAATCAAGATCCCTATGGCTGAAGAAGTAACCTAATCTAAGCAATGGATGTAATCTGTTTGCATGCCTCTTTATCCTAGCAAGGAGTTCATCTGTTATTATCTTTGTACCGAACTCCTTAACCAATCTATCGTAATCTATGCTACCCTCAACCTTCCATGGGGTTACTATTGCATTATTATTCTTACTTGAACCATTCATACTTACAATCAGTATTCAGATTAATATAAATTGATTTACCTACTAGTTCTTAATCTATTTACTTTGAATGTTACTACCTGCAAATGATTCCATCTTCTTACTGTATATTCTTATTATGCTATCATCTATATCATCTATGCCATATATGCTTGCTAGATAGTAGAGTAATGCTATGCTCTCTGCTATCTCTATCTTAGCATGATCCACATTACCCCTCTCTATAGCAAAGGCTATCTCCCCAACCTCTCTAACTAGATGGATGAATGTTTTACTAGCATCTGTACCAAACTTCCTTCTATAGTACTCTACTGCTAGATCCCTTGCTTGCATACCTAACATTGCAGTATGCTACTAATAAAGATTAAAAGTAAGGCTATTTAGTACCAGTAGTAGATGAATAGAAAGGATGTTATAACATTGCATGATATAGAGTATAAGATATTGCAAGCGCTCTATGATCGCATATCGGGAATTATTATACATTCTAAGATAAGTATGACTGATTTTTTAAAAACAAAACAATTAGAAAAGAGCATAAGGGATGTTGAAGAGATTAGGGAGACAAAAGAAGTATATTATAAGAGGAGTTTGGAGGATCTAGCAAATATAACAGGACTTAACATAGATCAGGTAAGAAGAGGTATAGAGTGGTTAAAGTACAAGGGTCTTGTTAAGGTTGAGGAGAGTGAAAGGAAGATAGTAACTCTAGGCGATGCAGGTAAAAGGGCTGTAAACGATGGTTTACCTGAGGAGATATTAAATAATACTCTCAAGAACCTTAAGAATGTTCTAGAGATAAAGGAGCTTAGAAGAATGATAAGGCTTGATGAGAAAGAGTTCAATGCAGCTATTAAGCATGCTAAAGAGAAGGGTATTATACGTATAGAAAATGGTAAGTTAATTTACATTGGAGAGTGGTATAGTAGAGAGAAGGATTATGAGTATAAATTACTCAAGAAGATACATGACTCAAACGGGTTATTTAAGGAAGAACTTGATGAGAAAGAACTTAAAGTATTAGAGTACTTGATTAAGAGACCAGGGTATATAGTAGAGAAGAGTGTTAAGCAAGTATTCGTATCATTAACAGAGAAAGGAATGGAGTTGGTTAAGCAGATACAGAGCGGTGCCATAATAAGAACCCTAGATGTTACTTCAAAAGCACCAATAATATATGCTGGAAGAAAGCATATACTGCAAGAGGTTATAGATGAGGTTAGAGAGATACTTATAGGCATGGGTTTTGAGGAGATAGATGGTAGCATAGTGCAATACTCATTCTGGAACTTTGATGCACTATTCACACCACAGGACCATCCAGCAAGGGAGATGCAGGATACATTCTATATAGATATAGATACTGGTAAAAAGGCTAGCAGCAGCAACAATAATAGTAATAGTAACGATGGTATTGCAAGTGATGAGTTGATAGCAAGGGTATCAGATATACATGAGGCAAGTTGGAGGTATAGATGGAGCATGGATGAGGCTAAGAGGTTAGTCCTTAGAACCCATACAACAGCAGTAACCATAAGGTACCTTGCAGAGCATAGGCCTAAGGAAGCAAGTGTATTCTCTATAGGAAGGGTATTCAGGAATGAGAAGGTAAACTACAAGCATCTTGCAGAGTTCCATCAGATAGAGGGTATAGTTGTAAGTGATGATGTAACCCTTAGGGACCTTATGGGCATACAGCAGGAGTTCTACAGGAGGCTTGGTTTAAGCAAGGTAAAGTTCTGGCCTACATACTTCCCATACACAGAGCCATCATTACAGTCAATGGTATACCATGAGCGCTTAGGTAGATGGGTAGAACTCTTTGGTATGGGTATATTTAGGCCAGAGGTTACAGAGCCTATAGGGGTTAAGAGCAGGGTATTGGCATGGGGTGGAGGGTTGGAGAGGATAGCTATGCTTAAGTATGGTATAGATGATGTTAGGGAGTTGTATTCAAACAGGTTATCTATTCTAAGGGGTACTCCATTATGCCAGTTGTAACACTCTACAAGCATAGGCTAGAGAATCTAGTAGGCAAGGGTATAGATGAGATAAAGGCTATGCTACCTTACATAGCATTGGATATAGAGGAGGAAGGCAATGATTACATAAAGGTAGAATACAATCCAAATAGACCAGATTACTCTACAGATTATGGTATAGCAAGAGCATTAAGGGGTCTAATGGATATAGAGATAGGTTTACCAAGGATAGAGGTTAAGAAGAGTAGCATAAGGTTCATAGTAGATGATAGTGTTAAAGGCATAAGGCCTTACATAGTAGCATTGCTAGCAGTTAATGGCAGGCTTGATGGAGAGGACGTAAGGCAGTTGATAAGCATGCAGGAGGATCTGCACATTGGCTTAGGTAGGAGGAGGAAGAAGGCGTCTATAGGCTTACATAACTATGATAAGGTTAAGGAACCATTCTACTACACAACTGTAGATGATAGTTTTAGGTTCATACCTTTGAACTATAGCAGTGAGATGAGCATCAAGGATATACTAGCAAGTACAGATGTTGGTAAGGAGTACTCACATCTCTTAAGCAATGCAGATAGGTATCCAATAATAAAGGACTCTTATGGCGATATACTATCATTCCCTCCAATAATAAACTCTAACCTTACAAGGATAGATGAGAGCACAAAGAATATACTAGTTGAGGTTACTGCTACAGATATTAACACTGCTCAAGATGTTCTAGCAGTTATAGCAGTAACCCTTAGAGATATGGGCTTCACTATAAACAGTGTAGATATATACACCAACTCTAAGATATTAACTACTCCAGATATGAGTAATAGGAGTATGAGTATAGATATTAATTATGCTAACAGTATACTAGGCATAGATCTAAGTGCTGATGAGATAGCAAGATGCTTGAAGCGTTGTAGGCTAGATGCCTCTTACAATAGCAATAGCAATACTATAATATGCACAATACCTCGTTATAGAATAGATATAATAAGTGAGATAGATTTAGTGGAGGATATAGCTATAGGATACAATGTATCTTTACTAGAGCCAAGGTATCCTAGGTTAAAGGCTATGGGTTCAAAGGATAAGACCCTTGGTATCCTTGATCATGCTAGAGATGCACTCATAGGCTTAGGGATGTTAGAGGTTATTAACTTTAGCCTTGTAAGCTATGAACTTCAGTATAAGATGGTTAACAGGGATATAGGCTCAAGTAAAGTGCTAATGGTTAAGGAGAGTAAGAGCAAGGAGCATGAAGTACTTAGAGATATGCTCTTGCCTTCCTTACTTGATGTACTTGCAAAGAATATACATGAACCATATCCTCAGAGGCTCTTTGAGATAGGCAAGGTCTTCATTTATGATTGCTCATATATAAAAGAGCATTACAATGTAGCATGTGTTATAGCAGATGCACATACAGATTATACAGAGGCAAAGTCTTACCTCCAAGCATTCCTTAAGCATCTATTTGGTTACGATGTTGTAACCGAACCTATAGAGGATGCATTTTATGAGCATGGTAGAGCTGCATCTATAATAGTTAACAATATAAGCATAGGCAGCATAGGTGAGATAAGCAAGAGTATCTTGAATAACTTTAGGATAAGGGTTAATGTTAGTGCATTTGAGTTAGACCTATCCAAGTTATTGGGGATAGAGTATAGTATATAAATTTACTCTGCTTTACTATTAAATACCCGCAGAAGTGCACGTTGACGGGCTGGGGTGATGTAATGATCCTCAGTTTAACCCAGACGTGCTACAGCGGGCCCCCGTGCAGAGGCAGGGTGAGGTTACTTGGCTTCCTATGATCCTTTGTGGGTCAGAGGCGGGGGACAGTTAAATTAAGTTAAATTAAGTCAAGTCAGTCAAATTCTTGCTTGTTGATAATCGCTAATGATACTAGATATAACAATGTTTATTATCTAATAGTATGAACTAATAATCATGCAAGAAGATGATGAGTATGTTAAACTTGATGATGAGCAGGTAAGAGCAGAGCTTGCAAAGCTTAAGAATTGGAGTATAGAGAATGGTAAATTAACCAGAACTATAAGGTTCAAGGACTTTAACCAAGCATTTGGTTTCATGACTAGGGTTGCACTCTATGCTGAGAGGTTGAACCATCACCCAGAGTTCTATAATGTTTATAACATAGTTAAGATAGATCTTGTAACACATGATGTTAATGGCATAAGCAACTATGACTTTAAACTTGCAAGGTTAATAAATGGTATACTTGGGGATGAATGATCTGAATGGTAAGAGAGTACTTATAACAGGTGCATCTGGAGGAATTGGAAGATCTATAGCATTAAAGCTTGCAGAGCATAATGCAAGATTGGCGTTGCAGTATAGGGATAAGAGTAAGATAGACAGGGTTATAGAAGAGATAAAGTCAATCAATAGTAATAATAATGATGTGATTGCACTCTATGCTGATGTAAGCAGTTATAATGATGTTAAGGCAATGGTTGATCAAGTTAAGGAGAGGTTCAAGGGTATAGATGCATTAATAGCAGCAGCAGGGTATCCTATAAGTAGAGAGGAGTGGTTCACTGACCCATTGAGTATAAGTGATGATCTACTTGATAAGGCATGGAGCGTAGATCTTAAGGGCTCATACCATTGTGTAAGGGCAGTTGCACCTATTATGAAGAGGCAAGGGAATGGAAGCATAGTTCTAATAGGCTCAACACCAGCATTGGTTGGAGATGTTTATGGACTAGCATATACACTAGCCAAGGCTGCGGTTATAGCATTGGCTAAATCTCTTGCATTAGCACTTGCTCCAGAGGTAAGGGTAAACTGCCTAGTGTTAGGAAGCATAGCAACTGATGCAAATCTTAAAGCATTAAGCAGTAAAGAGGTTTATGAGATGAGCAAGAGCATACCTTTAAAGAGGTTCGGTAGTGCAGAAGAGGTTGCTCATGTTGCTGCCTTTCTTGTATCAGATGCATCAGAATACATTACAGGGCAGAGTATAGTGGTAGATGGAGGAGAGGTTAGATTATAATCAATCAATAATTAATTAATTAACAGAACCAAGAATCTTTAATAAATAGGTGTAATAAAGTTTATTAATAAATACTCTATACCTTGAGTTAAGGTAAGAGGAGCGTGCAGAGGTAGATATCTATGACTATAAGCAACTCTAACTTTGATATAAGAAAGTTTGATTGCTCAAGTTACGATGCATTATGCAAGAGTTTCGTATGGGAGTTACCAGAGTACTTCAATATGGGTATAGAGATGCTTGATAAGCATGCATCAACAAACAAGATAGCCATATACTACGAGAATAATAACACAAGTATATACAGATTCAAGGATCTCTTAAAGATGTCAAATAGGCTAGCAAATGCTTTAACAGATCTTAAGGTAGGAAAGGGTGATAGGATAGCTGTACTTGTACCCCAAGGACCAGAGGCTCTAGTAAGCATGCTAACAGCATACAGGATAGGAGGTATAGCATTATCTATGAGTACTCTATTTGGTACAGATGCTATAAAGTATAGGCTTGCTGATAGTGGTGCAAAGGTACTTGTATTTGACTACTCCCTAAAGGATAAGGTTAAGCCTGCATTGGAAGGACTTGATATAAAGCATGTCTTTGCTGTTAACTCTGATAGCAGTGATTTTGATGACCTTAGTAGTATAGTAAGCAATGGTTCATCAACATTCAAGCCTTACAATACTAGGATATACGATCCAGCACATATGCTCTACACCTCTGGCACTACTGGTTTACCAAAGGGTGTATTATTACCTCATAGCTTCCTGCTAGGCTGTATACCATGCTACCAGTTATACATGGAGTTTGCACCACAAGAAGGTGATATATTCTGGACACCATCTGAGTGGGCATGGGTAGCTGCAATAGGGGATGTGCTCTACCCTTCCCTTTACTTTGGTTATCCAGTTGTAGTTACACCTAGGAGTGGTAAGTTTGATCCAGCATGGGCATTAAGCATACTTGAGCGTTATAGGATAACATGTGCATACATAGTTCCTACTGCACTAAGGATGATAAGGAAGTTCAATGAGGATCCTAAGAAGGAGTATGATCTTGCATTAAGGGCATTAGGTAGTGCTGGTGAGCCTGTAGGTGCTGAGCTTGTAAGGTGGGCTATGGATAAACTTAATGTACCATTGAATGAGATATACGGGCAGACTGAGGCAAATATAGTAGTAACAAACTGCTACTCCTTAATGGGTCCAAAGCCAGGGTCTATAGGTAAGAGTACTCCAGGCTTTACAGTTGAGATACTTGATGAACAGGGTAATATTGCTAAGCCAAATGAGATAGGCGAGATTGCAGTAAAGATGCCTAACCCTGTAGCATTCCTAGGCTACTGGAATAGACCAGAGGAGACAGCAAAGAAGGTAAGGAATGGATGGCTATACACTGGAGACCAAGGATACAAGGATGCCGATGGTTTTATATGGTTCGTTGCAAGGACTGATGACCTAATAAAGGCTGCAGGTTATAGGATAGGACCTGCTGAGGTTGAAGAGGTTATAAATCAGCACCCAGCAGTGCTAGAGAGTGCTGTAGTCCCATGGCATGATGAGGTTAGAGGGCATGTTATAAAGGCTTATGTTGTTTTAAAGCCAGGGTATGAACCATCGGAGGCTCTAAAGGATGAGATACAGCAGTCTGTAAGAAAGAGGCTTGCAGAGTATGCATATCCTAGAATAATAGAGTTCATAAATGAGTTACCAAAGACTGATACAGGGAAGATTAAGAGGAAAGAACTAAGAATGTTTAATAATTAACTGTTATTATTAAAATAAATCTGTTATTGTTATTTTCTCTAATTAATTTTAACCTAACCTATTACCACATTCCATGCAGAACTCTGCTATAGGGGTATTCTCATACTTACACCTTGCACATAATTTACCTTTAAGCAGCACTACACCATTATCTATGCCTTCTACACTCTCCCATGGTATATTTGTATAGCTACCATTATGCTCTACAAGCAATGCAATGTTACAACTCTTAACATTAACTAGTACATCACTTACAATACCTATACTCTCTTGCCTGTATAATACCCTTGAGCCTACAATATCCCTTACACTAATATCTTCATCATACCTTCTACCAATACCTTCACCAAATACCTTGTATATTGCTATAATAGCATTACACTCCTTGCATATATACTCTCCTTGCTCAATAAGCACATGCCCCTCTGCTACTAACTCATTAACACTCTTTCTAACTATCCTTGGCGCTTGATTAAAGTCTCTACTGCAATTGTTGCAATGGTATGATATTATCCTAGCATCATCTATCCTACCTAATGCTCCTATGAAGAGTTCTCCAGCAAGGCTAGCCCTCCTTACCTCTTCATCACTTAAATCAGCAACTATATACCCTCCAGAACCCTTTACCTTCTTTATCAATATACTATACTATACACTTGGATTATAAAAAATTATTAGTGGGTTTATACTCTCCTTTATACATGGCAAACATAAAGGCAACAAGTGTAAGTACATGGGATAACGATGTGTTAAAATCTAGCATACCAGTGCTAGTAGACTTCTGGGCAGAGTGGTGTGGTCCATGTAGGATGGTTGCTCCAGTACTTGAGGAGTTGGCTAAGGAGTATGATGGGAAGGTTAGGTTCTTAAAGTTGAATGTGGATGAGAACCCAGATGTTGCTAGGGAGTATGAGATATACAGTATACCTACCCTACTGTTATTCAAGGATGGTCAGGTTATAGGTCAGCATATAGGCGCTGCTCCAAAGGATGTTATAAGGAGGTTCATAGAACAGTCATTGAGAGCATAGAGTGAATAAGATGATCACAATAGGCAAATAAATGAATGAATCCATCCATCTGATTTAATGCAAGTATAAACAAATTACACAAGTATTGCAACTAGGGTTCCTAAATAAATGAATAAATAAAAACACTTAATTTATTCTATAAGCATGTGATATATGATGGGTCAGCTAGGCTATAATACTCGTGGGCCACTAGTAGACAAGTTAAAGAACCTCCTTAACGATGTTCAGAGTAGCTATGAGGCATTCCTAGACGCATATACACTTTACCAAGAGGGCAAGATAGGGGAGCGTGATTACTTTATAAAGATGGGTAACTTTCTCATGCAGTTCTCTTCACTAGCATTCCTCATGGTAAAGGTTATAATAGAGTTGGATAATGCAATAGGCAAGGGTACAGAGGCTAAGCAGGTAGAGGTTGTAAAGCCCATGCCCCAGGTTAGTGTTAATGTTAAGCATGCAGAGAGCAAGGTGTGTGAGCACTGTGGATCAACCATACCTGCTAAGGCAAAATTCTGCCCAAAGTGTGGTAAACAGCAGAGTTAGCATAATGCATCAAATCAGATATAGATTTAATTTACTAATATAATAGATATAGATAATAATAGGGGAGAGGATATAATATGTTATGAAGGTGTTTAATGCTAAGAATGCTGCAGAGGATTACATGTCAATGCATACATTAACATACTCAACTCCTGAGATGACTCTACTAAAGTTTGCAAAGTGGTTAGGTGATATAGTTGAGATCCAATGCAAGTTAGATAAGGATAAATGCCCTAACGAGGATGGCTTACATCCAAGACATAAGGTACCAAGACTGATGCTATACATTGAGGAGAAGGAAGAGTATAAGATGGATATAAGTGAGGAGTTCATACCTACTGGTGCAGTAACTACACTCTTTGCAAGGGTAAAGGAGTATGCCATAAAGGGTAAGGAGTCAAGTACTGATAGTAATGAGGGCAAGGGTAGATCAACGTTCAAATTCTGTATAGCATGTGGAGCAAAGATAGACTCTGATGCATCATTCTGTATAGAGTGTGGTGCTAAGCAAGAGTAGATTATAATTATAATTATTATTATTACTGTTGGTCTGGGCTAAACTTAATAACTAGTATAATATAATCCCATGTCATGCAAGTCCATAAGAGGATAGTATTCTTTGATGAGGCAAAGGGTCTGAGTAGGAAAGTGTTAGGAGGTAAAGGTGCTGGACTAGCAGAGATGACAGCAGCAAATCTACCAGTACCCCCAGGGTTCATAATAACCGTAGATGTGTGTAGAGAGTACTATAAGAATGGTAGGGAGTTGCCTAAAGGTTTAATGGATGAGGTTAAGCAGGCTATGCAAAGGCTTGAAGAGCTTACTGGTAAGGGGTTTGGCAGTACAACTAACCCATTGCTTGTATCTGTAAGGTCTGGTGCTCCAATCTCCATGCCAGGCATGATGGATACTATACTGAACCTTGGTCTAAACGATGATACTGCTAATGCATTAATAGCAAGGACTAAGAACCCAAGGTTTGTATGGGATGCGTATAGAAGGTTTGTACAGATGTTTGCTAAGGTTGTATTGAATATAAACGATTCCCTATTCTCTAAAGCACTTGAGGATGCTAAAAGGAGGAGAGGTGTTAAGCATGATAATGAGCTTGATGCTGATGCGTTAAGGGAACTTACATATGAGTTCAAGAAGATATGCAAAGATAATGGTAAGGAGTTCCCAGAGGATCCATACAAGCAGTTAGAGCTTGCTATAAAGGCTGTATTCAATAGTTGGATGAGTGAGAGGGCTGTAGAGTATAGAAGGTACTATAAGATAACACCAGATATAGCAGATGGTACAGCAGTTAACATAGTAGCAATGGTGTTTGGTAACATGGATGATAGGAGTGCTACTGGTGTAGTATTCACAAGGAACCCTGAGAGTGGGGAGAAGAGGCTTTATGGGGAGTTCCTTATCAATGCACAAGGCGAGGATGTTGTTGCAGGTATAAGAACGCCAGAGCCTATAGAGAGGCTAGCAGATATAATGCCAGATGCATACAAGCAGTTGGTATCAGCATGTGAGAGACTTGAAAGATATTATAAAGAACCTCAGGACGTTGAGTTCACAATAGAGTCTGGTAAGTTATATCTGTTGCAGACTAGGGCAGCAAAGATGAATGCTATAGCAGCAGTTAAGGTAGCAGTTGATATGGTTAATGAGGGTATAATAAGCAAGGAAGAGGCACTGTTAAGGGTTAATGCATATGATCTAGAGCAGGTATTGCATAGAAGGGTTGACCCAAAGGTAAAGGCAGAACCTATAGCAAAAGGAATAGGTGCATCCCCAGGTGCAGCTGTAGGCAAGGTAGTACTTGATACAAAGAGGGCTATAGAGTATGCTAACAATGGTATTCAAGTTATACTTGTTAGGGAAGAGACTAAGCCAGAGGATGTACCAGCATTCTTCAAGTCTGTAGGTATACTAACAAGCAAGGGTGGTAAGACAAGCCATGCTGCTGTTGTTGCTAGAGGGATGGGCAAGCCTTGCATAGTTGGTTGCAGTTCAATAGTTATAGATGAGGAGCATAAGAGGTTCATTGTTAATGGCATAGTTGTTAATGAGCATGATACAATAACCATAGATGGTTCTACAGGCAATGTATACCTTGGTAGCATACAACTAGTTGAGCCTGAGTTAAGTACTGAGTTAAAGACATTACTAGCATGGGCTGATAGCATGAAGAGGCTAGGCGTTAGGGCAAATGCTGATACAGTAGAGGCAGCAAGGATAGCAAGGAACTATGGTGCAAAGGGTATAGGCTTATGCAGAACTGAGAGGATGTTCAACAGCGAGGATAGATTACCAATATTCATAAGGATGATAATGGCTAAGAGCAAGGAAGAGAGGGTTAAGGCATTAGAGGAGTTGATACCTTACCTTAGGAATGATGCAAAGGAGATACTGCATGTTATGGAAGGCTACCCTGTAACGATAAGGCTCCTAGATCCACCATTGCATGAGTTCCTGCCTAGGTTAGAGGATCTTATCAAGGCTGTTTATGAGCATAATGATGAGAATGCACAAGCAATCTTACAGAGGGTAAGGGAGTTGCAGGAGGTTAACCCTATGATGGGGCAGAGGGGTGTTAGGTTAGGTATAGTGTATCCAGAGATATACGAGTATCAGATAAGAGCCATACTTGAGGCTTCTGCTGAACTTATAAAGCAAGGGATTAATGCAGAGACACAGATAATGGTACCACAGGTAGGCATAAAGGAGGAGTTGGTTGCTGTTAAGAGCATATTCGATAAGGTTAAGCAGGATGTTGAGAGCAGGTATGGTGTAACCCTTAACGTTAAGTTTGGTACAATGATAGAGGTTGTTAGGGCATGCTTAACATCAGATAGCATAGCAAGTGTAGCAGAGTTCTTCAGCTTTGGTACAAACGATCTAACACAGGCAGTATTCTCATTCAGTAGGGAGGATGTTGAGGGCAAGTTCCTTCCATTGTACCTAGAGAAGGGTATACTGAAGGATAACCCATTCCAAACTATAGATAGGGATGGTGTGGGCAAGGCTATGAGGATAGCTGTAGAGCAGGCAAGAGCAGTTAACAGTAGGCTGGAGATAGGGATATGTGGAGAGCATGGAGGAGACCCCAAGAGCATAGAGTTCTGTGATATGATAGGCTTGGATTACGTTAGTGCTAGCCCACATAGGATACCTATAGCAATACTTGCTGCTGCACAGAGTGCATTAAGATTAAGCAAGGAGAGGTAATGATTTTAATTAATATATTAAGAGTGTGTTCATCAATATATTATTTATAATACAATACAGATCTAATTCAAGATGAGTGATGATAGCGTAAAGGATGAGGATAGGATAACTAGGCGGGATCTGTTACAAGCAAATGCTACACTAATAACAGGTGTACTTATATTTATAACCCTCTTTGATAAAAGGGAAACAATTACTAGCGAGAGTATTGCTTTCTTTGCTGCATCTTTAATAGGATTTTTTATTCAATATATACTATTATCTCTAACAAATATACTAAAGTAGCAGGATTCACCACTTTATTTGGCGTACTTTCCATAATATTTAGTGTTTGGTATATCACAATTAAATTAGTTGGTATTGAATTGGTAGTTATAGCTATCTTTTGTAGTTTATTCGCCCTAATTTTTATTAGAAAGGTCTGGTCTTAGAAAGATCTATAAAAAGAATCAATAAACCCTCCTAACCTCACTATCACTAACCTCTATATCATTAAATGCATCAGGGTGTATTATCTTTGCTAGTATCTCTATACCCCTAACTAACCTATGGCTTGGTCTGCTGAAGTATGAGTTTGCATCAACAACATACACTTGCCTGTTCTTTACAGCCCTTAGATCATGCCATCCATCAATGCTCTCAACATACTTGAACTCCCTTAACGCTCTAGGAACATCAAACCCACATGGCATGAACACTATAACATCTGGATCAGCATCAACAACCTCATTAAACTCTAGAGTCCTTGAGTGCTCACCTCTCTTGCTTATGCAGTTAAACCCTCCTGCAATATCAACCATCTGAGGAACCCAGTGCCCAGCAGTGAAGAATGGCTTTAACCATTCTATGCATAATACTTTAGGCCTTCCATTGCTCCTTACAGCATCCAATGCCCTAGCATGTATGTATTCTATCCTAGACCTAAGGCTGTTAACCAACTCAATTCCCTTATTCTTAACATTGAACTCCTCTGCAAGTTGGATTATGCTATCTAATATGCCATCAAGATCATGGGGATCAAGCATAACAACCCTAGGCTTGTACTCTAGGATCTGCCTTGCTTTAGATATCTCACTTATGTATGGTGAGCATACCTTGCATAAGCCTTGAGCAACTATAACATCTGGGTTCAACTCTTTAAGCATCTTTGTATCAACTATGTATATATCCTTATGCTCATTAACCAGTTCTCTTATCCTCAAGTCTATCTCCTCACTGCTCATGTTAGATGCATCAAATACACTCTTTACAACCTTTGGCTTACTTAATGCATCCTCAGGGTAATCACATTCATGGGTAACACCAACTATATACTTGCCTAAGCCTAGGGCATAAAGCATCTCAGTTGCACTAGGCAAGAATGAGCATATACGCATAGCATAATTAAATAAGCATGTATGGTATTTAACCTTTATACCTCTTAGGGGTAACTGCAAACCTATTACTTGGGTTCAGATGGTAATTTATAACTAGATTAGGATCCTTCTGTCTACCAGTTAGTATACCAACTACTACATCATCCTTCTTTATTATCTCCTGTTCCCTAAGCTTCTTTATCCCTGCTGGCACTGCACCAGATGCAAGTTCACAATCAAACCCATTCAGACCAACTACAGCCATGCTATCATACATATCCTTATCGCTAACACACTCTACAACACCATTGGTAAACTCTAATGCTCTAAGAGCCTTAAGCAGATTTGCAGGCTTGCCTATCTGTATTGCTGTAGCATCTGTCCTAGGTCTTATGTTATTCTTATCCATGTACTCATAGTACTCATTTATAAGATCTAGATCCACATTACCCTTGTTCCATCTTAACTCCTTACCATTGAACTTACCATTGTATAATGTGTATAATGTACTTGCGCCTTCAGCATTTATTACAGCAAGTCTAGGTATCTTCTTTATCCAACCCCACTCATATAACTCCATTAGGCACTTGCCAGCACTTGCAGTGTTTCCCAGCGCACCACCAGGGTAAACTAACCAATCTGGGGGCTCCCAGTTAAGGTACTCAAGTACTCTATACACTATGGTCTTCTGCCCTTCAAGCCTAAATGGGTTAACTGAGTTAACAACATAAGCATTGCTCCTCTTAGCCTCCTTAAGCATAACTGCTAAAGCATCATCAAAGTTACCATCCACCTCTATAACCTGTGCACCAAACTGCAATGCCTGCCCTAACTTGCCTATTGCTATCTCCCCCCTTGGTACATAAACCTCGCATTCCATACCCTCATTTGATGCATACATTGCAGCAGATGCTGATGTATTCCCTGTCGATGCACACATTATCTTCTTAACGTTAAGTAACTTTGCATGTGTTAACGCTGTTGCCATACCATTATCCTTGAAGGAGCCACTTGGATTATACCCCTCTGGCTGCAAGAATAAACAATCTTTATGCATGTTAACATACTCTGCTACCTTGCTCATCTTGAATGGCTTTGATAACCTCCCTTCAGCACCATCCAAGGATGCTAGATACTTGGCACACTCCTCATAATCCTCAGTATCTATCTGGCAGAAGTTTATAAGATCTCTAAAGCGCCATACCCCACTCTCATTGTATATATTTGAGCCATGGTTCCTACGCATAGCAAATACATCCTTCAGTTTAACATGAGGCTTTATAGAGTACTTTATATCCAATGGGTGCCCTTTACTGCATGATAGTCTAAACTCTTTGATATCATACCTTAGCATACACTTTGGGTCTATGCACTCTTGATACGCATCACTGATCATGCTAGCATTTATATATGCTCTTACTTATATAGAATATCATTAAACCTTATGATACTGTATAGTTAATCTCTTAGGACCGGATCTAAGGTGAAAGTTAATACAACATTTACACTCCTTCTCAAAGCAATCCTTATCTGATGTATGATTACATATACCACACTCACATCTTGCCATAGTTTACTTATACACTATGGTAGATTTAAATTTATGGTAAGTGTATAATATAACCTAAAATACAATATATAGATTACTTAACATCTCTATAGGCTATATAACAATATAGTCCAATGCTATAGCACTAGCAAGTAGGTCCATGTGCCTATAACCAACTATGTAACCATTCCTTATCTCTGATGGTGCAACCCATCTGTTTGCTGATGTGAACTTCCTCTTACTCCTTATCTCATTCTCTATCTCCTCTAGATCAAGCTCCTTCTCTGTAACCTCGTTGGTTCTAAGGTCCCTTATTATAACTAGAACCTTCTTTACAAGCACCCTATGACCAAACTTGAAAGCACTAGGATCCCTTGCACCCTCAACTATCTCAAGCAACTTTACCTTGAACTCGTATCTATTAAGTGCATCCCTACTTGTTATCATCCTCTCATCTGTATAGTAGCTCATAAGATTGTATTCATGTTAGTATTATATATTATTAATCTGATCGTTTAGTAATGCTTTTATTTGAGCAGGTCAACTTTACACTATGCCTGAACGTACTATGCCAGTATGCTTTACAAAGGAGCAGATAAGTATACTTGAGGAGTATGCTAAGCATAAAGGCATGTTAAATCTAAGCCAAGCTGTTGAGGAGTTAATAGATGCATTATCCAAGTCCAAGTCAAAGTCAAAAGAAGAATAGATCTAAGCAATTATCGATTAATTAATTAATTTTTATTAAATGGTACAACCTTACGTTAAGCATGTATAGCATAAGCACCCTTGGATCCCATTGTGCATTACAGGTACTTAAAGGTGCAAAGGATGAAGGCTTTAAGACCATGCTTATCTGTGAGGAGAGAAGGATAAACCTATACAAGAGGTTCAGGTTCATAGATAGGCTTATAATGGTTAAGGATTACAAGTATGAGCATGTATGCTCTGAGCCTGTAATAAATGAGTTAAAGGATAACAACTGCATACTAGTTCCTCATGGAACCTTCATAGCAAGTATGAGTGTTGAGCAGATAGAGAGAATAGACATACCATTCTTTGGTAATAGGTATATCCTAAGATGGGAGGCAGATAGAACCTTAAAGGAGAGGCTCATGGTAGATGCAGGGATAAGAGTGCCTAGAACTCTAACCTTAGATGATCTTGATAATGGCAAAGGTAAGGTTCTAGCAATAGCAAAGTTACATGGTGCTGCTGGAGGTAAGGGTTACTTCTTAGCATCAGGCAAAGAGCAGTTCATGCAACAGTACAATAGGCTGTTAAGCAAAGGCATAGTTAATAGCATGGATGATCTTTATCTGCAAGAGTATGTTATAGGTGTACCTGTATATCTGCAGTACTTCTACTCTCCATTAAGCAAGCAGGTTGAGTTGCTAGGCATAGATAGAAGGTATGAGTCTGATGTTGATGCAATAAGCAGGATACCAGCTATTCATCAAGCATATGCAAGATTAGAGGATATAACATATACAGTAATAGGCAATAGCCCATTGGTTCTAAGGGAGTCATTGCTAGATGAGGCATATAAGATGGGCGAGAGGTTCGTTGATAGTGTTAAAAGGCTTGTGAAGTATGATATGATAGGCCCATTCTGCATAGAAGGTGTTTATGATAGAGATGGTAACTTTATTGCATTTGAGTTCTCAGCAAGAATAGTTGCTGGCACTAACCTTTACATAAACGGTTCACCATACTCCTACCTCTTGTACGATGAGCCTATGAGTACTGGGAGAAGGATTGCCAGAGAGATAAAACTTGCTATAGAGTCTAATGAGTTAGATAAGGTACTAACATAACATAATTAGAAACAAGTTTATTTGATACAAACTGCTTCTAATGCCTTAATATGTAAGGGGAAGATCTCCTTTATCTTATCCTTTGATGAATTAAGTAATTTACAGTATATATCTTTGTGCAGCCCTTCTCCTAGGCTTTCCCATATATCTTTAGGATCATCTGCTACATTGCTCAGACTGCCTCCTAAAACCCTTCTGTAATACTCAATAAGATGCTCCTCTATTGTATGTTTCTGATATTGTCCATCAAGTCCATTTATAACAATTGAGACTTTGAATTTATAACTGCCAAGGGAACAATCAAAGATCTTGATTCTCTTATCTTCCTCAATAAGTCTGGATGCTATTCCATTACCTTGAAGCTTTTCATCTACACGTCTCCATATATCTTCTAGCGTATCTTTTTCTTGGTCTATAACAAATATTAAGTTCTTAATTCTTCCAAGGTACTGCCTTATTGAAGATATAGAATCTGTACCTAACCTTTCTTTAGGTTTGGTCATTCCAACAACATGATCCCCGTCCATTTTATGTGTTAATATCAACAGTACAACATCATCAGGAGTGCCATTACCAATTATTATTAATGCATCCATATCTGATTGATCCCAGCCAAAGGTATCTTTAGTCTTCTTGCCCAACTACTCAAATTTCTGGTTATACTCCAACCAAGCGGTGCAACAATACGTATCTTCATAAAAGAATTCCACTAGCAATCCTTACATCTATACCTGCTTCTTCCAAATCTTCAACATCTTTTATGCTAAGGTCTTTTGTACTTAGAATTCCATCCTTTAATTTCATTAAAGTTATCTTTGGTTTATACTCTTCAAGTGAACCAGCAATATGTTTAACTGCTTCTAGGCTATGTGTTGAGATAACAAGCTTTGTTCCATCATTAAGAATATCAGCAAACCATAAAGCAGTATATATAAGTAAAGAGGGGTTCATATGTGATTCTATATCATCTATTAGTAGTATCTTTGGCTTAACATAGCCGTAGAGTAACATGAGAGTAATCAATACTTGGAAACCGTTACCAAGGTCTCCCAACCTTATCCCACGTCCATCCTTGGTTCTTGCAATAATTGTCTGTTGATTTCCAGTGAAAGGTTCTAAAAGAAGATCATCATAACTATAACCAGTCCACTCTGAGATTTTCTTAATAATATTGTTAAAAAGACCCATATTTCTTAATTCAATCCAATGTTCGCTAAAGTATGACCATATATCTTTAATAAGTAGAGGATGAAAATATATAGTATTGCCTATTATCTTTGAAATAAAATTTTGTGTAAAAATTGAAGAAGGACTGATTGATCTATAAAATCTTCCATCTTTAGCTAACTCAGCCTCTAGAAGGTTATTTGCAAGATAATATTGAATATTAGAAGTAGAGAGGTCTCCTAAGTAATACGCATTACTATTTTCATTGATGTATACTTCAATATAATCCCTATTTTTACTACTCTGAAATTGTAGTTTAATAAATGAAGAATCATCTGAATATGATATTGATGCTAAGTCAGTAATATAATTATGTAAGAGAAATATATAACTATTTGAATATAATGTTGAATGCAGTGAGGCTAAAATCCCTATAGCCGTTTTATTAAAAACAGTACGGAAAGGGTTAGGAATAAGAAATAGACCCTCTAGGATAGTTGACTTTCCAGAGTTGTTCCCTCCTATTAGTATGTTTAGGTCTCCTAAGGTAAGGGAACCCTCTTTAATACCTTTAAAGTTCCTTATCTCTAGCCTCAATTATTAATCACGTTATAAATAGAAGGATTGTGTTTATATCTTTTTATATATTCTAGTGGTTCTCTTAATCCTATCTAAACATATTAATACTAAACTTAAGATCTGGACAGTAAAGATATATGGCATATATTAAACAGTATGCTTCTTACGGCTCTGTTAACTTAGGGACTTAATGAAGCGTGTACAGTATGCTAGAGGATATTTGTTAAGTTAACAGAGCCCTGCTATAATAGCAAACGTTTAAATACCAAATGTTAACGTATTTACTAATGGAATTAGAAAGACTCTACAAGAAAGGTAACGTGGCAAGGGCAGAAGATGGTTCTCTACTTCTTGTTAACGATGATAAGGTTGCATACTCTGTTAATGAGGTAGTGCTTATGATATGGGATGTCTGTAACGGTATCTCATTTAAGGAGTTAGTTAATGTTATAGCAAGTAGTAGTGGTGAGGATGCTACCCAGCTTAAACCAGCATTAGAAGGCTTGATAAATGAGATGATAGAGGCTAGGCTTATAGAGGTAAAACAGTGATAAATAAATTAAATAAAAGAATACGATTGTAGTATATTACAACTATCCATAGATATGATTAAATATAGATAACAGTAGGGAACCTTGAGAAGATCAGACCTAAATAAAATAATATTATTGTTTATTTAATCTGATTTATAAATTTAGCATCTATGCTATTTCTATTTTTATTATTATTTATATTTGTAGATTAAATCATTGGTTAACCCTTCTTCAAGCCTATTATGAAGCCTATACCAAAGCTCCCAAGCAATGGTAGATTGGTTAGTATTGGAGTGCTAGGGATAACAAGCCTCTCACTTATGCTCCCTCCTATCTTACCAAATGCTTCTTGGAACTTATCATAGTTTATAACTATGAATCCATTATACTCTAGATATACCAATGCTATAAAGAATAATCCTAGTATTATAATAGCAAGCTTGGTTATCTTCTTTATAGCATATCCTATGAAGAACCCTATTATTCCTCCTATGGCAATCTGTGATGTTAGCAATGCAGAGATGCCCAATGGATCCATTATGAAAAATAAATGTTACTCATTATTATTATTTTATTATTTATTCCAATTTATTTATAGGTATGGATCAGTTAAATAACCTTGTTATCTTTGCACCTAGGTTTATTATAGTATAGAATGCTATTGATGCCATTATATATGAGAGCCATGCTGCTTGATACGGTGCCATACCTAATGTTATAAAGTGATAATGCATATACCCTCTAATAGCAGTATATACCAACTCTGCTGCAGAGAATGTTGCTAGTAACTTCTTTGCATCACTTATAACAGCCTTCCAATTAATACCTGCTGCATCAATGTATCTATGGCTGTTATCTCTATACAATAGATATGCTAGAAGCGGTATGTATACTCCATACTCTACAACTACGCTAAGAGTGGTATTTGTAACTGCACTTCTATCTAGTGTATAGTAATACTCTGCAACCACAGCACTGGCTATGAATGCACATATACCTGCTATGAAGGCACTCTTATTAAGATTTATGTAATCATGATACTTGTTTATATATTTATTTACAAGAGAAACTATTTTACTCTCATAATATTATAATGCTTAGAGAGGTATTAAAACTTATCTTTATTATTCATACTATGTATGCAAAGCCTAAGATAGCTTCTTCCATACTGTTTTGTTCTTATGATCTATTAACTCTATCCCTCTAGCCCTTAAGGCATCCCTTATTTCATCAGCCTCCCTGTAACGCTTTAGTGCCCTTAACTCATTCCTCTTACTTATTAAATGCTCTATCTCTAACCTCTCCTCCATGCTTACATCTACCCTCTTAAGCCCTAGTATGAATAGCATATCATTAAATGGCTTGCTAACAGCATCTACAATGCGCTTATCTAACCTCTCCTCTGCAGCATATCTGTTAACTGCCTTAACTAGAACTAGCAAGGAGTTTATTGCATTTGGTGTATCTAGATCATCATCCATGTATGATATAAATCTATGCAATACATCCTCAGCAATACTCTTAGCCTCATAAACATCACTTGAGTTTGATGCATCATAAGAAGCATCTGCCTGCTCTAATTCATATAATGCATTCTCTATATCCCTCCATATGGATTGTGCTTGCTTTAATAATACCTCATCGTAATCCAAAGGCTTCCTATAATGTGCTGATAGACAGTATAACCTTATAGCATTTGGGCTCCACTTCTCTAATGCCTTGTATATGGGTTCTATGTTCTTTAATGACTTTGCCATCTTCTCTCCTTTTACATTAACCATGCTTACATGAACCCAATGCTTAGCAAACTCCTTGCATGTGTAAGACTCAGATTGTGCTATCTCATTCTCATGGTGAGGGAATATAAGATCCTCCCCACCACCATGTATCTCAAATGTTGCTCCTAGATACTTCATGCTCATTGCTGAACATTCAATATGCCATCCTGGTCTACCCTTACCCCATGGACTATCCCATAAAGGCTCATCATCGTAGAACTTCCATAGTGCAAAGTCCAAGGGGTTAAGCTTCTCCTCATCTACCTCAACCCTTGCTCCAGCAATCAACTCATCTAAGGGCTTCTTGGATAACTTACCATAATCCTTATCCTTTGCTATGTGGAAGTATATACCCTTACTTGTCTTGTATGCATAACCCTTATCCATAAGACCCTTTATGATCTCATGCATCTCTTTTATATGCTGGGTTGCTCTAGGGTATGCATCTGCTCTAAGAACATTAAGCCTATCAAAGTCCTTAAAGTACTGCTCTATAAAATGCTCAGCAAGCTCCAATGGCTTGATACCTTTAGCCTTTGCAGCATTTATTATCTTATCATCAACATCAGTGAAGTTCTGTACAAAGATGACCTTATAGCCTTTATACATAAGATACCTCCTAAGTACATCAAATACTACTATTGTCCTTGCATGCCCTATGTGGGAGTGATCATATACTGTAACACCACATAGGTATATCCTAATTGTACCATCGCTAGGCTTAACCTCCTCAACTTCTCTACTTAATGTATTGTATAGCCTCATAACACAGGTAGAGATCTTACATCTGGTCTTATGAATGCTTTGCCATTAGCAACTATTATTGGTCTCTCTATTAGACTAGGATCATTAGCCATTAGTTCTACTATCTCATCATCTGAGTAACCCTTCTCTATAATCTCCTTGTATAATTTATGCTTCTTCCTTAATGCTTCCTTAGCATTAACCCCTGCACTAGTTAGGAGTGCCTTTACCTCCTCCTTGCTTAATCTGTCTTTAAATATATCCCTTAACTCCAACTCTATACCCTTCTTGTATAACTCATCTATAGTCCTTCTACATGTAGCACACTTTGAGTAATGGTATACCTTAACCTTCATACCATATCTTTCCTTCCAACTACTATTATTTATATCTGTACTAGTTAACCTCTTCTATACTTGCCCCTAATGCTCTTATATCATCCAAGAATGTGGGATATGAGACATCAACACTCTCTGCTCCATTTATTATACACTCATCAGCAAGTAAGGATGCTATACATAGTGCCATGAAGAGCCTATGATCACCATAAGCCTCAAGCACAGCACTCTTAACCCTCTCAGGAGCCTTTATAGACAAGCCATCCTCATACTCCTTAACCTCTGCCCCTAGCTTTGCTAACTCCCTTGCTATGTTTGCTACCCTATCAGTCTCCTTAACTCTAGCATGCTTAACACCTCTAACCTCTACCTTGCCCTTTGCCTTCAATGCTAGTATAGATACAACTGGTAGAAGATCTGGGGATGCCTTAAGATCAAATACCCCTCCTTCAAGTTCATTGCTATTGCTTACCCTTACAGCATCATTGCTTACTTTAACATAAGCATTCATTGCCTTAAGTATATCTATTATCCTTGCATCTGCTTGTGGTAGGTTAAAGTCTAAACCATGAACTGTTACATCTCCAGCAAGCGCACCTGCAGCAAATAGTATAGCAGCACTTGAGATATCCCCTGGTACAGTGAACTCTGTTGGCTTATACTCTTGCTTATTATCTATATAGTAATGTTTGTAGTTATCATTGCTAACCTTAACAGAGAACCTATCCATTACTGCAATGGTAGCATCTATGTAAGGGTAAGATACCTGCTCATCAATTACATTTATCTCAACACTATCTTTAGCATATATAGAAGGTATTAGTAATGCTGATATGAACTGGCTTGATATGCTACCAGTTATACTTGCTCTACCCCCTCTTATACCTCCCCCATTAACTAGTAAAGGTGGGGTTCCATATGCAAGGGATCTGCACCATACCCCTAGATGCTTTAATGCATCAAGCAGAGGTTGCATCGGTCTCCTGTTAAGACTTGAATCACCATATAGCATTGTATTACCCTCCTTTACAAGTGAAGCCATACTTGCTAGTATCCTTATAGTAGTACCAGAGTTCTCTGCATTGATAACTCTATAGCCAGTGGTAAACTCATTCCTCCCATGAACTATTATCCTATCCATGTTATCCTTATCTAAACATACAAAGGATCCTAACCTTCTACAGCCATCTATGGTTGCTTTAGTATCCCTTGCTATAAGGGGATTGTTTATTACTGATCTACCATATGCTAAAGATGCTACTGCAACTGCTCTATGGGTATAACTCTTGCTTGGAGGGCATCTTACACTGCCATTCAACATGGATCTCCTAACCTTAATGCTACTCAACAACCATCACCCTTGCCTTCTCATTGCTAACCTTAACCTTTAACACCTCCCCATAATTACTCCATATAGATAATATGTTACTTGCTACACTATCATTGCATATAGCAGTTATTGCAGGACCATTCCCACTTACCCCTGAGGCATAAGCACCATTCTCAATAGCCTCTAGTATAGGCTCATAGGGTATAGATAGCACTGATGATACAAGTATTCCATTTAGGTTCATAGCATCATAATAGTAGCCATCTGATGCTAGATCTACTGCATATGAGAAGTACTTTGCTAACCTCTTAAGCCTAGTAGGATCCTTACGCCTTACACCTAAGGGTAACAGGATAACAGCATATAGGTTATCATCAGCCCTCTCATGCCTTATTATACTTCTAGCATAGTTATCTGTAACAAAGAAACCACCAAAGTAGCATGCACATGCATCATCGAATGCCCCAGTTATGCTTACCTTACTTGCTAATGATGCATCTACAGCTGTATTTATAACCTTCATATCATTTATAGCATCATCATTACCTCTTATAAGATCAAGGAGCTTATAGCATGCTAAAGCAATAGCATTTGATACTGCACTTGAGCTCTTAAGACCATACCCCATGGGTATCCTAGACTTTATCTCTATACTTATATGCTTATCCTTGATGATATCCTTTGGAATAACTCTACTCACTATATCTACTATGAAGTTAATATCCCCTGTATTAGCACTTATACCCTCTCCAACGCTAATGCTAGCAGTAACACTAACATTCAATGCTATCCCAAGGGTTGAGCCCTTGCCAGTAGGTATAGCATTTACTATTGAGATAGCACCATGCATCTCTGCCTTAACCTTCATATCTGCATTAATTAATCATAATAATTAATGCTTTGCTAACCTGCTTACTACAGCATCTATCATAATATTCCTAGGCGCATCTATATTAAGCCATATCTCTAATGCCTTTGCTCCTTGCTCAACTAACATCTCATAACCATATATAACCTGTGCACCTGCATCTTTAGCAATACTTATCAATTGCGTATCTATAGGATTATAGACCAAGTCATATACTATGCTCCTACTACTTATATCCTTGCTTGTTAAAGGTATACTATTACCGCCTTTGTCTCTGCTAGATGCATCTTTCATGCCTAAAGGCGTTGCATTAACTATTAGATCACAATCATAAGAGTATCTGTTAGACTCATTAAGTATTATAGCCTTACACTCTATGCCTTTATCCATTGCAGTATTAATTAGACTCTTTACATTGCTATTAATACTCCTATTTGCTATTATCATACTTGCTATACCCTCATCACAAAGTGCTGTTACAACTGCCCTTGCAGCACCCCCAGCACCAAGTAAGAGTACACTCTTACCCCTTAAGTTAACACCCCTACTCTTTATAGGTTGTATGAAGCCATGGTAGTCCGTATTATAACCCTTAAGCCTACCGTTAGAGTTACTTACGGTATTAACTGCACCAACCTTTGCTGCAGAGGCATCTAACTCATCCATATACTCAATTATTGTAACCTTATGTGGTATTGTAACATTGAATCCATTAACAGCATCTCTTAGTATATCTACTGCATGCTTAAGCATACTAACATCTACCTTAACAGAGAAGTATATTGCATCAATCTTTAATGCTTTGAATACAGCATTATGCATTACAGGGGATAAGGAGTGTTCTATTGGATAGCCTATAACACAGAATACCTTGCTACCCTTGTTAGCATTAGAATAGGCATAGAGTTCATCTAACTCCTTTAGCAACCTCTATCAACCTTAGTAAATCATTGCTTATATATCCTGTATCTATACTTATGTATCTAATCTGCTCATATATGAACCTCATCTGTTTAATGGTAAGCTGCCCTGGTGCAAGTGCATCATTTAAGGAAGCATATGTGAATGGTGAGCCTAGAAGCATGCATAGTATCCTTGATGCTATACCATACTCACCCATACAGAATGCTATTAGGTTTGTATTATTATTATTGTTGTTAGTTATATGCTTGTAAAGGCTAAGGATCTTAATGTTATCATCCAATGAATTAGCCATGGTTACAATCTTTATATTATTGCTATACCTCTTACTTATCTCATTTAAAGTATCAAGCATGCTATCTAAACTTGGTGTCTCTTTAAAGTTATGGTAAGATACAAGTATATCAGCATTAAGGGCTCTAAGTTGATCATGTAACTCATCATTCTCTAAGAGTGTACTATACTCAACATCTACAAGCATAGGTCTAAACGATGCTAACCTCTTGATTATACTAACCCTATCCTGCTCACTACCATCATACTTGCCTCCCTCATCTCTCCTCCTGCATGTGAATATCATACTATCCTTCTGATCATTAATGCTATACAGTATATCACTAACCATATCCTTGCTGATGTAATCGAACCTTACCTCGATTATATCTGCACCCTGATCTAATGCATACCCTATACTTGCCTTTAAGGCTTCAGGGGTATCTGCTGGTATAGAAACACATATCTTACCTATCTTATTACTACTGCTGCTGTTGCTACCTTTACCTCCATTGCTCTTATTTAATTCCATGCTAGATTATACTCTCACTTCTCTATTATAAACTCATCAACCTCTATCCCAAAGTGCCTCCCTTTACTACCTTTAACGTATGCTAATATCTCATCCCCTACATTTATGCTAGTTACAGATATCAATCCATCTCTGCCTATGAACCTTATAGTCTCTGCATTCTGTACAACTATACTACCATGCTCACCATCCTTGCTAATTGCTTTTATAACACGCATGGGTCTAGTCTCTATCTTAACCCTACCAACTATAGCCTCTCTAGCATTACCTTCCTTACTTACTATAAGAACCTCATCCCCACTCTCAAGCTCTGATAGGTACTTTGTACTCCCATTTGGTAGTAATGTATAGCAGTGCACTGCACCAGCGTTAACCCTGAATGGTCTAGGCGATGTGAACTCTGAGCCTATAGCCTCATTGTGCATTAAGAAGAGGAAGCTTGCCTTGCTCCCTATAAGCATGCCCTCACCTACCTTAAGCATAGAGGCTGTATCAACACATACCCTCTCCCCTACACCAGAGTCCTTAACATCTGTAACCTTAACATACTCCAATGGATACTCTCTAGCATGCATGTAAACCATGCTCTGATTAACACTTGCTATACTATCTGTCTCAAGTATAACCCCATCAACCCCTAACTGCAGTACATTAAGTAGCGTTCTAACCTCTTGTGCACTACTTGCATATGCGTAGATCTTTGTACCCCTGCCTTGTAGTTTTGCTATTATATTCTCCAATGGTATTATCTTCCAGTCAATAGCATCAACTATAACAAAGTCTGATCCATTTGCTGCTGCATCTAGTATCTTATCCTCATCCTGCTTGCTCTTAACTGTTATATGCAGACCAGCACTACTACCATTCCTCTTCGCATTAATTACATCACTTATATTATTGAATACTAGCATGTATGAGGACCCATCTAATGCTTTTATACTCTCGCCATCATAGATATACTTAACACCTTCCTTCTTAAGCTCTTCTATGAACTCATTGCTTGCTACCTTAGCCTTTACTATTATATCCTTCCCTTTAAGACTCATTTCCTATCTCCCTTAATGCCTCTTTAATACTAGCGTTCTCAAATATCACCTTTGCTAATGCTCTAACCATCGCTGGTGGATTCCTATGCTGGAATATATTCCTCCCAAATGTAACACCAACCGCACCTGCCTCCATAGCACCTTTTGTCATCTCAAGTACTTCCTCATCACTGCTTGCCTTTGGTCCCCCTGCTATAACTATGGGCACTGGGCATCCTTTAACTACCCTCTTGAAGCTATCTGGATCCCCAGTGTAAACAGTCTTCACTATATCTGCTCCTAGCTCAGCACCAACCCTTGCTGTATGAGCAACTATATCTGGGTCGTGAGGGTTCTTTATATTCTCACCCCTAGGGTACATCATTGCTATTAGAGGCATGTTCCACTTTAAGCACTCTGCAGATATGCTCCCTAGTTTGATGAGCATCTCGGGCTCCTCCTTTGCTCCTATATTTATATGTAAGGATACACCATCTGCACCAAGCCTTATAGCATCCTCAACACTACCTGCTAGTATCTTCCTATTCGGGGCAGGACCTATGCTTGTACTTGCTGATAAATGCACTATTACACCTACCCTACTTGGTCTAGGCATGCTCTTAACTATACCTTTGTTAACAAGCACACTTGTTAGTCCAGCATCTTCACATATGTATATCATCCTATGTATATCATCTATACCTGCTATTGGACCAGATGATATACCATGGTCCATTGGTATGCATAACATCTTACCATCCCTAAGTATCCTACTTAGCCTAACCTCCCTACCTGTAACCATGAATAAGAAAGAAAATACACCTATTTAAAAAGTTATGACTCTATCTTATGAATGGTTTATGCTTAAACTATCTCAGCTGTTGCAAACCTATTAGAGACTTGCGATATCCTTATCCTGTACTCCTTGCCTAACTCTGCACCCTGTACAAATATAACGAAGCCCTTTATCCTTGCAACACCATCTCCCTTCTTACTCATCTCATCTATCTTTACTGTGTACTCCTCGCCCTTGGCTACTTGTTTTGGTCGCACGTCACTAAAGTTTGGGTTTCTTCTCGTACGTTACACCTCCCATGATTCTCCTTGAGACCTAAATATAAACTTGTTGCTCTACATAATCTTCATGTTAGAGATGATAAATCTTAAATACTCTAGATGTAAAATTAGTATGTACTAGTAGTTATGGATAATAGCGATAGTGATAGTTATGCCCATGGTTTTGATACTGGTAAGAGGATAAGCAAGGTTACATTCATAACGTTACTTGCCATAGGTATAGCTGAGGTTGTAGTAGGTATAGTAAGTAATAGCATAGTGCTAATAGCAGATGGTGTAGACTCTTTTGGTGACTCTCTAATAACACTTATAGTGCTACTAGGCTTAATCTTCTCATTAAAGAGTAATAATAGAGATAAAGATACTGGTATAAGACTCTACAGGATAGAGAGCTTTGCTGCATTTATAGCAGCAATAGCAATGGTAGGCATGGGTATAGTTATAGTAGTTAGGGCATTAGAGGTTTTGATGGATCCTATAGAGATAACACATCCAGAGACAGCAATAATAACACTTGCATGTGCATCTGTAATATCTGGTTATAGAGCATATCAGATGAACAAGGTAGCAGGTAAGTACAACCTCATATCATTGAAGGCTGGTGCAAAGAATGCAATAAAGGATAGCATGGCATCTGTAATAGGTTTAATAAGCATAGTAGTAGCAGTGTACCTTGGGTTCCCACAAGCAGATCCTATAGGGGCTCTTATAATAGCAGCATTCATATTCTCAATATCTTACTTCATAATAAAAGAGTCATCTCTAGTACTCTTGGATATAATAAGCAATCCACATCTATCTGATCAGCTTGCCTCTCTAATAGAGAGGGTGCACAAGGTTAAGGTTAGTAGCATCTCACTACACACAGCAGGACCATTCTTGCATGCAGAGATAAGCATAGTCCTTGATGGTAATGTAACTGTCTCAGAGTTTAAGAAGATAGCAAGCAATATTAAGAAGAGTATCAGAAAGAGCTTCCCTAGCATACAGAGGTGCTCTATAATCATAGAGCAGCCTCCATGACATATTATACATCATTTATCAAGATATCTGCTAGAGTTAATAAATAAAAGTTCATGCAATTACTTGCTAAGATATAAAATGCAAACACTAACATTGGGTTATTAATCAATATTATGTATGAAGAGTATATACATCTATGCAGTTATTATAGCAGTTGGTGTATCTGTAGCATTAGCATTTATGCAACAAGGGGTAACCAATGAAGCAAAGGCACAGTATAATAATAGTAATATCAATGCTAGAGAGGTTACAGTTACAGGTTTTGCAAGCAGAGTGATTAAACCAGATAAGGTTGTATTAACTCTTACTGTAGAGAATGAGGACGCAAAGATATCCGATGCTATAAAGAATAATGCTACAAATGTAAGTAAGGTTATAGAGGTATTAAAGTCATTGGGCATAAATGATGAGCAGATAACTACATCACAATACAGTGTTAACCCTGTATACTCACTAGAGCGAGTAGGGGATATAGAATGCTCTCACTACACTCCTCCAAGGAAGGAGTGCCTAGTTGGATATAGGGCTACATACGTACTAACTATAACTATGGATTCAGATGCTAATATAGGCAAGGTTGTAGATGCTGTATCTGAGGCTGGTGTAACAAGCATAACAGGGATAGGGTTCACATTATCTGAAGAATTACGTAAGAGCGTAATGGATGAGTTGATCAAGGATGCTGTAGAGGATGCAAAGAGCAAGGCTGAGAAGCTACTTATGCCATTGGGAGAGAGCATAGGCAAGGTTAAGAGCATGAGATACTACTCAGACTATTACTATCCATACTTCTTTGCTCCTCAGTTTACACCTCTTTATGCTGGACTGGCTACACCTATATACGTTGAAACCAAACAGATTAATGTATCTGTAGAGGTAACCTTCCTTATAGAAGGGCAGTAATATATACATAATATCTTTATTTTATTTTTATTTAGTTAATATATTGCTTTTATTCAACCATCTCTTTACCCTCAACACTCTTTATAACCTTCAACTGCCTCTTATACATATTAATTATCTCATCTACACTAGTTGCATCCTCAGCACTCTTATCATCTCTTATTCTACCAGTGAACTTTGGGAACCTTAAGGCTAAGCCATTACCCTCTCTTATAACGTTTAATGCACATGTATGCAATGGGCTTAGGGTTATCTCTGATGCTATAACCTCAATAACTATCTTTGGTTCAAACCATACATCTGCCTCAAGCTTAGAGTTTACCCTAGCATGCCTATGTTTTATCTTATACTCATTAAGTAATGTATAGAATCTATCAAGATCCTCATCTGTAAACCCTGTGCCTACCTTGCATGTTGTATAGAATGTATCATCCTGCTTACTGTATGCTGCCAATAGCAGTGCTCCATACTTACCTACTCTCCTACCCTTACCATGGAATGCACCTACTATAACTAGGTCAAGGGTATCTGCAAGCTCACTCTTGTACTCCCTCTTCAACTTAACCCATGCATAACCTCTAGCCCCTGCTCTATAGTTGCTATTAAGATCTTTAAGCATAAGACCTTCGCATCCTTCATTAACTGCTTTAAACATGTAATCCTCTATGCTCTTTGCATCACTTGCTATAATCATTGGAACAAGTCTTACAAGGCTATTGCTACTACTGCTACTTACTATACCCTCAAGTATTCTCCTCCTCTCCTTGTATACTAAGTTAGTGCAGTCTTTACCATCTAGATAAAGTACATCAAATAGATTCAATGCTATAGGGTACTCCTTCATTGCCTTCTCAATATCATACTTCCTCCTTCTATGCATAAGCTCTTGGAATGGAAGATACTCCTCAGTATCAGGGTTTACTGCAACCACCTCCCCTTCAACTATAACCTCTTCTGCATTAACATACTTGATAACATACTCAACCGCATCTGGGTAATGCATGGTTACATTCTCTAACCTCCTTGAGAATAGCATAACCTTATCCCTTAACTTGTGCATCTGTAACCTCTCACCATCCAACTTGTACTCAGCAGAGCATACTCCTCCCATCCTATCTAAAGCCTCCTGTGCACTAGATACCCTCTCAGCAAGCATTGGTCTTATAGGCTTGAAGAGTTGTATCTTTAACCCCTTTACAGCATCTATACCTTGCTCTACCAGTATCTTTGCTACTAAACCAAGATCACTTGTTATATTGTATGCCCTCTCTAGTATATCTCTATTCTCTTTGCTCTCTGTAAATGCCAATGCTAATGCATCTAGTATAGTGTAATCTGCTATACCAAGCCTTAACTTGCCTGTTATTATCTTTAGTATATATTTGCCCTCTATAGGATCTGCATCGTTAAGGAGATTGCATATATACCTTATCTTTGCATCCTGTGACCCTTCACCCTTTAATGATGCTATCCTTTCAAGGGTTGAATAAACCCTATCTACAGTTAAACTCTCTTTAAAGAATACCGTCTGCACCCTCTTTGCTAATGCTTGCTCAGCAGTATCCCCTATATCTCCACTCTTTACATACATCTCTTCTATAGTGCTTAATGGCAAGCCAGAGGATATAGATAATGCCCTTAATGCAAGTTTATCGGCAACACCTAACTCTAAGCCCTCATACTCTGGCTTAACCTTGCCTAGCATTAGATACACAACCTTATCTATCATATGCTTTGGTGTCTTCCTTAGTATTCTAACTATTATGTCTGTTAACTCTAATCTCTTGCTAGTACTCTCCATAGCATTAAACTCTTCTGCTATAGTAAGGAAATCCATGGCACTACTATTATCAAAAAGATTATAAATTATGTTTTATGCATCTTATTAGAGCATTATATCAAGGGATTCTAGCATAAAATTAATCAATCAAATAATTAGATAGTAATATAAATCACTGTTCATAAATAAATAACATGGGTGGTAAAGGAAAGAAGCCTATAAGTGCAGAGGCTAAGAGGCAGTTAAAAGAGCAGGAGGCTCAAGCAGAGAAGGAGAAGGGTAAGAAAGGAGAGGAGAAGATCAAAGGTTCTATTAATGTTGATGAGAAGCAAGTTATTAGTATACTCTCTTCCCTTAAAGCAATAACACCCCAAGCAATAGCAAGGAGTACTGGTGTAAGGGTATCGGTAGCAAATGTTATACTTAAGAGGTTAGAGGAGCAAGGTATTGTTAAGAGGTTTGGGGGATATAGCGGGCATTATGTATATCAATTAGTAAATAAATAAAGAATAATTTTATTTTTCATTGCTATTATTGTTGTGTATTGTGAATCATTGAAATCGCTAACCTGCCCTAACACTATGTATATTGAATGGTGCAACGTTCATGTTTATGAACTCTTCTATCCTGAACTTTATATCACTTGGACTAAGATCCTCCATCCCAGGAGAGCCAACATCAAATGTTATCTTATTGCTACTTACATTTATGTTTGTAACAGTTAGATCTGCATACTGGTGTGCTATCTCCTCTATGTATGCTCTTGCTTGATCCATGTTAGATACATTGGATACATCCAGCTCTACTCTAACAGCTTTTAGTGTTGCTGCCATCGTTAAAGAGAATAGCTAATAAATTATATAAACTTTTTAGTCACTATTGATTATCTCTTAGATATTTTCCTTAGCAAGTTTCTATACTTGTTAATTAAGAGTTGTAATTTCTTTTATACAAAGAGAATATTTTTATTTTCTTTACTTCTTGAATTATTCTTCTTGCATTATACCCCATAGTTTAAGCAACTGCTTATCGAAGTCTTGGACTTGTGCATCTGATAACCTTTCTCCACAGTTCTTATGATAGGCTATGCTTCTTAAGCCTTCAAGTTTAAACTCCACCTCGTAAAAGTGCACCTTTGGGCATCTGCACATACTCTATCAATACTCTACTTATCATACTATAAAGTCTTTTCTATCAAAGGATATATATTACAAGTTATGCTAAATGAGCATGGTAAAGATAAAGAAGGTAAGTGTACTAGGCTCTGGTGTTATGGGCCATGGTATTGCACAGATATCAGCTATGGCAGGTTACCACGTTACTATAAGGGATATAGATCAGGCATTCTTGGATAAGGCAATGGATAAGATAAGATGGAGCCTAAGCAAGATGGTTGAGAAGGGTAAGATAGCAAGTAGTGATATGCAAAGCATACTATCTAGAATAACTACAACATTAAGCCTAAAAGATGCTGTAGCAGACGCAGATCTAATAATAGAGGCTATACCAGAGGATATGAGGTTAAAGAAGGATACCTTCTCTGAGCTTGATAGACTTGCTGATCCAAGGACAATATTTGCATCAAATACAAGTACATTGCCTATAACTGAGATAGCAACTGCTACTAGCAGGGAGGATAGGTTCATAGGGATACACTTCTTCAACCCTCCCCAGCTTATGCAGCTTGTTGAGGTAATCCCAGGTGCAAAGACAAGTAAAGATACAGTAAGTATAGCCTTAGAGTATGTTAAGAGCCTACGCAAAGAGCCTATACTATGTAGGAAGGATGTTGCTGGGTTCATAGTTAATAGGATATTCATACCATTAGTGCATGAGGCAGCATGGGAGATGTTAGAGAATAAGGCTAGTATGAGGGCTATAGATGCAGCATTCAAGTTCAAGCTTGGATTCCCAATGGGTATATTTGAGTTAGCTGATTACACAGGGCTTGATGTAATATACAAGGCAAGTAAGGAGATGCTTGCAAGGGATAACAAGGTTCTTAATCCATGCCCATTGGTAGAGGAGCTGTATAGTAAGGGATTGTATGGTCAGAAGTCAGGTAAAGGGTTCTATGAGTATAGCAAGGATAAGTATGAGAGGGTAGAGTTAAAGCAGGAGGAGGCTGAGCATTATGAGCCATTAAGGCTTATAGCAGTAGCAGTTAACAACGCATCATGGCTTATAAGCAATGATGTTGCAAGCAAGGAGGATGTAGAGAAGGCATTAATGCTAGGCATGGGGCTTAAGGAGGCTCTATTTACTATAGCAGAGCGATTCGGTTACCCAAGGATAGTACAGATGCTCAGTAAACTTGCTGAGAGTAATAAATTCTATGAGCCTGATAGGTATCTGCTTAATTTAATAAACAGATAAACATTCTTTTTATATGAAATCTTTGATTAGATTAATTAATCCAATCTTACTATTCTGCCATCTTTCTCAGTATAAGATTTTGTTACATTAAATATTTTAGCTAGTTTATTTATCGCTTCTTGCCAGAATAAGCCTGATGCAAATGCAAGTATATATGCTCCTAAAGGTTGTCGCTCTTGTTGTGTTTGAGTTGATTGTTGCGTTTGTTGTTGTGCTTGAGTTGATTGGACAGCACTAGGCTGTACTAGTCCTGCATAAACAGCAAATACTATTATTACTGCAAATGCAGTACTTATAAATGGTCCACTAAAATACATAATATCTGCAGTCTTCCTATAAACCCTCATTTGTGTTGCATGAGCTATATTGAATAGACCCCTTATAATTCCAGCTATGAACCCTATATATGCATATATTGACAATTTACCTAGGTTAATATTCCCTATGACAGTATCTGGGATGTCTAATATCTGATATATATTTATCCAATTTTTATTAAACATAATAAGTGTGGCTAGAATGCCTAATGCTATCAATACAATAGGTATATGTATAGCATAGACTCTAAATAACCTCCACCTTATACTTTTCTCCTTAATCTTATCATGGTAAAATTTATTTATCATAGAGAGTTCTGTCTCACAAAATCCTATGTCTATCTTTGAGACATCTTTGGTATAGAGTTCATTGAATATATGTTTAAGTCTACGCTGAGCCTCATGGAAGGATTTGGGCTCATCATATAGTACCTCATATTTAAGATCTGTTTGTCCAGAATCTTTTTTAATAGTAATATAGCATTTTCTAGTAGCTCTAGTAATTCCTTTACTTTTAAACATTAGAGTAAGAGTATAGGTAGTGTATTCAGAAAACATGAACTCATATAGAGCCTCTCCTTCATTTAAATCCTTTTCAACTTCATCTTTTTTAGGCTGCCCCTCTTCAGATCTTAATATAAATTTAACCTTATCTATTCCTTTATCGTCTGTAATTGCTTTAACTTTTATTTTCTTTGAATCTTGTTGTGGGCTATCTTCAGCATCTATGTAATAAATATAGTTATAAGAATAGCTAAATACACCATTATCTGCAGCTACAGTTAACCATAAATCTACAGTTTCCAGATCTTCTTTAAGTTCTTTAATTTTATCATATATGTTAAGATCATCTTTAACCATATCTTTACACCAAGAAGAGTTATATTTATTTTTATCCATATAAGGATAATAATTATAAGAAATCTAATTTATAGTAGTAAAATTATAGATAATATCTATCTATTATTTGTATGATAATTCATGTAACTACATTCAGGTAAATTTAAAGCATGCCTTAAATATTATTTGTAGTATATATGCACTTTAAGGATAGGCATGATGCTGGAACTCAACTATGTAGTAAACTGCTCTTCTTAAAAGGCAAGAATGCATTGGTATTGGGTATAGCAAGGGGAGGTGTTATAGTAGGCAGTGTTATAGCAGAGTGCATAGATGCTGAACTTGATGTTATAGTGCCAAGGAAGTTAGGAGCGCCATGTAACCCAGAGTTAGCTATAGGTGCTGTTATGCATGATAACAGATCTTACCTTAATAATAGTATAATAGAGATGCTTAGGATAAGCCAAGAGTATATAGAGCATGCTATAGAGGAGAAGGGTAAAGAGAGTAAAGAGATGCTTATACGCTATAGAGGTAACGATAAATACAATATATCAGGTAGGCATGTGGTTATAGTTGATGATGGTATAGCAACAGGTGCAACGGTTATTGTAAGCATACTATGGTGTAAAGAGCATAGCCCAGCATCCATAACCTTAGCAGTACCAGTTATGCCTAGGGATATATACAATAGGTTAAGTAGCATGGTTGATAACCTTGTTGCTATACTTACACCAATTGACTTTGGGGCTGTAGGTGAGTTCTATGATAGATTTGATCCAGTGAGTGATGAAGAGGTTATCCTTGCCTTAGCAAGGAGGTGATTCTACAAACATTTATTATGCTTAATAGGCTCTCAAGCATGTATGAAGGTAAGTGCCTTTGCTATAGATATAGATGGTACATTAACAGAGAATGGTAGCAAGGTTCATCTATACTCCTTATCTTTACTTAGAGCACTAGAGCAGTTAGGCTACAGGGTTATATTTGTGACTGGAAGATCATCTATAGAGGCTTACATACTAGCAATGTTCTTAGGTACAAGCAAGATAGCAGTTGGGGAGAATGGTGGTGTTATAACAACCTCCCCTTGCGATCACATACTCCTTGCAGATAAGGCATACTGTGAGAAGGCATACAACATACTAAAGGAGAGGATAAAGGATGTTAAGATAAAGCCAGTCTTCCCAAGGATGACTGAGGTAGTGCTAGAGAGAACATTTGACTTGGATGAGGCTAATAGGATACTAGAGCAGGAAGGGCTTGATGTTAAGATAGTTGATAGCATGTATGCATACCATATAAATCATAAGAGCGTAGATAAGGCTAAGGGTTTAAAGGTCGCGTTGGATATGCTAGGTTTAAGCCTTGATGAGTGTGTTGCTATAGGGGATAGTGAGACGGATGTACCATTATTCAGATCATGTGCATATAGCATAGCAATAGGTAATGCTAATGGGTATGTTAAGAGCATGGCTAAGGCAAGTGTTAAGGGCAACGATGGTAATGGACTAGTTGAGGCTATAAACCATGTTATAAACAATTTATTATGATGTGATTAAATATGGACTATAAGGCTCTTGAGGATGGTATTGTTAATCTGCTTAACATAAGCAGGGATGATGCTAAGATATATATCCTCTTAGTAACTCAAGGTGCCATGAGCCTTAAAGATATAGCCTATAGGTTAAGCATGGATGTAAATTATGTTAAAGATGCATTGGCAAGGTTAGTATACCATTATGGTGCATGTATAGAGTTGAATGGTAGATATGAGGCACTTAACCCAAGGTTTGCTATAACAAACATCTATAGGATGAGGTGCTTAAGCAATGGTAAAGAAGTAAGAAGGGATCAGGCAGTAGATAGTATAGCAAATATACTTGCTAAAGTATACGATAGTGCAAGAGGTAGAGATGATGAGTGAGTGTGAGCATAAGAATGTGTACTATGGGGTAGTTAATATAAAGCATGGTAAGAGGATAGTTGGAGCAGTTGATGTATGGAGATGTGTTAAGTGCAAGAAGATGTTTGCTGAGGAGAAGAGGCTTGGCATATTGGATATAGCAGCAGATATTGGGATGCCATATATAGCAGATGATGAGCAATGGTTTATTCTAACATGCAAGTTAAGGAGCGAGTGGGCTCTAGTAAAGGTTAGTAACTCTGGTTCTACACTACTAAAGCATGAATGTGTAGATGGTAGTATAACACTAAGGGTAAACAATTTTAGCATAGATGATGCCCATAAGCTTATACCTTTGCATGGTGTTATAAACAGAGAGGTTGAGTTGGAGTAATGTATAGCAAGGATGAAAGTATAGAGGTTCATATAACTAATGTTATTACAGGTAATATAACTAGCAAGGTTAATGGTTACTTCATAATAAATGGTCAGAAGGTAAGATTCAAGGGTATAGCATTTGGAAGGATAGGAGGGCATAATGTGTACGTTAATGTAAGCAAGAAGGCTAAGGATATGCTAAAGATGATGGGCTATGAGCCAGATGATATTCTAGTTAGAGTACAAAGGAAGATGGTTGAAGGAGATGTGATATTAGAGGAGAGGTAGTTACTTCAGAGGATTCTTAAACTTGATATACTAATCTCTTTGGTTTATATGAATAGGTTATACTAAATTAATTGATACTAAGATATTGCTTACGTTGCTTACATAATTAATTAGAAGATTTTAACATGTGTAATAGTATGCAGAGATGTATGCCGGGGGCGGGATTCGAGCCCGCGACCTCCAGATTATGAGTCTAGCCCCTTGTAGGAGGTCTGGCGCTCTAACCAGGCTAAGCTATCAGGCTTATCATTATAGTACCCCGGCTCCTCCCGGCATTATAGATTGTATACTAATTCATTTATTACTTTTGCTTTACATTTGGTCACAGCTATTCAGTATTAATAAGTTAGGTTAGTAACGTTAATCATTGTTACTATAGCCCTATGGATATCCTCATCTCTTATCTTATATAGCATTGTCCTACTTACTCTAGATACAGTCATAACTCCTATACTTAACAATCTGCTTATATGATATCTTATGGTACTCTTCCCCTTCTTTAATATACTCATTAACATATGTAATGTTGCATACCTATGCTCAACCATTATTAATAGTATATTTTTACACGTGTTATTCCTTAAGCAGTCAAGAATCTTTGCTTCTAATTCAGATACATACACTGGGTAGTATCTACTCTTCCTATATGTTCTTATAACCTTTATCTTACCTTCATGCTCAAGTCTTGAGAGATGATAAGTTAGTGTACCATATGCTAATCCTGTGATCCTCTTCAATTCAATATACCTTATACCAGGCATCTCATTTATTAATTCAAGTATCATTTTTCTATTCTTGGTCTCTTCTAAATTTAACATAATTAAAAATAATACTTTGCGAATATATAAAATATGTACACAATTATCATTATTGATTATCACATATGAGAATTGAAGTGTTATACTGTTAATTATTGATAATACTATCGTTATTCTAGTACAATACTAAAATTATTCCACAAAAGTTATTGTAATATTTTTATTACAATCTCCTATGAAGTATACAACATATGTTATAGGTATAGCAGTAGCAGCTGTACTTGCTATAGCAGCAACTATACAGGTATCACAGCAACAGCAACAGCATGATAGTCATGATAGTAGTAGCAGTATACCAATGCATCCTATAAGCCATGGTGGACATACAATAGTCATACATATAGCAAGTGGGGATCCTAAAGATGCAAGGCATATGCTCAGTGCTGAGATGGGTGTAAGGATGGCTCTGGCTATGCAGCAACATGGCAAGGATGTAATAGTATTCCTTGACTCATATGGCACTATGCTTGCACCTAGGAACCCTACAGATGATAAACTTAAAGCACTTAACTCAGATCTACAGCAGTTTGCTATGCAAGGAGGTAGAGTCATAGTATGTCCTCACTGCTATCAAGTACTAGGTAACAAGGCAGAAGATCTAACACCAGGCTTTGAGTGGGCAGGACCAGGTAAGATGGCAAAGGTATGGAGCGGAGATGTTATAGTTATAGACTACTAAACAGACTCCTTTTTATTTTATATTATATCCAAACCATAAAGCCTCTAGCAAAAGACTCTATCAAAAGAGCATAAGGATAGTATTACTATTATTGATTACCATTATTACCATTGCTGCTAAATAATCCATTCCCATTTTTAGCATATGCTCTTACTACACTCTCCCACTTCATCCTTGTATCCTTAACCCATTGGAACTTCCTCTGCAATGATCGTGTGTATATCTTAGCCCAGTCCAATCCAACATGCTTACACCATGAGTAGAATGTTCTAGGGTCTATGTAGTTACGTAAAGATGTTGCTAGATTGTAGTCTCTACACTCCTGTGCTAGATTTATCTGTAACCTTAACTTCTCTATCCTCTCATCTAACTTGCTTAGTTTATTAAGCAACCTCTTCTCTTCCCTCTCCTTCTCCCTCTCCCTCTTACTACTCTTCTTACCAGTATCATTACTCTTTACCGTTCCTTCATCCTTGCTCCCTTTCTTACTCTTGCTATTGTTAGTGCTAACCTCTCTTATGCTCTTCAACCTCTCTTCTATCTCTTCCCTAGCCTTCATCAACTCTTTAAGCCTTAAGACCTTCTTCTCTAGGCTAGACTCAAAGTTCTTCGGTATTGCTCTCTTATGGTTACATGTTATAGCTGCCTTTAGATTTGCCATCTTTGCATGGTATAGTTTAACATACTCTGGTTCTTCGCTTATTGTACCATCTATGCTTAAAAGGTATTGGTTAACAACGTTTGTTGCAAGGTATGTTCTAAATGCCTTTGCTGTTAAACCCTTTACTATGCTGCTAAGGAAGGCATTAACGTGCCTTGATGTTATACCAGCAAATATCTCATCATCCTTGCTCTTACCCTTAATGAACTCTTCCAGGTTCTCATACGCTAAAGCATCCATATCACTCTCTATAACTATGCTCTTCTGCCATCTAACTGAGTCTTTGCCTAAGAAATCAAAGTCTATCCTATTACCATTAAGCATAACATGCTCTACCCTTAGGGTAGTTGCACCTACAGTATCAGCCTCGTCTTTATCCTTCTCATCACCTACTCTCATTGCCAATCTGTATATAAGATAGCATACTGTAGCTACCTTCCTCTTCTTCTCATCCCTTGCCTTTAACCCCTTCTCTATCTTTGCTAAAACCTTATCTATCTGCTTTGCAAGCCTTATTGCTGTATCGTACTTTGCTTTATCATTCTCCTGCCTTATCTTAGATGAGTCAGCAAGCCATACATACTTCTCCTTGCCAGTTAACTTATCATCCCACTTTGCAAGCCATGTACTCTCATGGTCATGTACAACAGCCTTCCAGTTGTTCTCAGGTATTGGAGCATCCTCTCCAATGTTAATTATTATATCACTAGCATAAACTCTAGGCTTCCATCTACCACGCAATGGATGATCTCCCCTACCCATGAAGAGTCCTGGGGGTTCAACTATCCAGTTTGCTATCTCATACTTTACACCATCAACTATAGCATAACCATACTTATCCTTCAACTCATCCCTTAGCCTCTTCCTCTCATTAGTAATTTTCTTCCTCTCCTCTTTGCTTAGCAACTTCTTCAACTCCCTCTCCTTATCTACATATGCAAATACCTCTGAGAAGTCTATATCCTCAAACTTTGCATCTCTATACTCCTCAGGGAAGAGTCTTAAGAAATCGGATAGGAAGTTATTTACAAATACTTTATCCTTTATGTATGGGGTATCCTTCTTCTTAGCAAATGCATACGCCATCTCCTCCTGCTCAGGTGTTAACTTTATAACCTTACCCTTTATCCTTATGCTTAGACCCTTTGGCTCATATGGAGGAGGGAGCAGTACACCATTATGCTCTAAACTTCTCCACCTTACCTTCATTATACATTTTGTAATAGAGTAAGCTTACTATTAAAGATTTGTTAAGGATCTACCTAAGCAACTCTCAAGTGCATCCTTTAACATTGGTACAGTATCATATAGTAGGAGATCCTTTGGTTCTATCCATCTATACTCATCATGCTCCCAGTCAAGCCTAATATCTATATTATTTATAGTCTTGCTTAATAAGAATAGGAATGGATGGACTATCCATATAGTTGAGTTCTCCTCATCGATAACCCTTACAGTAGGGCATATAGATGCAAGTATTAGATCTCTTCTTGCTATACCAGTCTCTTCCTCTATCTCCTTGTAAGCCCTCTCCAAGATATCCTCACTCTGCTCTATGTACCCACTTACACCAGCCCATTTATGCTTCATGGTTCTAACCTTAGCGCTCCTCTTTAGTATTAAGACTCTACCATTATGCATTATAAAGGATGTTACTACATGAACCTCTTTAAGGCTCATCCTTCTCTCCTTCATTATTATTACTTATACTTGCTAAAACCTTGTACATTAACCTGTATGATTTCTCTATGCTATCACTATTAGCATTATCTCTCTTTATACTATCCTTAAGGTTTAAGTACATACTCTCCAAGCCCTTTACATCCTTGCTATCTATACTAGCAAGTATATCCTCATTAAGCCTTATGAACCTCTTAATGTAACCCTTAAGGTATCTGTTCAATAGCAATGAAGAGAATAGGCTAGGATCATCGTTAAGTATACCTTCAGCAATTATAGACTGTAGCCTATAGGTTGTACCCCCAAGCTCCTTGCATAGCTTCCTTGTCTTATCATCAACAAGCATACTCCATGTTACGTTCATAACATATACCATGCCAAGTATGTATGCCATTACTTTATCATGAAGTTCTTCATCATCAACAACAACTATCCTTGCTGTATTGCTTAGCAGTTCCCTTGCTATCCTTAACTCCTCATCCCTATCTAGCACGGGTATAAGGGCATATCTATTACTAGCATGTATATCTGCGCCTGGACCAAAGAGAGGGTGTATAGATAATCCTTTAATGTTATACCTTGATGCATAATTCCTTAACCTCTTAACTATCCTATGCTTAAGTGATGCTATCTCAACTAGTGTAGCATTATGATGCATATGCCTTGCTATCTTTAAGGAGTCAAGCATTGAGTTTATAGGCACACATAAGATTACAACATCTGATACCCTTGCTGCATCATGCAATTGGTTACTGTTATTTACAAGTGTTATATTGCTATTGTTATTGCTATGATAGATTATACTTTTATCTCTTATGCTATCATTGGTTATAGCAATATCATATGCATATATCTCATGCCCATGGCTAGAGAAGTACCTTGTGAACCATGAGCCCATCCTTCCCATAGCACCTATTACTGTTATCTTCATATTGGATACCAATTAGTTTAAATATATTATATTTAAATTCAATGTATTCATACTACTAATAACAATACAATAATAATAGATTAAGGTTATTATTAGAGCATTATTAATGCTCTTAACATGCTTACATATGATGATGTAGTAAGGGCTAGTAGAGTGCTTAATGGCATAGTGCATAGAACACCATTGGATCACTCTAACACATTCAGCATGCTAGCAGACTGCAACGTATACCTTAAGATGGAGTGCTTCCAGAAGACAGGGTCTTTTAAGGTTAGGGGTGCATATGTTAAGTTACACTCATTAAGCAATGAGCAGAAGGCTAGGGGTGTTGTAACAGCATCTGCAGGTAACCATGCTCAGGGCTTAGCATACGCAAGTAAGATGCTTAACATAAGGTGCACAGTTGTTATGCCTATCAATGCATCACCAGCAAAGGTATCAGCAACTAGAGCATATGGTGCAGATGTTATATTCCATGGCATGCTTTACGATAATGCATGGGAGAAGGCTATGCAGATAGCAGAGAGTGAGAAGAGGGTATTTGTACATGCATTTGATGATGAGCATGTTATAGCAGGGCAAGGTACAATAGGGCTAGAGATACTTGAGGATCTGCCCAAGGTTGATGCTATAATAACCCCAGTTGGTGGAGGAGGTTTAGCCTCAGGCTTAGCAGTAGCAGTTAAGAGCAAGAGACCAGATGTAAAGATAATCGGGGTTCAGAGCAAGGCATTCTCAGCAGTTAAGGAGTCATTGGCAAGGAATAGAATAGTTGAGGTTAGCAATGGCTCAACCATAGCAGATGGTATATCTGTGAAGAGGCCTGGGGAGTTAACCCTTGCAATAATGAAGGAGTATATGGATGATGTAGTATTGGTTGATGATGAGCAGATAGTTAAGGCTATGTTCCTTCTTATGGAGAGGGCTAAGGTAGTAGTTGAGCCTGCTGGTGCAGTAGGTCTAGCATATCTACTGAATGATGGTAATGGTAGATTAAAGGGCAAGAACGTTGTTGTAGTGCTTAGCGGGGGTAATGTGGATATGTTCCTGCTAGGGCAGATAGTGCATAAGGGCTTGGTTAGCATAGGTAGACTTGTAAGGATATCTGTGCAGTTGGTTGATAGACCAGGGGAGTTCAAGAGGGTAGTTGATGCAATAGCAGCAAGCAGGGTTAACATAGTTGATGTTATACATGATAGGCTAGGCAGTGATGTTAGTGTAGGCAATGCAAAGGTTATACTAAGCCTAGAGGCAGAGAATAAGGAGCATGCTGAGAGGCTAATGAATATGCTTAAGAGCCAAGGTATAAGGTATGAGATAGCATCATAACTAACTAATTAATTAATATAACTACTACTTATAATATAACTTAAACATCTAGAATATGCCTTATAACCCCTCTAACCTGATCCCTTGCTATCATCTTATCATGCTTATGCATAGGCTCATCATCATGATCATTGCATAGATAGATTGTGCTCTTCCTTGTATGCTTGCCAGAGGTAAGGAGGTAATCTACTAGAGTGTTAAGACTCCTTAATGCTGCTATACCCTTGATTATCCTCTTAGCATCAGATTCATCATACTCATTAAGCCATAATCTTACTATACCATCTATATCATTGCTTGTTACCTGCTCTACTTGGTCTACTGCCCTTACAACAGTACGCTTATTAATAGATACTATACCAGTACTTGCTGAGATGTTATGCAATGCTACACATGGCTCATCTAATATAAACTTTAGATTAAATTGAGAGGGATATATGAGCGGGTCTATGCTTATGCTTAATGAGCTCTCATCTATGAACCTCTTAACCCCTATATAAAGAACATGCCTGTTTGTAGCAATAATGTAAGGTTTACCTTGCTCTACTGCATTAAGCTCCTTAACCTTTGCTTCTGCAGACTCTAGTATGCTCTCATTAGCAGTAATGATCTTCTTAACTATCTCCTCCCTAGTCTGCTGCTGATAAGATGATATCACATGCTCCTGCCTTTTATGCATCTCCTGCATCTCTTGCTCAACCAACTTAAGTACAGCATAAAGATCTAGCATTATGGGAACATACTTAATTTAAGCATATAAAATTATTTCCATGCATAAAGCCTTTCCATGCATATATCTCTATTTAGCCTTTCATATCGCTAGCAAGTGTGCTCATAACCTTATCTATAAGAGCATTCAAGCCTCTCTTGCCTTTAACCTTGACTATACTCTCTAACCTCCTCTCTGCATTTATATCTTGAGCACTCCTCTCATCAGATGCTCCCTCAAAGAAGAACCTTGCATTACTATCCTTTAACCTTAGCAATGGCTCAATGTACACCCATTGCCAATCTGATAGAACAAAGTATACCCTTACAACATCACCATCTGTATGCTTATCTCCTTTCAAACTATCCATTATTATACTAGCCATATCTGCTATACTATTACATTCATGGATGCTAACTTTCATACTTGTAGCCTTGCTGCACATCTCTATAGCACTCTTGCTACCAAAGAGCATAACCTTTATCAATGATTCATCAGCATAAGATGCTACAAGCCTTCTGTAGAGTTTATCTGCTAAGCTAAGTCTATTCATTATATGCTTTGGGATATCATTGTATCTCTCATCTATATGATTACAGTATACTGCTATTATGCTATCTTCAGTCATGCTTGATATCATTGGTATTACATATTTAAATTAATTGTAAGTATCTTTAGATACTTACTAATAGATTTCATCTACTATATGTAATCTTATAGTATGAATCATGCTATGATGCATCTTGTATGTATTATCTTAGCAGTATGCATATCTGCAGCATCCTCTTATCTCATGATTACACATGAGAATGATAACATTATGAATAGATTATCTATGCTAATGTATGAGAATATGATGCTTAGTAGCAAGGTTAGTGCCTTAGAGTCTAAGATAAGTGAGTTAAATGAGCAACATAAGAATATAAGCAATGGTATCTATGGTACAAATAGTTTTGATATAGATGGTAAAGGGTCTAAAGGTGAAGAAGCAGGAGGTATAGAAATTAATGTTAATACCAATAGCAATAACTATGAATATTCAATAACTAGCAATAACTCATCTGGCAAGTTTATACTTACCTACACTAATGGGATTAGTAACAGAGAGATAAGAGATATGCTTACTAATGAGATTAATCTGTTAAATAAAAGGGTTATCTTGCCATACGATGTTAAGGTTATCATAGAGTATGATTCTAGTAAGTGTAAGAGCATAGCAGCATACTATAGTAGCAGTAGCAAGAGTATAACCTTATGCTACTCAACTCTAGAGTACTTTGTTGATTATGCTAAGAAGGTAAGCGATGATGGTTATGAGAGGCTAGATATAGTTAATTCTAATGTAAGGTTCATAATCTACCATGAGGTTGCACATGCACTTATAGATATATACAAACTACCTATACTAGGTAGAGAGGAGTCTGCAGCAGATACATTTGCTATACTAATGATGCTTAATGATAGTAGCAATGCTAATAACAGCAATAATTACATAGAGCATGTTATAAAGTTCTATGATACAGTTAGAGAGGACAAGTATGTTAGTGCAGATAGTAAAGTAGGTTACTGGGATGAGCATATGTTCTTTGCACAGACATACTACGATATGATATGTCTTGCCTATGGGAAGGATAGCAATACATACAGCATGTATAAGCAGTCACTTCATGATAGAGCAGATAGATGTGCTTATGAGTATAATAAGCAGGTTGATGCATTTAACGAGCTATTCAAATCTTATATTATTAATGAGTAGATAGACTTATCTAATTACAAAATTTATATAATAAATTAACTAAAATATGATAATGAATAAACATAGCATGGTATTCATAATACCTCTAGTCTTGCTAGGAGTAATTGCCTTGCTTGTATTCTCAAAGGTTAGCTCATTAGAGCAAGAGTTAAGTTTAGCAAGCCAAGATAATACAAGACTAAAGGATGAACTAAGTAGCAAGGATAAGGAGCTTAATTCTACAAAGATTGAGTTAGTGCAGAGAGTAAATGAGTTAAATAGTACAAAGGAGGAGTTAAACAGAGCAGTAAGTGAATTAAACTCAGTAAGAGAGGAGTTAAACTCAGTAAGAGAAAGGTTAACTAGCACTGAGCATGAGTTAAGTAGTACAAAGAATGAACTAAACATTACCAAGGATGAACTTATCAATGCAAGGAGAGAACTTAATGATGTGAAGCAGCAGTATAATATACTTAACGATAGGGTAAAGCAATTGGAAGAGCAGTTGCAAGGATACACGTATAGAGAGGATAAAGGTGATATGGTAACCTCTTATGCTAAAGGTTATGAGAGCTATAAAACGTTAATAGAACCTATAATAGCACTAATAAATAATAGGTTCAAGTTTCCTTATAACATACCAGTAGAGGTTAACTCTTGCAGTAATGCTGATTATGCAGCATATACCCTTATAAACTATACATATGAGGATAATAGCGTAGAGGAGAGGAGGGTATCAAAGATAGTATTATGCAAAGAAAGCATAGAGGATCTAAATGAGTTAACTAATATCTTATATAATCATGGTATAATAAGCAGCAAGGATTACGCACTTAAATTGTATATCAGATTCATAGTATACCATGAGCTAGGTCATGCTATGATAAGGATAGCAGATATGAACACAGGTAGCAGAGAGGAGTCACTTGTAGATGATTTTGCATTGTACATGCTAATTAAAGATGGTGAGGATATAAACCCATTACTAGCATTGTATAAGGAACTTGCAAGGTTAGAGAAGGAAGGCATGATAGATGCAAAGAGCCCAAGTAGTTTATATCTGAGCAATCAGCAGAGATACCATGATTACTCGTGCTTGGCTCATGGTGCTGGTATAAGTTCAATACATATAGATATTGGTGAGAGGGATGGTGAGGATTGTAGAGTAATATGGTATGAGGTATCTAATGGATGGAGCAAGACTTTAGCACTATGGACTAAATAAATTGATTAATAATATTAATAATAGATAAAAGGCAACTAAAATTTACCTTGTCTGCTCTACCTTAACCTTTCCTCTATCTAATACCATTAGTGCAATACCTGCACATACAGCTGCTATCCCAGATATGCTTAGTATATCAAGTTGCATTAATGCAGAGCCTTCTCTAAGGTAGTAATATACTAATACAGCTATGCCTGCAACTAGTACACCAAGCCCTATCTTACCTATCCTACCTATCTTGAATGGTATGCCTACCATACTGACCACCAATATATAGTATGGTTTTGAACTATATTTACGTTTTTCGTAAATAATTATCTTTACTTTATATCTTAGCATCATAAAGCATCTAACATGGAGTTCTCTGAGCTTGTTAAGAGGAGGGGCATGGTTAGAAGGTTCAAGGATAAACCAATAGAGCATGAGCATCTTATTAAGATATTAAGTAATGCTGCAAGAGCACCAAGTGCAGGGCACCTCCAACCATGGGAGTTCATAATTGTTACTGATCATGTTATTAAGCAAAGGCTTGCTGAGGCTGCAGTAAGGCAGATGTTCATAGCAGAGGCTCCAGTGGTTATAGTAACATGTGCAAATACAGATAGATCAGCATCAAGGTATGGGGAGAGAGGAAGGAGTTTCTACAGCATAATAGATACAGCATTTGCATCACTCTTGATACTTCTTACTGCTAGAGATCTATCTTTAGGGGCATGCTTTGTAGGAGCTTTTGATGATAGCAAGGTTGCAGAGATACTTGCTCTGCCTAAGCATGTTAAACCTATAGGCATAATACCCATAGGTTATCCAGCAGAGAAGCCAGCAAGGTATGAGAGGATGGATCTCAATGAACTAGTACATCTAAATAAGTATGGTACAAGGGTTAGCATAGATAGTATAATTATGCAGTAACCATTGATGGTAAAAATATATTTATGTTAAAGTTCTAATGCATCATGCTAGGTAATGTACTTGGAGAAAGGTTCATGATGATAACATTTGGGGAGAGCCATGGTAGATGCGTAGGCGTTATTGTAGATGGTTGTCCAGCAGGCTTGCCATTGCAGGAGAGTGATATACAGAGCAAACTTGATCTAAGGAAGCCTGGGCAGTCTATAGTAACTACTCAAAGGAGAGAAGAGGATAAGGTTGAGATACTCTCTGGTGTATTCAATGGTTATACAACTGGTGCGCCTATATGCATGCTCATATGGAATAAGGATGTAGACTCTAAGCCATATGATATGATAAAGAGTAAGCCTAGACCAGGGCATGCAGATTACCCAGCATATGTTAAGTACAAAGGCTTTAATGATTATAGGGGTGGTGGGAGGTTCTCTGGTAGGCTAACTGCTGCATTCGTTATGGCTGGTGCATTGGCAGAGAAGCTGCTCAGATATACCCTAGGCATAGAGATATTTGCTTATACAAAGGAGATAGGAGGAATAAGCATGAGCAAGGATGCCTTAGATTATATTGATGAGATAAAGAGTAATAGATATTCAAATGAGGTAAGATGCCCAGATAGCAGTACTGCTATGCTTATGAGAGATGCTATAGTAAAGGCCAGGCAAGAGGGCGACTCTTTAGGAGGTATAGTTGAGTGTATAGCCATAAATGTGCCTATAGGGCTTGGGGAGCCAATATTTGGTGCTCTAGAATCAGATATTAGCAGGGCATTGTTCTCAATACCTGCTGTTAAAGGGGTTGAGTTTGGATCTGGCTTTAGAGCAGCAAGGCTCAAGGGATCAGAGAATAACGATCCTTATGCTATAAAGGATGGTAAGGTTGTAACCTTAACAAATAATGCTGGAGGTATACTTGGTGGTTTAAGTAATGGTATGCCTCTACTGCTTAGGGTAGCATTCAAACCAGCATCATCAATAGCAAAGACTCAGAGAACTGTGGATATTGAGAGTATGAACGATAGTGAGATAGTAGTCCCAGGAAGGCATGATCCATGCGTTGTACCTAGGGCAGTACCTGTTGTAGAGGCTATGGTTGCTGTAGTACTTGCTGATCATGCTATAAGGGCAGGTATTATACCACCTGTGCTTGGGGATGCGTATGAGCATAGGTAGCAATAGCATGGAGGAGGGTAAGAAAGAGATGCAAGAAGAGGAAGGTAAGGGTAGAGAGAAAGAGAGTAATGCAAAGGATGGAAGAGAAGGGGTTGCTCATTCTGCTAATGCATTAAATGAGCTTGAGAGTTTAAGGGCTAGTATAAGGGAGGTTACTGAAGAGATCATGCTACTTGTTAAGAGGAGGCTAGATATAGCAAAGGCTATAGGAGATGTAAAGAGGAGGTATGGTTTGGATATAGTAGATGAGAGGGCTGAGGATGAGCTAAGATCCTATATATTTAATAGATGTAAAGAACTAGGTTTGGACAGATACCTTGTTGGGAGACTACTCAATATACTGTTGCTTGAGTCTACCAAGGTTCAGGTTAGTAATGATATATACACAAGTAGTAACCTTAAGAATAGTAATGCAAGTATAACCTCTAATCATAATGTTAATGCTAGTGTAAATACACCAACAAGTATATTCTCAAAGGCTAGGATGCTTGAGAGTAAGGGCAAGAGTATAATACATCTAGAGATAGGTGAGCCTAATGTAAAGATTAGCATTAGCGTTAAAGATGCATTAATGCATGCCATAGATGAGGGTAGATACCATTACACTGAGAGCAAGGGCATAAGTATACTAAGGGATGCAATTGCAAGGGTTATTAAGAGTAAGTACAATGTAAGTGTAGATCCTAACAATGATATAATTGTTACAGTTGGTGGTAGGTTTGCTGTTAACCTAGCAATGTTAGAATCACTTACTGCTGGGGATGAGGTTATAGTTATTGAGCCATCATGGCCTGCATATAAAGATACCTCTGCACTAATTGGTGCAAAGGTTAGGGTATTAAGAACAATGCTTGAGGACTCATGGAGTATAGATATTGATAGGTTAAGTAAGATGATCAACAGCAATACAAGGGTTATAGTACTTAACTATCCTAACAACCCAACAGGTAAGATAATAGATGCTGATACATTGGATGCTATAGTTGATATAGCAAAGAGCAAGGGTATAACTATAATAAGTGATGAGGTATACTCTGATCTAGCATTCAATGGTAAGTTTAAGAGCATACTTGAGTATGGTTATGAGAATAGCATTGCTATACACTCAATCTCAAAGGGGCAAGGGTTAACAGGGTTAAGGTTAGGGTATGCAGTAACTTACAATAAGAGCATGATAGATGCTATGAGCAAGATGCAAGGAATGTTATTATCATGTGTAGCAGAGCCTATACAGTATGCTGCAGTAAAGGCTATAGAGGATCAAGAGAGCATTAAGAGGAATGTTGCAATAATAAGATCAAGGATAAAGGTTATATGTGATGAGTTAAGAGCAATGCAAGAGTACTCATATTTATTAAAGGACTCATTATCCTTTATGGAGCCTGATGGTGCTATGTATGTATTTGTTAGAGTTGCAAAGGATAGCAGCTTTAATATAAGCAGATTTGTAGATATGCTGCTAGAGAATGGGGTAGCGGTAACCCCAGGTAATGCCTTTGGTTCAAGTAGTTACTATGGTATGTTCATAAGGATATCTGCTGCGCAAGAGGAAGATGTGCTTACTAAGGGTATGCATATAATTAGAGATACACTTGTGAGTATATACAATAATAGTAGTAGTTAGGAATATTGAATTGGATTGGACTATGATGCTATTGAGTTCCTGCCATCTGCATATATAAATAATAATCTATCTAGCAATATTATGTAATTTGTGTTATATAATATGTATACCATGATTAAATATCATAATGATTATATCTATGCACTTTCTTCTTATTTTAGAGCAGTATGAGGGCAAGACTACTGTTATCAGTAGCAATATTGATAGCAGTAATTGCAGTATCATCAATGCTTAGTAATGTGTATGCTGTTAGTGTGGCAAGCGATGAGTATGTATTTGATTTTAAGTTTGGGGGTAATTTTAGCTCTGCTGATGGACACTTTAATTATCCTCATGGCGTAGCATATGACCATAACAATAATAGGATAATAGTTGCTGATATTTGGAATAATAGAATACAAGTATTCGATAGCAACGGTAATTTCTTATTCAAGTTTGGTAATTTTGGCTCTGCTGATGGACAGTTTGGGAATCCTTTAGGCGTAGCATATGACCATAACAATAATAGGATAATAGTTGCTGATACTTATAATCATAGAATACAAGTATTCAATAGCAACGGTAATTTCTTATTCAAGTTTGGTAATGTAGGCTCTGGTGATGGGGAGTTTGCAAATCCTATACACGTAGCATATGATCATAACAATAATAGGATAATAGTTGCAGATACTAGTAATCATAGAATACAAGTATTTGGTAGCAACGGTAACTTTCTATTTAAGTTTGGGAGTAATGGCTCTGGTGATGGACAGTTTGCATATCCTTTTGGCGTAGCATATGATCATAACAATAATAGGATAATAGTTGCAGATACTAGTAATCATAGAATACAAGTATTCTCCTTTGCTAAATATTCATTAACGTTATATGAAGGCAGTAATCCATCAGATGGGGTAATTAATCTAGGAGATAGTATAACTGCTAAAGCTACAACTAAAAATAATATTATTAATGTTAAATTCAGATGGATAGACCCTAGCAATAATGAAGTAAGGAATACTACTGTTCCTATAGTAAGTGGAGAGGCAAGTGATACATATACTCCTAACCAAGTAGGTACATGGAAAGTAGTAGCAGAGTTCAGCAATGGTACAATAGTAGTTAAAGAGTTGCAAGTACCATTCCAAGTAGTAGGAATAATAGAAGAAACACTTGAATTTAACAATACTACAGATTTCATTAATAAATTATCTAACATATTAACCAATGAAGGATTAAGCAGTGAGCAGATAAATGCTATAATTAGTAAGATAGATACATCACAGATACCATCACAAGGTATAATAAAGTTACAGTTAAAGCATGGCAGTATATATGGATTAGGGGTTATAATGCCACATGATCCTCCATTGAACATTAATGAGAGTATAAAGGTTATAGTATTGTATGCAAGTCTAGGCTCTCCAATAAACATAAATGACTTACATGTAAAGGCAATATCACCAACAAATAATGAAGATATACTACTAGAAGAGAATTGGTATCCTAATACTATAGATGATCCATTTGTATGGATAAGTCCAGCAATAGCAGTAAATGAAGCTGGTGAATGGCATATAGTAACTGATTTCACTACTAACGATGGTAATACATCTACAGTAGTATTAACTATACAGACTAGATTTGGTGTAGTACCAGAGAGCATAATAGGAGCATTATCTGTTATAGGATCGTCGCTTGCAGTATTAGCAGTGTATAGAAGGAAGAGGAAGGTTAACAATAATTAATTAAGGATAACTATAAAACCAAATCTATTTTATTATTTCTTTATTTATATAATGTGAATACATATCAGATAATATTCCAGCAAGGCTATGAGTTTATAACTGCTAGCAAGATGCTAGAGTTAATAATACAAAGGATACAAGAGTTCATATTCAT
>Ga0079992_131521_pt1 | contig 115506 bp, 115 predicted proteins | sample FaiFalFF_MnMetaG_3_FD_69197 | JGI IMG/M metagenome (GOLD analysis project Ga0079992, IMG submission 69197) | Freshwater microbial communities from Yellowstone National Park, Wyoming, USA - Fairy Falls B (FF_Mn_B) MetaG (SPADES assembly) (version 2) | ecosystem: Environmental > Aquatic >...
GAATGCGCCGCTGCACCGGCTTCAGCCCGTCCCGCACGTCCGGCAGCGCCCGCGCCACAATCACACTCATCGCGTAGTCCAGATAAGCCGCTTTGAGCTGCTCCTCGATCTCCACCTGGATCACGTTGGACGTCGCCATGGATCCTCCCTCTCCTGCCGCGGAAATCCGCCATCCGCCTCCGGCGATCCCACCACCCTTCCCGCAGGAACCGGAGGGCGGAGACGAAACGGGGAGCCCGTTGAGGGATCCCGAAGGCGGTGTTCCTCATTCTACCGGGTTCCGGGAGGGCCCGCCAGCCTGGGAAGAGGCGCTCCACCGGCGGGGGCTTCTTTTTGACAGGGAATGTGCCGATTCCTACAATTAGGGTCTGTTGAGAGGGGATTGCAGCGCTCAAGCGATCCAATCGCTTTGCGATGGAGTGCCCGATGGCCTCTGAGGCGGTTGCTCGACGGGAGCATGTCGGCTTACGGCGAGAGGTCACCGTCTGGGGTTCCTTCACCTGGGGTTATGCCGATGTGGGGGCGGACGTCTACGTCGCCCTCGGCCTGGTGATGGCGGCGGCTCAAGGGGCCACCCCCCTGGCCTTCCTGATCGCCGGGATCGTTTACATCATGGTCGGCCTGGCTTATACCGAAATGGCCGCGGCCTATCCCTCAGCGGGGGGAGGTCAGTATTTCACCTTGCGCGGGCTGGGGGATTTCTGGGGCCTGGTGGCCGGGGCCGCCCTGATGCTCGATTACACGGTGGACGTCGCCCTCTTCGCCATGGCCTCCGCGGGCTACATCAACTTCTTCTTCCCGGCCTTCCGGGAGTTTCGGATCACAGTGGGGCCCTTCCATGACGTCAATCTGATCTGGCTGGTCGAGACGCTGGTCCTCATCCTGCTGCTGGCCCTGCTGAACGTGAAAGGCATCCGGGAGTCCGCCCTCTTCAATGAGGTGCTGGGGGCCCTGGACCTGGTGATGGAGTCCAGCATCATCGTGATCGGCTTCGCCTTCGCCTGGCAGCCGGAGCTCTTCCTCCATCAGTGGCGGACCCAGTTCCCCTCCACCGAGCAGCTGCTCTACGCGGTCTCCATCGCCGTGATCTCGTATGTGGGGCTGGAGTCGGTCTCCCAGGCGGCCCAGGAGACCATCCGGCCGGCGACGGTGATCCCCCGCACCTCCCTGGCCCTCATCGTCATCGTCCTCCTCTTCGCCCTGGCCTTCCCCACGGTGTCCCTGGGCATCCTGCCCTGGCAGGAGATCGCCGCCCGGGAGGGAGACCCGGTGGCCCGCCTGGCCAGCCAGCTCCCCCTGGTGGGGTTCCTGGCCGGCCCCATGGCGGCCGTGCTGGCGGCCACCATCGTCCTGATCTCCGCCAACACCGGGGTGATGGGAGCCAGCCGCCTGGCCTACAGCATGGCCGAGCTGGGCCTGATCGGCGAGGGGCTCTCCCGGATTCACCCGCGCTTCCGCACCCCGGTCCGTGCCGTCCTGGTCTTTTCCGGAGTGGCCGCGGCGGAAGCGGTCTTCGCCTTCCTGAGCGGGCGCCGGGCGATGGAGACCATGGCCAACATGTACGCCTTCGGGGCGATGCTGGCCTACTTCCTGAGCACCATCGCCCTGGTGGCCCTGCGGATCAAAGAGCCCCACGTCCCGCGCCCATATCGGGTTCCCTTAAATCTGCGCTGGCGTGATGTGGAGATCCCCATCCCGGGGGTCCTGGGGGTGATCGGCACCGGGCTGATGGTCCTCATCGTGCTCTACACCCACGACATCGCCCGCATCACCGGTCCGATCTGGGTGGGCCTGTGGGTGCTCTACTACGCGTGGTATCGCCGGCGCACCGGCAGGCCGGTGTGGGGGAGCCTCCCTCGCGATTGGGACGCCCAGCAGCTGAAGATCCTGGAGGACACCGGGGAATACGAGCTGCTGGAGCGCTTCCGCATCGAGCGGATGCGCCGGCAGCAGGAGCGGGGACGAGCATGACAGGCTTCCGGCTGGCAAGCGGGACGATCCTGATGATCCTGGGGGCGCTCCTCATCGGTCGCAGCCTGTGGGTCGTCCTGGAGCGAGGCATGGGGTGGAGCACGCTGATGCTTCCCATCCTGGTGGGAGGGCTGATGATCGGGATGGGGGTCCAGCGCTGGCGGGCCTGGTGGGCCATGCGAAAAGGGCAGATCCTCTAATTCAGGATCTCGGAGGCATCGCATCCGATGGGACATCCGTTGGGCGTTGCGCTGGCGCTGGTGTTCCTGGTGATCGTCTCGGCGACCCTGTTCTGGATGCTGCGGGTGCCCCGACCGGTCCCGGCGGAGGTGGCCCGGGCGGTCTACTCGGTGGAGGCCGCCCGCTGCATCGTGGTCCCCATCGTGGAGGGGATCTATTCCGAGCGGGCGGTGGAGCTGGCCTGTCGGCTGGGGGAGCCCCAGCACGCCCGCCTGGTCCTGGTCCACGTCCTGGAGGTTCCCTACACGGTGCCCCTGGACACCCCCCTCCCGGAGCTGGAGGCGCGGGGCCAGCGGGCCCTGGAGACCGCCCGCTTCATCGCCATGCAGCACGGGATGAAGCCGGAGATCTATTTGATCCGACATCGCTCCGCTCCGGAGGGGATCCTCAGCGTGGCCCGGCAGGTCGGGGCGGATCAGATCATCATGGGGATCGGGCTGAAGCACCGGCCCTCCGGCGACGGCTTGGGACGGACGGTGCACGAGGTGATGCGCCGGGCGGCCTGCGAGGTGATCGTGGCCAAGGCGCCCATGCGGGAATGAGAGTGGGGATGGACTTCCGCTTCGGATCCACGAAGGGGAGGCTCCCATGGATCAGACGACCCTGCGGCGGGTGAAGCTGGTGTATCCCCCGGCGTTGATCGATGAGCCGCTGCTCTACCGGCTCATCCAGCGGTTCGGCCTGCTGGTCAACATCCGTCGGGCCCATGTGGAGGCCACCGAGGCCTGGCTGGTGGTCGATCTGGAGGGCCCGCCCGATCGCGTGGAGGAGGGGCTGGCCTGGATCCAGAAGCAGGGGGTGCTGGTGGAGCCGGTGGAGCCGCTGTGATCCGGGCCGTGGGGCGGCGGAAGCATCGGGAGGAGCAAACGCCATGCGCATCGTGATCCTGGGTTGCGGTCGTCTGGGGGCGTATCTGGCTCGTCAGTTCGCGCGGGAGGGCCATGCGGTGACGGTGATCGATCGGGAGCGGGAGGCCCTGGAAGCCCTGGGGCCGGACTTCCCGGGGGAGACGGTGGTCGGGATGGGCATCGACGCGGAGGTGCTGCGCCGGGCCGGGATCGAACAGGCGGATGTCTTCATCGCCGTCACCGGCTACGACAACACCAACATCATGGCCGCCGAGGTCGCCCGGGAGATCTTCGGCGTGCCCCGGGTGATCACCCGGCTGAACGATCCGCTGCGGGCGGAGATCTTCCAGGAGCTGGGGCTGAAGACCATCTCCCCCACCGCCCTGGCGGCGGAGGCCATCCGCAAGTGCCTGGAGGATTAGAGGATGTATCTCATCATCGTCGGCGGCGGCAAGGTCGGCTATTACCTGAGCAAGTCCCTGCTGGCGGAGGGGCACGAGGTGCTTCTGATCGAGAAGAACCCCCGCCGCGCGGCCTTCCTGATCGACGAGCTGGGGACGGACCACGTCTGGGTGGGGGACGGCTGCGATTCCAGCACCTTCGCCCAGGTAGGGATGAACCGGGCCGACGCGGTGATCGCGGTGACGGGGGACGATGAGGACAACCTGGTAGTGTGTTTGCTCGCCAAGCGCAAGTTCAACGTCCCCCGGACCATCGCCCGCATCAACAACCCGCGCAACGCGGAGATCTTCGCCCGCCTGGGGATCGACGTGACGGTCTCCACCACGGAGATCATCCAGGCCCAGATCGAACGGGCGCTGCCCCTGCGCTCCCTGGTGCACCTGCTGGCCCTGCGCCGCGGGGGCATCCAGCTGGTGGAAGGGAAGGTCGCCCCCGGGGCGCCTGCCGACGGGCGGCCCATCCGGGAGCTGGGCATCCCGGCGGACGCCCTGGTGGTGATGGTGGTGCGCGGGGACCAGACCTTCATCCCCTCTGGGGACACCGTCCTGCAGGCCGAGGACGAGCTCCTCGCCGTGACCACCCCGCAGAGCGAGCCGATCCTGCGGCGCCTGTTGCTGGGCGCCTGAGCGCCGCGACGACCCCGTCCCCCCACATCCGCCGGACCGTCCCCGCCCGGGGCCGGGCGCCCGGCCCCACTTTCCTCCGTCGGAACCGGCCGGAGGCTCCGGGAGGCCTTCGGCCAAAAGTTGATTCCCTTATCCAGAATTCGGCCGGAAAGAGGCTTTTCCTTGACAATTTCGATGATTGATCACATTATTATTAAGGCCCCCTCTTCAGGAACGGGCGATGGGGTGTGGTCCTCCTGAAGGAGCGGATTGATCCCTTAGGAGTCTGTGAAGCGGGAGGAGCATCGGATGCCATCCGCATGCGATCGACGGAAGGGATGGGCCCTCGATCGAAGGGTCGTGATGGGGGCGATGCTGGGCCTCCTGACCGGATGCGCCGCCCAGAGCCCCTCCATCCTGCGCCCGGTCTCCCCCAAAGGGCGCGCCGAGGCGGATCTGTTCGGCTTCATTTTGGCGATCACCGCCTTCGTCTTCATCGTGGTGGAAGCCCTGCTGCTCTACGCCGTCGTCCGCTTCCGGGCCCGGGATCCCCGGGCGATCCCCCCTCAGATCCATGGGAACCGCGCGCTGGAGGTCTCCTGGACCACGGTGACCGCCCTGGGGCTGGCGGTGATCTTCGCCATGACCTGGCGGACGATGGCGGCGACCTCCACGCCGCCGGCGGATGCGCTGCCGGTGAAGGTCATCGGCCACCAGTGGTGGTGGGAGTTTCAATATCCCACCCTGGGGATCACCACCGCCAACGAGCTGGTGATCCCGGTCGGCCAGCCCCTTCGGGTCACCGTCACCTCCGCCGACGTCATCCACAGCTTCTGGGTCCCCCAGCTGGGCGGCAAGATGGATGCCATCCCCGGCCGGGAGAACGTCCTGTGGCTGCAGGCCGATGCGGAGGGGACCTACTACGGGCAGTGCGCGGAGCTGTGCGGCGCCTCCCACGCCAACATGCGGCTGCGGGTGCATGCGGTCTCCCGGGAGGCCTTCGACCGATGGGTGGAAGCCCAGCGGGCGCCCGCGGCTTCTCCGACGGAGCCCCTGGCGCAGCAGGGCTATCAGGTCTTTATGAGCAAGGCCTGCGTGGGCTGCCACACCATCAACGGCACGCCCGCCCAGGGGAAGGTCGGGCCGAACCTCACCCACGTGGGCAGCCGGACGACGATCGCGGCGGGCCTTCTGGAGAACACTCCGGAGAACCTGGCCCGCTGGCTCGATAATCCCCCGGCCATCAAGCCGGGCTCGTTGATGCCCCGCCTGGGCCTGACCCCGCAGGAGATCCAGGCCCTGGTGGCGTATCTCTCGTCCCTGAAGTGATGAAGGAGGCGGCGATGGCCAGTTCGGCGGTGACGTTGCCACGCGTGTATGAGGAACGAGGGCTTCTCTCCTGGTTGACCACGGTTGACCACAAGCGCATTGGCATCCTCTACATCCTGGGCGCCGGGTTCTTCGCCCTGATCGGCGGCCTGGAGGCCCTGCTCATCCGCACCCAGCTGGCGATCCCGGACAACCGGTTGCTGGTGGGGGAGGCTTATAACCAGGTCCTGACCATGCACGGCACGACCATGGTCTTCCTGGTGGTGATGCCGGTGCTGGCGGGCCTGGGGAACTATGTGGTCCCCCTGATGATCGGGGCCCGGGATATGGCCTACCCCCGCCTCAACGCCTTCGGCGTGTGGATGTTCCTGCTCGGCGGGATCTTCCTGAACCTGAGCTTCCTCCTGGGCGGGGCGCCGGACGCGGGGTGGTTCGGCTACGCGCCGCTGACGGCGAAAACCTTCTCCAAAGGCGCCGGCATCGACTTCTGGATCCTGGGCCTGCAGCTGTTGGGGATCTCCTCCATCACCTCCTCCATCAACTTTGTCTCTACCATCCTGCTGTTGCGGGCGCCCGGTCTCACCCTGAACCGGCTGCCGCTTTTCGCCTGGACCACGCTGGTGACCGCCTTCCTCATTCTCTTTGCGATGCCCAGCATCTCGGCGGCCCTGTTCCTCCTGTTCCTGGACCGCCATCTGGGGACCCATTTCTTCAACCCGGCGGCGGGCGGCGACCCGTTGCTGTGGCAGCACCTCTTCTGGTTCTTCGGCCACCCGGAGGTCTACATCATGATCCTGCCGGCCATGGGGATCGTCTCGGAGGTGCTGCCGGTTTTCTCCCGCAAGCCCATCTTCGGCTACACGGCGGTGGCCTACTCCAGCGTGGCCATCGGCTTCATCGGGTTCACCGTCTGGGCTCACCACATGTTCGCCGTGGGGCTGCCGGATGTGGTGAACGCCTTCTTCTCGGCCGCCAGCATGCTGGTGGCGGTGCCCACGGCCATCAAGGTCTTCAACTGGATCGCCACCATCTGGGGCGGGTCGGTGCGGTATCGGGTGCCCTTCCTCTTCGCCGCCGCCTTCGTCGCCCTCTTCGTCATCGGCGGGTTGAGCGGCCTGTTCCTGGCCTCGGTCCCGGTGGACTGGCAGGTGACGGACACCTATTTCGTGGTCGCCCACTTCCATTACACGCTCTTCGGCGGCTCCATGTTCGCCATCGTGGCCGGGATCTACTACTGGTTCCCCAAGATCACCGGCCGCTTCCTGGACGAGCGGCTGGGCCGCCTGCACTTCGCCCTGCAGTTCATCGGCTTCAACCTCACGTTCTTCCCGATGCATTTCCTGGGCCTGATGGGCATGCCCCGGCGGGTCTACACTTACGCGGCGGGCCTGGGATGGGAGAGCCTGAACCTGCTGGCCACCATCGGCGCCTTCATCCTGGCCCTGGGCTTCGTGGTCTTCTTCGTCAACATCGCCCGCAGCCTGGTCGCCGGGGAGCGGGCCCCGGACGATCCGTGGGACGGCCACACCCTGGAGTGGCTGACTTCCTCGCCTCCGCCGCCCTATAACTTCGCCCGCGTCCCGGTGGTTCACAGCCGCCGGCCGGCCTGGGACCGCAAATACACCGGGAACCCCCATCCGCGTCCGGTGGCGGAGGCCCCGACGGCGCAGGCCCCCGTTGGGGACGGGCCCGAAGGGGATTCGGAGGCGGAGCCCATCCATCTGCCCGCGCCGAGCCTCTGGCCGCTGATCCTGGCGGCCGGGCTGACGGTCTTCGCCCTGGGGCTGGTGACCCACTGGATCTTCATCCCCCTGGGGCTCCTCCTGTTCGCCCTGGGGCTGGCCCGCTGGGTCCAGCAGCCCCTGTTCCCGGAAACCCACGAGGCCTCATCGTAAGGGCCCGGGGGTCCCGCGCCCTTTCCATCCGCAACGGCGGAGGAGTGAGAGATGGCCAGCCATCATCCGGCGGTCGGATCCGAGATCGCGGTGGACAGCCGCAAGCTGGGGGTCTGGGTCTTCCTGGCCTCCGAGGTGATCTTTTTCGCCTCCCTGATCGTCTCCTACCTGGTGCTGCACAACCGGGTCACCAGCGGCCCCACCGCCCATGAGGCCCTCACCCTGACCATCCCTACCATCAACACGATGATCCTGCTCACCAGCAGCGTGGCCATGGTGCTGGCCCTGGCCCACTTGCGGGACGGCAACCGGCGGGCCTCCATTGCCTGGCTGCTCACCACCGCCTGGCTGGGGATCTGCTTCCTGATCCTGAAGGCGGTGGAATACAACCAGCATCTCCATGAAGGCCTCACCCCCAGCGTCAACGTCTTCGGCTCCGCCTACTACACGGTCACCGGCTTCCATGCCGCCCACGTGGCGGTGGGGGTGATCTGGATCCTGAGCGTGGCCCTGGGGCTGCGCCGCCGCCTCTCGCCGCAAAACGATGTCCTGGTGGAGACGGTGGGGCTTTACTGGCACTTCGTGGACCTGGTGTGGGTAGCGATCTTCATGGTGGTGTATCTCATGCGCTAAGGGAGGATCGGCCGTGGGTGGGACTTCCGTGAGCACCGATCGACCGGAAGGGACCGTGGGGGCCAAGGCCCATCGGCATCCGAACTACGTCCTGGTGGGGATCGTGTTGATCGTCCTCACGATCCTGGAGGTGAGCGTCATTAGTCTGCCGGTGCCCCAGCTGCCCTTCCTGCTGGGGTTCGCCATCGCCAAGGGGCTCCTCATCCTGATGTATTTCATGCACCTGAAGTTCGACTCGCGGCTCTACGCGGTGCTCTTCGCCTATCCCTGGCCCCTGGCGCTTCTGCTGGTGGGGATGCTGATCTGGGTGTATTTCGGGTTCCGGGCGTAGGGGAGAGCAGATCGCGGAGTTCCGAATAGAGGCCTCTCTGAGGCCTGCGAAAAACATACCGGGGGGCGCCCGACGGGCGCCCCCCGCTTTTTTGTGGACACGCCGGGGCCTTATTCCCCACCCCCGCCGACCGGGGCCGGGCGCGCCGGAGCGGCCCGCCAGCGGTTGAAAGCCTGCCAGCCCTCGTAGGCGATGAACGCCGCGGCGAGGAAGAGCAGGGCGGCCAGGATCAGCATCACCGCCGAGCCCACGATCGCCACAGGCTGATTATTGGCGATGGAGGTCTGAAGGGCGAGGCGCTGGTTCCACAGGGTGACCAGGATCGCGGCCATGGTGGTGACATACATGAAGACCCCAGGCACCCCGGCATACCAGGCCGGCCGCCGCTCCGAGACCAGCCAGACGGTGACGATGAGCAGGGCCAGGCCGGCCATCAGCTGGTTGGCCGCGCCGAACAGCTGCCAGAGGTAGATCCAGGTCCCGGTGAGCACCAGGAAGGCCGCCAGGGCCATGGAGATCACGCTGGCCACGTGCGGGTTCTTGAAGACCGGCTGGGCCTCCCCCAACCACTCCCCCAGGGTGACCCGCATCAGCCGGAAGACCAGCTGGACCACGGTGATGACGATGACCACGAAGGCTGCGAAGCCCAGGGCCGTCCCATAAGGCGTGAAGGCGGGCCCGAAGATCTGGGAGAGCAGCGTCCCCACGCCGCTGGCGAAGGCCGCGGGCCCCGCGCCCTTCCCGGCGATGGAGATCGCGATGAGGGAGAGCAGGCCCAGGGTGTTCTCGCCGAAGAGCATGGCCCCGCCGCCCACCGGCAGGGCGTCGGTCTCATACTCCAGCTGCCGGGCCGTGCCCACCGAGCCGAAGAGGGCGTGCCAGCCGGAGATCGCGCCGCAGGCGATGGTCACGAAGAGCATCGGCCAGATGGGCTGCAGGTCCACACGGTTGGGAGCGAGGAAGCCCGTGGTTGCAGGCAGCTTAAATGAAACCGCGTTGGGGTTGGTGAAGAATCCGACGATGCCTCCCACATACGAGAGCACGATCACGATCGCAGTGATCCAGAACCCCAGGTAGTTCACCGGCTGCGCGAAGCGCCAGATCGGCAGGTTGGCCCCCAGATAGCAGAAAACAAACGTGAACAACATCCAGAAGATGTAAGCTGGTGTTACGCTCGCAGTGCCTCCCTTGAACTGCTGGGCTGTAGGATCGAAGTATTGATAAAGCGGTTGTGTGCCGATCGCCTGATTGAGGCCGAGAAAGATCTGACCCACTGGCCCCTGGATCGTCTTGACCTGATCCCCCTCCTTTACCTGCTGCAGACCCAGCGGCCCGATCCCCATGGCCACCAGGGTGATGATCAGGGTGATGGCGGTGACCGTCACCAGGTCCATCTTCCAGCGATAGAGCATCTGGCCCATCAAGAGCCCCATCGCCGCCAGGGTGATGATGCCCAGGGGAACCACAGGGTTCAGGAGGACCTGAGCGATCAGGTTCACGAAGGCCCCGGCGACCAGCAGCAGGTAGAAGAAGATGAACACGAAGAGGAGGGTGCGGGTGCGGGGGCTGATCAGACGATAAGCCACGGCGCTCAGGGAGTTGCCGTCGTTGCGCACGGAGAGCATGATGGCGCTGTAGTCGCTGGCCCACCCGATGAAGGACACCCCCAGGAGCAGCCAGAGGAGGGCGGGGAGCCAGCCCCACAGCCCGGCCGCCGTGATCACCCCCACGATGGGCCCCGCCGCGGCGATGGACTTGAAGTGATAGCCGATCAGGATGTTGCGGCTGGTGGGGACGAAATCCACGCCGTCCATATACATGCGGGCTGGGGTCGCCCGCTTCGGGTCGGACTGGATGATCTCCCGGTCGACCCGCTTGGCGTAGAGGTTCCAGACGAGCAGCTGGACCAGGATGCCGATGATAATGACCCAGAAGGCGCTCATGGCGTTCCCTCCGGAATGGGATCTGAAGAGAGGTCCCCGCACAAATCCTGGCACGCGCCGGAGGGCGCGGCGTCCCGCAAGCGTCCGTTCGGCTTCCCCCGCTCTTCCCCTGTTGCACCTCCTTCCGCAGGATCGGGAACGCGCCGCCTGCTCTGAAAAACCGCAGGCGACAGCCGGGGTTCAGGCTGTCGCCTGCGGGGCGCTCAGATGCCGGGCGATGGCCGCCTCCGCCCCCGCGAGGTCCCCGCCCGCAAACACCTGGCCCTCCACGATCACGGCCGGGTAGCGGCGGGCACCGTAGCGCAGGGACTTCCACCACCCCTCCAGGGAGACGGCATCGATCACCTTCACCGCGATCCGATCGCAGTAGGTCGCCATCAGCCGGGCGATCCACGCCGCCAGATCGCGGTAAGCTTGCTGCAGATCTTCGGGGAGGCCGGAGGCCAGCTGCTCCGCATGCAGGGCCGAACCCACGCCGGCCTGCTGCCAGACCAGCTCGCAGTGGAGACAGTGGTAAAACGCCGTGGGCGCGTAGGCGATCACTTCCACCCGCAGGGGCCGCATCAGGGCCCTCCCTTCTAACTGTCCCGCTTCAGGCTCCTGCGCCCACCGAAACAATGATCGCCCATATTGTAATCGGGAGAAATCTTCATGTCAAGGACGGCAACGCCCACCTTCCGACACAATTTGTTCTATATATCACAATATTGTTGCGTATGGAACAGAGCGGGGAGGCCGATAGGGGGTGCGGAGGGCTGAGATGAATTCCGGCCTGCAGCCGGCCGCAAGGGCTTCTGATCTGCCCCTCCGTCTCTCGAGCTCGGAGGCCCAGGTCGCGGCTCCTACATTGGAATGGATGCCGAAATGAATTTCGGCTTACATAGGGGCTTCTACCCTGAACCCCTGTCTTCGATCCCACGGCAGGTCACGGCGAAAGCTGCTCTGACGTGGGGGGTGGAATCGGCGGGATTCGCTCCTTTTGGGAGGCTGGACCCCCCTGAGAGGGAACGGCCGCCTCGCCCGGGCGAGGATGGGTTCCGAACTTGCTGGTCTCCCGGAGTGCGGCGATCCTTAAAGGCGCGCGTATGGATCCTGAGCGGATGGGGGAACAGGGATGCAGGAGCCCTCCAAGGCGGCGAAACCCGGCGATCTGGCCCTGCTCCTGGACGCCCGGGGGAAGCCGTTCCTGGTCCGACTGGAGCCGGGCGGACGCCTGCACACCCATCGGGGGGTGGTGGCTCATGAGGATTGCATCGGCCGGCCCTGGGGGAGCGTGGTGCGTTCCCACCGGGGGGAGCCCTTCTACCTGCTGGAGCCCTCCACGGAGGAGCTGATCCGTTACCTCCCCCGACAGACCCAGATCCTCTACCCCAAGGACATCGGCTACATCCTGCTGAAGCTGGCGGTCCGCCCCGGCCGTCTGGTTCTGGAGGCGGGCACCGGGAGCGGAGGGCTGACCCTGGCCCTGGCCCAGGCGGTCTGGCCCCTGGGCCGGGTGGTCACCTATGAGGTGCGCCCCGAGATGCAGGCCCTGGCCCGCCGCAACCTGGAGCGGGTGGGCCTGGCGGAGATGGTCACCTGGCGCCTGCGGGACATCGCAGAGGGCTTCGAGGAGACCGAGGCCGATGCCCTGTTCCTGGATCTGCCGGAGCCGTGGGCATATCTCCCCCAGGCGGCCGCCGCCCTGCGGAGCGGCGGCTTCTTCGGCGCGATCCTCCCCACCGCCAACCAGGTCATCCGCCTCCTGGAGGCCCTTCCGGCGCACGGCTTCGGCTTCATCGAGACGGTGGAGGTCCTCCTGCGCCCCTACCACGCCGTGGGCTGGCGTTTCCGCCCCGCCGACCGCATGGTCGCCCACACCGGCTTCCTGATCTTCGCCCGCCGCCTCCTGGAGCCACCGGCTCCGGAGGAGGGCACGTTCCCCGCCGCCCTTGAAGACGAGGAGAAGGAAGAACCGCACGAAGCCCTTCAGGGGCCGGTGTAGACCACGCGATAAACCCGCCCTCCGTGATCATCGGAGATATACATCGCCCCGTCCGGCCCGAAAAGGACGTCTACCGGGCGCCCCCATGTGGCCGGGTCCCCACACATTTTCCCGGGCGCCCGCCATCCGTTTGCGAACTCCTCGCTGCGGATGGGCTGGCCGTTCTCCACCACGATCCGCTGCACCTTGCAGTCCCGGGCGCTGACGAGTGTGGTGTTCCATGACCCGTGATAGGCGATGAAGAGATCATCCCGATACTCAAGGGGGAACGCGGACGAGCTGCCGGGCTCCATCCCCAGGGGAGCGCTGTGAGCGAGATCGGTGAACAGTGCGGGAACCGCCTGCTCGCAGGTGAGCCCTGGGGGAAGGGGCATGCGGGGATCCTGGACCTCCATGCGGGATGCGGGGGGGAGGTTCGGGCCCAACCCGGGAGTGTAGCAATACGGCCAGCCATGATGGCGGCCCGGGAGAACGGCGATGATCACCTCTTCAGGAGGCAGGTCGTCTCCCAGGCCGTCGCTTCCGTTATGATCCGCCCATAGCTGTCCTCCCGGCGTCCACATGAAGTCCACGCTGTTACGGAGCCCCCAGGCCCAGAGGGGGCGGCGTCGGGGATCCGGATCAGCCGCCAGCGGGTTGTCCGCCGGGATCATCCCATCCGGGTTAAAGCGAAGGATCGCGGCGCGTCGAGGATCATCTTCCTCGCAGATGTTACAGGAGGATCCAGCGCTCACATATAGCTTCCCATCCGGGCCGAAATGCAAGGTTCGGCTGACATGCCCACGGGCAGGCGGGATGTTGTCGGTCACCAGCTCCCGGATCTCCAGACGCCCATCGCCATCCCCATCCCGCAACCGCTCGATCCGATCCCCTTCCGCTACGTAGAGCCATTCGCCCAACCACTCGATGCCGTGGGGCAGAGCGAGCCCCTCGGCCACCACCTCCACCCGGTCCGCCCGACCATCCCCATTGCGGTCCGGCAGGCGCACGATTTGCCCGGCGTTCATCAGGGTAAGGTAAAGGGCTCCGTCCCATCCGAAAGCCATCATGCGAGCCTTTCCGTTCAGCCCTTCGGCGAAGATGCGGATCGCAAAGCCAGGGGGCACCCGGATGCGTCGGCTCGCCTCATCGGGCGGAGGGAGAATCCCTCGCGTCACCAGGGGAAGAAACAGGGTGCTGGAGGGCAAGGCTGTTGCGGAGGCAGAAACCTCCGGAGCGGATGGCGTTTTCATCGTCACGGGGAAGGCCGTCGCGCCCGACGAACTTGTCCCGCAGGCGCTCAGCAGCCCGATCAGCAACAAGGCAAGGAGTTTGATCGAACGACCAGCAAAATGGGCCGGCATACATGTCCCTCCAGTTTCCGGGAACGGGGCACGCACAGCCCCCGCGATTCCCTCCGGGAGATCGGGCCTTTCCGAAGCGTTCCTTCGTTTCCCTCGCGCCCCAACGCTGCTCCATGGGGACTTGCGGGGATAGGGAGCGAAGCCCGGGCGTTCGTTGGACTCATATTATCATGAGCTTGCGCGCCTCGCTCTTCTTAGAATCAACCGGGGCCCATGGCTCGGGTTCCCGAATCCTGAACGAGGTGGACGGTGGTGAACGATGCCGGGCTTCTGAATCCGGGCGAGAAAGGAACGCTCTGGGTGCTCTCTCCACATCCGGATGACGCCGTCCTCTCCTGCGGGGGGACCCTCTACCGGACGGCCCGGGCCGGCATACCGGTTCGGGTGATCACGGTCTTCGCCGGGGATCCCAGGGATCCCATCCCTCCCTTCGCCCAGGCGTTGCACACCCTGTGGGGCGGCGGGGAACAGGCCATGGCCATGCGGCGCGCGGAGGATCGGGAGGCGCTGGACATGCTCGGCGCCCAGGCCATTCACTGGGACCTCCCGGATGTCATCTATCGCCGGGACGCTCAGGGTCAGCCCCTCTGTCAGGGTCGAGAGGATCTCTTCCGCCCCATCCATCCGGACGAGGCGCCCTGGATCGAGCGGATCCGGGAGGCCCTGGACGCCCTCCCCTGGGAGGAGGGAGATCTCCTCCTGGCCCCTCTGGCCCTGGGCGGGCATGTGGATCACCGTCTGGTCCGGGCCGCTGTGGAAGGCCTTTCCCGGACTGGAATCCGGCTGGGGTTCTATGAGGATTTCCCCTACGCGGAGACCGAGCCCTTCGCCGACCTCCCCGGGTGGCAGCCATGCCGGGTGGCGCTGGGCGAGGAGGACCTCCGGATGAAAGCGGCGGCGATCCGCGCTTATCGTTCCCAGTGGCCCATCTTTTTCCTCAATGAGGAAGAAATCCTGGAACGGATCCGCGCCTATGCCCTTCGGGTCGGCGAGGGGACCCCGGCGGAGCGGTTCTGGTTCCCGCCCGCGTGAGACGGTGAGGGCTTGCGCCCGATCACCAGGGCCACCGTCCCCAGCATGAACGTGTGGGCAGCCTCCACGATCAGGCCGGCCTGGCGCATCGCCTCCGCCAGCTCCTCCAGGCGGAGGAAGCCCGCCACGGATTGGGGCAGGTAAGTGTAGGCGGCGCGGTCTCCCGCCACCAGCGCCCCCAGCAGCGGGACCAGGCGGTGGAAGTAGAACCGGTAAAGCGGGGTCCACCAGCGCTCCGGCGGCCGCACGGCCTCCAGGCAGACGACCCGCCCGCCCGGGCGGACGACGCGGGCCTGCTCCCGGAAGGCGAGGTGGAGGTCGGCCACGTTGCGCATCACGAAGCCGGAGACCGCCGCATCGAAGCAATCATCCGGGAAGGGAAGGCGCAGCGCATCCCCGCCCACCCAGTGGATCCGCTGGCGCCCGGGTCGGGTCCGTCCCTGGCGCATCATCGGGAGGGTGAAATCGCAGCCCACCGCCAGCGCCTCCGGATGCTGCCGCAACACCTCGGCGGCCAGATCACCGGTCCCGGTCCCCACATCCAGCACCCGGGCGCGGCCGGACAGCGCGCAGGCCCGGATGGCTTCGCGGCGCCAGCGCAGATCCAGGCCGCCGGTCATCAGGCGGTTCATCAGGTCGTAGCGATGGGCGATGCGGGCGAACATCGCCCGGACCTGCTGGGGTCGATCCGCGGTCATCCAAGCGCCTCCTCAGGTTCATGATAAGCTGGAAAACGATGGAGATAGGATCCGGCTGCGCTTCGTGCGCGGAGGCTCGATGGCTCCCTTTGGTGAAGAGGAAATTCAAGGATGGCTGGATCTCTGGGCGCCGCGGCCCGGGGAAGGGCCCCTGCGACCGGGCGGAGAGCCCTTCGCTTTCGCCGGCGGCCCAATCGGCGTGTTGCTGGTCCATGGGTTCACCGGAGCCCCTCAGGAGATGCGCGGGCTGGGCCGATTTCTGGCCGAGAATGGGATGACCGTGCTGGGGATCCGGCTCCCCGGCCATGGGACCCGGCCGGAGGACCTGGAACGGGTGACGTGGCGGGACTGGGTGGAGGCGGTGGCGCGGGGGGCGGACCTCCTGCGGGGACGTTGCGCCCGGGTGTTTTTATGCGGCCTCTCCCTGGGCGGCCTCCTGGTCTTATATGAGGCCACCCGGCGTCCGCCCGACGGCCTCATCGTGATGGCCTCGCCCTATCGGATCCGGGACGTCCGTCTGCGTTTCCTCTGGCTGCTCAAGCGCCTGTTCCCATATGCCGGCAAGGGCCCTTCGGATCTCCGAGATCCGGAAGTCCAGAGGGAGCACGTCTCCTACTCCCGATATCCGCTCTCGGCCGTTGAGGAGCTGCTCCGGGTCCTCCGCGCGGCCACGTCCGGCCTGCCGCAGGTGCGTTGCCCGACGCTGCTCATTTACTCCTACGCGGACCGCACGGTCCCGCCGGATCAGGGATGGATGATCTACCACCGGCTGGGGAGCGCGGACAAGACCATCCACTGGTTGATCCGGAGCGGCCACGTGATCCCGGAGGATGTGGAGCGCGAGGAGGCCTTTGAGCAGATCGCCCGCTTCATCCGGCGGGTGGCCGGCGCGGAGCGCCTCCCCCGGGCTTGAGGAACCGGAGATCCCTATGCGGACGATGACCGTCGGCCTGATCGCGGACACCCACGTGCCGCAGCGCCTGCCCGCCCTGCCGCCACAGGTGGCGGAGGTTTTTCGGGGGGTGCATCTGATCCTGCACGCCGGGGATCTGAACCGCTGGCCGGTGCTGGAGGCGCTGGCCCGTCTGGCTCCGGTGGTCGCCGTCCGGGGGAACGCCGACCTGGGGCTGGCCCTGCCATGGCGGGAGGTGGTGGAGGTCAACGGCGTCCGCATCGGCCTGGTCCACGGCCATGGGGGGTGGGCGGTTTACCTGCGGAACAAGATCCGGGAATCCACCCTGGGCTTCGAGCCCCTCCGTTACCTGCGCTACGCCCGCTCCGCCTTCCCCGAGCCGGTCCATCTCATTGTCTCCGGGCACACCCATCGGCCCCACCTGGTTCGGGTGAACGGGGTCTGGCTGCTGAACCCGGGCCCGGTGGCGCCGGATTACTACGTCCAGCCGGGGCCGGCGGTGGGCCTCCTCCACGTGCGGCCCGGGGAGGCGCGCTATGAATGGATCGACCTGACCTCCGGGAACGCCCGGTCTTATGCGCTTCCCCTGGAGCCCTCCCCGGATGAGTTCGGGGCCTGAGGGGCGATCGATCCGCAGAGGCCGGCCCTGGATTTGACAGATCCGTCCTCTGCCGGTAAACTCTACGTTTGCGATCTCTGGAACACCGGAGCGGCCCTTCGGGGCCGCGGGAGGTGGTGTGGAATCCGGCAACGCCCTTCGGGAAGGGCAGACGGTGGTCCTCCGGATGAGGGGCTGCGCGCCTGTCCGCCCTGAGACCGCCAGAGGGATCAGGTTCTGAGGCGTCGGGGAGATCCCCGACGCGTTCGATGCGCCTCGATCGGAGCCTCAGGCGCTGCGTCCCGGCGCCCGACGCACCTCAACCCGGCCCCCGAATCCCGGGGAAACCTGAAGGAGGGAATGATCCTGATGATCCGGACAAGCGGCGAGAAGCGCTACGCGCATATCCCGGAGATCCTGGAGCCGCCGAACCTCATCGAGATCCAGCACCGCTCGTTCCAGTGGTTCATCGAGGAGGGCCTCAAGGAGCTCTTCGATGAGATCTCGCCCATCGAGAGCCTCAACGGCCAGATGCGCCTGTATTTCCCGGGCGACAACCCGGTGGCCCGCCAGCTCAAGTTGCGCTACTGGTTCGACGAGCCGAAATACAGCGAGCTGGAGTGCCTGGAGCGGGACCTCACCTACGGCCGCGGGATGTGGGTCCAGGTGGCCCTGATCGTGGCCGGGCGGGAGCCCATGGTGAAGGACGTGTTCTTCGGGGAGATCCCGTGGATGACCCGCAACGGGACGTTCATTTACAACGGCACCGAGCGGGTGGTGGTCTCCCAGCTGATCCGCTCCCCGGGGGTCTACTTCGATATGGAGGAGGACCCCTCCCTGGGCCGCCCTCTGGCCATGGCCAAGCTGATCCCGGACCGCGGGGTGTGGCTGGAGTTCGAGACGCGCCGGAACGATTTGATCATCCTCCGCTTCAACCGTCGCCGCACGGTGCCGGTCACCCTCTTCCTGCGAGCCCTGGCGGCGACCGACGATGGGATCAGCCGCGTCCTGACGGAGGGGACGGATGAGGAGCTGCTGGAGCTCTTCAAGGACGTGGACACCCATCCGGATCACCCCTACATCCTGAGCACCATCCGGCAGGAGGGCCGCCTGGAGCCCCGAGAGGGACGCACTCTGGCTCAGGAGGCCCTGATCGAGTTCTTCCGCCGGATGCGCCCGGGCGACCCGCCCACCCTGGAGAACGCCCAGTCCTTCGTGGTCTCTCAGCTTTTCGACCCGCACCGATACGATCTGCACCGGGTGGGCCGTTACAAGCTCAACCGCCGGCTGGATCTCTCCATCCCCATCTCCCATCGCACCATCACCAAGCAGGACATCATCGCCATCCTGAAGGAGATCATCCGCATCAACAACGGGCTGCGCCCGCCGGACGACATGGATCACCTGGGCAACCGCCGGGTGCGCACGGTCGGGGAGCTGATCCAGGCCAAGATGCGGGTGGGGCTGCGCCGGATGGAGCGGGTGATCCAGGAGCGGATGAGCATCGCGGACCCGGCCACGGTCACCCCGCTGCAGCTGATCAACATCCGTCCGGTGGTGGCCGCCCTGCGGGAGTTCTTCGGCTCCAGCCAGCTCTCCCAGTTCATGGATCAGACCAACCCCCTGGCGGAGCTCACCCACAAGCGCACCCTCTCCGCCCTCGGCCCCGGCGGGCTGCGGCGGGAGCGGGCGGGCTTTGAGGTCCGCGACGTCCATCTGAGCCACTACGGGCGGATCTGCCCCATCGAGACGCCCGAGGGGCCCAACATCGGCCTGATCGGCCGCCTGGCCATCTACAGCCGGGTGAACGAATACGGCTTCATCGAAACCCCTTACCGGAAGGTGGTTCGGGTGGTCCCCAACCGGCCCGAGGCGCTGGTGGGGCGGATCCTGCGGGAGGATGTGGTGGATCCGGCCACCGGCCAGGTGATCGCCCCCGCCGGGACGGAGGTGGACGCCGCCCTGGCGAAGCGGATCGCCCGTCTCCCCCTCCAGGAGATCAAAGTCCGCCCCTTCGTGACCGGGGAGATCGTCTACCTCACGGCGGACGAGGAGGAGCGCTACGTCATCGCCCAGGCCAACGTGGAGCTGGACGAGAAGGGGCATTTCCTGCAGGCCCGCGTCCCCGTCCGCCATATGGGCAAATTCCTGATGGAGATCCCCGAGCGGGTGGATTACATGGACGTGGCGCCGCGGCAGATCGTGGGCGTCTCCGCCTCCCTGATCCCCTTCCTGGAGCACGATGACGCCAACCGGGCCCTGATGGGCTCCAACATGCAGCGCCAGGCGGTGCCCCTGCTGCGGCCGGAGGCGCCCATCGTGGCCACCGGGATGGAGCGGGTGGCCGCGCGGGACTCCGGGCACGTCCTCCTCTCCGAGGTCGACGGGGAGGTGGTCCAGGCCACCGCCGATGAGATCGTGATCCGGGGGACCAACCGGAAGCTGTATCGCTATCCGTTGCGGCGATTCCAGCGCTCCAATCAGAGCACCTGCATCCATCAGCGCCCGCTGGTCTTCAAGGGCCAGAAGGTGAAGAAGGGCCAGGTGATCGCCGACTCCAGCAGCACCGATCAGGGGATGCTGGCCCTGGGCCGCAACCTGGTGGTGGCCTTTCTCTCATGGGAGGGCCAGGTCTTCGAGGACGCCATCGTGATCAGCGAGCGCCTGGTCCGGGAGGATATTTACTCCTCGATCCACATCGAAAAGCATGAGGCGGAGGCCCGGGAGACCAAGCTGGGGCCGGAGGAGATCACCCGCGACATCCCCAACGTCGGCGAGGAGCAGCTGCGGGATCTGGACGAGAAGGGCATCGTCCGCATCGGCGCGGTGGTGGGCCCCGGCGACATCCTGGTGGGCAAGGTCACGCCCAAAGGGGAGCGGGAGATGACCCCCGAGGAGCGGCTGCTGCGGGCCATCTTCGGGGAGAAGGCCCACGATGTGAAGGACTCCTCCCTCCGCATGCCCCATGGGGAGCACGGCAAGGTGGTGGACGTGAAGGTCTTCTCCCGGGACGAATACCGGGAGCTCCCCGCCGGGGTGAACACGGTGGTGCGGGTCTCGGTGGCCCAGTGGCGCAAGATCACCGAGGGCGACAAGATGGCCGGCCGCCACGGCAACAAGGGCGTGATCTCCAAAGTGGTCCCCATCGAGGATATGCCTTTCCTGCCCGACGGCACGCCGGTGGACATCATCCTCAACCCCCTGGGGGTGCCCAGCCGGATGAACATCGGGCAGCTGCTGGAGACCCATCTGGGCTGGGCCGCCTCGCGCCTGGGCTTCCGGGCCATCACCCCGGTGTTCGACGGGGCCGACGAGCAGGAAATCGAGGCGGAGCTGGCCCGGGCCTGGATGATCGACACCGCCTGGGAGGACGCGCGCCGGCAGTGCTGGAGCTGGCTGCAAGCCCAGGGGTATAACCTCTCGGAGCTCCGCGACGACGACGAGGCGCGCCTCCTCTACCTCTCGGCGATCCTGGGCGCCCGCGGCTACGACGTGGATCGCCTGGCCACCGATGAGGTTTACGCCCGCCGCAGCTGCCTGCGGGAGTGGCTGCGCGACCGGGGCTACGATCCCGACGCCCTCCTGGTCTTCGAGGATGATCCCCGCCCGCCGGAGGAGCGCCGCAAAGCCGACGAGCGGGCCATCCTGGTGGGGCTGCGGCTGTGGATGGAGCGCCTGGGCGTGGACACCCGGGACATCCCCGATTCGGAGGTCCGCCGGCGGGCGACCGAGGTGATGCTCGAGACCGGTCAGCCGATGCCCATCCTGGGCAAGATGATCCTCTACGACGGCAAGACCGGGGAGCCCTTCGACCGGCCGGTGACGGTGGGCGTCATCTACATGATGAAGCTGGCCCACCTGGTGGAGGACAAGGTGCACGCCCGGTCCACCGGCCCCTACTCCCTGATCACCCAGCAGCCTCTGGGCGGCAAGGCGCAGTTCGGCGGGCAGCGCTTCGGCGAGATGGAGGTCTGGGCCCTGGAGGCCTACGGCGCGGCTTACACCCTCCAGGAGATGCTCACGGTGAAGTCCGACGACGTCCAGGGCCGCGTCAAGACCTACGAGGCCATCGTGAAGGGCCAGAAGATCGAGGAGCCCGGCCTGCCGGCCTCCTTCAAGGTCCTGGTCAAGGAGCTCCAGTCCCTGGCCGTGGCCGTGGAGGCCATCACCGACTCCGGCGAGGTCATCCGCTTCGGCCGGGAGGAGGAGAAGCCGAAGCTGCCCCGCCTGCCTCTGGGCCTGCTGGACCTGGCCCCCGAGGGGGATGGGGAAACCCCGGCGTGAGCCGGTGGCCCGGTCTCCACGTGTTCTTCGCGAGGAGGCGTTCCGACGCGGGACAGGCGACGATGGGCCTGTCCCGCGGTTTTTTATGGCCTCCGGATCATCGACCCCCGACGCCCGGACAGTCGGATCTCGCCGGAATCGGGACAGCGCGGGGTGAAAAGCCCGGCCTCTGAGCCGGAGGTATAGGTCGAAATTCATTTCGACCGCTATCCGTCCACAGGTATCCGGTCGATTTTTAAAGCCCATCCGCCGCTCCTATCGGGAGCGGCCCATCCGGGGTGGATGCCTCCGGGGCCGGCGTGGGCGGCCTGCGCGCTTTTTGGTTAAGATGTGGGAAGGAGAGGCGCATGCGCTGTCCCCGTGGGATCGCAGGAGGAAGGGGAGATGGCCCGACGGTTCACCAATCAGGAGATCGCGGAGATCTTCGAGCACATCGCCGACATGCTGGAGATCCAGGGGGAGATCCCTTACAAGGTGATGGCCTACCGGAGGGCGGCGGAGAACATCGCCGCCCTGGGACGGGACATCTACGATCTCTGGCAGGAAGGGGCGTTGCGCACCATCCCCGGCGTGGGCGAGGCCATCGAGGAGAAGATCGACCAGCTGCTCCGCACCGGCCGCCTCGAGCTCTACGAACGCCTGAAGGCGGAGATCCCTCCCGGCCTGCTGGAGATGCGTCAGATCCCCGACATGGGGCCCAAGCGCATCAAAGCGGTCTGGGAGAAGCTGGGGATCACCACGGTGGAGGAGCTGGAGCAGGCCGCCCGGGCGGGGAAGCTGCGGGATCTGCCCGGCTTCGGGGCCAAGCTGGAGAGCAAGATCCTCGCCGGCATCGAGGCGGTCAGGCGTCGCAAGATCGCCGGGCGGGTGCCCCTGGGCGCCGCCTGGCCCCTGGCCCAGGAGATCCTCCGGGCCCTCCACGAGGTCCCGGGGGTGCAGCGCCTGGCGGCCGCTGGTTCCTTCCGCCGCATGAAGGAGACCATCGGCGACCTGGACTTCCTGGTCGCGGCGGAGGACCCCGAGGCGGTGATGGAGCGCTTCACCACGTTGCCCATCGTGGAGACGGTGCTCCTCAAAGGCTCCACCAAATCCAGCGTCCGCCTGCGGAACGGGCTGCAAGCCGATCTGCGGGTGATCGAGGCGGCCCGCTGGGGCACGGCGCTGCAGTATTTCACGGGGAGCCAGCAGCACAACATCCAGCTGCGGGAGCACGCGCTCCGGCGGGGCTACAGCCTCAGCGAATACGCCCTCACCCGGGTGGAGAGCGGGGAGGAGATCCTCTGCGCCGCCGAGGAGGAAGTCTACGAGCGCCTGGGCCTCGCCTACATCCCGCCGGAGCTGCGGGAGGGCCGGGGGGAGATCGAGGCCGCCCTGGAGGGCCGCCTCCCCCGCCTGGTGACGGTCGAGGACCTGCAGGGGGATCTGCAGGTGCACAGCACCTGGAGCGATGGGCAGGCTTCCATCCGCGATATGGCCCGGGCGGCGAAGGCGAAGGGCTACCGCTACATGCTGCTCACGGATCACTCCCAGAGCCTGGGGGTGGCCCGGGGGTTGACCCCGGAGCGGTTGCGGGAGCAGCGTCGGGAGGTGGAGTCGGTCAACGCCGAGCTGGGGGACGGCTTCCGCATCCTCCACGGGGCTGAGGTGGAGATCCGGGCCGACGGCAGCCTGGACTACCCGGACGAGGTGCTCGCCTCCCTGGACCTGGTGGTGGCCTCCGTCCACACCGGCCTGCGGCAGGACCGGGAGCGGGTGACCGCCCGTTTCCTGGCGGCGATCCGCCATCCCCACGTGCACATCATCGCCCATCCCACCGGCCGGCTGCTGGGGGAGCGGGAGGGGGCGGACGCGGATTGGGAGGCCATCCTGCGGGCAGCGGCGGAGACGGGGACCCTGCTGGAGATCAACGCCAACCCCGCCCGATTGGATCTGCCGGACGCGCTGGCGCGGCGGGCCCTGGAGCTGGGCTGTTATCTGGTCATCAGCACAGATGCCCACAGCCCGGGGGAGCTGGACCTGATCCACTTCGGCGTGGCGGTGGCCCGGCGGGCCTGGGCTACGCCGGATCGCATCGCCAACACCTGGCCCCTGGAGCGACTGCTGCGCTGGGCCCATGAGAAACCCGGGCGGGTGCGGCGGAGGTCCTGAGCCCCCCGCCTCTTTCCTCATTCCGGCCCTTCGCGAACAGCGCCCAGGATTTTCAGGATCCCCGGGGTGAGGTCCAGGAGGGAGGTCGCCTCCCGGAAGACGGCGGCCCCAGGCCCGGCGACAAGGAGGGGGACCGGGTTCTCGGTATGCAGCCGTGTGGTCAGGTCTTCCATGTTGCCGTGATCGCTGGTCACGATGAGGGTGGCCTCGGGCGGCCGGCCGGCGAGCAACGCGCTCAGGAAACGATCCAGCACCTCGAGAACCGGCTCGGGGGGCAGGTGCCGGTGGCCCACGAGATCCGTGAGGAAGCTTTCGAAGAGCACGAGATCCGCCTCCCCGAGCAGGCTCAGCAGGCGGCGCGCCGCCTCCTCCGGCTCGACGGGCGGAAGCTCCGGGAACGGACGGCGATGGCGGCGCGCCCATTCCCCGGCGAAGGTATGGGTGATGTCCCAGAGCAGCGCCCGCCCTGCCATCAGGTCCTCGAAGGTCCGGAAAGGGAGGCCCGCCAGCCGGTTCATCCAGGTGGTCACGGAGGGCCGGAGCCGCCGCTGGGCGACCAGCTCCCAGTAGAGCTCGGAGTAGGCGTTGGCGAAGGTGGGGCGGAAACCGGCGGCGCGCGCCCGGACGAACAGGCTGTGCTCCTTCAGCATCGCGATGAGATCGGAAGAAGGGTAGCCGGTCCGGTGCCCGCCGATGCGGGCCGGGGCGTTCAGGCCGGTGAAGAGGGCGGTCTGCCCGGTGGCGCTCTGGGGGAGCCCCGGCACGCCCAGGGTGGCATCCAGCTCGCGGCACAGGAGGTCTCCGTCCTCCCCTGCGCAGCCGCGCACCAGCGCCCGGCCCAGCCGGGCGCGCAGCCGGGGCAGGCCCGGGTCGAAAAGGGGATTCCGACCGTCCGCCTCCCCCAGCCCCACGCCGTCCAGGAAAACCAGCACCACGGATCCCATCTTCGCCGACCCCGATCATCGGGGGTCCGGGGGAGGGTCCCCCGCCGCCCCGGCCCTTCCCCCGTTGCGCCTTACATCTTGTAGCCGATGCGGCGCAGGAACTCCTTGCGGTGGGCCACGTCGGCCTCCGTCTCGATCCCGCGGGTGGCCACCCCATCGATCACTCCCAGGATCCCGCGGCCCTGTTCGGTCTCGGCGACGATGACCTGCATGGGGTTGGCGGAGGCGGCGTAGATGTGACAGACCTCGGGGACCATCTTGATGGCGTTGAGGACGTTGATGGGGTAGTAGCCCTTGCCCAGCACCACGATGAAGAAGTGTCCGGCGCCGACAGCCAGGGCGTTCTTCTTGGCGATCTCCACCAGCTCCGGATCGGTCCCGCTGGCGCGGACGAGGGCCGGCCCGGAGGACTCGCAGAAAGCCAGGCCGAACCGGATCCCCGGGACGGTGTTGACCAGGGCCTCGTGGATGTCCTCCACGGTCTTGATGAAGTGGCTCTGGCCCAGGATGACGTTGAGCTCCTCCGGCTTCTCGATGGGCACCACCTTGAGCTCGAGCGCCATGGGGCACCTCCTGCGCGATGGGATGGGATCCTGAGTTTCCCGCCTTCAGGGCGCCGGGGCGGGCCTTTCCGGTCACCCCGCCGCGCGGTCGCGCGCGATCCGGATTCGGTGAAGGGGCACCTCCCGGGCCCCGAAGCGGAATTTATAGGGCTCGTCGCCCCGCAGGAAATCGAAGACCCGCTTGCCCTGCTCGATGGCCTGGCGGATCAGGTAGGCCAGCAGGACCACGCCCGGGCTCAGCGCGGCGTAACGAGGGTTGAGCCCGGCATTATACAGCCATATCCGATCCCGATCCTCGAAGTCCAGGTAAGTGGCGGCCTTCTCCCCCTCGATCTCCAGAAACGAGAGACGGGCCCAGCCCTCCCGTAGCCCCTGACGGATCACCCGGCGGAAGAACGCCCGCATCCGTTCGTGCAGGAAGGCGGCTTTCTCCGGGTTGCTCGCCGCCATCAGCTCCAGGAACGCCTCGATGGCGCCGTCCGCTTCCGGGCCGTCCTCCCGCAGGAGATACCAGCGAACGTTCCCCACGGCCTCCAGGCGGCGGATCTTGCGCCGCAGCTCATGGCGGTCCTTGCGATCCAGCATCTGCAGGTAGGCGTCCCAGGTCGGAGGCAACGGGAGCATCGGGCAGATGGTCAGCCGCTCGATGTGGACCGTCAGGCCATGGGCGGCAGCGGCTCCGGGCCACAGGGGGAAGAGGGTCGAATCCTCCCGAATGTTCCAGAGGAGGAGGGTGTCCCATCCGGGTGCCTCCGGCCGGGTCAACCAGGCCAGGAGAGCGTGGATCACCGTTTCCTCCCACCCGGGCTCCACCAGCGGGTCCAGGTAATCGGTGACCTCCTCGCCGAAGGTCTCCAGGATCCACCGGCCGTCCCGGGCGATCCGTCGCAGCGGGATCAGGCCTACCAGCCGGCCTTCCGCTTCGAACGTGACCAGGTATAGCTCCCCCTCCCCGAAGTGATCCCACCAGGTCCGCAGCCAGGTCGGGCGCATGAAAGGGGAAGCCCCGGGCGATCGCCCGAGCAGATCCTGCCACGGATGGGCCAGCTCCTCGAAGGCTGCGATGTCGTGGAAGATGCACATTTGCATGCGTTTCTCACTCCGCGTCCCGAAGGTCGACGAGGTCCCGGGCGAAGATGCTCCAGGGCTCCGTCCCCGTCAGGTGCGCCCGGACCAGGGCGTAGAAGCTGCGGGGGGGTCCGCCGGGCTCCTGCTCGCGGACGAAGTCCACCACCAGGTAGCCGAGGGCGAAGGCGGTCTCGAAGAGCTCCCGGGTGTGGAAGCGCCAGGCGCGGGCCAGGCCGGGATCCTGACGCTTGACTTCCTGGAATCGGTGAGGGATCTCCACCAGCCAGAAGGCGACGTCGGGGGTCTGGAAGGTCTCCGGGGGGATGGGGAGCCCGCGATCATCGAAGCGACACGGGTTGACCAGGACCGCGCCGGCTTGCTCGAAGAGGGCCCGCGAGAGGGCGTAGTGGCCCTGGCGGAGCCGGGTGGCCACCCGCCGGCTGGCGATATACCAGTCCACCTGGAAGCGGTCTGTGGGCAGGCCCCGGTTCAGGGCATCATGCAGCTCGCCGTAGACGTTGCGCAGGTAGGTGTTGCACACCGCGCCCAGCTTGGCGATGTTGAAGTAGGCGTTGCGGCTCTCCAGGGGATCATAGGTCCAGGTGATCAGGCGGAGGCCCTGGTTGCGGACTGCTTCTCGCTGCGCCAGCTTGAGCTGGTAGCCGACGCCTTTGTCCTGCCATTCGGGGAGCACCCCCAGCTGATGCGAGCAGTGCTTGAGCTTGACAGCGGCGGGGGCCTCCCGGCCGCGACGCTCGTCGGTCCCCAGGAAGCCGAAGACGAAGCCCACCAGCTGCCCCCCGGCGAAGGCGCCCAGGAGCACCCCGCCGTTGTGCGCGGCCGTGATCAGCACGTGGGCGGGCACCACGTCCAGATCCTCTGAGCCCCAGATCCGGCGCTGGAGCTCGATGCAGGCCTCGATCTCCTCCAGCGTGCGCAGCGGTCGGATCTCGATCTCCATCCGATCGCCCCTCCGTCGGGCAGCGAAGCGCGATTACCTCATTCCAGATTGTAACACGCAGGAGTTTGGGGTCGGGACGGATGCGGAAGGATCAGTCCGGGAGGACGGAGAGCCAGAGGGCCAGCCCCTCCATCTCCTCCCGGGAGGCCGGCGCGGTCCCTTCGGCGCGCTCCGAGGGCCACAGGAGCGGGCCTCCGCAGAAGGGGCAGAGGGGGGAGATCCCGCTCTCGACGAAACCGGGGGCTTCCTCCGTGGCTCCCACGACCCATTCCTCCGGGCGCGTCCGGCGCACCCGCATCCCTTCGTGGGCCCGGCAAGCGATCCGTTCGCAGAACAGCACGGTCTCTTCGGACATCGACATGGGCTCCTCGCTTCACAGCGTCGGGCGATCCATGGCCATAAGAGGCGCAGCGGCGCTGCGCTCCTCCATTGTCCCGCGGATCGCCGCCGCTGTCGAACCCGGGGGAGCGGCCGGGGTCGGGGTCTTGACGCCTCGCGCGGGGAGCGTTAAGATGAAAGCGGCGATTAGAACAAATGTTCTAAAGGAGGTCTCCATGGCCTGGCATCGGTGGGTGAGCGTTCTGCCGGAGCGCCAGGGTCTTTCGCCGGGTCGTGAGGAGGCGGGGAAGGCGGCGGCTCCGGAAGGGATGGAAGAGCCGATGGGGATCGGGCTGGGGGTGCCGCTCGTGGTCGGGCTGATGATGGCCGGGGGCTGGCTGGCCCTGGAGTGGTTCAACTACTCCGCCTCCCAGTATGCCCTTACGGTCTTCTTCGGGAACCTGATGGCCGATGGGTTGTCCTGGGCGGTGTTGCTGGCGCTGGGGCTGTGGCTGGTGGATCTCTCGGGCCTGCTCTACCTCTCGCTCCCCAGCGAGCGGGAGAAGCCGGGGTTCTGGTATGTGCTGGTGGCCTGGTTGCTCGCCTCGGGGGCCAACGCCCTCCTGAAGTGGTGGGCGGTGACCCTGGCCCTGATGGCCTCGCCCTTGGCCCAGCCCGGCGCGGGAGGGACGTCCCGCGTGGCCTCCCTCTTTCAGTCCGTGGGGCCCTACATCCCGACGGCCATCGCCTTCCTGGTCTGGACCGGTCGGGTGCTGCTGGTCAGCACGATGATGGGCCTCCTGTTGCCCGTGCTGCGCCAGCTCGGCCTCCGCTTGCAGACCTGGGCGGAGCAGGAAACGAGCCAGGCGGCCGGGGAGGCGGAGGCGGCCTCGACGGCCAGCATGGGGCCGCGCCTGGTGGAGTCCGGTCCGCGAGCGCGGCACGAGTGGAGCTCCCGAATGAAGCATCCGTGAGGGGAGCGCGCGGATGCTGGCGATTCGAGCGCAGCGTTGGGTGAGCCAGGGGCTGCCGCTGGGGGTGGCGATCCTGGCGGCTTCTTTGCTGCTGCCCCTCGCCGGGGTGGTGGCCCTTTCGCTCCATCCCGAGGAGACCGCCGCCGTCCTGGAGCGCGCCGCGCGGGCTCCTGCCCCGGCTCCGGAGGCCCCGGAGGGCCTGGCGCCCCTCTTCACGCCGGAGGTGCAGCGCTGGTCGGATCGCATCCGGGTTTGGGCCCGGGCTTACGGTCTGGATCCCAATCTGGTGGCCACGGTGATGCAGATCGAGTCCTGTGGGGATCCGCAGGCCCGCTCCCGCAGCGGGGCCCTGGGCCTCTTCCAGGTGATGCCCTTCCACTTCGGGGTCGGGGAGGACCCCCTGGATCCGGAGACCAACGCCCGGGCCGGCCTCGCCTACCTGGCGGAGGCGTTGCGAAAGGCCAATGGGGATGTGGCCCAGGCCCTGGCTGGCTACAACGGGGGGCATTCGGTGATCGGCCAGCCGGGGCGATGGAGCGCGGAGACCCGCCGCTACGTCTACTGGGGCCTCGGCATCTATGAGGACGCCCGCCGGGGTCAGGCCCAGAGCGCCCGGCTCCAGGAGTGGCTGGAGGCCGGCGGGCGCAGCCTGTGCGAACAGGCCGCCCGGCGCCCCCTTCGATGAGCTCCTCCCCGGGGAAGCGAGGGAAGCGGGCCGCTCGCCCTCCGATTCCGCCTGGATTCTTCCCGGCGAACCGGCTTCCGCATATAGTTAAAGGCGGAACAGTTCGCGAATGAGCGGCCTCGAGATCCATAGGCATCGCCGCTGAGAGGGACGGGCAGGAGGTGAGGAGGGATGAGCGCGGAGACCCCCATGCTGGCCCAGTATCGCCGCATCAAGGCCCGCTTCCCCGACGCCATCGTCATGTTCCGGCTGGGCGATTTCTACGAGATGTTCGAGGAGGACGCGAAGATCGCCGCCCGGGAGCTGGAGCTGGCCCTCACCTCCCGCGCCTTCTCCAAGGACGTCCGCCTCCCCATGGCCGGGGTCCCGGCCCACCACGTCACCTCGTATATCGGCAAGCTCATCGCCAAGGGCTATAAGGTCGCCGTCGTCGAGCAGCTCGAGGATCCCAAGAAGGTCAAGCGCCTGGTCAAGCGGGATGTGGTGCGGGTGATCACCCCGGGCACGGTGGTGGAGGAGGCGCTGCTCCGGGACCGGCTGGAGAACTACCTCGCGGCCGTCGCCCCATCCCCCGACGGCCAGGCCTTCGGCCTGGCGGCCATGGATCTCTCCACCGGGGAGTTCTTCACCACTCAGCTGGAGGGTTCGGAGGCGGAGCAGGCTCTGATGGAGGAACTGGCCCGCCTGAGCCCGGCCGAGCTGGTGCTCCCGGAATCCCGCGCGCGGGAGGAGGCCTGGATCGCCCGCCTGAAAGGGGAGCGCACCGTCCGCATCTCCCCGGTGGCCGACGCGGCCTTCGACCCGGAGCAGGCCCGTCGATCCCTCCTGGAACATTTCGGGGTGGCCTCCCTGCAGCCCTTCGGCTGCGAGGGGTTGCCCTGGGCCATCGCCGCCGCCGGCGCCGCCCTCCACTACGTGAAATCCTCCCAGATCTCCGACCTCCGCCACCTGCGCCACCTCAGCACCTATCATCGGGATGCCTTCATGGGGCTGGATCCCATCACCCGGCGCAACCTGGAGCTCACCGAGACCATCCGGGAGCGCCGGACGGAGGGGAGCCTGTTCGCCGTCCTCAACCATACGGTGACCGCCATGGGGGCACGGCTGCTGCGCCGCTGGCTCCTCCAGCCCCTGGTGGACATTGAGGCCATCCGGATGCGCCTGGATGCGGTGGAGGAGCTGGTCCGCGACGCCCTGCTCCGCCAGGATCTGCGGCGGCTGCTGGACGGCCTTTACGACGTGGAGCGGCTGGTAGGCCGCATCGGCTTCGGCAACGCCAACGCCCGGGATCTGGTGGCCCTCAAGCGGACGCTGCAGCGGATCCCGCAGATCCGAAGCCGGCTGCTGTGGGTTCAATCGGCTCGCCTGCAGGCCCTGCGGGACGCCCTGGATCCATGCGTGGAGGTGGTCTCGCTGATCGACCGGGCCATTGTGGATGATCCCCCCATCCTGCTCCGGGAGGGCGGCCTGATCAAGCCCGGCTACCACGAGGAGCTGGACCGGCTGCGCCGCGCGGAGGAGGAGGGCCGGCGCTGGCTGGCGGAGCTGGAGCAGCGGGAACGAGCCCGCACCGGCATCGAAAGCCTCCGCGTCCGTTACAACGAGATCTTCGGGTTCTTCATCGAAGTCCCTCGATCGAAGGCCAACCAGGTGCCCGCCGACTACGAGCGGCGGGCGACCATCACCCACGCCGAGCGGTTCGTCACCCCGGAGCTCAAGGCCCGGGAGACGGAGATCCTGGCGACCCGGGAGCGGATCGAGGACCTGGAATACGAGCTCTTCGTGGAGGTGCGCGGCAAGGTCGCCGAGCACATCGAGCGCCTGCAGGGGGTGGCCCGCCACCTGGCCGAGCTGGACGTCTACCAGGCCCTGGCGGAAGCCGCCGCCCGCTACGGCTACACGCGCCCCATCGTTGAGGAGAGCGACCGCATTGAGATCCGGGAGGGCCGCCATCCCATGGTCGAGCGTTGCCTCCCGCCCGGCGAGCCCTTCGTGCCCAACGATGCGGAGCTCAGCCACGCCCGCCGCCTGATCATCCTCACCGGCCCCAACCTGAGCGGCAAATCCGTCTATATCCGGCAGGTGGCCCTCATCGCCCTCATGGCTCAGATGGGCTCCTTCGTGCCCGCCCGCTCCGCCCGCATCGGGGTGGTGGATCGTCTCTTCGCCCGGGTGGGGGCCAGCGACGACATCACCGCCGGGATCTCCACCTTCATGGCGGAGATGATGGAGACCGCCTACATCCTCCACCACGCCACCCCCCGCTCCCTGGTGATCCTGGACGAAGTGGGGCGGGGGACCAGCACCTATGACGGGATGAGCCTGGCCTGGGCGGTGGCCGAGGCCCTCCACGATGAGGTGCAGGCCCGGACCCTCTTCGCGACGCATTACCATGAGCTGACCCGGCTGGCGGAGCAGCTGGAAGGGGCCTGCAACCTGACCATGGCGGTGCGGGAGGTGGGGGATCAGGTGGTGTTCCTGCGGCGGGTGGTGCCGGGGGCAGCCGACAAATCCTATGGGATCCATGTGGCCCGCCTGGCCGGCCTGCCGGACTGGGTGATCCGGCGGGCGCAGCAGATCCTGGCGGAGCTCGAGGGCGCCCGGCGCGGCCCGGAGCTTCCAGCCGCCCGACCGGAGCAGCCCCCGGCCCTCCCCCGGGAGTTCGAGGAGGCCTACCGCCTGCTGCAGGAGCTCCTCGGGCTGGATCTGGTCAACATGACCCCGTTGCAGGCCCTCCTGGTCCTGAACGAGTTCCAGACGCGGTGGCGCCAGCTCCTGTCCCTCCGGGGGGAGCCTCGCTGATCTTACAGATCCAGTGGCGCCTCCGCGAGGGCCTCCAGCTGGGGAAGGGTCAGCCGGTGCCGGCGCAGGGCGCGGGCCAGAAGGAGCATCTCCTCAATCTGCCGACGGCTCTCCCCGTCGAAACGGTTCTCCCGGGCCCGATACAGGACCGGCCAGGGCATCCCCCGCCGGACGGCCTCCTGGCGCAGCCCCTCCAGGACCTGGGCGACAGGCGGGGGGAGCATCCGCTCCAGCCAGGCGGCCGCCCAGTCCTCCTCCGAATCCGGGCGGATCTGCAGAGCGGGCCCGGCCTCCACCCACACTCCCCCTGCGCAACGTTGCCAGGTCGGCGCCGCGACGTAGGCCTCCACCGCATCCAGGTCCAGGTCCCGCACCAGGAGCTCCACCCGCTCCCCTTCCGGCGTCATCCCCGCCAGCTCGGCCCGGGGCTCCTCATAGCCGAAGCGGGCCAGCCAGAGGGTCACCCACGGGGCCCGGATCACCCCGCCGCGTTCCATACGGACCTGATGGGGGATCACCCGCCGGGGCTGAGTCCACTCGGGGAAAGCCAAAGCGACCTCCACGGGGCCGGGGGCGAGGATCTCCTCCCCGCGGCGTAAAAGGATCCCCCGAAGCGCTTCTGAGGAGAAAGGCGGGGCGACCCCCCACAGGAGGATCCGCCCCGCCCGAAGGGTGGCAAAGGCCGGCAGCCGGAGCATCGCCTCAGGCGGGCTGGAGGGCGGCCATGGTGCTGCGGATGAGCTGGACCGACCGCTCGAGCATGGCGCGCTCCTCCTCGTTGAGGGGCAGCTCGATGATCTGCTCCACGCCCTTGCGGCCCAGCTTCACCGGGACCCCGAAGCAGATGTCGTGGAGGCCGTATTCGCCCTGCAGATACACCGAGCAGGGGACGATCAGCTTCTGGTCCTTGAGGATGGCCTCCACCATCTGGGCCACCGCCGCGCCGGGGGCGTAGTAGGCGCTCCCCGTCTTGAGCAAGCTCACGATCTCCCCGCCGCCCTTGCGGGTGCGGTCAACGATGGCGTCGATCTTCTCCTTGGGGAGCAGCATGGAGATGGGGATGCCGGCCACGGTGGTGAAGCGCACCATCGGGACCATTTCGTCCCCGTGTCCGCCCAGCACCATGGCCTGGACGTTCTCCACCGCCACGTCCAGCTCCATGGCGATGAAGGTGCGCATGCGGGCGCTGTCCAGGATCCCGGCCTGCCCGATGACCCGCTCCCGGGGGAGGCCGGAGAGCTTGTAGGCCAGGTAGGTCATGGTGTCCAGCGGGTTGGTCACCACGATGTAGATCGCGTTCGGGGAGAGAGGGACCGCTTTGCTGATCACGTCCCGGATGATGTTGGCGTTGACGTTGACCAGGTCCTCCCGGCTCATCCCGGGTTTGCGGGGAACACCGGCGGTGATGACCACGATGTCGGAGTTCGCCGTCGGCTCGTAGTCCGTGGTCCCGATGAGGCGGGTGTTGTAGCCGACGATGGGGCCGGCCTGCATGAGGTCAAGGGCTTTCCCTTTCGGCATGCCTTCGGTCTGGGGGATGTCCACCAGCACGATGTCCCCGAGCTCCCGCTCCGCCAGCCAGTGGGCCGTCGTGGCGCCCACGTTCCCCGCACCGACAATCGTGATCTTGGGGCGCATGGGGATTCCTCCTTCGGATTGTAAAGCCCTTCACGAAGATTATAGCCGAATTCCGGGATCTGGGGATCGTCATCCCGAGCGATCATCGTAGAGGGCGGAGAGGGGGAGACGGGAAGCCGTCGCCAGCCGCCATGCCAGGGCGAGGGCCCCGAGGCTGAGGGCGGCGGCCATCCCCAGCCAGAGCGGATCCCCGGAGCGCAGATAGGCCCCGACGGCGTTGGCGATCAGCACGTGGACCAGACGGGCGAGGGTGCTCACGGCGAAGGCGGGGCCGAGGGGGAGCGGAGAAAGCCCGACGGCCCACGCCAGGAGATCGTCCGGCGTGAAGGGCAACAGGAAGACGATCAGGATGAGGACCAATCCGTAGCGCCGGAGCAGACGATCCATCCGTTCCAGCCGATGGGCCGGAAGCCCGGCCATGAGCAACGGGCGGCCCAGGACACGGGCCACGGCCATGGTGAGTCCGTTGCCCAGGCTGACCCCGATCCAGGTGATCAGGGAGCCCCACCAGGGCCCGAACCAGTAGCCGCTGATCCACCCCAGCAACGCCCCCGGCAACGGCGCGAGGATCACCTGCAGGGCGTTCAACCCGATGAGGAGGATGACGCCCGTCGCCCGGTTGGCCGCCAGCCATGCCTCCAGCCGCTCCCGCTCGGCCACCAGGGGCCACAGATGGGGGAAGAGGAGGAGGCCGCCGGCGGCCAGGGCGATGAGCCCTGCGCCCCGCAACCACAGGCCGACTCGGGGTCCGCGAGGAAGCAGGCGGGACACTCGAATCCTCCACGCGGGCAAGGGACGGGGGCTGGGAACACGCGGGGGGTGGCCCCCTCGGACCACCCCCCGCAGTCGGGACGGGCGGATTTGAACCGCCGACCCCTGCAACCCCATTGCAGTGCGCTAACCTGGCTGCGCCACGTCCCGATCCGTTTTCAATTATAGCCCTCTCCCTGGGATCCGGCAAGCCTGGGGCGCTCTTCGATGCTGGCGGAAGCCGGGCGGAGGAGGGAACCAGTGGGCCAGACCATCCGCTCCGGTGGCAGCCGGTCCAGTTCACCCTCCGGGAAGGGGACCTCGCCGCTGAAGTAGAGCACATCCACCTCGCCGTCGTAGCGATAGCGCCGCCGCACCCACCCCGGGCCGACCCGCATCACCACGTCGAACCAGACCAGGGCGTTCTCCACGTCGAAGGCCTCGCCCAGGACCCAGGAGGGGGAATCCGACGGCAGGGTCGGCCGGAGGCGGCCCATCGCCCGCTCCCACAACCGCTGGCGCCGGGCCTCCGGGGAGAGAGGCGCTTCCCGAGAAGCTGTCGAACGCTTCCAGAAACCCATGGGATCGTTCCCTCCGCTTCGCCTCCGGGCGGTGATGATCCGTCAACGGGTGTGTCCCAGAATCGTAGGACAACTGCTCGCAGTTGTCCTACAAAGCGGCCAGGCCCGACCAAATTGGGACACACCCACGTCAACGGGCCTCCGCCGGCTCCTCCACCAGGCGCTCGGTGACGCCGAGGATGTGATACCCGGCGTCGACGAAGATCACCTCGCCGGTGATGGCGGCCGCCCGGTCGCTGCACAGCCAGGCGGCCAGTGCCCCCACGTCCTCGATGGTGACGTTGCGCCGCAGGGGGACGATCTCCCGGAACAGGCTGTAAAGGGAACGGAACCCCGGGATGCCGGTGGCCGCGAGGGTCCGGATGGGGCCGGCGGAGATGGCGTTGACCCGGATGCCCTTCGGCCCCAGGTCATAGGCCAGGTAACGGACCGAGGCCTCCAGGGCGGCCTTGGCCACGCCCATCACGTTGTAGTGCGGGACCACCTTCTCCGAGCCGTAGTAGGTCAGGGTGAGCAGCGCCCCGCCGTTCTTCATCAGGGGCGCGGCCTCCCGGGCCAGGGCGGTGAAGGAATACACGCTCACGTCCATGGCGACCCGGAACCCTTCGCGGGAGGTCAGGTAATACGGTCCGCTCAGCTCCTCCCGCTTCGCAAAAGCGACCGCATGGACCAGGATGTCCAGCCGGTCGTAGGCCTGGCGGTATTTCTCGAAAAGGGCGGCGATCTGTTCGTCATCGCTCAGATCGCACGGTTCGATGAACGTCGCCCCCACGCTCTCCGCCAGGGGGCGAACCCGCCGCTCCAGGGCCGGCCCGGCGTAGGAGAAGGCCAGGGTGGCCCCCTCCGCATGCATCGCCTTGGCGATGCCCCAGGCGATGGAGTGATCGTTCGCCACCCCGAAGATCAAGGCGATCTTCCCATCCAGCAGCCCCATGGAGGCCTCCCTCGAAGAGGTGATGCGCATCCAATTATAGAGGCCCTGACGGCAGCGCGGCCGCCGGCGGCCGGCCAGGCGTCCCTCCCTTAGGTGGAGGTCAGGGTCCGCACGTGCAGGATCTCCTCCTTTCCGATCGGCCGAACCTCATCCCGGCTCAGGGTAACCACCGCCACCGTCTTCCCGTCGCCCGTCACGAACTCCACCTCGAATCCGATCCCCTCCCCGTAAACGTGCACCACGACTCCTACATCTCCGGCCCGTAAGCCGTGCTCCGGCAGATCCCGCATCAGTACCACACTGTCTAGTTCTCGGATCATCGCTCATTCCTCCTCTCGAGGATAGGCGGTAACCAGCCGCGGCTGATCTTGACCCGCTTCCACAATCCATATCGTTCGAATCCACACCAATTCCCCTTTTGGTGTCCGCAGCTGACCATCCACGACATATTTGCTGCCGTATGGCGTCTCAAGGATGCCTCTCACGAGGCTCTCCCGAGCAACTTCCAGGAGCGCCTCCTGCAGAAGCTCTGGGTGTCTTTCATTGAACCCAAGGGCACGGAAGAACCTGGCCTTTGCCCTGCCGACGCTGTGTGTTTCCGACAGCAGATATCGAGTGATCTTGGACAAAGGGACGTAGGCGTTTTCGGCATTCGGGAGCGGCATTGGAAGGCTCCACAAATGGCGATGGCTGTCTCTCGCGGCGATCCGGGGGCGCGGCACCCCACCGGATGAACCCATAGCCCGATGAAGGAGGCGCCCGCTCTTCATTTTAACCAAGCCACTGATTCGGCGGGCCAATGGCGTCCACGAATCGAGGCGCGGATGCCCGGACAGGTCCTTCCGCCTTCATCGGGGCTTACCCGGAGAGCGGCCTCTGCCGATGCGAGGGATGTGTTTTCGATCTCACGCCGATTGGAAATCGGCCTTCCGGGGCGCTGGCGCGCCGGGCGTCGGCCTCCGCCGACGCGAAGGGTGTTTTCGGTCGGCGCAGGCCGACCGTTGGCCGAAAGGCCTTTCGCGCCGATTGAAATCGGCCTTCTAAGGCGCTTTCGCACCAAGCGTCGGCCTTCGCCGACGCAAGGGAGGCTTTCCGGTCGGCGCAGGCCGACCATCGGCTGAAGGCCCCCCCCAGGCCGAATTCATTCGGCGCCCAGGCCGACCGCACCAGCAACCCGGGACATCCCTCACATGTCGCGGGCCTTGTCATCGGGTTCCCCCTTGAGTTACAATGAACCCTGAGATCGAAATCGGGCGGCCGGGGCGTCCGGCTCCAGCCGTGGCGCGGGAGGGGCACCTTTCCACTCACAGGAGGCCGGGATGCTGGACAGGCTTCAACGCCTGCAGGAGGCCCTTCAGGCTCACGTGCGCCCGGCCACCTTCCCGGTGGCGATCCGGATGATCGCCCCGGGGGAGCCGTGGCCGGAGAAGACCCGCTTCCCCAAACGGGATTTCGGCCAGCAGATCGCCATCTGTCAGGGCTTCGCCATCGCCCGTCATTACGGTTGGATCATCGGGATGCGAGGGGAGGACCTCTCCTGCCCCCTCGCCAAAGCCGTGTGGGGCTTTGAACCGTTGCTCGATTACTACCTCAACGGCATGACCTGCGCCGGGATGTATACGGAAACCCCGGCCGCCGGAGCGGTGAGCGAGGCCCAGGTCGACAAATGGGAATACCGCCAGTGGGAAGGCGTCGTCGCCGCTCCCCTCCATCGCACCACCTTCGAGCCCCATGTGATCCTCATCTACGGGAACTCCGCCCAAGTCATGCGCCTGGTGGTCGCCCGTCTCTGGAAGACGGGAGGGCGTCTCACCTCCTCTTTCTCCGGGCGCATCGACTGCGCCGACGCGGTGATCACCACCATGAAGACCGATGAGTGCCAGGTCATCCTCCCCTGCTACGGCGATCGGGTCTTCGGCCAGGCCCAGGACGACGAGATGGCCTTCACCATCCCGAACAGCAAGATCGAGTGGATCGTCGAGGGGCTGGAGGGCACCCACAAGGGCGGCATCCGCTATCCCATCCCCAGGTTCCTCCGCTACACCGGGATCTACCCCGATCATTACATGGAGATGGAGCGCCAGTGGAGGGAAAAGAAAGAAGCGGCAGCCTCAGGATGAACAACCGCTCAGGAGGCAGCGATGGCGGTCGAGGTAAAAGAGTTCCTTCCGATCACCCAGCGCCATGAGGACCTCGGGCTCTCCGACGAGACCGTCCTCCGGATGTATTACCACCTCCTCCTCTCCCGCCGGCTCGACGAGCGCTGTTGGGTTCTCCAGCGCCAGGGCCGCGTCCCCTTCCACATCTCCGGCATCGCCCACGAAGGCATCGGGGTGGGGGCCGCCTACGCCCTGCGCAAAGGGTTCGACATCGTGCACCCTTACTATCGGGACCTCGCCCTCTCCATCGCCCTGGGGATGAAGCCGGTGGAGTTCATGCTCGCCCTCTACGGGAAGAAAGGCGATCCCCACAGCGCCGCCCGCCAGATGCCCTCCCACTTCAGCCTCCGCCACCTGAACATCATCTCCGGCTCCAGCCCCGTCGCCACCCAGCTCCCTCAGGCCGCCGGCATCGCCTTCGCGGAGATCCTCAAGCAGAAGCTCCGGCCCCAGCTGGAGGCCGCCGGGTTCCGGGTGAGCCGGGAGATGCGGGTGGTCCTCACCTCCACCGGTGAGGGCAGCACCAGCGAGGGCGACTTCCACGAGGCCCTGAACTGGGCCGGCATCTACAGGCTCCCCCTCGTCGTCCTGGTCCACAACAACCAGTATGCGATCTCCGTCCCGGTCTGGAAGCAGATGGCTGTGAAGCGCGTCGCCGACCGGGCCGCCGCCTACGGGATCCATGGGGCCGTCGCAGACGGCGGAAACGTCCTGGAGGTCTATCAGGTGGTCAAGGAGGCGGTGGACCGGGCGCGGGCGGGGGAGGGGGCAACCCTCATCGAGGCGGTGACCTACCGGTGGACGCCTCACTCGTCCGATGATGACGACCGGACCTACCGGACGCGGGAGGAGGTGGAGCAGGGCAAGCTGCGGGATCCGCTGCCGCGGCTGCGGGACTATCTCTACCGGCGGAGCCTGCTCACCCAGCGGGAGGAGGACGAGCTGGAGGAGCGGGTCCGGGCGGAGGTGGACGAGGCCCAGCGGCAGGCGGAGGAAGCCCCTTATCCGGCCCCTGAGGAGGCCCTGGCCCCTGTCTTCGCCACGGAGGACCGCTCCGGCTGGTGGGGGGAGTGAAAGCGCCCCGCGTCTTCGTCGAACCCGGGTAGGTCGTTCTTTTTCTCGAACGAACGTTTGGAGGGAAGAACATGCCGGAGAAGACGCTGATCGAGGCGATCCGGGAGGCCATGGATGAGGAGATGGCCCGGGATCCGCGGGTCTTCGTGGTCGGGGAGGATGTGGGTCCGCGGGGCGGGGTGTTCCGGGCCACCATGGGCCTGTGGCAGAAATACGGGGAGTGGCGGGTGATCGACTCCCCGCTGGCGGAGCTCTCCATCGTGGCCATCGGCATCGGGGCCGCCCTCAACGGCTTCCGCCCTATCTGTGAGATCCAGTTCGCCGATTTCATCCATCCTGCCTTCAACCAGATCGTCAACGAGGCCGCCCGCTTCTTTTACCGCTCCGGGGGCGTCTACAACGTCCCCATGGTCATCCGCGCTCCTTACGGGGGTGGGATCAGCGGCGGTCTCTACCACAGCCAGAGCGTGGAGGCCTTCTTCGCCCATGTGCCCGGCCTGAAGGTGGTCATCCCCTCCAACCCCTACGACGCCAAGGGGCTGCTGAAGGCGGCCATCCGCGATCCGAACCCCGTGCTCTTCTTTGAGCCCAAGAAAGGCTATCGATTGATCAAGGGGGAGGTCCCTGAGGGCGACTACATCGTCCCCATCGGCCCGGCGAAGGTGACCCGGGAGGGGAGCGACCTCACCGTCTTCGCCTACGGGATGATGCATTACTACGCCCTCCAGGCGGCCGAGATGGTGGCCAAGGAGGGGATCGACGTGGAGGTGGTGGATCTGCGGACCCTGGCCCCGGTGGACAAGACGACGATCCTCAACTCGGTGAAGAAGACGGGGAAGGCCCTCATCGTCTACGAGGACAACCTGACCCTGGGCTATGGGGCGGAGGTGGCGGCCATCCTGGCCGAGGAAGGTTTCGAATACCTGGACGGCCCGGTGATGCGGCTGGCGGGGCCGGATGTGCCGGGGGTGCCCTTCAGCCCGCCCATGCAGGACTTCTTTATGCCCAGCCCCCAGAAGATCGCCGAGGCCATCCGGCGCCTGGCTCGATATTGAGGGACGCCCGCCATCCTCCTCAGGAGGCCTTCCGATGCCGACCCAGGTGATCATGCCCCAGCTGGGAGAGAGCGTGGTGGAGGGGAAGATCCTCCGCTGGCTGAAGCGGGAGGGGGAGCCGGTCCGTCAGTTCGAGCCCCTGCTGGAGGTGGAGACGGAGAAGGTGACCACCGAGGTGACGGCGCCGGCGGATGGGGTGCTGCTCAAGATCTATTTCCCCGAGGGCGTCACCGTGCGGGCGGGGACGCTGATCGCCATGGTGGGACAGCCGGGGGAGCCGGTCCCCGAGCGGCCCTACCGGGTGGGCCACGGCGGGGAGATCGAGCCCCTGGAGGAGGCCCCGGCCGTCGCGCCCGCAGCCGCTGGTCTCCCGCCCGCCCCGGAGCCGGCCCCGGCGGGCCGCCGGGAGGGTGGTCCGCGCATCTCCCCGGTGGTGGCGAAGATGGCCGCCGAATACGGGATCGATCTCTCCAAGGTCCCGGGCACCGGGGAGGGCGGCCGCGTCACCAAGAAAGATCTCCTGGCTTACATTGAGCGGATGAAGCTCCAACCCGTCGGCGCTCCGACAGCCCCTCGGGAGGCGGAGCTGCCGCCCTGGGAGCAGCCGGGGACCGGGGAGCTGTTCCGGCCTACCGAGGAGGTGTTGCGGGCCGCTCCGGCCCCGGCCGCGCCTCCTGCGCCCGCGGCCCCGCCGCCCCCGCCCGCTGCCCCGGCGATGCCCTATGAGATCCTCCCGCTCACCTCGATACGTCGGGCCATCGCCGAGCACATGGTCCGCTCCAAGCACACCTCTCCCCATGTCACCACCGTCTTCGAGGTCGACATGAGCCGGGTGATGGCCCATTATGAGGCCAACCGGGCGGCCTTCGAGCGGGAGGGGGTGCGCCTGACGCTCACGCCGTATTTCATCATGGCCGCCCTGGCCGCCCTCAAAGCCTACCCGATCCTCAACAGCACGTGGACCGAGGAGGGGATCCGGGTCTACAAGGTTTACCACATCGGGGTGGCGGTCTCCCTGGGGGAGGAAGGGCTGATCGTGCCGGTGATCAAGAACGCGGACACCTATAGCCTGATCGGGCTGGCCCGGGCGGTCAACGATCTGGCGGAGCGGGCCCGCAAGCGTCAGCTGAAGCCCGACGAGGTCCAGGGCAGCACCTTCACCATCACCAACCACGGCGTATCGGGCAGCCTTTTCGCCACCCCCATCATCAACCAGCCCAACTGCGCCATCCTGGGCGTGGGGCGCGTCCATAAGCGCCCGGTGGTCGTGGAGACCCCTCAGGGGGATGCCCTGGCCATCCGCCCCATGGTCTACCTCACCCTGACCTTCGACCATCGCATCATCGACGGCGCCCAGGCGGATGCTTTTATGAGCAAAGTGAAGGCGGTGCTGGAGGGCTGGGCGTAAATGGGCGCTCCCCGGGAGGTATGGGTTCAGGTCGCGCGCGTCCCAGAGGTGCGGGCCGCAGGCGTCTATGTTGTCCAGGCCGGTCGCTACACCATCGCCCTCTTCGCCGAAGGGGATCGCATCTACGCCGTGGACAACCGGTGCCCCCATATGGGCTTCCCCCTTCACCGGGGAACCTTGCGGGATGGCCTGCTCACCTGTCACTGGCATCACGCCCGCTTCGACCTGCAGACGGGAGGGACCTTCGATCTGTGGGCCGATGATCTGACGGTGTTCCCGGTGGAGATCCGGGGCGATGAAGTGTGGGTGAACCTATCCCCTTCGGGGGATGCACGGGAGCGCGCCCGGGTCCGGCTGGAAGATGGATTGAAACACGGGTTGCCCCTGGTCCTGGCCAAGACGGTCCTGCGCCTTCTGGAGCTCGGGGAGGACCCGGTTGAGATCTTCCGAATCGGATTGAACTTCGGCGTGCGCCACCGGCGGGACGGCTGGGGGCCCGGGCTGACGATCCTCACGGCGATGATGAATCTGCTCTCCGACCTGGACCCTTCGGACCGGCCGCGGGCGCTCTACCACGGCCTGGCGGCGGTGGCCACGGATGCGGAGGACTCCCCTCCACGTCTCCCAGTCCGCCCCCTCCCAGGCGCTGCCGATCCGGATCGCCTCCATCGGTGGTTCCAGCAGTTCGTGGAGGTGCGGGATGCGGAGGGGGCAGAGCGCTGCCTGGCCTCTGCCATTGCAGCCGGCCTGCCCCCGGCTATCATCGCTGAGATGATCTTCGCCGCGGCCACAGATCACCGTTACTTGGCTGTCGGCCACGCCCTGGACTTCGCGAATAAGGCCTTCGAGGCTCTGGAGATCGCGGGGTGGGCGGACGCAGACCTGGTGCTGACCAGCCTCGTCCCGGTCCTGGTGCGGGGGGAGCGGATGGAGGAGAGCGTCGCCTGGCGCCATCCGGTGGACTTGGTGGGGCTCCTGGAGCGGGCCTTCGAGGCGCTGCCGGCCCTCCGTCCATCCCCAGAGGGGCGTTGGGCCGGGCCGGAGGCGCTGATCCCGGTGCTGCTGGGGGAGGATCCCGAAGCCATCGTCGACGCCCTGCTCGGGGCGCTTCGAGAGGGAGCGCCCTGGGCGGAGGTGGCCGGGACGGTCGCCCTGGCGGCGGCGCTCCGGATCGTTCACTTCTCCCTGCACAACGAACACGGCGATTGGGACACCGCCCTGCACACCTTCAGCTTCGCTCACGCGGTCCACCAAGCGATGCGCCGGTTCCCCTCCCCTGCCCTCCTGCGGGGAGTCTTTGACGCGGCTATGAGCGTCTACCTGGATCGGTTCCTGAACGTCCCGTCGGTGCCTCTCCCGGAGCCCCGTGCCCCTGCAGGGATGCCCAATCGCGTGACGGCAACCCTCGCCGCCCTCCTGGATCGGCAGGGGGCGGTGCAGGAGGCCGCCTCCGTGGTGGCCGGTTGCCTGCAGGCAGGAGGGGAGGCCAGCCCGGTGCGGGCCGCCTTAGGGCATGCGTTGTTGCGGGAGGACCGGGACTTCCACACGATCCAGATGGTGGAGGCAGCCTTCCGGGAATCCGCGATCTGGCGAGGGACCCGATGGGAGCCCTTCCTCCTGATCGCCGCTGCCCGCTATCTGGCTGCCCACGCCCCCACGCGGCGGGCCCAGGAGCAGATCTACCGCATCGCCGAGCGCCTCCACCGGGGCGAGCGCCTCTACGAGGAGGCGTAGGGGTGCCCTCCCTCTTATCCCATTGCCGCTAGGTAGCGGGTGGGGTCGGCCAGGAAGGCCTGCCGGCAGGAAGCACAACAGAAGTAGAAACGTTGCCCTTCCCAATCCGTTGCGTGGCGAGCCGTAGGGATCTCCACCTCCATCCCGCAAACCGGGTCCCGGGCCCGTGCTGGGCTGGGTTCCGGAAGCGTGATCGGCTCAGCCATGGCTTGCCGGCGCACCTGCATGATCTCCGCCATCACCGAGAGGGCGATCTCCTCCTGGGTCACGGCCCCCAAGTTCAGGCCGGCCGGCGCCCGGATCCGCCCCAGGTCCGCTTCGGACCACCCGGACTGTTGCAGGAAGTTAAGGAGCGCCTGGGCCCGACGGCGGCTGGCCACCAGGCCGATGTAGCGGGCAGGGGTGCGCAGGGCGGCCGCCAAGGCTTCCTCGTCGTAGTGGCCCATCGAGGCCACCACCACATAGAGCTCGTCGTTCGGGGCGAAAGCAGGCATGGCCTCCAGAGGCGTGAGCCGGATCCCCGATGTCTCCTCCGGAGAGGACATTCGCTGGACCACCCGGGTGACTTCGTATCCCAAAGCCTGGCCGAACACGGCCAGGGCCTGGGCCAGGGGGGATTCCCCGAAGATCAACAGCTGCGGCTCCCGGACCCATGGCTCCAGGAAGACCTCCAACTCCCCCTGGCTGGGGCAGGCCATGGTCGCCACGGTGCGGGCTTCTTCTTCGATGTCCTCCCCGCTCGCCTCCGGTGTGATGCGCAGCAGGCGCGGTCGGCGGCTCGCCAGCACGGCCTGGGCCTCCCGGAGGATCAGATCATGAGCGCAGCCCCCGCCCACCCAACCGTAGATCCGTCCATCGGCGGTGATCACCGCTCGATCCCCTACGCGCGCCGATACCGGAGGCTGCCGGCGCACCACTGTGGCGATCACGAACGCCTCCCCACGCGCCTCCAGATCCCGGATCAGCTCATCCAGCCGAAGCCCCCCGCTCAGACGCCAGCTCATCGGACGTCATCCTCAATCCTTAGTGGAAGTGGAATAGGTTACCCTGCCTATCCGGCCGGGGATGGGGCAGGCGTCTGAAGCATCCGCCCCACCCCCGCGCTTTCTATATTCATTCGGTGATCCCATGTTCCCGTAGGATCTTCCAGATCTTCCACGGGGTGATCGGCATGTCGATGTGACGCACCCCCAGATGGGATAGTGCGTCGACGACGGCGTTGACGAAGGCGGCCGGGGAGCCCACGTTGGCCGACTCGCCCACCCCCTTGGCCCCCAGCGGGTGATGCGGGGACGGCGTCACTGTGCGGTCCAGCTCCCACCGCGGCGTCTCCACGGCGGTGGGGATCAGGTATTCCGTGAAGTTCGAGGAGAGGCAGTTGCCGTTCTCATCGTAGGCGATCTCCTGCATGAAGGCGATGGCGAAGCCCTCCGTGAGACCGCCGTGGATCTGGCCCTCCACGATCATCGGGTTGATCACCGTCCCACAATCGTCAACGCCCACAAACCGCCGGACCTTCACCTGTCCGGTCCCCTTATCGATGTCCACCACACAAACATAGGTTCCGAAGGGGAAGGTGAGGTTCGGGGGGTCGTAGTAGTAAACAGCTTCCAGACCCGGTTCCATCCCCGGAGGTGGGTTGGTGTAGGCGGCGAAGGCCACCTGAGGGAAGGTCACGGACTTTCCGGGGACGCCCCGGACGATGAAGCGCCCTTCCTCCCAGACGATGTCCTCTTCCGCCGCCTCCAGCAGATGAGCGGCGATCTTACGGGCCTTCTCGCGGATGCGGCGGGCGCACATGGCTGCCGCTGCCCCTGCCGTGGGGGTGCTGCGGCTGGCATAGGTCCCCAGGCCGTAGGGGGCGGTGTCGGTGTCCCCTTCCTCGACCAGCACATCCTCCACTGAGACCCCCAGCTCATGGGCGACGATCTGGGCGTAGGTCGTCTCATGGCCCTGCCCCTGATGACGGGTGCCGAAGCGGGCCAGGATCTTGCCGGTGGGATGGACCCGGATCTCGCAGCTATCGAACATCTTCAGGCCGGCGATGTCGAAGGTATGGCTCGGCCCGGCCCCCACGATCTCCGTGTAGGAGGAGATGCCGATGCCCATCAGCTCGCCCCGACGCCGACGCTCCTCCTGTTCCCGCCGGAGCTCCTCATAGCCGATCAGCGCCAGGGCCCGGTCCAGGGCCGCTATGTAATTGCCGCTGTCGTAGGTCCAGCCCAGAGCCGAGCGATAAGGGAACTTCTCCGGCGGGATGAAGTTCCGCCGCCGCAGCTCCGCCGGGTCCATCCCCAGCTCATCCGCCAGGATGTCCATCGCCCGCTCGATCAGGTAAGAGGCCTCGGTCACCCGGAACGAGCAGCGGTAGGAGATCCCGCCAGGGGCCTTGTTGGTGTAGACGGCATCCACCTCGGCGAAGGCCACCGGGAAGTCATACGAGCCCGTGCAGATGCTGAACAGCCCGGCGGGGAAACGGCTGGGGTTTGCCGAGGCGTCGAAGGCGCCATGGTCTGCGATGGTCTTCACTCGCAAGGCCGTCACCTTCCCCTCCCGGGTGGCTCCCAGCTCCACCATCATATGGTAATCCCGAGCGAAGGAAGTGGAGGTCAGGTTCTCCGTGCGTGTCTCCACCCATTTCACCGGGCGTCCCAGCATCATCGAGGCTACCACGGCGCACACATAGCCCGGGTAGACCGCCACCTTGTTTCCAAATCCCCCACCGATGTCCGGTGAGATCACCCGGATCATGTGCTCGGGGAGCTTGGTCACCAGGGCCAGCAACGTCCGGTAAGCATGAGGAGCCTGGGAGGTTACATAAAGGGTCAGGCGGCCGGTGATCCGATCGAAGTCCGCAATGCAGCCGCATGGCTCCAGCGGGGCCGGATGGACCCGTTGGAACCGGATGCGTTCCCGGATCACCACATCGGAGCGCCGCAGGGCCTCTTCGGTAGCTTCCCGATCTCCCACCTCCCAGTGCCAGATGTGGTTGGTTTTCTGCTCCCGGTCCTCTCGCAGAACCGGCGCGTCCGGCTCCAGCGCCCGGAAGGGATCCACCACCACCGGGAGGGGGTCGTAATCCACCTCCACCGCCTGGGCCCCATCCACCGCTGCCTCCCGGGTCTCCCCCACCACCGCGGCGACCTCCTGATACTGGAAGAGCACCTTGCCCACCGCCAGGACCATCTGCTTATCCCCGGCCAGGGTGGGCATCCAGGCCAGGCCGAGCTCCTCCAAATCCTCCCCGGTGATCACCGCCAGCACGCCGGGGATCGCTTTCGCGGCATCCGTGCGGATGGATCGAATACGGGCGTGAGCGTGGGGACTGCGCACCAGGGCCAAGTAGGCCATGCGGGGCAGCACGATATCATCCAGGTAGCGTCCACGGCCCTGGATGAACCGAATGTCCTCCTTCCGTCGAACTGGATGGCCCAGAACGGCGTGAGCTTGCCCTGTGGTCGTCATGACGACCTCCTGAGCGACAGGATGATGTTCAGCGGGCGGCCATCTCCTGCGCGGCGTGCTGGATGGCTTTGACGATGTTCATGTATCCTGTGCATCGGCACAGGTTGCCGGAGATGGCGATGCGGATCTCCTCCTCGCTGGGGCGAGGGTTCTCTTTCAGGAAGGCGTAGGCGGCCATCAGCATACCGGGCGTGCAGAACCCACACTGGAGGCCATGGTGTTCCCAAAATGCCTTCTGCAGGGGGTGCAGCTCGCCGTCTTTCGCCAAGCCTTCCACGGTCATGATCTCCGCCCCGTCGGCCTGGACGGCGAACACGGTGCAGCTTTTGACTGCCTCCCCGTTCAAGAGGACCGTGCACGCCCCACAGGTGGTCGTATCACAGCCCACATGGGTTCCTGTGAGCCCCAGCGTGTCCCGGATGAAATACACCAGGAGTGTGCGCGCCTCCACCTCCGCTTCGTAGGGACGGCCATTGACAGTCACACGAATCCGCTGGCGGGCTGCGGGCCGGACGGCCTCCGCAGCCTTGCGCGTGGGCACTCGCGGCGCTCCGGTCGTCCGCTTTCCTTTGCGAGCCGGCATCGTTCCCTCCCGAATCTCAACGAGATGGAGCAGGTTCCCGTCTTCTCCCCCTCACGCCCCCGGGATGCGCTCCAGGGCTTTCCGGAGGGCCCGGATCGTCAGGACGCGCACCATGTCCCGTTTGTATTCCGCAGGCCCCCGGGTATCGCTGTTGGGTTGAGAGGCTGCGGCGGCCAGCTCCCCCGCGCGGGCGATCACAGCCTCATCCAACCGCTTGCCGACCAACCACTCCTCCGCCTCCTGCGCCCGCAACGAGGTCGGCCCGACCGCGCACAACCCAATGCCTGCTTTCCGGCAGATCCCGTCCGCATCGAGGGCGATCTGGACTCCCACAGCGACCACAGCGAAATCGCCCACCTTGCGCTCGATTTTGAGATAAGCGCCTGCCTCCCGCGGCCCGGGAGCCGGAACCCGGATCTCCGTCACGATCTCGCCGGGTTCCAAAGCCGTCATGAAAGGCCCGACGAAGAACTCCTCCAGCGGCATGGCGCGCTGGCGGATCCGGCGGCCCCGGGGGCCGGTGATCACCACCTCCGCCTTCGCCGCCAGGAGGGCTGCCCCCCAATCTCCTGCTGGATCCGCGTGGGCGATGGAGCCCCCGAGGGTGCCCCGATTGCGCACAATGGGGTCAGCGATGACCCGTGCCGCGTCCGCCAGGAGCGGGTAGCGTTGCTGGATCAGAGGGGCTCGCTCCACCGTGCGATGGCGCACCATGGCCCCGATGCGGAGGACCCCCTGTGCCTCTTCCAGGAAGTCCAGGCCGGGGATGCGATGGAGATCGATGAGGACCCTCGGGTTGGCCAGCCGGAAGCGCATCATGGGGATCAGGCTCTGCCCCCCGGCGAGAAGCCGGGCGTCCGGACCGTGTTGTTGCAGGAGGCGAATGGCCTGATCGAGGGTGGATGGGGCAACATACTCGAAAGGTGCCGGGAACATCGTTGACCCCCTTTCCTATGGGATGATCACCGCGCGGCCGATGTAGCGGCGGTTCTTGAAGTCATCGATGGCCTGGTTGATCTGGTCCAGGCGGTAGGTGCGGGTGTGCACCCGGACCAGCCCGCGGGCGTTGAGGTCCATCAGCTCCACCAGCTCCGTGTAGTTCCCCACCAGGCTCCCGGCGATGGTCATTTCGTTGAAAATCATCTGGACCGTGGGGACTTCGAGCTTGCCGCCGTAGCCCACCACGAAGTGGGTCCCGCCCCGCCGCAGCATCTGCCAGCTCTGCTGCTCAACCCCGGCCTCCCCCACGAAGTCGATGACCACGTGGGCCCCTCCTTTGGTGAGCTCCCGGACCTCGGCCACCAGGTCCGGGCCGCCGGGGAGGACGTGATCCGCCCCCAGCTCCTGGGCCAGCTGGCGGGCGGCCTCGGAGATGTCCACGGCGATGATGCGGGCGCTGCAGAGGGCGCGCAGCGCCTGAAGGGCGATGTGGCCCAGCCCGCCGATCCCCACGATCACACAGAACGTCCCCGGCGGGAGCTGTTTGGCGGCCCGCCTGGCTACCCGATAGGCGGTCAGGCCGGCGTCGGCCAGGGGAGCCACATCCGCGGGGGTCACGCCCTCGGGGAGTTTCACCAGGGCCCGCTCATTGGTCACCAGATACTCCGCGAACCCGCCATCGGCGTTCAGGCCGGGGAAGGTGCTGTTCTCGCAATACATGTCCTCGCCTTGGCGACAGGCCAGGCACACCCCGCATGTGCGCAATGGGTGACAGATCACCGCATCCCCTGGCTTCACAGAGGTGACCGCACTTCCCACCTCCTCCACCCAGCCGGCGTTCTCATGGCCAGGGATGTAAGGGAGCAGTTTGCCATCCGGATCCAGAATGCTCCGCCAGACCCCTTCGATGATGTGCAGGTCGGTCCGGCAGAGGCCGGCGGCCCCGATGCGGACGATGACCTCGTTGGGATGGGTGATCTTCGGCTCCGGAACTTCCTCGATCTGCAGCTGGACGTTCAAATGCGGGTCATACTGGTAGAGGCGGGCCGCTTTCATGGCTGACCTCCGAGATGAATGATCTTAAAGGGCCCAAGGATATCCTTGCGGATCATGCCTTGGGCCCTGAATTCCTTTTGGGGGCTTTCCATCCATCCGGGTTTACGCCACCTGAGCAGCCAGCCGCTGGCCGATGGGATCGCGCTGGAGCTTTTCCCGCTGGGCAGCGATGTCGATCCCGTAAAGGCGCGCCGCGTTCTCCCCCAGGATCTTGCGCTTGGTCTCCAGCGTCAGATCGACACCGTATTCCTCCTTGATATCCGGGGGCAGTTCGAAGGCGATGAACTTCTCGATGATCCAGCGGGGCGACCAGAGGGCGTAATCGCTGCCGAAGAGGATCCGATCCGGTCCCAGCCAGTAGAGGAGGTTCGCGATGATCTCGGCGAAGTAACGCGGGCGGGAATGAATGAAGGCGATGGCCACCGCCAAGCCCGCGTAGACGTTCTTGTCCTGCGTCGCGATCCAGCAGAAGTCGTCCAGGCGCGGCAGACCACAGTGTTCCACGATGAAATTCAGATCCGGGAAATCGGAGGCTGCCTGATCCACATCGTGCACGTCGAAGGCGTCCTTGTTCAGCGGATAAATCGTCGGGCCCTTATGGACGTGGATGTTACGGATTCCCAGCTCCCGGCAGAGCTCCAGATAGCGATAGGCCATCGGGTCCGTCAGCCGCCAGCCCCGGGACTCCCCGCGCCACTCCGCCGTGTAGAGCTTCAGGCCCTGGATCGGGTATTCCTCGATCATCCGCCGGAACTCATCCAGTCCCTTCTCCCCCCAGCGGGGATCAAAGGTGCCGCACAGGATGAAGCGCTCGGGATACTTCTGCTTGAGGACGTAGTTCTGGACATGGGTATTAAAACCGTTCTTAAAGAACTCGGTGAGATAGGTGGAGTTAAAGATCCCCATGTCCACATAGCCTTCGAGGAAGAGGTCCCGGATCAACGTCTCCTCATCGTATTTGCAGTATTTATCGAAGGGCCAGACGTAATCGGCGGGGCTGAGGGCCTTGTGGTAATCGTAGAAACATAGCATCCAGCCTTCCCCGTATTTGTTTCGCCAGTTCTCCGGGCTCCCATCCCAGAAGTGCATGTGTCCGTCGATCACGAAGATCTCCTGTCCATTCACGCGGATCATGGAGCACCTCCTTTCCGGCTGGCCAGCAAGGCCTGGCAGAGGAATGCATTGGACCTGAAATTTAAAAAGCTGGCGCGGCTACGCCGCAGGTAGTCCTCCAGGGACTCCATGGGGATCGGGGTTCCCTCGGGATCCAGCATCAAGGGGGCTTCCGGGCGGCTGTCAAGGCCCAGCTCCTGTCGGCGTTCCAAATAGCGGGAGACCACCTCCCCGGGTTCGATCTGCGCCAGCGTCCCATCTGCCCGGCGGGCCCACCAAGTCCCCTCCCTCTGAAGGAGGTCCGCCAGCCGCATCGCGCAGATCTCCGCAGGAGAGAAACCCGCGGCGCGCAGCGCGCGCAGGAGGGCGAAATGACGGCTCAGATAGCTCTTGCGTCGGAAGAACTGGCGAAGCTCATCCAGCGAGCCCTGCGCCTCTCCGGGGAAAGCCTCTTCAAAGGAACGCCCATCCTGAACGGCAGCCTCGATGGTCTCCGAAGCGAAGTGATCCAGCAGCCGGATCCGAACCGTGTGGATGCCTTCCACTTCGAGGAGCGCGCGCCGGATGTCCTCCACCATCATGAACACGAAGTTGGGGGCGCACCAGAACGTGGGCAGACGGAGGGTCACGAGGGCGCATGAGCCCTCCACCGCCACCGCCTCCACAAACCCAAGCCGGACGATGGATCGATCCAGCTCAGGATCGAGAACACGATCCAGCGCTCGCCAGAGCTGGGCCTGCGCCGGCTCCACCATGGGCCCCTCCTTCAACCTGTTGGGACCCCTCCTATCGAGACCGTGGGGACTACCTGTAGACCCGTAGAGACCGGCAGGGAGGAGCCGTCGAGGACGCTGACCTTGGAAGCCCCACGGAGCCCCCAAAAAGGGAACCACAGGCACTATTATGATAAAGCAAATCAATACAATTTGTCAAGGTTTAAGGAAATTTATCTGTGAAATTTATAACAACTTTGTAAAGTTTAGAGCAAAATGAGGTCCATCGGATCCAGATGGTGGGTTTCGCGAACAGGGGCGAAAAGGCCCCGGGCGCTCCGGAGCGCGCCGCTTATGCCGCTTTTCGACAGAAATCCGGAATGCGGGGATGATCAAGGAGGGCGCTCGCCGCTCCAGGGTTCCGGCCGCAGGTCCCCCTGGGGCGAGGCCGGGCGCCGGAAAGCCCTTCCATGGAGGGAGGCGGCGATGGACGTCCTGGAAGCGATCATGACCCGTCGCATGGTCGGGAAGGTGCGGCCGGAGCGGCCGCGTCGAGAGGAGATCGAGACGTTGCTGCGGGCTGCGGTGCGCGCGCCCAACCACCGTCTGACCGAGCCCTGGCGGTTCGTGGTGCTGACCGGCCCCGCCCTGGACGAGCTGGGCGAGGTCTTCGCGCAGATCCTCCGCACGGTCAAGCCGGAGGCCACCGAGGAGGAGCTGAACCGGGAGCGGGCCAAGCCCCATCGCGCGCCGGTGATCATCGCCGTGGCCTGCCTCAAGGGCCGCGACCCCATCGAGACCCACGAGAACATCGTGGCCACCGCCGCCGCTATCCAGAACATCCTGCTCGCCGCCCACGGGATGGGCCTGGGAGCCTATCTGCGCACCGGAGAGACCGCCTATCACCCCTCGCTGTTGCGCTGGCTGGGCCTCCCTGAGGACGCCCAGTTCATGGGTTTCATCTATCTGGGCTACCCGGCCCCCGATGCGCCGCCCCGCCAGACCCCCCGCCGCCCCATCGAGGAGGTGACCGAGTGGCGGGGATGGCCCTGAGCGTCGGAGCCCCCTCGCCCCCACCGCCTCCCATCCGGAGGGGAGACCGGACGATCGTTTGTTGCCTCTCTCTCCTCCGCTTATAATGGCGATAAGCCTCGCCGCAAGAGATTCCGGGCAGGAGGGCGCCATGTTCGATCGGGAGAAGCTCCGGGAGCTGGCGGCCGCGCGGGACCGCTGGGAGGAAACCACGCTTCAGCAATGGCTGGCCCGCATGCCCGAGCGCCAGGAGACCTTCACCACCGTCTCCGGGGAGCCGGTGAACCGCCTCTACACGCCCCTCGACATCCCCGACTTCGACTACCTGCGCGACCTGGGGTTCCCCGGCGAATACCCCTTCACCCGCGGCATCCACGCCACCATGTATCGGGGCCGTCTCTGGACCATGCGCCTCTTCGCCGGCTACGGCACCGCCGAGGAGACCAACGCCCGGTTCAAATATCTGCTGGAGCACGGCCAGACCGGCCTCTCCATCGCCTTCGATCTCCCCACCCTTTACGGCTACGACACCGATGACCCGATGGCCGAAGGGGAGTTCGGCAAGTGCGGGGTCGCCGTCTCCTCCCTGCTGGACATGGAGATCCTCCTGGACGGCATCCCCCTGGATCAGATCACAACCTCCATGACCATCAACGGGCCGGCGGCCATCATCTGGGCGATGTATCTGGCCGTGGCGGAGAAGCGGGGCATCCCATGGGATCAGATCGGAGGGACCACCCAGACCGACATCCTCAAGGAATACATCGCCCAGAAGGAGTGGATCTTCCCGCCGGAGCCCTCCATGCGCCTGGTCGTGGACATGATCGAGTTCGGCTCCAAATACGTGCCGAAGTGGAACCCCATCAGCATCAGCGGCTACCACATCCGGGAGGCGGGGGCCACGGCGGCCCAGGAGCTGGCCTTCACCCTGGCCGACGGCTTCGAATACGTCCGCTGGTGCCTGCGGCGGGGCCTGGACATCGATTCCTTCGCGCCCCGCCTCTCGTTCTTCTTCAACTGCCACAACGATTTCTTCGAAGAGATCGCCAAGTTCCGGGCCGCCCGCCGGATCTGGGCCCGGGAGATGCGGGAGACCTTCGGGGCCAAAAACCCGCGCTCCTGGTGGCTGCGCTTCCACACCCAGACCGCCGGCTGCACCCTCACCGCCCAGCAACCCTACGTGAACGTGATCCGGGTGGCCATTCAGGCCCTGGCCGCCGTGCTGGGGGGCACTCAGTCCCTTCACACCAACTCTCTGGATGAGGCCCTGGCCCTGCCCAGCGAGTTCGCCGCCAAGCTCGCCCTGCGCACCCAGCAGGTCATCGCCTACGAGAGCGGGGTGACGAACACCGTCGACCCCCTGGGGGGCAGCTACTACGTGGAATATTTGACCAACCGCCTGGAGCAGCAGGCCTACGAATACTTCCGCAAGATCGAGGAGCTGGGCGGGGTGATCCCCGCCATCGAGGCGGGCTTCTTCCAGCGGGAGATCGCCGAGGCCGCCTATCGCTACCAGAAGGAGATCGACGAGAAGCGCCGCATCATCGTGGGGGTGAACGAGTTCGTGGAGGAGGAGGAGGTCAAGCCGCCCATCCTCCAGATGGATCCCGAGGGGGAGCGCCGGCAGCGGGCGCGCCTGCAGAAGCTGCGCATGGAGCGGGACAACGAGCGGGTGGGGCAAACCCTGGCTGCCCTCCAGGAGGCCGCCCGCAAGGAGAACGAGAACCTGATGCCCTACATCCTGGAGGCGGTGAAGGCCTACGCCACCCTCGGGGAGATCACCCGCGCCCTCAAGGCCGTCTGGGGGACCTGGCAGGAGCCGCTGATCATCTGAGCCGGATCCCGCAGAGCGGGGAAGCGCCGGCCGGGGGAAGGATCCGCGACCATCGGGGATGCCTTTATGGGCGTTCGCTGGCTCCGCATCGGACTAAGCCTGGGGCTGGTCGCCCTCCTCACCTTGAGCCTCCCGGCCTCCGAGCCCTCCCGTTCCCTGGAGACCCGTCTGACCCTCCTGCTTCAGGGGGAAAGCTTTTACTTCCCGGAATGGGCCCTTCAGGCCTGGGCGGAGAAGCTGCTTCTCTCCGTAGCGAACCCTCAGGCCTTCCTGGACGACGAGACCCAGCGCCGGGCGGTGCGGCGCTACCTCCAGCGCCTGTCGGAGGCCCGGGAGGCGGCGGCCGCCCTGGAACGGGAGGTGTCCGCGCCGACCCCGCCGGAACCGGAGGCGATCGCCGCGCTCCGGAGGCAGTGGGAAGCGGCCCACGGGCGGGCCCAGGCCCTCCGTCCTCTGGCCGAGGCCATCCTCTCCGAACAGCTCGGCGTGATCCTGGCCCAGGAGGGGCTGGCCCTCCTGGGCCAGCCGATCCCCCCCGTTCAGATCCGCCTGACGGCCATGCCGAACCTGCTGGTCCTCTCCCCGCGGGAGCGCATCGCCCTCACCACCTCCTTCCCCCTGCGGGCCGACCTCACCGCCGACGAGATGGATCGCCTGGAGCGGCGGGTGGATGGGCAGCTCAACCTCTCCTCCCTGGTGGTGCCCCTGGGCGGCCTGGCCTTCTACCCGGCGATGATCATGGAGGCCACCGGGCTGCCCGAGCTCACGGAGATCATCGCGCACGAGTGGACCCATCACTGGCTCTTCATGGGGCCGTTGGGGTGGTTTTACGATCGTCCGGAGGCCCGCACCATCAACGAGACCGTCGCCGATCTGGCCGGGAAGGCCATGGGCCGCGCCTGGCTGGCCCGCTTCTACCCCGAGGATCTCCCGTCTCCGCCGGCGGACGCGGCCCCCGCGCCGGCTCCCCCGGAACGGCCGGCCTTCGATTTCGGCCGGGAGCTGGCGAAGACCCGCACCGTGGTGGAACGCCTGCTGGCCCAGGGCGAGGTCCGCCGGGCGGAGCTCTATATGGAAGCCCGTCGGCGGGTTTTCGTCGCCCACGGTTACGCCCTGCGGAAGCTGAACCAGGCCTACTTCGCCTTCTACGGGGCCTACGCCGCGGAGGAGGGGGCGGCCGGCGCCGAGGACCCCATCGGCCCGCGGGTCCGCCGGCTGTGGGCCCAGAGCCCTTCCCTGCGCGCTTTCCTCTTCCGCATGCTGTTCATCACCGACCTTGCCGGCCTGCGCCGCGCCCTGGGGGAGCCCCTTCAATAGTTGACGTCGCGGGCGGAAGGGGTTAGAACTCCGCATGGGCGCGGGTCCGTTGGGGGAGTCCGGGTGAGCCGGGCTGAGAGGGCGGCCGAATCCGCCGCCGACCCCTCGAACCTGATCCGGATCATGCCGGCGGAGGGAAAGCGGGCGCGCCGCAGATCCCACCCCTTCTGCCTCCTTCGGCTCCCTTGCTCCCTTCGCCCGGACTTCGCCCGGAGATCCGCAACGGGAAAGCGACTTTACAGGGCTCTGTCCTTACGAAGGATAGGAGCGAAGCGATGACCGAGGAGATCGTGATCGTCGGAGGCGGCATCTGCGGGCTCTCCATCGGCTGGTTCCTGGCCCGCTCCGGGCATCCGGTCACCCTCCTGGAGCGCGGGGGCGCGGGCCTGGGGGCGACCTGGGCGGCGGCCGGGATGCTGGCCCCCTATGCCGAGGCGGAGCCCGGCGAGGAGGGGCTGTTGCCCCTGCTGCGGGCCAGCCGCGACATGTGGGCGGACTTCGCCCGGGAGCTGGAGGCCGCCTCCGGCATCCCGGTGGATTACCGGGACGAAGGCACCCTGGTGGTGGCCCTGGATCGGGACGACGCGGAACGATTGAAGTTCCTCTATGAATTCCAGCGGAGCCAGGGGTTGCCTACGGAGTGGCTCTCCGGCTACGAGGCGCGGCGGATGGAGCCGCACCTCTCCCGATCTGTGGTGGCCGCCATCTACAGCCCGCAGGATCATCAGGTGGACAACCGGAAGGTCGCCCGGGCGCTGATCGAAGCCTTCCGGCGCGCCGGGGGGCGCCTGCGGGAGCACACGGAGGTCACCGGGATCGTGATCGATGAGAACCGGGTCCTGGGCGTGCGCCTGGCCCGGGGGTTCCTGGAGGCCCGCACTGTCATCCTGGCCGCCGGGGCGTGGTCCGCCCAGATCCCTGGTCTCCCCGAGGAGGTCCGCCCGCCGGTCCGCCCCGTCAAAGGCCAGATGCTGGCCGTGCAGATGCCCCCGGAGGCCCCGCTGATCCGGCACGTCATCTGGGGGCCGGACGCCTACCTGGTGCCTCGACGGGATGGGCGGCTGCTCATCGGGGCCACGGTGGAGGAGAAAGGGTTCGACGCGAATCTGACGGCGGGGGGCATCTTCCGGTTGTTGCGGGGGGCCTGGGAGATCCTGCCAGGCATCGACGAGCTGCCCATCGTGGAGATGTGGGTGGGCTTCCGGCCGGGGAGCCGGGATGACGCGCCCATCCTGGGGCCGACGGCGGTGGAGGGCCTGATCCTGGCTACCGGGCACTACCGCAACGGCATCCTGCTGGCTCCCATCACCGCCTATGCGATCCACCATCTGATCGCCCGGGGGGAGCTCCCCGACATCGCCAGGCCCTTCACCCTGGAGCGGTTTCGATCCAGGGCGCCGGTTGCCCCTTCGGGATCCGGGAGGTGAAGCGATGGAGCGCACGGGGACGTCGGAGGCGATCCTGACCGTCAACGGGCAGCGCTATCCCTATCAGCCGGGGACCATCCGGGACCTGCTGGCCCGCCTGGGCCTGGACCCGGACCGGCCGGGGATCGCGGTGGCGGTCAACGCCACGGTGATCCCGCGTTCCGAATGGGAGCGCGTCGCCCTTCAGCCGGGGGACCGTGTGGAGATCGTCCACGCGGTGGCCGGCGGATGAGGCCCCGTAAACCGTGGGCCTGTCGGGGCAAGAGCGGCTTGCGCCGCGACTTTGGGCCATCGAAGGCGAAGATGTGGGGCTGAAGCCCCTTACGTAAGCCGAGCTTCATTTCGGCATCCATGCCTGCAGGAACATCTTTCGCCGCGGCCTTTGCTTCTGCGGCGGCGCATTCTGAGCGAGGGGGTGAGGGATGAGCGAGCCGCTGGTGATCGCGGGGCGGGCGTTCCGTTCGCGTCTGATCCTGGGGACCGCCCGCTATCCCAATCTCCAGGTGATGCTGGATGCCCTGGAGGCGAGCGGGACGGAGATCGTCACCGTGGCCATCCGGCGGGTGCGTCCGGGGGCTGACGGGGAGAACCTGTATGAGCTGCTCCGGGGCCGTTATTTCATCCTGCCCAACACCGCCGGCTGCTTCACCGCCCGGGATGCCATCCTCACGGCCCATCTGGCCCGGGAGGCCCTGGGGACGAACTGGATCAAGCTGGAGGTGATCGGGGACGAGGAGACTCTGTATCCGGACACGGAGCAGCTGTTGCAGGCGGCTGCCGAGCTGGTGAGGGACGGCTTCGTCGTCCTGCCTTATTGCAACGACGATCCGGTGGTTTGCAAGAAGCTGGAGGACATCGGTTGCGCGGCGGTGATGCCTCTGGGGGCGCCCATCGGCTCCGGGATGGGGATCCTGAACCCCTACAACATCCGGCTGATCCGTCAGATGTGCACCGTGCCGGTGATCGTGGACGCCGGGGTGGGGACGGCCTCGGATGTGGCCATCGCCATGGAGCTGGGGTGTGATGGGGTGTTGCTGAACACGGCGGTGGCTCAGGCTCGGGATCCGGTGAAGATGGCCCGGGCGATGCGCCTGGCGGTTGAGGCCGGGCGGCTGGCCTATGAAGCGGGGCGCATCCCGCGCCGCCTTTACGCCGTGCCGTCCAGCCCGATGGAGGATCGCATCGAGATATGAGGCTGCCCCAGCCCCCCCTGCTGGTGATCACCGATCGCCGTCGGGCCCGGCGGCCGCTCCTGGAGCTCCTGGAGGAGCTGTTCGCGGCGGGGGTGCGCTGGGTGATGGTGCGGGAGAAGGATCTCCCGGAGACGGAGCTGGCCGCGCTGGTGGAGGAGGTGGTGCGGCGGGCGCGGGCATGGGGGGCCGCCGTGGTGGTGAACGGCCACGCCGGGGTGGCTGCGGCGTGTGGGGCGGATGGCGTGCACCTGCCTCAGGGGTTCTCGGTGGCGGAGGCCCGCCGCCTCGTCGGCCCGGACCGCTGGGTGGGGGTGTCCGCGCACAACCTGGAGGAGGCGCAGCGGGCGGCGGCGGCGGGGGCGGATTATATCACCCTGAGCCCGATCTTCACGCCCGTCAGCAAGCCGGACTACGGGCCGCCGCTGGGCCTGGAGGCCCTCCGGCAGGTGGCGCGTGCGGTGCCCATCCCGGTCATCGCCCTGGGGGGAATCACCCCGGCGAACGCCCGATCCTGCCTGGAGGCCGGGGCCGCGGGGATCGCCGTGCTGGGCGGCCTCATGGAGGCAACGGATCCTCAAGAGGCCGCGAGGGCGTATTTTCAGGCTTTTCAGGCAATGCCTCCTTCGACGTCCAATGAATCTGATTAAGGATTAAGCGAACAGATCCAATATTCGTCGAGAACAACTTTGGGAGAAGGTCGAGAGTGATGGAATAAACAAAAATCAGCTCCAGTGCGAATTGATCCAAGGGGAAAATGAGAGTGTCACAAGAATTGCTTAGGGACCTGCGGGGAACAGGAAGAACCCTCATGCTCACGAAGCTCTCCTGGAGGGTTCGTCGCCATCGATCCCATAGATGTATTCCTATTTGATTTCGGAGGATTTGCACATCTCGATAAATTGTTGATGGGGCAATTTGAATCCCCAAATTTCGCAATAGAAACGCTACAGCATTCCCGGAGAATCCCGCTAAATACAGGATGACCCCTAAATTTCGGAGCATTCGCCCCCGCTGTTGTCCGGGCTCTATTCCATCAGGTTGGATCGTCCAGGTCATTCCACAGCGTTTGCAGCGGAAACGGATCTGTTCGCACAGTGTTGTATGGAGATCTCGAAGGCGACGGATTCGCCGTTGGTGGATCACTGCTGTGTGGGATTGGCAGACTGGGCACCAGCGGGCGGCTTGTATTTGTTCGAATGAAGGTTTGATCGTGGAAGGTGGATCCTTCGCTCGGCGCTTCATCGGACGGCTCCTTCCAGCAGTAGCTGGGTTGCCAGATCACCATGTCTCCAGCTGGGCCGTCATCCCTGCGTCGACAAAAAGTAAGGACCCAGTAATATAAGAAGACTCATCGCTGGCCAGGAACAGGGCAGCGTATCCCACGTCTTCTGGTGTTCCTAGGCGGCCCAGCAGCAGACGTTGCTCCACCTGTCGGCGCATCCCTTCTGGATCTGGGGAGGAAGCGAAGATCCCTCGCACCAGCGGGGTATCAATCCATCCAGGGCAAATCGCGTTGACCCGGATGTTATCCCGGGCCACATCGATAGCGGCAGCTCGCGTTAGAGCCGCCAGCCCACCTTTCGAAGCTGCATAGGGAGCCGTGCCGCCTACATTTTGCACCGCATGGACCGAAGCGATATTGATAATACTTCCTCCACCGGAGGCCTTGATGTGAGGAATCGCATACTTGGAGCACAGGAAGGGGCCCGCCAAGTTCACAGCGAGACAACGTTCAAACTCTTCTCGTGTCGCCTCTGTGATGCTTTTATAGACCCCGATTCCGGCATTGTTAACAAGAATATGGAGAGCTCCATAGCGCTCAATGGTTTTCTGAATCATCGATTTGACCTCTTCTTCATTGGATACATCGCAGCGCACAAAGAAGACTTCCAAGCCTTGATCCCGGAGCTCTCGTTCGGTTGCCTGCCCAGCTTCCTCATTGACATCTGCAATGACCACCTTGGCCCCCTCTCGTGCAAAGACGGTAACAATCCCTTTTCCAATTCCCATCGCTCCACCGGTCACAATCGCGACTTTGTCTTTGAGCCGCATGGCTATTTACCTCCTAATTTGTATAAATTAGCGCCAGTTAGTGAATCGATTTTTAATTAATTGCTCCAAATCTGACAAATCACACCACGCAATATCTCCTATAAATGTGTGCTTAAGAGCCGCATAGGCTACACCATAAGCGAGCCCTTGAGGAGGGTTCTCTTGAAGGAACCCGGCGAGGAAGCCGGCCACCAGCGCATCGCCGGCTCCGACCCGGTCAATCGGTTCAAGGGGATATCCAGATTGGACATAGATCCGGCCTTTATACCAGAGGAGGGCCCCGCCCTCTTCCAGGGTGAGCACAATTGTTAAATTCGGATAGCGATGGGCAGCCTCCCGGAGCATGGTCTCTGGATCCCCCTCTAACCCAAGGATTTGGTTCGCCTCTCGAGTAGTGCAAAATAACACATCTATAGACGACAAAATAGGCCAAATGACTTGACGAGCCGAGTTGATTGACCACAATTTTGCACGATAATTTATATCAAAAGACACCTTCACGCCCCCAGATTTTGCTTCCTCGATGGCTCGACAGATCAGGCGATGGCAGTTTGGACCTAAGGCGGGAGTGATTCCTGTAAGGTGGATTAGACGGGCTTGGCGGACGTAGTCCCAATCTACTTCTTCCGGATCGATTTGTGAGAAAGCTGAACCTGTTCGATCGTAAATTACTTGATAAGGACGAGGAGAGCGTCCAAGCTCGAGATAATACAATCCGACACGTCCTTCAGAGGTCCAGATCACTCGTGAGACATCTACCCCATGCTCCCGTATTTTGTTCACAATGCGTCGTCCCAGAGGATTGTTTACGATCCGGGAAATCCACCCACTGGAGATTCCCAAACGGGAAAGTCCAATGGCTACGTTGGATTCCGCTCCTGCCACCTCCAGGCGAAGGACCTCCGTTTGCTCCAGACCAAACCCAGGAGGGGCCGTCAGACGCAACAAGGTTTCACCGATCGTGACAACGTCCGGCATATATCACCATCTCGCAGAAAATTTATAGTTCGTGTAAACTACTAAAGAGTGTGCGACAGCGCGCACGAAATTTGTTCAATCCTTCACGAGTTATCAAATTCGGATTCACGAGTGCGCTTCCAATGCCTACCGCGATCGCTCCTGCTCGGAGGAATGCGGTTGCGTTTTCGATGGTGATACCGCCGGTAGGCAATAAGGGGAGAGTCGGGAAGGGTCCTCGAAGGTGGCGTATATATTCTGGGCCGCTGGGCATAGCAGGGAAGATCTTTACCATCGCAGCGCCACCTTGCCAGGCCCGCCAAATCTCTGTGGGTGTGAAGGCGCCGGGAATCGCCGGGATGCCAGCTTCTCGACAGAAAGTCAGGAGAGTTTCCTCTACGTGAGGGCTGACCAGGAAGCTGGCCCCTGCTTCCAGAGCGCGCTGGGCCTCTTCGATCGAGAGGACAGTTCCGGCACCGATGATCGCATGGCCTTTAAAGGCGGTTGCGAGCCGGGCGATCTGTTCCTGAGCATGGGGGGAGTTCATAGCTACCTCGATAACAGGAAATCCCTCTTCCAGTAAAATCTGCACAATGTCCTCGATCTGATCCCCAAACTCTCCCCGCAGAATGATCAGAGCTCGGCTGTCCTGGAGCGCCCGAATGAGTGTCATGACTCCTCCTACAGGGCATAGGGGGCGATGGAAAGGATCTGGGGCCCGTTGGCGGTCACGGCCACGTTGTCTTCTATGCGCACGCCTCCGAAGCCGAGGATGTAAATGCCTGGCTCCACTGTGCAAACCATCCCAGCCTCCAGCGGCATGCGCACTCCTGGGGCGAGAAGCGGGATCAATTCATGGTAACGATAGCCCACGCCGTGCCCGGTGATGTGAACGAAGTAATCGCCGTAACCGGCCTCCCGGATGATTTTGCGTGCCGCCGCGTCCACTTCCTCCGCCGGGACACCAGGGCGCAGGCTCTCGATAGCCGCTCGCTGAGCTTTTCGAATCAGCTCATAGATTTCACGTTGCCGTGGGCTGGGCTCGCCGGCGACGGCCATTCGGGTGAGGTCGGACCAGTAACCATCGACCACGGTGGCCAGTTCCACCATCACCCAGTCCCCCTCGCGGATGACACGGGAAGTGGAGGGGACCAGCAGATAGCCTTTGTAGCTCCCCTCAGGTCCTGCGTTTACCTCCGCAGAGGCTCGAACCAGTCGGGCCCCGCGATAGCCGACCCCCCGGGCTCGGATCTCTGCCTCGATCGCAGCCCCTACCTCAGCTTCGGTCCGACCTGGGGTGGCTAGCTCTTTCAACCGCGCGAGGCCCAGGGCGGCGATCTCATTGGCGATGCGGATTCGTTCCAGCTCGTAAGCAGTCTTGATGGCGCGGGAACGAGCCAGCAGATCGTCCGCATCTTTCAACGTGGCCTCAGGAAAGACATCTCGGAGGAGGGCATACCAGGGAGCCGCAGGAACTACGGGTTCCGCATGGCGATACGTCGGCGCGATGATCTCGGAAGAGCGTTCGATCCCGATGACGGCATGGTGCAAGCCCAGGCGATCCCGGAGCCGGAGCAGATGCTCGCGGTATGAAACATAAAGATCCGTATCCTTAAGCAGTCCCCATCCGAATGGGACGACCTCGGCCCATGTGGGGTCAGCGTAATCCTGCTCGATTTCGGGGACCAGGAGCCCGGCATATCCCTCTCGGGTGAAAATGGCAACGGAGAATCCATGGTGAGGCCAGTGATCGGTCAGATAGACCACATGCTCGGGTAGACGGCAGATCAGGGCATCATAGCCCTCCTCGCGCATCAGCGTCCGCAATCGCTCCCTTCGAGCGATGTCTACCATGGACAGACCTCCCTTAGCCTGGATAGATCCGCCTCTCTGTGTTTGCGTCGAAGACGAACACGCTCTCCGGAGGCCACCACAGCCAGACCTTCTGGCGCAGCCGCAAGGGGAGATCAATGGGCGTGATCGCTTTTAACACCCAAGGGCCAGCCCGAAGGTCCACAATGCGTTCCAGGCCTAACGGCTGGATGATTTCGACTTCCGCCTCCACGGTTCCCGGGGCATGGTCCATAAGAACCCGCAAATGCTCCGGGCGGATGCCTAACAACACCTCTCGTTTTTCTCCCAGATGGATGGGAAGGAGGAGCGTAAAACCGGAAAGGACGAAGCGTGTGCCTTCCGGCTCCGGGAGCGCCTGGCAGCGAATGAGGTTCATCCCGGGGCTCCCCAGAAAGCTGGCCACAAAGGCGGTCGCCGGTTGGTTATAAAGGACCTGGGGCTCATCCAGCTGGACTCCCCGCCCTTCCCGCATCACCAGGATACGATCCGCCATGGCCACCGCTTCTTCAAAGTCGTGAGTAGCATAGAGCATCGTCTGCCCGCTTTCCCGTTGCAGCCGCTTGAGCTCGGCAGCCATCTCTTGGCGGATTTTCGCGTCCAGATCCGTGAAGGCCTGATCCAGGAGCAGAACACGGGGCCGGCGGATCAGCGCCCGCGCGATCGCGACCCGACGGCGCTCTCCTCCACTGTAAGTATGAGGCAGGCGGTGGAGAAGATGCGCGATTCGTAGCAAATCAGCGATCTCATGGACCCGCTGACGGATCTCCCCTTCCGAAAGCCGGCGCAGGCGGAGAGGATGGGCGATGTTATCAAAGCCAGACATGTGCGGATAGAGTGCCACATCTTCAAAGACCATTGCCACATCCCGCTGTTGTGGAGGGATGGCGTTCATCTTCTTCCCGTCGATCCACACCTCTCCGGCGTCGGGTTTCTCCAGGCCGGCGATGATCCGAAAGGTCGTCGTCTTGCCCGCTCCGGGAGCTCCCAGCAAGCAGAAGAACTCCCCATCCTTGACTGAGAAATCCAAGCCATTCAGGGCTTGGATTCGTCCATAGCGCTTGTAAAGTTGACAGACCGCCACAGAGGCCATCAGTAAAGTCCCCTTCCGGTTTGTGGATCGAACAGGAAGATCTGCTCTGGATCAAAGGCGACTTCCACTCGCTCCCCGGGTGCAAAGTGCCGTGTGCTTGGCACAATCATCTGAAGCATGAGACCACTCGGGGTTTTCACGTCCAGGATCAACTTTCGACCCAACGGCCGCACCAGATCGATCTGCACCGGGAGACGAGTCCAACTTGTCGGGAAAGATCCTTGCGGATCCCAAATCCGCAATTGCTCTGGACGGATCCCAAGGATCAAATGAGGGAGCGCTTGGCTCTGTTCAATAATCGAACGGCGTTGATCAACCTTTATCTCGAAATCAGGAGAGCGCACAAATGCCCGCCCCTCTGAAATCCGATATTCAACCGGGATCAAGTTCATAGGAGGGCGGCCGATAAAGCTGGCAACGAAAAGCGTCGCGGGATGCCAGTAGACCTCGTCAGGGGTTCCAACCTGTTCCACCCGCCCTGCATTCATGACAACGATCCGATCCCCTAAAGTCATGGCCTCTTCTTGGTCATGAGTTACATAGATCATTGTGCGTCCGAATTGATACTGCCAGCGTTTTAACTCCGCCCGCATAAGTTCGCGCAACCCGGGTCGGAAATTATTGAGGGGCTCATCCAGAAGCAACACCTGAGGCTCGATGACGAGAATGCGGGCCAGGGCTACACGTTGCATGGTGCTGAGATCCAGCCGGGAAGCTCGCAAATGCAACACGGATTCCAATTCCAAAGCCTGAGCGATTGAACGCACCCGGCGCTCGATCTCCATCCGGGATATTCCACGAACGCGCAGGCCAAAGGCCAAGTTATCGTAAACAGACATGTGATGAAAAAGAGCATAATTCTGAAACATAAACCCGATATTGCGTCGCTGTGGAGGCCAATCTGTAATCCGTTGATCCCTGAGATAGATTTCCCCTCGTGTGGGCCGCTCCAATCCTGCGATCATTCGCAATGTGGTGGTCTTGCCACAACCAGAAGGGCCCAGGAAACACAGGAATTCCCTTTCCCGGATCTCTAAGCTTAGATCCTGGACCGCCACGGTCCCATTGAATTCTTTGGTGAGTTCCTCCAGTCGAATCAAAATTTGTTCTTTGCTCATGGCTACTTAACCAAACCGAAGGTGAAAGCTCGGACGAGATACCGCTGAATCATATAACCCGCTACCAAGACGGGGATTGAGGCGACAATACCGAGAGCCGCCTGGGGACCATAATATCGTCCGACCGCTCCCGCATATCGGCTGACCTGGACCGGCAAAGTGACGGCGAAACGAGAAGTGAAGATCAGTGCAAAAAGGAATTCCGTCCAGTTCATAATGAACACAAAGAGCGCCGCCGCGGCCAAGCCTCCCCGGATGAGGGGTAGGGTAATCGTGAACATAACACGCCAGCGGGACGCTCCATCCAAGATGGCGGCTTCCTCAATGTGGCGCGGGACGCTATCAATGAAACCTTTGATCATCCAGAGTGAGAAAGCCAGGGTAAAAGTCGTGTACATCAGGATCAGACCCAGATGTGTGTCGATCAGGCCCAGGGATCGGTAGTAAACCAGCAAAGGCACTGCAAAAGCGATCGGTGGGAACATTCGCGTGGTTAGGACCGAGAAGGGCAAAAAGTTTCCTCCTGCCCTGAAGCGAGAGATCCCATAAGCAGCCAGGAATCCGATGATGATCGAAAGTGCTGTGGAGATGGGAACGATGATCAGACTATTGATGAAAGCTCGCGTGACCGGCTCGGCAGTGCGCACCATCTCACTCACCACTCCTACAGGATTCCCAGGCCAGAACAGGACCAGATAATTCTCCAGAGTGGGCTGGCGAGGGATTAAGGTAGGTGGATAAGCCAGCCATTCCTGAGGCGGCTTGAATGAAAGGGAAAGCACCCAAACGACCGGAGTCAGGGTCAGGACGCTTATTGCCAGCACGATCCCCCATCGGATCAACCCAGAAACCCATGTCCGCTTGTGCATTGCGTCCTCCTATCGCGATTCCAGTTCCATCTCCAGTGGACGAACCATCAGACGAGCCACCAGAGCAACCAAGATCAGGACCAGCAGTGCCATAGCCGCAGCATAAGAGAGCTGCCCATAGACAAATCCAGTCCGATAGAGATACAGCGAGAGGCTCTCTGTCGAAGTTCCAGGACCACCACCCGTCATAATATAAACCAAATCAAAAATCTTGAATGCCTCCAGGGATCGGATAATGAGAGCGATTAGGATCACGGGCTTTAACATAGGCAAAACGATGTGACGGAAGATCTGCCAGCGGCTGGCTCCTAATGTCATGGCAGCCTCAACCGGCTCAGGAGGAAGGGCTCCTAAGCCCGAGTAAATCACCAAAAACATGAAAGGAGTCCATTGCCAAATATCTGCCAAGACGATTGTCATAAGAGCCAGAAGAGGATTTTGATACCACTGTACAGAAGCCCCGGGACCGAACAATTGGATTAAAACATAATTCACCGGGCCTTTATCTAGAAAAAGTAGGTAAAAACAAAGCCCCACAACGACCCATGGAAGCATCATGGGATAGAGAATAATCGAAGAGAAAATTCGCTTTGCCGGAAATTCCTGATAATGGAAGAAAAGGGCCAGCGCAAGCCCTAAGAGAAATTCCAGACCTACGGCCGCCAAGACGAGGCCGATTGTCCGACCTAGGGCGCTCAGAAATCGCTGGTCCTGAAGAGCTTGGGCGTAATTGCGCAGACCGGCAAATGGAGCCTGCCACCAATCCACCCCCATGATCGGTTGCCAGGAGACAAGGCTCAGGTAAATGACGATCAACATGGGGATGATGAGGACAAACCAGATCAGCAGCTGCATGGGGAGGATCAGCAGCTGCCCCATCCAGCGGTCCTCTTCCCACCATCGGCCCCATCGTGTCGAAAGGTGCATCTTCCCTCCTAACAAGGGGGGAGCCCGACCCAAGCCGGGCTCCCCCGTGGAACCTTTTCAATCCTTGAAAAGACCCTTCTTCCGCCAGAGGCGCTGGATCGGCTCCGGGTAGTTCTTGCGCTCCTGCCGCCAGGCCTCAATCTGACTCAACCGTCCCAACCGGTCTGTGATCTTCTGCCATTCGTCGGCCGCATCCTTAAGTGCCTGCTCGGGCTTCTTTTGACCGGCGAAGGCTTGCTGGAGGTGGAGGTTCAACTTATCCAGATACTCGTTCGCCCCACGCAGGGAGATATCCGGGAAGGCGTTCTTGGAATTGGCCAGCAACACCGGGAGGAACTCAGCCCCATAGGCCTCCTTCATCTTGGGTTCGTTGAACCAGGGCTGTCGGAAGATGTCCAGGGTTCCCACTCGTGCGATAGCGTCCAGGCCTGTCTTGGGACCACAGAACCACTGGATGAAGCAGTAACACGCTTCGGGCGACTTGCTGTAGCGGGAGATGCTAAAGCTCCATCCGACAACGTGCGGGACTGCCCGGATCAGCTCACCATCGTGCATCGTGCCCGGGATTTCCATCGCGCCGACTTTGCCCACGATCTTGGATGTCTTGGGGTCCTGAGCCCATTTGCCCAGGGATGGCCATGCCCAAGCGCAGAAGACTGAACCTTCCGGGAAGCGGGTATAGGCCACTGACCAGTCACCGGTCACGGCATCCGGCCAGGCGTGGTTCTGAATCAGACGGACCATTTCCTCCAGCGCTGTGACACCCTCTTCAGAGGTGATCAGAGGATCCATGTTGTCGTCAAAGTAAGCACCACCGCGCGAGATGAACCGGGCCGCCCATCCGGTGTAGGCAAAGTAGCGCTCCGCATACATGTGAACACCCCGAATGCCCTGATCCGGGCGATCAAAGAAGGCCACCCACTGGTCAAATTCTTCCCAGGTCTTGGGGACTTCCAGCTTGCGCCCGAACTTGTCCTCAAACCGTTTCTGTTCGTCTGGATTTTCCATCAGGTCTTTGCGATAGAACATGGAGAAAGTGTCGTTGTCTGCCCCCATGGCGTAACGACGTCCCTTATAAAGAGAGGTGAAGCGATCGATGGGAGAGACGTATGCGTTTGGGCCATGGTCGACTTCCGGATCGTATTTCTCCCACCACTCGGTTTGATCAACGATGAGGCCGGCCTCGGCCATGTCGGCGATCCAGTTCACAAAGGTGAGGAAAATGTCGTAGCTTCCAGTGCGCGTGACGGCCTCGTTCATAACCTTGGTGTAAATGTTAGCCTCCAGTCCTTCCTCTGCGCTGACGAAGTTCAGGCCGGTGAGCCGGTTCCATTCCTCGAGGGCGGGAACGATGTTGTTGCGTTGACCGGAGTGATGAAGGATCACGAAAGTGTCACCATCCTTGATTTTGCCTGCCGCTTTGAGCGCTTTGATCCCATTGAGGGCTCGTTCCTCAGGAGTGGCGCCCTCCACCCGTGGCACAGGAGTGCCGGGCGCGGGGGTAGGCGCCACAGGGGCTGGGGTAGGGGCTGGCGCGCAGGTGCTCAGCAGACTGCCAGCAGCCGCAAGCCCCGCAGCTTTCAAGAACTCGCGGCGTGTCAGGTTGCTGTATCCCTTATTGTTTTTCGCGGTCATGACCTCCTCCTTTCTTTTAAAGACGACCGAAGGCCTGCAGGATCTCTTCCACCGTTTTGCCAGCGCGGATCCATTGACGGGTCTTCTCTTCCTTTTCAGCCTGCTGCCGGGCCCGTGTCAGAACCTCGCCGGCTTCCTCCTGGGGGATCACTACCACACCGATTTCATCTGCCAGCACCAGATCGCCTGGGCGGACCAGGACGCCTCCGCAGGTGATAGGAACGTTCACTTCGATTGGCTCCAGACGACCCGAGTAAGGAGAGTGGGTAGAACGAGGGATCACGGCACGAGAGAAAACAGGGAAACCCAGATCGCGGATCTCATCGATGTCGCGGATAGCACCGTCCACTATAGCCCCGGCAATGCCTTTCTGTTTGCAGAGGCCTGCCATCAAGCCGCCCCATACGGAGGTCTCCGTCTCTCCTCCAGCGCTCACTACGATCACATCTCCGGCCTGCGCCACCGCGAGCGCATCTAAACAGTCCACCAGATCGCCCGGGAAAAGCTTCACCGTCAACGCAGGCCCGACAAACCGGCAGGGAAAGATCGGCTTCAAGCTGGAGTGCATCACCCCATCGCGCTCCATCGAGTCCGCTACCACGCAGGAGGGGCTGTAAATCTTTAGAAGTTCGCGGAATCCCTCCAGGAGCTCCGGGGTTGGCCGCTGAACCAACGGCTGGATCCTCCGACGCATCAAGAAACCTCCCTCAGAGGCTCTCACCCGTCCAGCCCATCTTGCGGGAAATCCGATCCGCATATTCGCGGACCAGCGGGGCCAGGGCCTCAATCTGCTCCCGCGTGGCCCGGAAGGCGGGGATCGTCAGACTCACTGCGGCGATGACCCGGCCAGTGTGGTCCCGGATGGGGCATGCCACGCAGCGGATCTCCGGCTCATGTTCGGTATCGTCGATGGCATAACCCTGCTGACGCACCTGAGCCAGATGAGCCTTCAGAACCTCCGGATCCGTGATGGTCTTCTCCGTGAAACGCGGGAGCCCTTTGCGGCGGATCAGTTCCTCCAGCTCATGCTCGGGCAGGGCTGCCAGCAAAACCTTACCCACCCCCGTGCAATGCGCCGGACCACGCTTGCCGATGGCGGAGAACATGCGAATCGTCTGCTGGCCTTCCTGTTTGTCGATGTAAATCACATCGCCGTCATCAAGGATGGCCAAATGCACCGTCTCGTTTGTTCGCTGGCAAAGTTCACGCAGCTCTGGGAGGGCTTGCTTGCGAAGCTCCAGCTTCTGTAGAACCGCCTGGGCCAGCTCGAACAGCTTGATCCCTGCAATGTATCGGCCGGTCTGGGGATCCTGAGTCACCATGCGATGAGCGCTCAGGGTCATCAGAAGCCGATGCACCGTGCTCTTGGGCAGGCCGGTCTGCCGGCTCAACTCCGTGAGGGAGGAGCCATCCTCCGCCTGACAGATCCGCTCCAGCAACCCCAATGCCCGATCGATCGTCTGCAGGCTGGATTTCAGGCGGGAACGTTTCCCCCTTCGTAGCCGCTGGCCCTTCATCCTCAGAAACCTCTGGAACCCTATGTTCCGTATAATGGAACAATGTTCCTCTATGTAAAATCTTAGGATGGCATGGGATGGCCGTCAATAGGTTTCCAAAATTTGGTGGATCGACTCCAGGGGCTGTCGGGGGGAACCCCAGTGTGGAGAACGGAGGCCGTTTCTTCAGCGGGCGTTCAGGATCTCCGGGTAAACGGAGCAACGGTGGGCGAGGGCAGCCTGGCAGCGATCGGGGAGGTCGGCGGGCGGCGTCCAGCCCCAGCGTCGCAGGATCCGCGTCAGGTGGCAGAGGGGAAGGCCGACCACCGCGGCGTAGCACCCCTCGACGGCCGCCGCCGGCCGGAAGGTCGGATGCTGAACGGCGTAAGCCCCCGCCTTGTCGAAGGGATCCCCCGTGGCCAGGTAGGCCTCGATCTCCTCGTCGGCGTAAGCGCGCATGATCACCCGGGCCGTGGCCACCTCCACCCGCGTCTCGCCCCAAGGCGGGTGATGGACGGCGACGGCGGTGTGGACGAGATGGGCGCGCCCGCGCAGGGCGCGCAGCATCCCCCGGGCCTCCTCAGCGTCGGCCGGCTTGCCCAGGATCTGCCCCTCCAGATCCACCACGGTGTCCGCCGCCAGGATCAGGGCCTCGGGGGCCTGAAGGCGGGCCGCCTCGACCTTGGCCCGGGCCAGCCGGGCGGCGCAGGCAGGCGGCCCCTCGCCCGGCTGCGGGCTTTCATCGATTTCCACCGGGAGGATCTCCACGGGATGCCCGAGGAGCGTGATGAGCGCGCGACGCCGCGGCGAGGCGGAAGCCAGGACCCAGCGCTCCGGGATCATGGGTTCGGATGCGCCCGCAGGTAGTCTTCGAACATCTCCCGGAAAGGCTCCACCATGATCTCGTAAGAGGCCTGGTCCTCGAAAGCCCCTGCGATGTAAACCGTCGCCCCCAGCACGTAATCGTCCTTCTGAAGCTCTTCGTCATACCACCAGAGCTGGCGCAGGTAAAAGTAATGGGGATCCCCGAAGCCTCGCTGGGCCCAGTAGCTCAGGTAATTGCGCCAGCCTCGGGAGGGCGGCCCCTGAAAAGTGGGGACGTCGTCGATCCCCAGCTCTGTGATCACGATGGGGATCTGATATTCCCGGGGGACCATATAGCGATAGACCTTGCGGTAGCGCAGGGTGAACCAGCCCTCCCCGGTCTGGGGATCCACCCCGGCGTCGAGGGTGGGGGAGGCGTATTCGTGAAGGGCCAGGATCCCGCCGAGCTGCCGGGCGGTCCGGAGGGCCGGAAGGAAATCCACCCACAGCTCCAGGTCCGGCGAGCCGTTGGGGAAGTTCCCGATGGCGCACTTGAGGCCCCGCTGGGCCATCAATTGCATTCGCTCGATCTCGAACTGGGCGAAGAGGCGCATGACTTCATGGTTGTGGGGACGGGGCTCGTTGTGCCCCTCCCAGTAGTCGATCAGCGGGTTCGCCAGATAGATTTCCATGAACCGGTTGACATACCACTCCGCCGCCGCCCGCATATCCGTCCGGCCGTCCCGGAGATGCTCCTCAAAGCCGAAGTTATGGTTGTGGGTGATGCGACCGATGAGGACGGTGTTGGGGGAGGCCGCTTTGATCTCCGGTGCCCGCCCGAAATCGTCGATGATCTTCACCACCCGCATCCGGGTGTTCACGATCAGGTTCACGATGTGGACGTCCCGGAACCACTGGACGACGATCCCCAGCTTGCTGGGCCGGGGGAAGGGCGGCCACGGGGTCTTGGTCGGCGTGGGGGCCGGGGTGGGAGAGGGCGGGATGGGCGTGTCAGTCGGGATCGCCGTGGCCGTGGGCGAGGGCCAGGGCGTCGGGCTGGGGAACGGACGGGGTGTAGGGGAGGAAGGGGGGGTGAGCGTCTCCAGCATCCGCCCGCAGGCCCCGGCCACCAGGCCCAGGCCCAGCCCCCCGAGTTGCCGCAGCAACCGTCGACGGGTCCACAAGGGCATCGTCCTCCCCTCCCACGGGTTTCCCGAAATTGTAACCCGAACCTGGGGATCATAGCGAAGAAAAGGCACGGCGCGGATCCGCTCGTGCCCATCCGGCCTCCCGGCTTTCGCAAGACTTCCTTGGGATCCGTATAATTCCCCTGGGAGATCGAAAATTCGGACGGGGAGGAGGCCCCACGATGCGCTGGGAGCTCGGACGGCGGCATCGGCTGGGGATCGCCCTGAGCGGCGGGGGCGCCCGGGGCTTCGCTCATATCCGGGTGCTCCGGGTGCTGGTGGAAGCAGGCTGGCGGCCCGCGGTGGTCACCGGCACCAGCGCGGGGGGCATCGTGGGCGGCCTGTTCGCAGCCGGGCTCTCCCCGGAGGCCATCGAGGCCCTGGCCCGGCGCATCCACTGGCGGATGTTCATGCGCCTGGATCCCGATGGGACGGCGCTGGTCAGCACGCGGGGGCTGGCCCGCCTCCTGCGGGAAGCGGTAGGGGATGTGCGGATCGAGGAGCTGCCCATTCGGTTCGCAGCGGTGGCGGTGGACCTGGACACCGGAGAGGAGATCTGGCTGGATCGAGGTCCGCTGGTGGAGGCCATGCTGGCGACCAGCGCCTTCCCGGGCGTCTTCCCGCCGGTTCTCTGGCAGGGCCGGCGCCTGATCGACGGCGGGGTCCTCAACCCGTTGCCGGTGGATGTGGCCCGAGGCCTGGGGGCCACCTTCGTCATCGGAGTGGATCTCTCCGGACCGATGAGGTCCGGCGGCGATCGCCGCCTGCCCGAGGAGCTGCCGGGCCCGCTGCTGATCCGCTGGCTGACCCGGCGGGCGCGCTGGAGCCGGACGCTGGAGGTGGTGTTCGGCTCGGTGGGCATCATGGCCCGGTGGATCACAGAGGCCCGCCTGGCCCGGACGCCCCCGGACTGGCTGATCCGGGTCCCCACCGGGGACATCCCGGTGTTCGCCCTGGACCAGGCGCCGGAGATCCTGGAGCGGGGAGAGCGGGCGGCGCGGGCTGCCCTGGCCGGGCTGGAACGGGCGATGAGCCAGCCCCGCTGGTTGCGTCGTCTTCTTCCTCAAGCGGCCTGAACGGAGGGTCGTTCCCAAATGCGCACGATCCGGATCATGATCGTCGATGACCACGAAGTGGTGCGGGTGGGCCTGCGGGCGTTGCTGGAGCGGCGCCCGGATTTCCGGGTGGTGGCGGAGGCGGGCTCGGCGGACGAAGCGGTTCAGAAGGCCCTGGATCACCGTCCGGATGTGGTGGTGATGGATATCCGCCTCCCCGGCGGCAACGGCATCGAGGCGACGCGGCGGATCGTCGAAGCCCTCCCGGAGACCCGGGTGATCATGCTGACCTCCTATGCGGAGGACGAGCTCCTCCTGGAGGCCATCGAGGCCGGGGCCTCCGGCTATGTGCTCAAGCAGATCGGCAGCGACGAGCTCATCATGGCCATCGAACGAGTGGCCCGGGGGGAGGCCCTCATCGATCCTTCCATAACCCCTCGTCTGCTCCGGCACGTGCGGGCCGCCCGCCGCAGCGCCCTGGCCTCCGCCTTCAAGGACCTCACCGAGCAGGAGCTGCGCGTGCTTGCCCTGATCGCCGAGGGGAAGACCAACCGGGAGATCGCCCAGATTCTCTTCCTCAGCGAGGGCACCGTCCGCAACTACGTGAGCAGCATCCTCAGCAAGCTGGGGCTCTCCAACCGCGCCGAGGCGGCGGCTTACGCCGTGGAGCACAACATCAAAGCCTACCTGGACGAGGGGTTGGGATCGGCCTAAGAGGAGGCGTATGGAAGGCAGGAGTGGCTGGGTCTTCGGATGGGGGGTGCTGGTCGGCTTGACGCTGCGGGCGTGGGTGCTGGCCTCGGAAGCGGCGATCCTCGCCCTCCCGGAAGCCCAGCGTCAGGCCTGGGCGCAAGAGGGTCGTTTCCTCGCCGCATGGCTGAACCGCCTGGCTGAGGACAGCACTATCCGGCTGCAGACGCTGCGGCTGACCCTTCTCTTCCTGGATCTCGCGGTGGCCGGGTGGGGGACGCTGGGGCTGTTCCAGAGCCGGGCGTCAATGGCCCTGATCCTCCTTTTCTGGCTCGCTCTGGCCTGGGGGCTGCACGGTCCCGGCGAGGCCTGGCCCCGAGCCCTGGGAAGCCGCTACGCTCGATCCCTGGCCATCCCGGCCGCCTTCACCCTCCTGGCCCTGCGCGGCCTCTTCGCCCCGCTGCGCCGCCTGGCGGCGCGCCTGAGCCCGCGCGCCGATGGGCGGGCGGCCCCCCTGGTGGATGAAGCCGGGCTCCGGACCCTGGTGGATGCCGGGGAGGAGGGCGGGGCCATCGAGGCCACCGAGAAGGAGATGATCGTCTCGATCTTCGAGCTGCACGACACCGTCGTCGGGGAGATCATGGTGCCGCGGCCGGACATGGTGGCCATCCCGGTGACCGCCTCCCTCTCGGAGGCCCTCAACGTGATCCTCCAGGCCGGTTATTCCCGCATCCCCGTCTACGAAGGCACCATCGATCACATCGTCGGCGTGCTCTACGCCAAGGATCTCCTCCGGCTGCTCCGGGATGGGATCCGGGAGGCTTCCCTCCGGGAGCTCCTGCGCCCTCCCTATTTCGTCCCCGAAGGCAAGCGGATCGTGGACCTCCTCCGCGAGATGCAGCAGCGCCGGGTCCATATGGCCATCGTGGTGGACGAATACGGCGGCGTGGCCGGGCTGGTCACCATCGAGGACATCCTGGAGGAGATCGTCGGCGAGATCCAGGACGAATTCGATCGTTCCGAGGAGCCCCTGGTCCTTCCCCTGGACGAGCGGACCTATCTCTTCGATGGCCGGGTGGATCTGGAGGAAGCCGAGCGGGTGCTGGGCGTATCATTGCCCTCCGAGGGCGCTGACACCCTGGCCGGTTACGTCTACGAGCGCCTGGGTCGCATCCCGGCGGCGGGCGAGGTCTTCACGGATCAGGGCCTGGAGTTCCGGGTGGAGGAGGTCCTCGGGCGCCGCATCCGCAAGCTCCGGGTCCGCCGCCTGGAGACCGCCGTTGAAGGCTGAAGGCGGATCGCTTGCCCTCGCAGGTCGAAATGAATTTCGGCCGGTCTCCGCCACGGGAGCGAAGCCCTCGCAGGTCGAGCGAAGGCGTTTCCCGGGATCATCCCGGTCCCTTACAGCGGAGCGCATCCGACCCGCACGGGAAAACAAGCGTCCGTCGCTGGACAGGGGAAATCGCTCCCTGATAGGATCAGCTTCCGCCGCGACCCTGAGGGAATCCCATCCGAGAGGTTATCAACGATGAAGTGGTCCAGAGTGATGCTGCTCGCGGTTCCCCTCGCCCTGGGGGCGGCCCTCCTCCGGGCGGGGCCAGTCCCTGAACTGGCCCTCAGCGCCCTGGCCCTGATCCCGCTGGCGGCCCTGATCGGAGAGGCCACGGAGGAGCTGGCCGCGCGCACCGGCCCGGTCATCGGAGGGTTGCTGAACGCTACCCTGGGCAACGCTGCGGAGCTGATCATCGCCCTGGCCGGCATCCGAGCCGGATTGCTGGACCTGGTGAAAGCCTCCATCACCGGGTCCATCCTGGGGAACATGTTGCTGGTGATGGGGCTGAGCCTCCTGGTCGGAGGATGGCGCCACGGGGTCCAGCGGTTCTCCCGCCAGCGGGCGGGGGTGCTGACGACCATGACCGTCCTCGCCTTCATCGCCCTGGGGATCCCCTCCCTGTTCAGCCACACCATCGCTGCCCATCATCCGGAAGCGGTGGAGACGCTGAGCCTGGGGGTGGCCGGGCTGATGCTGGCCCTTTATATCCTCAGCGTGCTCTACACCCTGCGCGCCCGGGAGCCTCTGGGAGGGCATGCCATCGCCCACGCCCGCTGGACGCTCCCCCAGGCCCTGGGGGTCCTGGCCCTGGCTACCATGGGCGTGGTGATCATGAGCGAGATCCTGGTTCACGCCCTGGAGCCGGCCCTGCACGCCCTGGGCCTAACGGAGTTCTTCGTCGGGATCATCCTCATCCCTCTGGTCGGCAATGCGGCGGAGCACCTGGTGGCCGTCCAGATGGCGGCCGAGAACCAGATGGACCTCTCCCTGGAGATCGCGGTAGGCTCCAGCCTGCAGATCGCCCTGCTGGTGGCCCCCGTCCTGGTCTTCGCCAGCCTGGCCCTGGGGCGGCCGATGGACCTGGTCTTCCATCCCCTGGAGCTGGTGGCGCTGATGATGGCGGGGGCCATCGCGGCCTTCATCGCCCTGGATGGGGAGACCAACTGGCTGGAGGGCGCCCAGCTGCTCACGGTCTACGGCATGCTGGGGATCGCCTTCTTCTTTGTTTGAGCCGGGGGAGGAAGCCCCGCCTATCGCATCAATCCGCGGCGCCGGCCGGGGCGGGGGCTTCCTCCTCCATCCGGTATTCGCCCTCGACGGGCGAGGCTTCCGGCCTGCTCGGCTCGATGCGGTAGCGGTAACGGATACGGGCGGTCTTCCGGAGCATGGCGCTGACCGAGCAATATTTGGTGGCCGACAGCTCGATCGCCCGGACCACCGCCTGAGGATCCACGTTCCCCCGCACGATGTAGAGGAGATCGATATCCGTGTAGACCTTGGGGTGCTCCGGGGCGCGCTCGGCCCGCACCTCCATGGCGAACCCTTCGAGGGGCTGGCGCTTCTTCCGGAGGATGGAGAGGACGTCCATGGCCGTGCACCCGGCCAGGGCGACCAGCACCAGCTCCATGGGACGCGGCCCCTCGTTGGTCCCCCCTACGTCCGGGGCCGCGTCCATGATCACCGCGTGGCCGCTCGGCGTGCGGGCCTCCATCTTCATCCCTTGAGGGTCCAGCAGATCGAGACGGATCTCGGTGGCCATCGAAAACCTCCCGGATATGGGTGATCGGGAAAGAGCCTTGCGTTCGCGGGGGCGCCGCCCCCGGTGGGTCCGGTTATCAGGTGCAGGCGCCGCGGGCGCCGGTGCGGAAGCCGCAGATCGGGCAGTGGAGGTTGAAATACCCGTCGTATTCCAGACGGGCGAACCCGCAGTTGGGGCAGGGATCGCCCGCCCGGTGGATCTCCACGGCCTGCTCCGCTTCCTGCGGGGGGTGCAGGGAGAAGGTCAAGGAGGGGCCTTCGGCCGGCGCTTGGGACGCCCGGCGCTTCTTCGCCCGAGGCTTCGACGGCGAGCCTTCCGTTTCCCACCAGTAGTTCCCCATGGAGGACCTCGAAGCCGAATGGGTCAGGAGGGTAACCGTTTCAGGGTCTCCAGGAGGTCGTGCAGCGCCGGGGCCGCGCGGGCCGGATCCTCCTGGGCGCAGGCCTGCAGATAAGACCGGGAGGCGAACAGGAAGGCCTGGCGGGCGGCGGCCTGCAGGGCGGCCAGCTGCTCCAGCACCTCCCGGCAATCCCGCCCCTCCTGGATCATCCGCTCAATCCCCCGGGCCTGCCCCTGGATGCGCCGGAGGCGGCGGATGAGGCGCTGTTCCGCATCTGGAGGGAGATGGATCATTGGATGCTCCTTCGATCGAGCGGGGCCACCGGCCCCGATCACCGGATCCCTCAGGTGACCGGCCCGCAGGCGGGCCCCCGCCGGGACTCGCTCCCGGTCCCCGCCGTGGCGAAAAGGGAGAGACGCTTCTCCGCCTCCCGCCGGCCGCAGCGGGGGCATTCGATCTCCTCCGTCGGGGTGTTCCACCGCACCAGCCGCTCGAACTCGGCGCCGCAGGCGCGACAGCGATACTCGTAAAGCGGCATCGCTCGCCTCACCTCCTTCGACGCGGAATCCCGCGGCGAGGGATCCTCCCCGGATCCCGGGCGGTGAGGGGGCGATAACCGGGTTACCCCCTACCCGTATAGAAGGATAAACCGGAGGGGCCGGTGTGTCAAACGCGAGGCAGAGCCCTACAGACCCAGGTAGGCCTGACGGACCCGGTCGTCGCGGGCGATCTGGCGGGCGGGGCCCTCCAGCTCGATGCGCCCGCCGCTGAGGACATAGGCGTAATCGCTGACGGCCAGGGCCAGGTGCACGTTCTGCTCCACCAGGAGCATGGTCAGCCCCTGGGCTTTCAGGCGCCGGATGACCTCGAAAAGGTTCAGCACCAGAAGCGGGGAGAGGCCCAGGGAGGGCTCATCCAGGAACAGCACGCGGGGTTCGGCCATGAGGGCCCGGGCGATGGCCAGCATCTGCTGCTCGCCCCCGCTGAGGGTCCCCGCCTTCTGGTGGCGGCGTTCCTTCAGGCGGGGGAAGAGATCGAAGACGTAATCCAGGTTCTGGCGGAAGCGGGCGCGCGCCCGGCCGGTCACCGCTCCCATCTCCAGGTTCTCCTGGACCGTCATATCGGTGAAGAGCTGCCGGCCCTCGGGGACCAGGATCAGCCCCATGGCCGCTTTCCGGTGTGGGGGAAGCAACGTGATGTCCTGGCCGTCGAAGAAGATCGCCCCCCGCCACGGCCGGATCAACCCCATCACGGCGCGCAGGGTGGTGGTCTTGCCGGACCCGTTGGCGCCGATGAGCGTGGTCAGCCGCCCGGCTTCCAGCCGGAACGAAAGACCCCACAGGATCTGCACCTCTCCGTAGCCGGATGTCAGGTCCCGGACCTCCAGAAGGGTCATCCCGCTCCTCCGTTGGCTTCCAGCAGGCTCTGGGAGAGGCGGGGGTCGCCCAGGTAGGCTTCGATCACCCGGGGATGGTGGGCGATCTCCTGCGGCGTGCCCTCCGCGATCACCTCCCCGTAATCCAGCACCACGATGCGATCGGAGACGTTCATGATCGCGTGCATCAGGTGTTCGATCATCAGGATGGTGATCCCGGTCTCCCGGATGGCGCGGATCACCCCCACCATGGCGGCGACCTCCGTTGGGTTCAGCCCCGCCAGCACCTCGTCCAGCAAAAGCAGGCGCGGCCGGGCGGCCAGGGCGCGGGCCAGCTCCAGGCGTTTCTTCTCGGCCACGTTCAGCTTTGCCGCCTCCACATCCCGTTTGTCCGCCAGGCCCACCTGTTCCAGGACGGCCAGGGCGATCTCCCGGGCCTCGCGAAGGGAGCGGTTCTCCCGGCCGAAGCAGGCGCCGACCATCACGTTCTCCAGGACCGTCAGCTCGTTCAGCGGGCGCACGATCTGATGGGCCCGGGCGATCCCCTGGCGGGCGATCTCGTAGGGGGGACGCCCGGTGATGTCCCGCCCGCAGAAGATCACCCGTCCCTCCTCGGGCCGATACACGCCGTTGATCACGTTGAAGAGCGTGGTCTTGCCGGCGCCGTTGGGGCCGATCAGCCCCAGGATCTCCCCCTCCCGCAGGTGGAGGGAGACCCGGTTCAGCGCCTGCAGCCCGCCGAACCGTTTGGAGACCCCCTGAACCTCGAGCAGGTTCATGCCAGCATCCTCCGGAGAGCCGGGAAACGGGCCCGCAGCCAGCCGATCAGGCCCGCCGGTATGAACAGGATGATCAGCAGCAGGAAGGCCCCCGCCAGGGCTAAGTGCAGGTTCTTGAACAGGGGGCTGGTCAGCAGATAACCCCGGAGCCGCTCGTAGAGCGCGGCCCCCAGGATCGGCCCCCACACCGTCCCCTGTCCACCCAGCATCACCATCACGATGGTCTCAATGGAAAGGTGAAGCCGGAAGGCGTCCCCCGGCTCGATGTTCCCGTTCTTGAAGAAGAACAGCACCCCCACCATGCCCGGGAACAGCGCCGAGAGGGCGTAGGCCAGGGTCTTCCAGCGAGGGGCCCGCACGCCCAGGACCAGGGCTGCGTCCTCGTCCTCCCGGATGGCCATCAACCCCAGCCCGAATTTGGAGCTCTTCACCGCAAAGCTCACCCCCACCGTGAGCAGGGCAAGGGCCAGCAGCGTGCCGTAGCTGAGCCAGAGGGCGCGGGCGGGCCCGCCGTAGGCGTTGTAAACGGCGAAGTTCAGCGACATGCCGGTGGGGCCGCCGAAGGGCTCGAAGTTGGTCACGAAGGCCCGGACGGCCTCGTTGATCCCGATGGTGGCCAGGGCGAAGTAAGCCCCCCGCAACCGGAGGATGATCGCGCCCAGGCCCAGGGCCATGGCGGCCGTCGCCACCCCCGCCGCCGCCATCGCCGGCCACAACCCCCATCCGTGGCGGTGCATCAGGTAGAACCCGATGTAGCCCCCCAGCCCGAAGAAGACGATGTGGCCGAAGTTGACGTATCCGGTGTAGCCCAGCAGGATGTTCAGGCTGGAGGCCAGCACGATCAGCATGAAAATCAGGAACAGATCCTCCCGCAGGGTGGCCGAGCCGGTGGCCACCGGCCACAGGCCCACCCCCAGCAGGACGATCAGCGTGATCCACAGGGAACGCGAGCGCCAGAACTCCATCGTCCTTCACCCGGGCAAAAGGATCCCTATCGCTCTCCCAGCAATCCCTGGGGGCGCACCAGCAGCAGCAGGACGAACATCGCGAACTCGATGACGGGGACCCAGCCGGTGGGCAGGAAGACCGGGATGAGCCCTTCCAGGACGCCCAGGATCAGGCCGCCCAGCAAGGCCCCGGTGGGGTTCCCCAGCCCGCCCAGCACGCAGATCACGAAGCTCTTCAGCTCGTAGGTCCCGCCGGACAGGATCGTGAACGGGAAGAAGGTGGCGATCAGCCCCCCCGCCGTCGCCGCCAGCATCGTCCCCAGCCCGAAGCTCAGGGCCAGGATCCGCGTGGAGGGGATGCCCATCAGCTCCGCGGCGGCCCGGTTGCTGGCCACCGCCCGCACCATCTTCCCGAGCGTGGTCCGGTAGAGGAACAGATAAAGGGCCGCGGCGATCAGCAACGCCGCCAGGGCGGCCACCAGCCGGGTGCCCAACAGGACCACCGGGCCCAGGGTCAGGCTCCCCAGGGAGAGGTTGACGTTACGGGGAGTGGTGGTGAACAGGGCCGTGCCCACCCCGATGATCATCATGTTGACTGAGAAGGTCGCCAGCAACGTCGAGAGGTGAGGAGCGTTGAGCACCCGGTGGACGGCGACGGCGTAGATCAGGACGCCGGAGAGCAGGCCCAGGAGGGCCACGACGAACAGCCCTACGTAAGGATGCACCCCGGCCTGGGCGAAGAGGAGATAGACGCCGAACATCCCCAGGGCGATGATCGGGCCGTGGGCCAGGTTGATCACCCGCATCACGCCCCAGATCAAGGTGAGCCCCATGGCGGCCAGGCCGTAAACGAAGCCCAGCAACAGCCCATCGATGAGCGAGGCCAGCAACACTCCCGGATCCACCCGAGCCTCCTCCCGGATCAATGGCGAAGTTCCTCAGATGGCATAACCCGATGATCCGACACCGCCCCAACGATTCGGGGCCGGGGGGATCCTTCTCCCCCCGGCCCGCGCCGCTTCACCGGCTCAGGGGATAGAGCGGCGTCGCCGCCTGGGCGGCCTCCGGCCAGACGATGGGACGGATCAAGTTCCCCGAGGCGTCCTTCTGCCACTGGAGATAGACCATCTCGTGGCCGATCTGCTTGCCGTGGGCCTTCCCGGTGTCGAACTTGATGCGGCCGTAGAAGGTCATGATGTCCATCTTCTCGAGGGCCGCCTTCACCTTCTCCGTGTCCGTGGAGCCGGCGTCCTCGATGGCCTTCTGAAGGACCAGGCCGGCGGCGTAGCCTCCGGCGGCGTGATAGCCGGGCTCGTAGCCGTATTTGGCCTTGTAGGCGCTGACGAACTGATCCACCGTCGGGCCATACCAGGGCAGCCCCGCCGCCTTCGCCGAATCCGGCGAGTATTTCGCGCCGGGCTCCCACTGGCTGGGGCCGATCACGCCCACCGCCGCGTCGCCCAGCTGCGCGAACTCCGGCACCGCTGGGGCCACCAGCAGGGCGATCATCTTCACCGGCACCTTCTTCTCGAACAGCTGCTTGGCCAGCGTGGAGCCGTCCTGGAAGTGACCGCCGCCGATGATGGCGTCCGGCTTAGCCGCCATGATCTTGTTGATGAAGGGCCCGAAGTCGGTGGTCCCGGTCTCGTAGCCCTCGAAGAGCACCACCTCGAAGCCCTGGCTCTCCGCATACGGCTTGGCGGCGTTCACCACGTCGGTGGAGAACTTCTCGTTCTCATAAACGATGGCGATCCGCTTGGCGTTCGGATCCATCTTCTTGAGGAAATCGATGGCCCCCGTCAGATAACGGCTGGCCGGGGTGTAGATCTGGAAGATGTGCTGGTAGCCTTTCTCATAGGTGCTGTCGGAGGCAGCCCCCGTGGTGATCATGATCTTGCCGTATTGCTCGGCGATCACCGCCGCGGCGTCAGCCAGGCCGCTGCTGTAGGGGCTGATCAGGAAGTCCGCCTTGTCCTCGTTGATCAGCCGGACGTAAAGCTGTTGGACCCGTTCCTTAGCGCTCTCGTCGTCGTAGAACTTGAGCTCGACCTGGAGCACCGTGCCGTCGGGCAGCCGGATGCCCCCCGCCCGCTGGAGGTCCTCCAGCCAGAGCTGCAGGCCCTGGACCTGTTCCTTGGACTCCTTGGTCAGCTTGCCGGTCTGGGAGGCGGTGAAGCCCAGGATGATCTTCTTCACGGCGGGGGTGGGGGAGGCGGCCGGGGTGGGGCTGGGTTGGGCTGCCGGCTGAGCCGGCCCCGCCGGCGTCGCCGTGGGCGCCGGGGGCGTGGGAGTGGCGCACGCGGCCAGCAGCGCCAGGCCGATCAGGATCCCGATCCACTTCAGCCCGCGCACCATCGCAACCTCCTGCGCACTGGAGTTCGGGGCATGCCCGTCATCCCTTAAGTTAGGCGGTCGGGATAAAATGTCCACAAACGATCGTTCGCCGCGCATAAACGCCGCGTAAACACCCCGGATCGGAGAGGGGGGACCCATGGGGAGGGGGCATCCGCATGATCTGCGGACCACGTTGCTGGCCGCTTATGGTCTGCTGATCGGCTGGATGATCGCCCTGGGCCTCCTGTTCCATTTCTGGAGCGCCGACCGGCTGCTCCGGGACGCCGAGGCCTCCAATCGGGCTCTGGCCCAGGCGGTGGGGCTGGAGACCGAAGCCTGGCTCCAGGACGCGATCCAGGCCGTGGAGGCCCTCGCCCGGATGGAGGCGGTGCGCCGGCATGACCTCCGCGCCCTCCCAACCCTCTTCGCCCCCGCCTTCTCCGCCCGCCCGGACGCCCTGATGCTCTTCCTCCTGGATCGCCGCGGCCTGATGCGCTATCACTACCCGGAGGGACCCGGGAGCACGGTGGGCTGGGATTTCAGCTTCTGGAATTATTTCCAGGCCGCCGCTCAGGGGAACGGCCCGGTGCTCTCCAAGGGATGGCTCTCCCCCACCACCGGGAAGCCCGTGGTGACGATCGCCATGCCCCTGAAGGATGAGCGGGGCGACTTCAACGGAGTGGTGGCCCTCAATCTCTCCCTGGAGCGCCTCAGCACGGTCCTGCGGACCATCGCCGGGGACCATCTGGATCTCCGCCTGTATGACGCCACCGGGCAGCTGATCGCCGCCTCCGGCCCCTTGATCCCTCTGGATCCGACCTACCGGCTGGATCCGGGGGAAGCCGTCCCCCCGGGCCTATTCCGGGATCCCGAAGGGCGGGCCTGGGTGGCGACCTCCCTGTTTCTTCCCCGAACCGGATGGCGCATCCTGGTGCGCCGCCCCGCCGATGAGGCCCTGGCCACCCTCTATATGTTCCGGCGGGGGCTGCTCCTCCTGCTCACGCTGGTGCTGATCAGCGGCTTCGGCTTCTGGTATCTCCTCACCCATCAGGCGCTGCGCCCGCTGGAGGCCATCGCCCGCTTCAGCCGGGAGCTCGGCGAGCATCCGGGATCGGCCAGCGCCGCGCCCATCCTCCGCCTGACCGCCCGCGGGGATCAGATCGGGCACCTCGCCCGCTCGCTGCTCTGGATGCAGGCGGCGATCGAACGACGCCTGAGCGAACTGCGCACCCTCCTCGACACCGGGCGCGTCGTCCTGTCCTCGCTGGAAACCGAGGCGGTGATCGCCACCATCCTGGAGCAAATCCAGCGCCTGCTCCGCGTCCCCACCTGCGCCCTCTTCACCCTGGATGAGCGCACGGGGCGGTATCGGGTGCGCGCGGTGCGCGGGCTGAGCCCGGATTACGCCCGCGGGCTCTCCTTCCATCCGGATGATCCGCGCTCGCCCACCATGCGCGCCATCCGGACCGGCCGCCCCGTCCAGATCGCCGATATCGAGGTCGAGGGTTATCCGGAGCTGCGAGAGCGGGCGCGCCGGGAGGGGTTCCGTTCGCTCCTGGCGGTGCCGCTTCAGGCCCGCCACGTTCCTCCCGCCGCCCTGGTGATCTACCGGCCGGACCCCCATCCCTTCTCGGAGGACGAGGTCTCCCTGGCCTGGAACTTCGCCAACCTGGCCGCCTTCGCCCTGGAGCACGCCGTCCTCTACGCCCGCAGCGACATGCTCCTCCAGCAACAGACCCGCCGGCTGGAAACCCTGATCGAGCATCTCCATGACGGACTGATCATGGAAAGCCGGGAGCGGGAGATCCTGTATATGAACCGGCGGGCGGCCGAATGGTGTGGCCTGGAGGAGCCGTGCGCGCCGGGATGCTCCGCCGACATCGCCTACGCGGCCTTGCTCCCGCATCTCTCCCCTTCGGAAGAGGCCGCCCGGCTGCTGGAGGGGACCGATGAGGGAACAGTAGAAGTGCGCTGGCAGAGGGACGCCCGGGCTCGGGAGCTCCGCATCCAGAGCCTGCCGGTCCGCGGGGAAGGAGAGGAGCGCCTGGGGCGCATCCTGGTCCTCCGGGACATCACGGTGGAGCGGGAGCTGGATCGGGCGAAATCGGCCCTGCTCTCCGCCGTCTCCCACGAGCTGCGCACCCCCCTGGCGGCCATCCAGGGCTACACCACCACCCTCCTGGCGGAGGATGTGGAGTGGGATCCGGCGGCGCGCCGGGAGTTCCTTCAGATCATCCTGGAGGAGACGGAGCGGCTGGCCCATCTGGTGAGCAATCTGCTGGATCTCTCGCGCCTGGAGGCGGGGGCCTTGACCCTTAACCGGCAGCCCTACCCCCTGGAGGCCCTCATCGCCCGGGCCCGCCGGGGCCTCCGGGCGAACACCCATCCCATCTTCGTGCAGCTGCCGCCGGATCTGCCTCCTGTCGACGTGGACGCGGCGCGCATCGAGGTGGTCTTTCGGAACCTCCTGGACAACGCCCTCCGCTACACGCCTCCGGGCACGCCCATCACCGTCTCCGCCGGCGTCGCGGACGGGGTGGTGGTCGTCCGCGTGCGCGATGAGGGCCCGGGTATCCCGCCCGAGCATCGAGGGCGCCTGTTCGATCGCTTCTACCGCATCCCCGGCCAGGTTCGATCCTCCGGTGCCGGCCTGGGCTTAGCCATCTGCAAGGGCTTCATCGAGGCCCACGGGGGTCGGATCTGGCTGGCCGATGAGGGCCCGGGCGCAACCTTCGTGTTCACCCTCCCGATCTGGAGGGGCGACGATGGCCGAGCGGATCCTGGTGGTGGAGGATGAGGAACCGCTCCGGCGGTTCATCGCCCGCAACCTGTCCGCCCGCGGATACGAGGTGCAGACGGCCTCGGACGGCTACGAGGCGCTGCGGCGGTTCGAGGAGCAGGCCCCGGATCTGGTGATCCTGGACATCCTGTTGCCGGGGCTGAACGGGCTGGAGGTCCTCCGGCGGATCCGCCAGGCCTCCCTGGTCCCGATCCTGGTGCTCACGGCGCTGGACCAGGAGGCGGACAAGGTCACGGCGCTGGACCTGGGGGCGGATGATTACCTCACCAAGCCCTTTGGGGTGGGGGAGCTGCTCGCCCGGGTGCGGGCGGCCCTGCGCCGGATGCGCTGGAGTGAGGGAACCGGCGGGCCCGGGATCCTGCGGGTGGGCGATCTGGAGCTGGATGGGGACCAGCGACGGGCCTGGCATCGGGGGGAGCCCCTGCGGCTGACCGGAAAGGAGTTCGATCTGCTTTATCTCCTGGCCCGCCACGCCGGGCGCACCCTCTCCCACCGCTTCCTGCTCCAGCGGGTCTGGGGGCCGGAGTATGTGGATGAGGTGGAATACCTTCGGGTCTACATCGGGCGGCTGCGGCGCAAGCTCGGGGAAACGGGGGATCACCGGCACCTCTTCACCGAGCCCGGCTTCGGCTACCGGCTGGAGGGATAGGGCCCAGGGGATGCGGTTTCGATTAAAATCCATTAAGAGATCCTTGCCTCCCATCCGGGTAGTCAGGAGGGAAGGATGCCGGCGGCCAGCGAGCTTCGACCGGGGATGACCGTTGCGCTGGAAGGGAACCTGTTCCGCGTGATCGAGGCGGTTTACCACTCGGGCACCGCCCAGCAGAAAGGGGTGGTCCACGCGAAGCTGCGCAACCTGCGCACCGGCGTGGTGGTGGACCGGCGCTTCCGGCCCGAGGAGCGGGTGGAGGAGGTCGCCCTGGAGCGCCGGGTGATGGAATACCTCTACAACGACGGCGAGATGTTCTACTTCATGGACCCCGAGACCTACGATCAGGTCCCCGTCCCGGCGGCGATGATCGGCGACCTGGAGGTCTTCCTCCAGCCCAACCAGCGGATCCCCGTGGAGTTCCACGAAGGCCGTCCCGTCGCCGTGGCCTTCCCCGAGACCGTGGACCTGCGGGTGGTCCACACCTCCCAGCCCCTGCGCGAACGGGAGAGCCACGTCTACAAACCTGCCATCCTGGAGAACGGCCTGGAGGTGCTGGTCCCCCAGTTCATCGCGGAAGGGGACATCGTCCGGATCAACGTCTACACCCGGGCCTACGTGGACCGCGTGGGGAAGCGGGGGGCCTGATCTATTCCATCCCCAGCCGGCGCAGGTCCTCCTCGCTCAGCCCGAAGTAATGCCCCAGCTCGTGCAGGAGGGTGCGGCGGATCTCCGCCCGCAGCCGGAAGGGGTCGTGGCCGAAGTCGGCCTCTAAGGGGCGGCGGAACAACCGAATGCGGGAGGGCCAGGCGATGTGCATGCGCTCCCGTTCCCCGCGGGTGGGCCCTTCGAACATCCCGTAGAGGTTCTCCCCAGGGGGCAGCCCCAGCGCCGCCCGCTGCGCCGGGGAGGGCTCCTCCTCCAGCAGCACCGCCACGTTATCCACCGCCTCCCGCAGGTCCGCCGGGAGGCTCTCCAGCACCTCCGTCCAGATCCGCTCCACCAGCTCAGGGGTGATCCGAAGGCGTCGCCGCCGCATCCGGTGGGGGTTCCTCCAAGGGTTCGGGGATCGGCACGCGGACGAAGATCCGGTCGGCCAGGCGGCGTCGGATGCGGTGGGTCTGATCCCCCACCCGGATCCGCAGGCCGGCCCCGGGCTCCTGTTCCTCGACGGTCACCCGGGTTCCGGGCCGCAGGCCGACCCGGGCGGCCTGGCGCAGCGTGGACACCTCATCCGTCACCCGCAGCACCTCACAGGCCACCCCGAGGGGTGCCTCGCTCAGGCGGCAGGCGAGGGGAGCGGGGATCTCGCCGGAGCGGGTGGGGATGGGATCGCCGTGGGGGTCGTAGGCGGGGTGGCCCAGCAAGGCGGCGATGCGCTCCTCCAGCGCCTCGCTGATGGCGTGCTCCAGCCGGTCCGCCTCCGCGTGGACCTCGTCCCAATCGTAGCCCAGGGCCTCCATCAGGAAGAGCTCCAGGAGGCGATGGTGCCGGATCACCTCCAGGGCGATGCGGCGGCCGGCGCGCGTGAGGGCCACTCCGCGATAGGGGGTGTAGTGGACCAGGCGGAGCCGGGCCAGCTTCTTCAGCATCCCGGTCACGGAAGGGGGGGAAACGTTCAGGTATTCGGCCAGCCGGGTGGTGCTCACCGCCCCCTCCCGCTCGGCCAGGATGTAGATCGCCCGCAGATAATCCTCCATCGAAGCGCTCAACCGGGGCATGCCCCGTTCGGCCCCCTTATAGAATCCCCTCTTCATCTTAACATAAAAGCCAGCTCCAGCTGTGAAGCCCTGTGTGTCTTCCCTCGAACGGCTATGGCCCTTGAGCGATCCAGATCCGCCGGAACCCCACCGCCAGCCATCGGGCATCCCCGGCGGGCGGAGGCGCCGCGTAGGCGAACCGGAAGCGCACCTCGTTGACGCCCTGCCGGATCGCCCTCGCCGGGATCTCCCAGCGGATCCGCCGCTCCCCACAATCGGGGAACGATTCCTCCCCCAGACGCCGTCCGTTGAAGAGGACCTCCAGCCGCTGAGGCTCCCCGGCCCGGCACAGGGGGAAGGCCTCCAGCTCCAGCGTGGCCGGCCCTCCCCCCGCTTCCGCCAGATACAGCGCCTCCGCCTCCGTCCCCTCGGCCCAGATCCCCCACGCCTCCGGACCCGACCAGCCGCCGAGCAACAGGAGGTTGGTGATCTCCGGCTCCCCGCGGTCCGGGATGCGGAAGATGCAGATCGGATAGTCCCACGGCGAGGGGACCGACGGCGGCTCGAAGCATCCTTCCAAGGAAAAGGGCCAGCCCCACTTCCGCCAGTCCGGCGGGGGACGATGGACCACCAGGAACCGGAAACCATGGCGGCCCAGCCAGTCCGGCCGATGCCGGAACAGCAGCCCGCGCCCCCGTTGCAGCGCCTCGATCCAGCGGGGATGGAAGGGGGGAAAGCCGGAAAGGGTCGGGCGCCGGTGATACTCCGTGGCCATCACCGTCACCCGCGAAAGGTGAAGCCCCGGCGTGTGATCGGCGAAGACGTCGATCACCGCCCCCGGCTCCGGGTTCCGCCGCAACCACTCGAAGGCAGGATGGACGGCGTAGGGCCAGGGGAGGGTGGGGATCGGACGCATCAGCGCCTCCCCCAGCCAGAGGGCCGCCCATCCCCACCGGAACCCCCGCGGGGCGATGCGGGACCAGGCCTCCGCGCCGCCGATGAACAGCCCCAGGGCGGTGAGGGCGATGAACCGCCACACGGTCCCTGCCGCCTCGTAGAACGGCACCACGGCCCACAGCAACAGCAGCGGGGTGAGGGCCTGACGGGCCCATTCCTCCGGGAGGGAGGGCTCCCGGAAGAGCTCGGGTTTGCGGACGTGGCCGATGCGCCAGATCCCCTCGTAAACGCTTCGCACCGCAGGGATCTCGGGGATCGAAAGGGGCGCGTCGGCCCGAAGGGCGATCCCGGTGGCCAGCAGCGCCCCAAGGGCCGCCGCCCGCAGCAGCCGGCGGCTCCGCAGCCGCCGGCCCGCGAGCTGGCTCCACCCCAGGCCGATCAGGCTGCTCCCGGCCGGCACGAGCCCCAGGGTGAGAACGGGGCGATCGGTTCGGGGGAGGTGTCTGGAACCGGGATGGTAGGGGTTCCAGGTCAGGGCATCGGCCCACGGATATCCGTTGCCCCGGGCGGTCTCCAGGGTCTGGCCCAGCATCTGATCCTGGCGGATGGCGTGAACCCAGAGGCCCACCCACGGGCCGCCGATGGCCACGGCGGTTCCGACCCCATAGAGCAGAAAGCGCCCGAGGCGTTTCCGCCGCCAGGCTCCCCATATGTAAACCAGCGCCAGCGCCCCGCCCAGGAGCATGAGGTAAGGGGTGCCGGCGATCCCCAGCCCCCAGAGGATCCCGGCCCGACGCAGCGCCCGGGGGGACCATCCCATCGCCCGGGCCCGCTCTAAGGCCCAGGCCATCCAAGCAAGGCTGGCGGCACCCCACGCGACCGGCAGGTAATCCCCGTAGATCCGCATGGCGGCGTGGCTGCCGTGGAACAGGGCGTAGGCGATCCCCGCCGCCGTGGCCAGCCCCCGATCCCGGGAGAGCAGATAGGCGAGGCGGAAGGCGCCGAGGAAGGCCAGGGAGTAAACCAGCCACCCGAAGAAGTGGACCGCAAAGGCGTCCCCGCTTAGCAGGGCCGCGGGGAGCATCAGGGCGATCAGGAAAGGGCCATGGTGCAGCTTGGCCACATGCCAGCCTGGAGGGGCGAAGGCCAGCGGATGGAAGAGCGGGGAGGTGTGCAGCTCGAAGAGGGCCCGTCGATACCAGGCGAGGGCCCACATCACCTCCAGGGTGTCCTCCCCGGCGGGGGCGCGGGTGAAGAAGACCCGGGCAGGCCAGGCCTGGTGGAGCCACAGGAACCAGACCCACAGCGGGATCAGCCAGCCTCCGATGCGCCGGGTCAGCGCTCCCAGCCGGGGATCCATACGGGCGCGCGCTTTCAGGGTTGGGCACGAACGCCTCCATGATAGCACGATGCGCGATGGACCTCCCTCCGCTTGACAACCCCCTCCCACGGGTTTATACTGGAGAGCGCATATCCCCATCCCCGGGAGGGGGATCTGGAGAAGGAGGGATCAGATGCCGGTTCGCGTGGAGCTGGAGGTGCAGGGGATGACGTGTGACGATTGCGCCCGGCACGTGGAGCGGGCGCTCCGCTCGGTCCCCGGGGTGCTCTCCGCCCGGGTCCCTCACTGGTCCTCCGGGAAGGCCGAGGCCATCGTGGAGGGAGAGGTCCCTGATTCCGCGATGGAGGAGGCCGTCGCCCGCGCCGGCTATCGGGCCCGGGTGGTCCGGGCGGAGCTCCCGGAGGCTCCCGCAGCCCCGCGGGGCGATGGCCGGTTCGATCTCCTGATCATCGGCGGGGGATCGGCGGCCTTCGCCGCGGCCATCCGCGCCGCCGAGCTGGGCGCCCGCGTGGCCCTCGTCGAGGCAGGGACCCTGGGGGGGACCTGCGTGAACGTGGGCTGCGTTCCGTCGAAGTTCCTGATCCGCGCCCTGGAGGTCTACCATCGGGCGGGTGCCCATGGCTTCCGGGGGGTGAGCACCGCCCGGGGGGCGCTGCACTGGGCCGCCCTCATCGCCCAGAAGGAAGCGCTGGTCGCGGATCTGCGCCGGGAGAAATATGAAGAAGTCCTGGCCGCCTATCCCCAGATCACCCGGGTCCAGGGCCGTGGCCGCCTGGCCGAAGGCGGGGCGGTGGTGGTGAACGGCACGACCTACGCGCCGGGACGGGTGATCCTGGCCACCGGCGCGCGGCCGTGGGCTCCGCCCATCCCGGGCCTGGCCGAAGCGGGCTATCTCACCAGCACCGAGGCCCTCTCCCTGCGGGAGCTGCCCCGCTCCATGATCGTGGTCGGCGCCAACGCGGTGGGGCTGGAGCTGGCCCAGGTCTTCGCCCGCGCCGGCGTCGCGGTGACGGTCCTCGAGGCCCTCCCCCGCATCGTCCCCTTCGAGGAGCCGGAGATCAGCGAGGCGTTGCAGCGCGCCCTGGAGGAAGAGGGCATGGTCTTCCACACCGGCGTGAAGATCATCCGGGCGGCTCGATCCGACGGCCGCTATGAGGTGTCCTTCGAGAAAGACGGGGAAACCCGCATCGTCTCCGCGGAGCAGCTGTTGATGGCCACCGGCCGCCGTCCGAACACCCAGGACCTGGGGCTGGAGGCGGCCGGGGTGGCGGTGGGGCCGAGGGGGGAGATCCGGGTCAACCCCTATATGCAAACCTCGAACCCTTCGATCTACGCCGCCGGCGACTGCGCGGACCTGCCCATGTTCGTCTACGTCGCCGCGGCCAGCGGGACGGTGGCGGCGGAGAACGCCCTGCTGGGCAACCACCGGACGCTGGATCTCACCGCCGTCCCCCGCGTGACCTTCACCGATCCCGAGGTGGCTTCGGTGGGATGGACGGAGGCGCAGGCGCGGGAGCGAGGGGAGACGCCGAAGGCCGTCCTGCTCCCGCTGGAGGCGGTGCCCCGGGCGCGCATCGCCTTCGAGACCCGCGGGGTGATCAAGCTGGTGGCCGATGCGAACACCGACCGGCTGCTGGGCGTCCATCTTGTGATGCCCCAGGCGGGGGAGGCCATCGCCGCCGGCGTGATCGCCCTCCAGGCGGGATACACGGTCCAGGACCTCGGTCGCACCCTCTTCCCGTATCTCACCTGGTCGGAGGGCCTGCGGTTGGGCGCCCAGTCCTTCACGCGGGATGTAGCCCGGTTGAGCTGCTGCGCGGGATAGGAGGGCTCCATGGCGGAAATCCTGGATCCGGAGCGCCTGGCCCATCGGTTGATGATGGAGCTGAGCGGCCGCGGCTGGGCCCTGGACCGCGGGCCGTTGTTCGAGGCGGCGTTGCGGCTGCTTGCCCGTGGGGAGCCAGTCCCCCTGGATCGCTTGGCCGAGGCGGTTGGATGGCCCGAGGAGGCCGTCCGCGGGGCCCTTCAGGGAGATCCGGCGGTCGAGTGGGATGAGGCCGGGCGGCTGATCGGCTGGGGCCTCACCCTCCGCCCCACGCCGTTCCGGCTGGAGGTGGAGGGACGATCCCTATGGACTTGGTGCGCTCTGGACACGTTGCTGTTCCCGCTCTGTCTGGAACGGGAGGCGCGGGTGGAGGCCTCGTGCGCGCGGACCGGGCAGTCCATCCGTTTTACGATCTCCCCCGCGGGGATCCGGGCGATCGAGCCGGTGGAAGCCGTCCTGGTCCTGGCAGCCCCTGGGCCTGGAGCGGGCATCCGGGCGGCGTTCTGCCAGCGAACGGTTTTTCTCGCCTCGCCGCGCCTGTTCCAGCCCGGCGGTCCCTGGGATCCGGTCCTGGCGTTATTCTCGCTTCCAGAGGCCTTCCGGCTGGCGCAGCGGATCATGCCCTATCTGCGATGGGAAGGAGGGATCGGTTGTTGCGTCGCCGTACCCGGGCCCGATCTTTGATCCCTATCCCCGTCCTCGCTCTGGTGCTGGCCATCCCTTCCCAAAGCCCGCTTTCATCCTTCTGGCTGGCACCGGGGCCGGACGGGTGGACCCTGATTTTCCGCCCGGCGCTGGCCTCGGCCATCGTAGCTCCCCAGGGGAGGTGGATCTGGCTGGCGTTTCAGCGGGACGGCATCATCGATGCCCTGGCGGTGGAGGGGCGTTCCGGGCGAGTGCGGGCTCACATCCGGATGGGAACTCCTGGGTGTTGCCAGCCTCCTCCGCTGGCGATGACGCCCGATGGCCGCTGGGCGCTGGTGGGGGGCGATGCCGTGTGGGTCTATTCGCCAGAGCTGGGGAAGCGGCACCTGCTCCGCATCGAACCTTCGGACACGGTCATAGCACTGGCGATCGCGCCGGATGGACGGGTTGCCGCGGGCGTCACGCTCAAAGGCCGGGTCCTCCTGTTCGACCCCTCTTCGGGTAGGATCCTCCGGCGCTGGGACCGTGCACCCGATGGACGGGAGGCTCCGGGGGTGGCTTTCACCCCGGACGGTCGGGAGCTCTGGATCGCCCGGAATCGAAAGTTGGAGGCTTGGTCGCTTCCTGCCCTTGCGGTCCGGGCCGTCCGGCCGCTTGCCTTCGATGGAACGCTGGTGCAGGTTGCCATCGCCCCGGCGGGGACGTGGGGGCTGGTCCTCGGCTATCGGGGAAAGGCCCTGGAGGGATGGATCCTCCGGCGGGAGGACCTGGCCCTCCAGCGGATCCATGCGCTGGGTCCGATGAGCCTTCCCCGCCTTCGATCGATCCCGGAGGGTTTCCAGATCGACAGCCTGTGGGAGCCTTTCCGCTTCCGGATCCATCGAGACGGCTGGATCGAGCGGGAGGATCGGCAGCCGGCCGTCGGGCCTTTCGCGGAAGGGATCATCGAGGCCATCTGTGAGGGATCCGGAGCGGAGGTTCCTCCATGCGGCTGGTTCCTGGGCGTCGAACCTCCGCTGGCGGATCGATTCCGCTGGGAGATCGGCGCAGGACCCCGGGGGCGATGAGCGGCGCAACGGCCCTTCCTTTAAGGAGGTGACCATGGGACGTGAAACCGGAACCGAGCAGAAGGCTGGGATCACCGTGTTGCGTTGCGCGGAGTGCGGAGCGCCGATCGAGGGGACCCCGATCTTCGCCCATGGGAAGGCGTTCTGCCACCCGTGGCATGCGGAGCGCTATCCCCGCACCCATCCCGGGTTCTGGCAGCGGCTGTGGCGCGCCCTGCGAGGATCCGGGGAACCGGGGGGCGGGGGCTGCTGTTAGCTTTATGGAGGGGAAGCCACCATGTTGGAGGACATCCGCAAGGTCCTGGGTATCGCCTTGGCGGTGGTGACCTGCCCATGCCACCTGCCGGTGACGGCTCCTCTGCTTCTGAGCCTGCTGGCCGGGACGACCCTGGGAGCCTATCTCTCGACGCATCTGGAGGTCCTGGCGGCGGTCTCGACGGCGCTCTTCCTGGGCGGGCTGGCGCTGGCGGCAGCCGGATCCGAGGGCCGCCAGGGATCCGGCCGTGCGGCCGCTCATCCCACCGTTTCCAGGAGGTCCCAGCGGTGATGCGGAATCGATGGCATGTTCTCTTGCTGGCGGCGATGCTGTTCCGGGCCGCCTGCGCCGCGCCCGTCGCCCCGCCGGAGGCCCCTTCGGCCCTCCTGCAGGGGACGGTGGCTCCAACCTCTTCGCCGGCTCCATCTCCGGAGCGGGAGAGGCGCTCGTCGCCCCAGACCGCTGAGCCCTCGGCGACGGCGACTCCGGAACGGGTGGCGCGTCAGATCTACACGGCTTTTCGGACGATCCCCTCTCCGTGCTGTCCCCCGCGCCCCCTCCCGGAGGTGATCGCCCGGCTGGAGGGCATGCCGGGGATCCGGGCGATCCATCTGGAGGGGGATCGCCTGATCGTGGACTACGACCCGGGCGTTCTCTCGACGGAGGATCTCCCGGTGCTCTTCGCGTTGCAGGGGCTGGAGGTGAGCCCATGAAGGCGCTGCGGCGGTGGGGAGTCTGGATAGGGATCGGGCTCGTGCTCGCAGGCTGCACGGGGCTGAGGGGGGGCGGTGCTCCGGTGCCGGATTTCACCGTGCCCACCCTGGAAGGGAGGATGTTCACGCTTTCGCAGGCCCTGGGCGAGGGCAAGCCGGTGGTGCTCTTCTTTATGGCCTACTGGTGCGGCACCTGCGTCCCGGAGGCCCGGGCGTTGGCCCGCCTCCATCAGCGCTATGGGGATCAGGTGGTGATCGTGGCCCTGGATGTGGACCCGACCAGCACCCCGGAGGCCCTGGCGGCTTTTCGCGAAGCGGCCGGGAATCCGGATTACATATGGGCCTTCGATCGGGACAACACGGTGGCCCTGGCCTACCGGGTAACCCGGTTGGACACCACAGTGATCATCGATCCGCGAGGTCGGATCGTCTTCCGGGACGAGGTTCCGACGTCGTATGAGACGCTGGCCGCCCAGATGGCGCGGATCCTCCGGCCCACCACCCGTTAACCGGAGGGCAGGATCCCCATCGATCGGGAGGATGCTCCGATGGACTTCGTCCTGGCTTTCTACGCGGTGATGACTGGGATGATGGCCACGGTCAATCCATGCGGCATCGCGATGCTGCCGGCTTATGTGGGTTATGCCCTGGCGCGGACGGGAGGGCGTCTTTCGGTGCGGGAGGCCGTCGGGATGGGGCTGGCAATGGCGGCCGGCTGCACCGGTTTGTTTGTGGCGGCGGGGTTCGCCCTGGCGATGGGCCTGAGAACCCTCACCCGCTGGTCCCCTTTCCTGGGCCTGGGGGTCGGCGGGATCCTGGTCCTTCTCGCCCTCTCCCGGCTCGCCGGGCGGCCCTGGCCCCTCCCCGGGATCCCTCTGGAAGTCCGTGCGGGGGAGCGCTCCTCCCGATGGACCTGGTTCGGCTTCGGGGTGGCGTATGGCCTCGCTTCCCTGGGGTGCACGCTTCCCCTCTTCTTAGCCCTGGTAGGGTTTTCGCTGGCCCGGCGGAGCGGTGGAGAGGCGCTCCTCCTGATCCTGCTGTATGGGCTGGGGATGGGGGTGGTGCTCGTCGCCCTCTCCGTGGCCCTGGCCCTCATCGGGCGTCCTCTGGCCCGGGGGCTTCGCCGTCTGGCCGCCGCCGTGGAGACGGCGGGGGCTCTGCTCCTGCTGGGGGCCGGGCTCTATTTGATTTACTATTGGGGACGTATCCTTCTTTAATCGGAGGCTTCCATGAGCGAGACCGTCGTATATCGATCCCGTGTGCGGGTTGAACGGGTGAAGGGCCCCTTGCGGCGGGCGTTTCTCCCCATCGAACCGCAGCCCATCTTTTTCGGAGTTCACACCGAAGTTGCCCAGCATTATGGCGTGGACCCTCAAGCCCATGAGCCCCATGCCACTACGCTGGATTACCTGGTTGCGGCGGCGGCAGGCTGACTCGCCGGGACCTTGGGTGGCGCGCTGGAAGCGCGCGGGATCCCGGCGGGGGGAGGTCGGCTGATCGCCGAAGCGGTGGGGGAGGTTGAAAAGGAAGATAACGTTCTGGTCTTGCGGAGGATCCACGTGACCTATCGTCTGCGGATCGCCCCCTCCCAAATGGAGACCGCCCGCCGCGTCCATGGTTTCCATGCCCGTTACTGTCCGGTCGCACGGACGATCGGGAACTGCGTGGCCATCACCACCGAGCTGGAGCTCATCCCGGAGGAGCCTTGAGCCCAGGGATGGCGTTGAAGGGGCAAGCCCATCCGAACCTTGATGCAGGAGGAGGTCGGCATGGCGTATCTCACCACGGTTTCCGGCCGGCTGCTGCCGGTGGATCCGGCGTATGCCGCCTTGGCGGCTCAGGATCCTGCGCAGGCGGAAGCGATGTGTCCGGTCTGCGGCAGACGGTTCCCCTTCCGGATCCGGCGCTGGACGCTGGAGCGGATGATCCGGGGCTGGCACTTCGACAAGATCCGGGATGCGGGCTTTCACTTCTGCGAGACCCCGACCTGCCCCATCGTTTACTTCCACAACGGGGAGAGCCTCTACTTCGCTCTCGAGGATCTGCAGGTTCCGGTGGGGATCAAGCGCTTGGAGGCTCCTGTCCCGGTCTGTTACTGCAAGGGGGTGGATGAGCAGACCATCCTCTATGAGATCGTGGTCAAGCGCTGCTGTGATTCCATCAAGGATATCCAGGCTTATACGAAGGCCCGCACGGGGACGGAGTGCCACATCCGGAATCCCTCTGGGCGCTGTTGTGGAGACCATGTGCAGGCCGTTCTGCGCAAGGGGCTGGCCATGGCAGCGGATCTCCTCCCGGTCCTTCGGGCCGAGGCGGAGGCGGCCGCGGCGGAGATCCCCGCGGATGATTCGTGTTGTGCCGTGCGCTCCTGAGAGGAGCCGGCGCCGCGGATCAGCGTTGAGGAAGAGCCCAGGTGTTGCTTCGGCAACAGACAGGGCGGGCGGGGGGCTTTACAATCGGGGCGAAGCTGGGCGCGGGGTGGGAGATGGAGCGATTCTGGCACATTTCGTTGAGCCCGGTGCTGGAGGGCCTGAGCGAACGGGAGCGGGAACGCATCCACGCCCAGGTCCGATGGCTTCGATATCCTCGCGGCGCTTTCATCTACACCTTTGATGATCCAGCGGATCAACTTTACCTGCTTTATCAGGGGATAGTGAAGATCATTACGATACTTCCAGAGGGGAAAGAGCAAGTTCTGGAGCTGTTGGGCCCTGGAACGATGTTTGGTCAGTTCTTTCAACCCGGCCCGCGGCGCCGGCGGACCGCTGCGCAGACCCTGGAGGAAGCGGTGGTGGGGGTGCTTACGGAAGCCGATGTGCGCGCGCTCATCGGCTCCATCCCTGCCTTCGGGATCCGGATGATCCAGGAGATCTGTCGCTCTTATTGCGCGGCCATCGACCGGCTGGAGGGTATGATCCACGCTAGCGCCCAGCGGCGCCTGCTCGTCACCCTCGTGAGCCTGGCGGCCTCGATCCGCCCGGGCGCTTCCGAGCGAGAGGAAATCGTGATGCTTCCGGCCTGCATCACCCAGGAGGATCTGGCCAACATGGCTGGTCTGAACCGAGCGACAGCCTCGAAGCTGATCAACGTGTTGCGTCGCCGCGGCGTGCTGGGCGGGCGCGGCCGTGAATTGGTCATCCATCTCCCCCGCGTCCGCCATCTTCTGGAAGAGGACCTGTGAGGAAGATTCTCGGCAACGCGGCAGGTTTCATGCAAATCCATTTTATCCCCATCCGGGGGAGGGGGATTTAACGATGCTTCGATCGCTGCTGCGGCTTTCCCAAGATCTTCCCGTCCTGGTCGGTCTCACAGAGGAGATCCTGCCGCTCTTAGCCGCTGGGTGGCTGGCCTTGCTCATCGGTTTCATCCTTGGTGGGTGGGAGTGGGCTTTCGCGGTTGGCTTGTGGGGGACGGTGACCCTGATCATGCTCTGGCCGGTGGGGCGCCGCCTGGGCCGGAGGTATTTATCCTATCGCACGGTCTGGTTCATCCTCGGCGTGCTCAGCATGGCCTACATCCCTGCCATCGGCTTCATCCTCCAGTCAGGCCTTCCGTATGCCATCAAGCTCGCGCTGTGGCTCCTGCTTCCCATCGACCTCACCGTGTTCGCGATCCTGCCGAGCCTGCGGGCGGCCATCGGCCGCCCGATCCGGATGTTCTTCCGGCCGGATCTTCTCTTTGGCGACGGCCGGGTCCTATGCTGTGGGACTGTGGCATTGCTGTTTGGGATCCGATATCTGATCGGGCCGCCCCCTCCGGAAGGCGTTCCCGTGGCCCTGCCCAAGTGGAACTGGTGGGGGATCGCGTTCGCCATGGCCTTCGGCTTCATCCCCATGATTCCCCTCCGGGGGATGACCAAACTCCTCATGCGCATGGCGCGGTTGACCCGCGGCAAAGGATACGGTTGGTGGGGCGTCATCCTGAAGGAGACGTTCCTGGCTGTCACGATCCTCGGCATCGTCCTGGGGTTCCACCATGTGTTCAAGGGCTGGGTGCCCTTTGAGGCGCGGTTCTGGGAGCATGCGCGCGAGGCCATCGAGCACCGCGGGGTGTGGCCCGGCCTCCTCCTGATGGGCTTCGGGTACGGGTGGCTTGTCTTCGTCCGGGGTAGCTACAAGATGCGCATCGGCGAGCCGTTCATCCGCGAGACGGTTCTCCAGACGTGGATCAAGGAGCTGCTGTACGTGCCCGGCGTCGTGGCCCTCGTGCCCGGGGTGATGTTCCTCGTGGAGGAGCACTTCGGGGAGTTCAATAAGCCGTCGATGCTGGCGGTCGGCATCCCCTTCTTCCTGTGGGGCTTCCTCTGCGTGACCGCCTTCCGGGTCCTGGCCCAGGTCAACCAGCGGCGGGCGCTCGTCCAGCAGATGGCCGCGGTGGTGTTGCCGGCGATGGACGCGGAGGTCCGGCGTCGTCTCCTGATCCGGATGATGGAAGCGCTGGCGGAGATGCCCGAGGGCCAGCGGCGTGATCTGATGAAGGCCATGCTGGAGGCGTTGCGGGATCAGCCGGAGGAGGTGCGAATGACCATGGCGGTGGCCCGGATGGAAGCCATGGCCGCGCTGGCTGAGCCTCAGCGTCGGATCCTGATGCGAACGATGGAAGCCTTATCCAAGGAGGCTTGAGTGGGCGTGCGCGATGGGCTGGCCCATGGGATCAGTGTGCTGGCCCTTCCCTATGGCTACACAGTAGCCCTTTGGGTCACGGGGGCCATGGCGCGGGAGCATTACCGGGCGCTGGGCTGGGGGGACGCCTGGGCCTTCCTGGCCGGCGCTCTGGGCGCCTTCCTGACGCTGGCTGGGATCTCGCGCTCCCGCATGCCCACGGAGATCCCCGGTCGCTTGCCCTCCACCCTTGCCCTGAACGGCTTGGCGGCCATCGCCGCTGGGGGAGGCACGGAGGTTTGCTGGGCGATCCCAACGTCCTGGATCGGGTTTCTGATGGCCGGCTTCACAACTACATGGATTTATATCCTCAGCATCGCGCTTTTCGCACATCTCGCAGATCTGCTCCGGAGGTGAACGCGATGGAATGGATCCGGTGGGCTCTGGTCTTCTTCAGCTTGGCCGCGCCTGTGGGCTCTCTGGTCGTTGATCGGATCGTAGGGATCCCCGCCCGCCGCCTTTTCGTGCTCTGGGGCCTCCCCTCCTTAGGGGCCTTCCTGATCGGCTGGCTCTGGGCCCTCGGGGTGCGGGATCCGCTGGGAGAGCTGGTCGGGTGGGGAGCGATCGGAGGATTGGCGGCCACCCTCGCCCTGGACGCGGTGCGGCTCAGCGGGGTGGCCCTGGGCGCCTTCCCTATGGATATGCCCAGCATGTTCGGCCTGATCGCCCTGGGCCAGGCCCCTCGTTTCCAGCGGCAGATGATGGCCCAGATGATCGCCCATCTGGCGGCTCTGCCGCCGGAGGCCCAGCGGGCCGCCCTGCGCGCCCGGCTGCAGGCCCTGGCGAAGTTGCCGGAACGAACGCGGGTGGCGGTGGTGGCTGCTATGCAGAGCGGGCTGATGCGCCTCCCGGAGACCCAGCAGAGGACGTTGCTGGCCGCTCAAATGAGCCTGCTGGCGGAACTGCCGTCGGAGGCGCGGCGGGCGGTGCTGCGGGCGATGGATCAGGCTATGGTCGGGGCCCCCAATCCGCCGGTTTACGCCCAGCCCCGGGGCCTCCCCCAGCTGGAGATGGCTCAATTTCGCCGCCTCGCGGCCGCGGCCTTCCCACAAACCTTACAGGAAGCCGGACTCCCGCTTTGGAAAGTCCGCCTCGCCGGCTATCTATGGCATTTCCTGATCGGCATGACGTTCGGGATCACCTACACGTTGCTCTTCGGGCATGGGACGTGGGCCCTGGCGTTCCTGTGGGGTGCCTTCGTCTGGCTCTCTATGATGGTGCTCATGCCGCCCATGATGCCGCTCATCCGCTTTCCATGGTGGTTCCCCATCGTTCCGTTTATCGCCCATATGGCCATGGCCGTGCCGATCGGGCTGTTCGCTTCCCTGATCTCAGCCCCCGCGCATCTGCGCAGCCTTCTGGGATGGCTGGGCTGAGCGGTCCCAGGAGCGCGCGGACAAACCCATAGATCTCGAAAGGAGGTCTGTCATGAGCGCGATGCAAGAGATGGTGAGGGCGTTGGCCTCGTTGCCCGAGGAGCAGCGTCGGACGCTGATGGCCTCGCGCCTGGAGCTGTTCGCCGAGATGGAGGAGGCGGAGCGCCGCCGCAGCATGGCCGAGATGATCGAAGCCATCATGGGCTTGTCGGATGAGGAGCGCCGGCGGCTCTTCCGCACCCGCCTGGAGGTCCTGGCGGGCTTCCCGGAAGATAAGCGGATGAAGCTGATCCAGACCCACATGACGATCCTCCAGGAGAAGGGCCCGACGGCGGTGCAGCAGGAGATGCAAACCATTCATGGTCTCCTCGGTGAACTCTCCCCGGCGGCCCGCGAGTTCGTGCAGAAGCTGATGGCCCAGATGGGGCCCTCTCACTCCCATTGAAAGGAGGTCGCCATGGCTGGACAAACATGGGTGACCCTTGACCGCTGGATCCTGCGGCCGGTGGCGCGCTGTTGCCAGGGGTCCAGGCGCCCATAGGGGCGCGAGGGAGGATCTGGGAGGACGGGTGGGGGGCACCCAGTGCCCCCCACCCCCCAATAAGGAGGTCTTATGGGGTTTCCCAAGGTGGGCCCTGATCGGCTGCGGAGGGCGCTCGCCGTCTTCGCTCACCCCGATGATGAGACGTGCTTGGCCGGAGGCGTTCTGGCCCGGTGCGCGGCTGAGGGCTTTGAGGTTTCCCTGATCTGCGCGACCCGGGGGGAGCAGGCACCTCCGTGCTGTCTTCCGGAGCCGGTCTCCCCGGCGGAGATGGGACGGATTCGGGAACAGGAGCTCCGCTGTGCGGCTCAAGTTTTGGGGATCCGGCGGGTGCGCATCCTGAACCTGCCCGATGGGTTGGTGCGTGAACATCAGGCGAGGTTGGAGGCCCTGCTCGTTCGTTTCATACAGGATCTGCAACCCCTGGTGGTGCTCTCCTTCGGGCCGGATGGGGTGACCGGGCATCCGGATCACGTCGCGGTGGGGGAGGCGGTTGCCCGGGCGATCGAAGCGGCCGGCCGACCTTCGACTTCGAAGGACCCGGAGCTGGCCTGGGCAGGGCTGAAGCCCTGGCAGGTGCCATTTTATTACCAGCTGGTTGATCCCCGGCGATCCGCCCCCTATGGCGAGATATGGATGATCGACGTGAGCGCCTACCTGTGGACCAAGATCCGAGCGCTTCGCTGTCATCAGAGCCAACGCTGTTGCTGGGAGCCCATGCTGCATGGCGGGGATGGGTCCGCCTTGCGAGTGGAAGTTCTTCGTGTCATCCGAGGTCGCTCTGGCCTGATCTGGAAGTCTTAGAGCTTGTTCGGGGGAGCCATGCTGGCTTTTGTGCTCAGTGGGGGAGGGAATCTGGGAGCGCTCCAGGTGGGAGCAATGCGCGCTGTGATCCAACGAGGCCACACCCCTGGGCTCCTGGTCGGCACATCCGCCGGGGCGCTCAACGCGGCCTACCTGGCGGCTTATCCGGATGACGAAGGGCTTTCCGGCCTGGAGCGCTGCTGGCAGGAGACCGCCCGGGCACGCTTGTATCCCGGCGGCTTGTTGCAGGCGCTCTGGCGCTGGATCTGCAGGAAGGAGAGCCTTTTTCCAAACGCCTCTTTATACCGGTTCATCAAAGCTCACATGCCCCCTGGGATCTCCAAGTTTCGTGATCTCAAGGGGCCCCGCCTCTTGATCACCGCTGCGCAGCTTCCTGATGGAGCGCTTCGGTTGTTCGGCGAAAGCCCGGAGGATTCGCTCCTGGACGCGTTGATGTCCAGCACGGCTATGCCCCCTTATCTTCCCCCCTGGCGCTGCGCGGATGGAAGCCTCTGCATCGATGGCGGGGTGGTCGCGCTGCTCCCAGTGGAGATCGCTATCGCTCGGGGAGCCAAAGAGGTTTATGCGTTCCATATCCTCCCTTATCCCCTCTCATCCCCGGCGAGGAGGAAGCTCAGCCTGCTGGATCTCATGGAATCTGCGCTCTCGCCGATGCTTCAATGTCAGGTGGAAACCCAGATGCTTCGGGCCACAAGGCAGTTAGGGAAGCGTGTTCACTGGATCCCTTTATCCCCGCCTCGGAGGCTGCCTTTCTGGGATTTCTCCCATGCCACTGAGCTCATCGAAGCAGGATATCAACAGGCGACGCTCCATCTTGCTTCCTCCCGGCGAGGCTCGTCCGCCTGGTCCCCTATGGGCCAGATCCTGGAGCGGCTCTGTGTCCTGGGCAGGCGCGCGTTCCGTGCTTAAAGGCCGACCCTTGGGGATCCCCGATCACGCAAACTCGGAGCCCGCAGGGATCCGGTTCAGCGTCCTATCCACGCATGGGAGGAGCGCTATGGATGCGCGGGAGAAAGAGCGGTTACGTCAAGCCACGATGGCCAAACGACAAGCGATCATCGCCGATCTGGAGCGAGAGCGAGGAACCCGGGTGATCACCCTGATCCATCGAAAGGAGCCATGGGAGGACGAAAACCATGAGGCGATCACCATAGAGGATTCCGAGTTCGTCTTGATGCGGATTCGGACGACCCCACCGGAGCAACCCATCGATCTCATTCTGCACACCCCCGGCGGCTTAGCGCTGGCTGCGGAGATGATCGCCATGGCCCTGAAACGTCATCTCGCCAAGGTGACTGTAATGGTGCCCTTTTACGCGATGTCCGGCGGCACCCTCATCGCCCTGGCTGCGGATGAACTCCGCATGGAACCCTACAGCGTCCTGGGGCCGGTAGATCCTCAAATCGCGGGCATGCCTGCGGTCTCCCTCCTACGGCTTCTTCAACTCAAGCCGATGGAGATGATTCAGGATCAATCCCTGGTCCTGTTGGATGTGGCCCGTCTTGCTCTGGAGAATGTGCAGCGGTTCGTCCGCTGGCTTCTGGAAGGGCGCGTTCCCCCCGAACAAGCGGCTGGGATCGCCGAGTTCCTCACAGGGGGTTACCTGGCACATGACACGCCGATCACCATGGAGGTGATCCGGGAGATGGGTTTGAATGTTGTGGAAGGGATCCCGGCCCGTGTCTACGACCTTTTTGAAACCTGCGCCTTCGGGGTATGCAAACGTCCGTGTCTCGCCCGCTATGATCGAGAGCTGGCTCTCTGAGGCCTCCTCAGCGCACCTCGAACGCTAAGCGGATCTGCAGGCGGTCCTCGATGTAGAGGCGGACCTCCCATCGTCCGGGCGGGAAGCCGTCCGGCCGGGTGTTGTAGATGTAGCCGGGCTGGCCTGGGCGGCCGTCCCAGAGCAGCGTGCTGCTGTCCTCCAGGGCGCCCTCCCGATACCAGGCCACCGTCCACGGCGCCCCCACGGGCATGTTCTCCACGCGGAACCGCCCGCAGATCCGAGTGGTCCCGGTGGGGAAGACCGTAGGGGGCGGCACAGGGATCCGGAGGGGCCGCCCGCGCTCGTCGCAGGCGTCCGTGAGCGCCAGATCCGTGAAGCGGGCGTTCGGCGGCGCCGGGACGGCGGAGGGGAGCGGGGTCAGCAGGGTGGGCGGATACGGCAGCGTCGGCGAGGGGAGGGGAGACGGCGGCGAGGTGGGCGACGGGGAGGGCGTCGGCCGGGATGTAGGTGTTGGTGGGATCTCTTCAAGAGGTGTGGGGGATGGAGAAGGAAGGACCTCCAAGAAGGGTGTGGGGGAAGGGGAAGCCGGCCCGGGCCATCCCGGCGGAGGGATTTCGAAGGGCAAGTGGAAGCCGGAGCGGGCGAAAGCGTTCAGGGCGCCCGTGCCGAGGGCCAGCCCGAGGGCCAGCCAGAACCAGCGGCGCGCCCGCCGCTCCGCGGCGCGGCGCACGATCAGATAGCGGGTGCGGCGGGCTTCCCGCCATGCCCACGCGGCTCCGATCAGGGCCAGCAGCGCCCCGATCACCCCGATCCCCGTCAGCGCCGAAAGCCAAGGGACCCCTGTGTTCATCCGCTCCTCTTGGAGGGAGAGATCCGGGCTGCTTGTCCTCCCCTCACGCCGCCGGCTCCAGATCCCGGGCGAAAGGCTCCGGGGAGAGCGGGTAACCGGTGGCGAACACCATCAGGGTGTTCCAGTCGACGGAGCGTCCGGGCCGGAAGTAGCGCCGGATCAAAAAGGCCCCCGTCTCCGGCGAGGCGATCCATGCCTCATCTTCCCCGATCCGCGCCCGCAGCGTCATCAGCAGCTGGGAGGCCGCCAGCTCCCCCAGCAGATAGTTGTGGTAGTAAACCGGCGCGATGCTGAAGTGGATCTTCGCCGCCCAGTCGGGCGCATCCCGCCCCTCCGGGCGCCGGACCATCTGGAACTCCTCCACCAGGTCCCACCACAGGCGGTTGAGGTCCTGCCGGGGGTTCTGATACAGGGCGCGTTCGAAGTGAGCCATCACCAGCACCCAGCGGGTGAAGATCAGCAGCTTGGCCCGGTGGCGCCGGAGGGCCTGAGGCAGCACCTCCCGAAGGGTTCCCTCTTCCAGGCCCAGGTAGCGCCGCAGCCAGGCCGGGTGATGGATCAGGCGGCCCATCAGCACGGCGATGGCCTCGGTGGAGAGGATATGGGCCGGCGTGCGCAGCAGGAAGGGGAGGTCCCGGTCGATGTATTTGTCGTAGACCGCATGGCCGAGCTCGTGGAGCATCGTCTCGGCCCAGTAGGCGTCGGGCTGGAGGTTGGCCAGGATCCGCACGTCCCCTTTGCGGTCGATGTGGATGCAGTAGGCGTGCTGCTGCTTTCCCTCCCGCTCGTAGAGATCGCTGCGGGCCAGGATGTCCTCGATCTCCAGCCCGATGGCCGAATAAAAAGCCCGCGAGAGGGCCACCGGATCGCGGCCCTCGAACAGGCGGCTGATCCCATCCCCGGCTTCCGGCGGCTCCTGGAAGAAGGGATCGCTGTAATGCCAGGGGCGCAGGTCGGCGACCTCCACGCCGAACCGCCGGGCCAGCTCCGCGTCCAGCTCCGCCTTATAGGCGGCGAACAGGGGGCGGGTCAGCCGATCCAGCTGATCGAGCAGCCGGAACAGCTCCCCCTCATCCTGCTCGGCCAGGGCCAGGCTCATGGTGTAGAAGTTGTCAAAGCCCACCTGGCGGGCCCCTTCGTTGCGCAGCTCCACCAGGCGGAGCAGCCGTTCGGCCACCTGCGCCCCGATCTGCTTGCTGGCCTCCCAGGCCTCCCGCCGCAGGGCCAGGTCCTCGGAGGTCCGCAGGATCTGGCGGATCTGGTTGTCGGTGACCGGCCGCCCCCGCAGGGTGGCCCGGAAAGTGTTGAAGGCGCCCTCGACCTCTTTCTCCAGCTCGGTGATGGCATCGATCAGGGCGGGGTCGATCTGCAGGCCGCGGAAGTCGTCATAGAGGATGCGGGCCTGGCGGGCGAGCAGAGGGGGGACCTGGGGGTTCGGGGTGAAGACGCCGTCTTTGAGGAGCCCGGCCTCCTCCATCAGCCGGCGCAGCCGGGCGAAGGCCTCCCGGTCGGCGTAAACCTTGCGCAGCGCCGCGGTCAGCCGGGCGTATTCTTCCTCGTCCTCCTTGCGGCCGGTGGTGGTGAACCGCCAGTAGGCTTCCGACTGGGCGACGACCAGCGGCTCCACCTGCCGGGTGTGGGCCTCGATGAACGCTTGCAGCGCATGGCTCACGGTTCCGCTCCCTTTTCTATGCGTTCTCCGGATGCTCCATGGGGCGAGGGCGCCGCACCCAAAGGACCAGCACGTCGCCCTCCGGCCAGCGCTCCACCCGGGCGGCGATCACGTCCGCCCAGCGCCGTTCTCCGGACGGGGCGGGGAAATCCAGCTGCACCGGGCGTCCCTCCCCCCAGGCCCGACGGCAGCGCTCCAGCATCTTCTCCCCGTTGAAGGTCCGCATCTGGCACACTGCCACCGGCTGGGGCGTGGGCCCTTCGTAGATCGAGAACGCCCAGACCTCCCGGGCAGGTTGAAATTGCGGCGCCGGCCCTTCCACGACGGTGATCCACTCCGGCTCCATCCACCGCATCCTTCCCCCACCCCCTTTCGGATCTTCCGATTTCCATATCCGGTTAAAACATTTTACCACGGCCTGCAGGCCCATTTCTGACGAAGGGAACACCTCAGCGCCTGGAGCGTGGGATCCCCTCTCCGCCCGCAGCCTATCGCGGCTCGGAGGCGGGCTGTGGGGCCGGGGCGGGCGCATACCGCAGCACCAGGTTCCGGGCCGCCCGGGCCTCGTCCAGCCGGCGGACGGGGGTGGTGTGCGGAGCCCGCTGCAGCCGTTCGGGGTCCTCCCGGGCTTCCTCGGCGATGCGCCGCATCGCCTCGGCGAAGGCGTCCAGGGTGGCCTTGCTCTCGGTCTCCGTCGGCTCGATCATCAGGGCTTCGGGGACGATCAGCGGGAAGTAGTTCGTCGGCGGATGGAAACCGTAATCCATCAGCCGCTTGGAGATGTCGAGGGCCCGGATGGGGGTGCCGGGGATCTTCCCCATGATCACAAACTCGTGCTTGCAGAGCCGGTCGTAGGGCACCGGGTAGATCCCCCGCAGCCGCGCGAGGAGGTAGTTGGCGTTGAGGACCGCCGCCTCGGAGACCTCCCGCAGGCGCGGGCCGTGCATCCGAATGTAGGTGTAGGCGCGGACGAAGACCCCGAAGTGGCCGTGGAAGGCCCGCACCCGGCCGATGCTCCGCTCCGGCCAGACGAACGTGTAGAAGGGTTCGTCCGGCCGCACCGTTCGTTCCCGATCGATGGCCACGATGGGCCCGGGCAGATAGGGGGCCAGCCGCTCGCTGGCCCCGATGGGGCCGGCCCCGGGGCCGCCGCCGCCGTGGGGGGTGCTGAAGGTTTTGTGGAGGTTGTAGTGCATGACGTCGAAGCCCATCGCGCCGGGCTTGCAGATCCCCATCAGGGCGTTCATGTTGGCCCCGTCCCCGTAGATCAGCCCCCCGCAGCGATGGACCAGGTCGATGGCCTCCAGCAGGTTCTCGTCGAAGAGGCCCAGGGTGTTGGGGTTGGTGATCATCAACCCCGCCACCGTCTCATCGCACTCCTTCCGCAGGGCGTCCAGGTCGATGTTCCCCCGCCGGTCGGAGGGGATGTTGACCACCCGCAGGCCCGCCATCGCCGAGGAGGCGGGGTTCGTGCCGTGGGCCGAGTCGGGGATCAGCATCTTGATCCGCTTCTTCCCCTCCCCGCGGTCCCGATGGTAAGCCCGGATCATCAGGATGCCGGCCAGCTCCCCCTGGGAGCCTGCCGCCGGCTGGAGGGAGACCGCGGCGAACCCCCCGATCTCTTTCAGGAACTCCTGCAGGTGATACATCAGCGCCAGCGCGCCCTGCACCGTCTCCGGATCCTGATAGGGGTGCAGGTGGGCGAAGCCCGGCAGGCGGGCCATCTCCTCGTTGATCTTGGGGTTGTATTTCATGGTGCAGGAGCCCAGGGGGTAAAAGCCCTTATCGACCCCGTAGTTCATCTGGGAGAGCCGGAGGAAGTGGCGGACGACATCCACCTCGCTGACCTCGGGCAGCGGGAGATCCGCCCGCTGGAACCCCTCCGGCAGAGGGGCCTCGGGCACATCGGGCTCCGGCAGCTCCACCCCGCGCCGGCCGGGGACCGAATATTCAAAGATCAAGGGCTCCGTCATCGGTTCACCTCCCTAACCTGTAGAAGCCGCGACCTTCGCGTCATCGAAGACGGAGGTTCGGCACGTAAGCCGAAATTCATTTCGGCATCTGGGTTGTAGGAGCGGCTTCAGCCGCGACCCTTATGCCATCAAAGGCCGAGGCCCTGGGTGAAAGCCTCTCCTGCAGCCGTGACCTCCGCGCCATCGAAGATGGAAAGTTCGGGGCGAAAGCCCCTCCTCGGCATCCTTCTGCCGGATCGGCTTCAACCGCGGCCTTGTCCTTCTCCGCCGATCTCGCCCAGGGCCGTCACCAGGGCGTCCAGCTCCTCCCGGGTGTTCATCTCCGTGGCGCACAGCAGCATATGGCCCTCCAGCTCCGGGTAGGCCCGGCCCAGGTCGTAGCCGCCGATGATCTGATAGTCCTCATAGAGGATCCGGTTGATCTCCTCCACCGGCCGGGGGGTTCGGACCACAAACTCATGGAAGAAGGGCTGCTCCGTCCACACCTCGTAGCCGGGGAGGGCGGCGATGCGCCCGGCCAGGTAATGGGCCTTGTGGTAGCAGAGGGCGGCCACCTGGCGCAGGCCGTGCCGGCCCAGGGCCGAGAGATAGATCGTGGCCGCCAGGGCCATCAGGCCCACGTTGGTGGTGATGTTGCTGGTGGCCTTCTCCCGGCGGATGTGCTGCTCGCGGGTGGAGAGGGTGAGCACATAGCCCCGACGGCCCTCCAGGTCCACCGTCTCCCCCACCAGGCGCCCCGGCAGCTGGCGCACGAAGGCCATCCGGGTGGCCATCAGGCCCAGGTAAGGCCCGCCGAAGCTCAGGGGGATCCCCAGGGGCTGCCCCTCGCCCACCACGATGTCCGCCCCCCAGGACCCCGGGGGTTCGAAGAGGGCCAGGGCGATGGGGTTGATCACCGCGATCAGCAGCGCCCCCGCCCGGTGCACGCGGTCCGCGGTCTCCCGCAGGCGGGCCGGCGGGAGCACCCGGCCCAGGAAGTCGGGGTAAGGGATCACCAGGGCCGCCGTCTCCCCATCCAGACGGGCCTCCAGCGCCTCCAGCACGGCCAGCGGCTCCCGCAGCTGCTCCCGGGTCCAGCCTTCATCCCCCTCCAGGCGGACGTCCAGGTGCTGCACGTAGGTGCGGACCACGGCCCGGTATTCCGGATGGATGGTGGGGAAGAGAAGGATACGGGGCCGCTCGCCCCGGGTCAGCCGCAGGGCCATCAGCACCGCCTCCGCCAGCGCCGAGGAGCCGTCGTAATGGCTGGCGTTGGCGACCTCCATGCCGGTGAGGGCGCAGATCATCGACTGGAACTCGAACATCGCCTGGAGGGTCCCCTGGCTGACCTCCGGCTGATAGGGGGTGTAGGCGGTGTAGAACTCGCCCCGGCGGAGCAGCTCATCGACCACGGCGGGGATGAAATGGCGGTAGGCGCCGGCCCCCAGGAAGCAGGCATATTGGCCGGCGTGGGTGTTGGCCTCCGCCAGGGCCTCCAGCTCCCAGCGGGCCTCCAGCTCGGTCAGGGGAGGAGGGAGGTTCAGCGGAGGGAACCGATAGGCTTCCGGGACATCCGCGAAGAGGTCCTCGATGCGCTCCACGCCGATGACCCGGAGCATCTCCTGACGCTCTTCCTCAGTGTGCGGGATGAACCGCATCGGCGCCTCCGGAACACGATGATCCCGCGCGAGGAACTTCGGGGTTGCGCGGAGGAAGATGGGCTCAGTGCGCGCGAGCTTCGCAGTGAGCCCGGTAGGCCTCCGCGTCCATCAGGGTCTCGTATTCCGCCGGATCGCTGGGGCGGAACCGGATCAGCCAGGCCCGCCCGTAGGGATCCTGGTTGACCCACTCCGGGTTCTGGACGAGCTCCGTGTTCACCGCGGTGATGGTCCCGCTCATCGGCATGTAAAGGTCGGCCGCGGCCTTGACCGACTCGATGGTCCCGAAGACCTCGCCCTTGCGGAAGGTGCGGCCGACCTCGGGGAGCTCCACGTAAACCACGTCGGAGAGCTGGCTCTGGGCGTAATCCGTGACACCGCAGACGGCTTCGTCGCCTTCCAGGCGGACCCACTCGTCGGACTCGGTGTAGCGGAGATCCGGCGGGATGTTCATGGTGACCTCCGGCGCAGAGGATCCATCTGTCTTCATTCTAAGCGGATGGGCAGGCGAGGGCAACGGGGGTCATTCCGGCTTGCAGGCATACGCGGTGAAGAGATCGCCCAGGTTGATGTAAACCGGCAGGCGTTCCAGCCGCGCGGCCCGGACCAGCCGGCTCAGCAGCGCGCCCAGGGTTGGGAAGAGGGCGCGGACCCGGGTGGCGAGGTAGCCCAGGCGCAGGTAGCGGCCCTCGGCGGCGGCGTGGTGGAAGCGGAACCCGGCTCGCTCCAGCATGTGCTGCAGGGTGCGCCGGGAGAAGTAGTAAAGGTGCATCTCCATCAGCCAGGGCCACCGCGGGCCCAGCAACCGGGCGAAGGGGCTCTCGATGTCCATCGTATGGATCACCACCCAGCCCCCCGGCTTCAGGATGCGATGGATCTCCCGCAGCTCCCCCATCGGATCGCTGAGGTGCTCGATGACGTCCCACATGGTGACCACATCGAACCAGGCCTCCGGGAAAGCGGCCTCCCGGAGGGTGCCTTCCACCACCCGCAGCCCCCGGGAGCGGGCGACCTCCACGGCCCATCGGGAAGGCTCCACTCCCCAGGCCTCCCAGCCGTGGGCCTGGGCGATCTCCAGGAACACGCCGACGTGGCAACCCACATCCAGCAGCCGTCGGCCCCGGCCGGGTCCGAGGAGCCGCTCGATGGGCCGGAGGTGCCGCTCGAAGGTCAGCACCCGGCCCTCCCGCTCCAGGACATACAGCGGGTCCTCCATCGCCCGATAGGTTTCCGTGATCTCCGCCGTCTCATAGCGGGGGTTGGTGTAGACCAGTCCGCACTCCAGGCACTGCACGATGGGCGGATGGATGCCGTAGCCGTCGCTGGTGCACCGGAAGTCCGGAGCCCGGCTTCGCCGGCGGTCCAGGGTGCTGGGGAACCGCAGGCGGGCGCGGGAGGAGCCGCAGAGGTTGCAGGCCACGAACTCCATCGAAGCCTCCAGGGTTATCCGGCGATCCGGTCGCGGGCGAGCCGGAGGACGGTGCCCAGGGCCCGCCAGATCTCCCGGCGGGAGATCTTGGACCGCCCGTAGCGGCGGTCCTGGAAGCGGATGGGCACCTCGGCGATGCGGAAGCCGGCCCGCTGCGCCCGGTAAGTGATCTCAATGAGGAAAGCGTAGCCCTCGGCGCGGATGGTCTCCGGGGCGATGGCCTCCAGGACCTGGGGGCGATAGCAGCGGAAGCCGGTGGTGACGTCGCGGGGGGTCAGCCCCAGCACGAGGCGGGCGAACCCGTTGGCCCCTCGGCTCAGCAGCCGGCGATACCACGGGCTGTCGATCACCTCCCCGCCGGGGACATAACGGGATCCGATCACCAGGTCCGCCTCCCGGCTTCTGGCGAGGAGATCGGGCAGGTGGGCCGGATGGTGGGAGAAGTCCGCGTCCATGGTGAGGAGACGGTCGTAGCCCCGAGCCCGGCCGAAGCGGAACCCGGCCACGTAAGCGGTCCCTAAGCCCAGCTTGGCCGGCCGATGAATCACGTGGATCCGTGGATCCGCCGCGGCCATCCGGTCCACAATCTCCCCCGTCCCATCGGGGGAATGATCGTCCACGACCACCACCTCCAGGTCCAGGGGGAGGCTCAGGATGGCCCGGATGAGGGCCTCAATGTTCTCCCGTTCGTTATAGGTGGGGATGATCACCAGGCTGCGCACCGGCTCTCGCTCCTTTCCTTCAAGAGGGATGGGCAGGGGCGTGGGATGCGATCAGGATCATCCGCTGTTTGCGGATGATCCATCCATCTGAGCGGCGGAGGAGGATCTCTGCGGCTTCGGGGCCGCCGGAGGCGGCGAAGGCGCGGGCTCGGGCGGCGGCCGGGCCGTCCGGGGGCACCGGCGCCCACCAGCGCTCCCAGGGGAGAAGCTCCTCCACGACCTCCAGAGCGCGCACCTGCAGGCCGGCGGCCTTTATCCGGGCTTGCCATTCCTCCCGACTGAGGGCTTGCATGTGGGAGGGATCCCGGATCCGTTCCAGCTCGTTCAGGAAGCGGGCGGCGGCCGGGTCGGAGGGGGCGATCATATCCACCAGGCCCAGCCGTCCGTTCGGGGCGAGCACGCGGGCCATCTCCGCGAGGGCGCGGGGGAGGTTCGGGAAGTGATGGGCCGCCCGCCGACAGGTAACCCACTCGAAGACCCCATCGCGGAACGGCAGGGCCTCCGCGTCACCGATCACGAAGAAGGACCGGGGGAAGGGATCGGCCTGGCGCCGGAACTCCCGGGCCATCGCCGGGGTGAGATCCAGGCCCACCACGGCCTCCACGTATGGGGCCAGGGCGAAGGCGGTGTGCCCGGGGCCTGTCGCCACGTCCAGCAAACGCCCGTGGCCCTGAGGTTGAAGCATGGCGATCAGCCGCTGCAGATCCTCCCCGGAGCGATGGGAGACGCTCTCGGTGTAGGCCGGGGCATAACGGGAGAAGAAGTCCTCCGCCCGCTCTTTGGGATCCATGGCCTCCTCCGAACGCGGATGCGCTTCTATCATAACGCGGAAGATCCGGAGGGCGTTCCAGGGGAGGACGCCAGGGATCCCCACGCCTCCGTTCCGGTCGACGCGGGGCATGCCCCGATGGCCGAATGTGACCGCCGCATCCTTTTTCGCTCAAACGACTTGACAGAAAAACCTGCGCGTGCTACATATATGGACAAACCCCGGAAGGCGTGGGCCGCCGATGCGGATTGGGATCCTGCATCCACCGGCTGGCGCGAGGGGCGCTCCGCGGTTGCGGATCGCGCAGCGGGTGGATCTCATCTCCTCGATGAACACCTGTATCTGTCCTGAGCGGGGGCAGAAGGGGGCCGCCCGCTTGGGACGCGCGCCCCGCTGAGCGGAACCGACCTCCCTCTGCCCCCGCTTCTCCGCTTCCGGTCAACCCAACCTCCCTCCCTCTACCGGTTCTGTTCTCCCTGTCGTCAGTTGCCGTTTTCAATCCGCCAGGGGTGAGCGGAGAGCAGAACCGAAGGGGAGCCTAAGAGACCATCTTGGCGAAGGTGATCTTCCCTTTACAGGGAAAACGGATCCCCTTCGGGGGGAGGGGGATAGAGAAGTTGTTCTCCCAACTTGCCTGATTCCAAAAACTGAGCTTCAGGAGGGACCTGCCATGGCGACGTATGCGGATCCGCAGGCTTTGGTGGACACCGAGTGGGTGGCCCAGCACCTTCAGGATCCGAAGGTGCGGATCGTGGAGGTGGATTATGACCCGGCCAGCGCCTATCATCTGGGCCACATCCCGGGCGCTGTGCTCTTCGACTGGCGGAAGGATCTGAACGATCCAGTGCGGCGGGACATCCTGAGCAAGGAGGCCTTCGAGGCCCTCAACAGCCGCGCCGGGATCTCCAACGACACCACCGTGGTGCTTTACGGGGATTTCCGGAACTGGTTCGCGGCCTTCGCCTTCTGGATCTACAAGTATTACGGCCATGCGGATGTGCGGTTGCTGAACGGCGGCCGCAAGAAGTGGATCGAGGAGAAACGCCCGCTCACCGAGGAAGTCCCTTCGTATCCCCCAACCACCTATCGGGCTCAGGACCCGGACGCTCGGCTGCGGGCGCATCTGCCCTACGTCCTGAACGTGCTGGGCAAGCGCGGGGTGGCCCTGGTGGATGTGCGTTCCCCGGCGGAGTTCACCGGGGAGATCACCGCTCCGCCGGAGTATCCCAACGAGGCGGCCCAGCGGGGCGGCCACATCCCCGGCGCGGTGAACATCCCATGGTCGAAGGCCCTCAACGACGATGACACCTTCAAGGATGCCGAGTCCCTGCGCCGGATCTATGAGGAGGCAGGGGTCACCCCGGACAAGGAGGTCATCACTTACTGCCGCATCGGAGAGCGCTCCTCGGTGACCTGGTTCGTGTTGCGCCATCTGCTGGGCTATCCCAACGTCCGCAACTATGACGGCTCGTGGTCCGAGTGGGGCAACACGGTGGGGCTTCCCATCGAGCGCTGAACGACAGAAGGGCTGGGCGGGCGCCCGGCGCTCCCGCCCAGCCTTTGCTCCTCGGTAGTGGGAGGTGGGCATGGCGCGGGTGGTGCGGACGGTGGATCTGCGGGCCGGGGTGGAGCTGTGCACGGATTCCCCGATCGGGCGGGTTCAGCAGGCCCTGGCCGGCCTGGGGCCGGAGGAGGCGGTGGCGGTGTGGGTGAAAGGCTACGCCGACGAGTTCACCGTCACCGCGTGGGCCAAGCGGAACGGATATGCGGTCCTGGAGGTGCACCGGGAGGGCGAGGAGGCCCGCATCCTGCTGGGGATGTCCCCTTAATGAGGATAGGAGTTACGCAGTTGGGGCCCAACTGGGTCATTCTCACCGCCATATATGGGGTGTTTTGGCCGATCACTCGCCATATGTGGGGATCCCTTCCTGCCAACTGCGTAAGTCCTATCCCATATTGGAGAATGATCCGACCGGCTTGAGCCGCCTCGTCCGCATGACGGAAGACCTGTCCCCCTTTCTGCACGGCTCCGGCGAAGGCGGGCACGCCGGGCAGCAGCACGGTCCCCACATCCACTACCAGCGCCGCCCAGTTCCACGGGTTCCGGGGATCCCGCCACACCTCCCGCACATCCCACAGGAGGTTGGCCACATCCCAGACCGTTTCCACCCACCGCCCGCTGGGATCCGTGTGGCGCAGCGGGTTGTGGTAAACATACGCATACCGGTTCAGCGCCTGCGGATTCCCCGGCTCGGGCACGATGGGATCCGGCTGCAGGAAGCGACCCAGGGTGGGGTCATAAAAGCACGCTTAGTTTTGGTATGTCGTAAAGGGCCAGTGCCCTGTCCCGGTGAGAAAAGGGTCAACGGTTGCTCGCTTCGATATGAGGCCAGCGTGCCTTCAGTTCTTTAGAAGAAAGCCGGCGTAACGTTATCACACCGTAGTCAAATCCTCCACCTCCTTCCCAAGTCATCTCCCAATACGTGCCGCAAATCTCACATTGAAGCAAGTACCTCCACCCACCTTGAGCTCGTGCAATTTCTTTAATATAATTTTGCCGCGAATAAATGTAAGCTTCCTGTCCAGTAATTAATGCTTTTTCTTGGCATTTACATTCCATTTTCTGCTCCTTAATATCAGAGATTTATCTTAGATACCTAACCTTGATGTCCCATATAGGCATTTCCCTCAACGGCCGATTGGGGATAACCCATTCGCGAGCGCCGCCTAATGTTCGGCCCTTACCCACAAAACCAGGGTAGTTTCGGAAAACAGGAGAAGCTATACCTCCTGCCTCAACGTCATACTTGAAGGTCACAACTGCTCGCCGTTCATTACTGGGAGGCAATGCTAATCGGCGTTCGACGCTGGCTTGTGTTCGATAGCGTGCGAGGTCCTCTGCAGCCGTGATGAAAACATCAGGATCTCCTGGTTTGCCCAGATACACGTCTTTCAAGCCAGCCTCAATATCGCGTGCTACTCTTTCTGGCAGAACCCGCGCGAATCGTTGCGTTCTTGGCAACGGGTTAGTTATTTCGATAACGTTCTCTACTGCTTTGAGCGCATCCGCCGCCTCATCGGCGCGGCTGGCGGCCTCCGCAACGATCCGGCCAACATCTGCCGCCTCATCCACGTGGGTGGCTAACTCTATGCCGGCCTTCGCCGCCTTGCCACCCCGCACCACCATCCCCACGCCGGCCGGCACGAAGGGCAGCACCGCCGCGCCCACGTCCACCACCAGCGCGCCGATGTT